>TARA_R110001599_G_scaffold83659_2_pt1 | contig 22510 bp, 20 predicted proteins | sample TARA_R110001599 | Tara Oceans TARA_R110001599 (sample SAMEA4398360) | marine metagenome | biome: Polar Biome; feature: [MES] marine water layer (ENVO:01000295) within the mesopelagic zone...; material: water (ENVO:00002006), including particulate matter (ENVO:01000060) such as......
ATTCACTTGAAGGTTGTCCAAGTCAATGCCATGCGTTTTGAATGTGTGGGCTGCGTTGTGATAATGTTCTGAGGAATCGAGTAATGCTTTTGAAGGAATACAACCTACGTTTAAGCAAGTACCACCTAATGTATCGTATTTTTCGATGATGGCCGTTTTCATTCCCAGTTGAGCGCAACGAATAGCTGCTACATAACCACCAGGACCCGAACCAATCACTGTTACATCATATTTCATATCTACGATTTTGGATGTTTGATTTTAGATTTATACTCCTAACAATAGTCTGGTTGGATCTTCGAGCAATTCTTTTACCCTTACCAAGAAGCTCACTGACTCTCTTCCGTCCACAATACGGTGATCGTAAGAAAGGGCTAAGTACATGATCGGAAGAATTTCAACCTGACCGTTTACTGCCATAGGGCGCTCAACAATGTTGTGCATCCCCAAAATAGCGGATTGTGGAGAGTTGATAATTGGAGTGGAAAGCATAGAGCCGAAAACACCTCCGTTAGTAATGGTGAAGGTTCCTCCAGTCATTTCTTCAATGGTAAGTTTACCATCTCTTGCCTTCAAGGCCAACCTCATCACTTCCTTTTCAATTTGGTCGAAGGTCATGCTTTCTGCATTTCTGATTACAGGAACCATCAAACCTTTTGGTGCTGAAACCGCAATGGAAACATCTACGAAATCGTGATAAATGATTTCGTTACCATCAATCTGAGCGTTTACTGCTGGCCAATCTTTGGCAGCCATCGTTACCGCTTTGGTAAAGAATGACATAAAGCCCAAACCAATGTCATGCTTGGCTTTGAATGACTCTTTGTATTTCTTACGAATGTCCATGATAGGCTTCATGTTCACTTCGTTGAAAGTAGTGAGCATGGCAGTTTCGTTTTTCACTGAAACCAAACGCTTCGCTACTGTTTTTCTTAAAGCAGACATCCGCTCTCTGCTTTCATTGCGTCCGCCCGGAACACTAATTGCTGGAGCTGAATCTTCTTTTTTGCTTTCAGTTGCTTTAGTTGCTGGTGCTGATTTCTGAGCACTTTCAGCATCTTCTTTGGTGATTCTGCCGTCTACGCCCGTTCCTTTTACTGATTTAGGATCAATTCCTTTTTCAGCTAAAATTTTGGCAGCTGCCGGAGAGGCATGGCCTGTGGCATAAGTTTGATCTTGAGAAGAAGATTGTGAAGATGGAGCAGAACTCGTTGCTGCTTTAGCCTCTGTTTGTGGAGCACCGCCTTCAGTCACTTCAATTTTACAAATTGTAGCACCAATTTCAATGGTGTCGCCTTCTTGTGCTATTACGGTAAGAATACCAGAAGCTTCTGCAGGCAATTCAAAGGTGGCTTTATCTGAATCTACTTCCGCAATAATTTCATCAAGCTCTACATAATCGCCAGTGTTTTTCAACCAGCTAGAAATGGTTACCTCAGTAATTGATTCGCCTACAGTAGGTACAATCATTTCCTTGGTTTCACCAGTAGGTTTTGGCCCAGTGCTTTCTTTGGCTTCAGCTTTTGGAGTTTCCTTAGCTGAATCCTTTTCTGGAACAGGTGCACTGCTTCCGGCTGCATCTGTATCAATTTCACAGATGGTAGCACCAATTTCTAACGTGTCACCTTCTTGGGCAATAATATGCAATTTACCTGCAGCTTCGGCATTCAGCTCAAATGTGGCTTTGTCTGATTCCAGCTCACAAATGATTTCGTCCATTTCTACAGACTCCCCTTCTTTTTTGAACCATTGGGCAATTGTAACCTCGGTTATTGACTCTCCAACGGTAGGTACTTTGATTTCAAGACTCATGATTTCTTAATTTTTTGCGAAAGCTTGATCGACTAATTTTTGTTGCTCGGCAGCGTGTACTTTGGCGTAACCTGTAGCAGGCGAAGCACTGGCTTTACGAGATATTAAAGTAAGAGCTGTGTCCTTGTAGGCTCTTTGTACAAAACACCAGTAACCCATATTCTCTGGTTCTTCCTGTACCCAAAGCACTTCTGCTCCTTTATATTGGCTCAAGATTGCGTTTACCTGACTGGTTGGGAACGGCTGAATTTGCTCTACCCTAACAATGGCTACATCTTTACGCTTTTCAGTTTCTTGGCGCTCTAGTAAATCGTAATAGATTTTTCCAGAACAAAGGAGAACGCGTTTTACAGATTTAGCAGTTACGTAATCATCGCCAATTACCTCTTGGAAACGACCTGAAGTAAAGTCTTCTACTGGTGAAACTACCTTAGGGTGACGCAATAAAGATTTTGGAGACATGATCACCAATGGCTTTCTGAATTCCCATGTCAACTGTCTTCTCAATGCGTGGAAGAAGTTGGCAGGCGTGGTAATATTAGCCACTACCATGTTGTATTCAGCACTCAATTGTAAGTAACGTTCAGGTCTTGCGTTAGAATGCTCTGGTCCTTGGCCTTCATAACCGTGAGGGAGAAGAAGCACTAAGCCATTCATGCGCTGCCATTTTGTTTCAGAGCATGAAATGAACTGATCTACCATTACTTGGGCACCGTTGGCGAAATCCCCAAATTGACCTTCCCATAAGGTAAGTGCATTCGGGTTGGCCATGGCATATCCAAACTCAAAGCCCATTACACCAAACTCAGAAAGTAGGGAGTTGTAGATTTCGAATTTGTTATCCGCACCAAGATGGTTCAAGTTGTTGTATGCTTCGTTGGTGCTGGCATCGTGTAATACAGCATGTCTGTGAGAGAATGTTCCTCTTTGCACATCCTGACCTGTTAAACGTACTTTTTTGCCATCTAGTAAAAGTGAGCCATAAGCGAGAAGTTCACCTGCCGCCCAGTTCAAAGACTTCTCTTTAAAGAACATGTCTTTACGCTGTTTCAGCTGCTTTTCTATCTGCTTTAAAGGCTTAAATCCTTTTGGAATTGTAGTGAGTGCATCAGCAACCTTCTTTAGGCTGTCAGCAGAAATTCCAGTTTCAGGTGATTGTTCAAAATCCTCTGGTTTAGATCTTCGTAAGTTTCTCCACTCCTCTTCCATAGGCTGGTAAACATAAGGAAGTGCTTTTTGCTTCACCAGATTGAGTCGGTCTTGAAGTAAGGCCCTAAATTCTTTGTCCAACTTTTTGGCCAAAGCACCTTCGATTTCTCCCTTTTCAATCAACTGCTTATTATAAACCTCACGTGGGTTTGGGTGTTTCGAAATGATATTATATAAGGACGGTTGTGTGAACTTAGGCTCATCACTTTCATTGTGGCCATGTCTACGGTAGCAAACCATGTCCACAAAAATATCGTCCCCAAATTTTTGTCTGTATTCTGTAGCAAACTGAACACAGAAGACTACAGCTTCAGGGTCATCTCCATTTACATGAAGTACAGGAGCATCAATAATTTTAGCTACATCAGTACAATAGATACTAGAACGAGCATCGTCAAAATCGGTAGTGAAACCAACTTGGTTATTGATTACAAAATGGATGGTTCCGCCTGTATTATACCCCTCAAGGTTACTCATTTGAGTCACCTCATATACAACACCTTGCGCGGCAACGGCTGCATCGCCATGAATAAGTATTGGTAATATTTTAGTACGATCTCTGTTGTATTCTTCGTCACCTTTGGCCCTTACAAAGCCTTCAACTACTGGGTTTACTGCTTCTAAGTGAGAAGGGTTAGGGGCTAGCTTAAGCTCCACTTTTTCGCCATTTACCGCAGTAACTTGGCTTGAGAAGCCCATGTGATATTTAACGTCCCCATCACCCATGGTAAGGTCTGGTGTAGAGTTGCCTTCAAATTCGCTAAAGATTTGCTCATAGGTTTTGCCCATGATGTTGGCCAAAACGTTCAAACGACCACGGTGGGCCATTCCAATCATTACTTCTTTAACACCGAGTTCGGCACCCTTATTAATAATGGCATCCAAAGCGGCAATTGTAGTTTCGCCACCTTCTAAAGAGAATCTCTTCTGGCCTAAATATTTGGTGTGAAGGAAGTTTTCGAAAACTACTGCCTCGTTGAGTTTGCTTAGAATTCTTTCGCGCTGCGCGTGGGACGGCTTAAATGAAAGCGCATCTTTTTCAATTTTTTCTCTAAGCCACTTTAGTTTCTCAGGGTCACGAACATACATGTACTCGAAACCGACAGTTCCTTCATAAATGTATTTAAGCGTTTCAATTATTTTTCTTAAAGGCGCTTTACCGATCCCCAATTCTTCACCAGAAATAAATAAAGTGTCTAAATCCGCTTCGTTAAGGTTGAAGTCGGCCAATTCAAGAATTGGCTTTCTGTCTTTTCTTTCCCTAACAGGGTTGGTTTTAGACCTTAAGTGTGCTCTGGTTCTGTAAGCGTGGATCAGGTTTCTGACCTGAACCTCTTTTTCTGAAACAGTATTGCTACTGGTAGCAGTTTGACTAGCGCCCGCTGCTTGACCATTTGGTAGCATTGGATACTCCGTTTGAGCGAACTCAAAACCTTCGAAGAATTTTTTCCAACCCTCATCAATACTGGTGGGGTCATTTTTGAATTGCTGATAAAGAGCTTCTAAAGCCTTAGGATCGGCATTGCTTAAATAAGAATAATTATCCATGAACAGGTGTTTGCCTCTTATGAGTACCAAAGGTAGACCTTTAGCTTAGTTATTAAAAATTGCTTATGCGGTTATATAAATATGCTTGTTTTTCTGTTTCGAGAAGCTGTTTTTGTTCTTTATCGTATTTGGGGACTTATGGTTGTGTTTGTGGCGGAAGATATCTTCTATGTGAGAATAGTTAACCATTTTGGATTATCGGATGATGTGTTGAAAAGCTTCTGGTTTCTTAGTAGCGTATTCATGTATCTTCGTGATTAGCGCGTAAATAAGTGCAATATAAGTTAATATAGTTCAAAATAAAATTGTTATATAAATTTTTGATTTATGAAATCTTGTATTTACGTTTAATCTCCATTTTATTCATAATTAATTATGAAAGAGAGGCTTTTAATGATGGTCACTTGTTAAGTGACATTGCTTTTAACTACATACAAGAGGTTTGGACTACATATATTGATTCTGAAATTTGTATATGGAACGGTAATCATCATCCTAATGCTCAAGTAGAATTATAGAGGGAGTTTGTATGCGTTATTTTATTGTAATTATAATTGTCGCTGCTCAGCAGCTTTTCTTGGGCCACAACGGGCTGGCCCAAAATAGAAAACTCACGCTTGTGTTGGATAATGTGACAGCTGCACCAGATGCGGTCAGGGAAGGTGTCTATAAGTATCTTGACAATGAATTATTCTACCTGAATTATATCTCACATGAAATCAAGGTTTTTGATTATAAAACAGGCGAAACTCTAAGGTCAATTCCCTTGAGGAAGGATGGTCCTAATACTGTTGGCCCAGAACCCTATACTTTTCAGTTAATAACAAAGGATTCCATTTTAGTGTATTCCAATTTCTTCAATTTTCAGGTATCACTGATTAATGGAAAAGGAGAGGTCTTAAGTAAATATGGAACCACAGTAAGAGGTAAAGATGGGGAAGAAGCTATTAATTCAATATTAACGCGTGGGCCAAGTAATATGGTGGTTCTGAACGATAAAATTGATGCCCTGAAAGCACATTTGAATATACCGCTATTGCTTGATTATTCACCTTTGGTTGAGATTGACCTCAAATCGAAAGAGATTAATCCTTTAGAAGAACCCAAACAATATAGTCCTGAAATGTATGAACGGATGATTAATATCATGCAGATCATGGAGGGAGATATTGTGTATAATAATAAGGAGGATGTGCTTGTGCTGAGCTATCCCTTAGATCATTGGTATATGTCTCTAATAATGGGTTTCGCTCAATGCGGAAAGTTTCTGTTAAAACTAAATATTTTGATGAGTTTAAGTTAATGAGCCGTCCTTTAAAGGAGCTAGCGCCAAGTCAAGCTAGAGAACAGAGGCTTGATGTTTTGTGGTTGTCAGGGCAGTACCTTGAATTACTTTATGATCCCTACCGCTCGTTATACTATAGGATAGCCCGCTTACCATATACGGAAAAGGTGTATAAAGAATATAAAAGTGGGGTGAGGTCAAGGTTGCCCCCTAGGCTTCATTCGGTCATGGTGCTCGATGAAGACTTCAATATTCTTTCGGAGAAGACTTATATGGTCAAGGATTATAGGTTTCGATCAGGGCTATTTGTTGGGCCTGAAGGACTTTGGGTTTTAAAACCTGAGGGTGATAACGAAGACGAAATGACTTTTGAGCTTTTAGATTTACATTATTAAAACATGATTTATGAATACCCAACACGGATCTGATTGGGAGTGGCTGGAGAAGCAGGTGGAATAAGGATGATCTATTCTTTTATAAGTCAGTCTTTTTGAATCGTTTTATTATTAAAATATTACCCGTACATTTGCATTCCATTTTTGAGACGTGATCTCAAAGATTAGAGGACGTGATCCTCGCTAAACTTTAAAAGTTAATGGCAGTAAAAATCAGATTGGCCCGTAGAGGTCGTAAGAAAAAAGCGATTTACGATGTAGTTATCGCAGACGCAAGAGCACCACGTGATGGTCGTTTTATTGAAAAAATTGGTATTTATAACCCAAACACAGACCCAGCTACTATCAAAATTGATAATGAGAAGGCGTTTAAGTGGGTTATGGATGGAGCACAGCCTACAGATACTGTAAAGGCAATGCTTTCTTACCGAGGAGTTCTTCTAAGAAAACACCTTCAAATTGGTGTGATCAAAGGAGCTGTTACTCAAGAAGAAGCTGATAAAAAATATCAAGCTTGGTTAGACGGTAAAGAATCTCAGATCACTGGTAAAGTGGAACAATTAGCAAAAGCAAAAGATGACGCTAAGAAAGCGAAGTTAGAAGCAGAAGCTAAAGTGAACACTGCTAGAGCTGAAGCTATTGCTGCTAGAAAAGCTGAGGCGGAAGCTGCTAATGCACCTGCTGTTGAAGAAGCTCCTGAAGAGGAAGCTGCTCCAGAAGCTAGCGCGGAAGTAGAAGTTGCTGAAGAGGCTCCAGTTGCTGAAGAAGCACCTGCTGCACCTGTAGCTGAAGAAGCTCCAGCTGTTGAAGAAGCACCTGCTGCTGAAGAGAAAAAAGAAGATTAATCTATTCGGTCATGACGGTTGAAGATTGTTACCAATTAGGGTATATCGTTAAACCGCACGGCTTAAAGGGTGAGGTTCAAGTCTTGTTAGACGTGGACTATCCTGAAGAATATAAAACATTGGAATCAGTTTTTGTCCAACAAGGGCAGCAACTGGTTCCTTTTTTTATTACAGCCGTCTCCTTAAATGGAGAAAGGGCCATTATGTCTTTTGAAGACACCAATTCTCTAGAACTAGCACAGACTTTAAAAGGTTGTGCGCTTTATTTGCCATTGTCTACTTTGCCTGAACGCGAGGAAGGAGATTTCTACTTCCATGAGCTTGTGGGTTTTGATTTAATCGATGCCAACACTGGTGATTCGGTGGGGGAGATAGAGAATGTGTTTGAGGCTGGGCCGCAGACATTGCTATCGATAAAGCATAAAAGCGCTAAGGAAGTACTTATTCCGCTGACGGATGAGTTGGTAAAGGAAATAGACAAAGAGAATAATCAAATTCATATGTTTATTCCCGAAGGCTTGGTGGATGTTTACTTAGAAGATTAATCATGAGGATCGACATCATCACATTGTTGCCGCGATTACTGGATAGTCCTTTTTCGCACTCTATTTTAAAAAGAGCGCAGGATAAAGGTCTGGTGGAAGTGGTGGTGCATGACTTGCGCGAATTCTCAACCAGCAAACAGCGTCAACTTGACGATTATGCTTATGGTGGAGGCGCTGGCATGGTAATGATGATTGAGCCGATTGATCTTTGCATTTCCAAACTAAAGGCTGAGCGGGACTATGATGAAGTCATTTACATGACTCCTGATGGTGAGCTGCTCAATCAAGGCATGGCGAATGAGCTTTCCTTAAAGGGGAATCTTATTTTACTGTGTGGTCATTATAAGGGAGTAGACGAAAGAGTGAGAGAGCATTTCATTACTAGAGAAATCAGTATTGGAGATTATGTGCTTTCTGGAGGTGAGTTAGCGGCAGCTGTGGTAGCAGATTCTATTATTAGATTGCTTCCTGGGGTACTGTCTGATGAAACCTCAGCTTTGACTGACTCTTTTCAGGATGATTTAGTGGCTCCGCCAGTCTATACACGACCTGCGGAGTACAAAGGAATGGAAGTGCCAGAAGTGCTTTTATCGGGTCATCAGGCCAAGATTGAAGAGTGGAGGTATGAACAATCCGTAGCGCGAACTAGGGCAAGGCGACCTGGAATGCTAGATGAATAAAAAATTATTAACAGCCTGCTTGTTACAAAAACATTTTCCATATATTTGCAGTCCGATTTTAGACGAGGCTGTTAGAGATAGAAATCATGAGTGATCTTATCAAATTTATAGAACAAGACAACAACGAAGTAAGAACTTCGATGCCACAGTTCAATCCAGGTGACACTATCAACGTGCACGTAAAGATTAAAGAAGGTGGTAAAGAAAGAATTCAGCAGTTCCAAGGAACTGTAATTCAGAGAAAAAATTCAGGCACGAACGGTGAGACTTTCACTGTAAGAAAAATTTCTAACGGGATTGGTGTTGAAAGAGTGTTCCCACTTCTTTCGCCAAATGTCGATAAAATCGAAGTGCTTAGAAAAGGTAAAGTAAGAAGAGCTAAATTATTCTACTTAAGAGGTAGACATGGTAAGGCTGCTAGAATTAAAGAGAAATTGGCTAAATAGTCATTCCTTTAAAAAGAATTTAAAACCTCCATTTGGAGGTTTTTTTATGCCCGAACTTTTTTCTGCGCCAATATGTCACTTTTTTAATTGAGGCGCATTTATTGTTCCTTTGCCCACCATAATAAGTATTCAAGGTGATTAAGTTTCATAAATATCAAGGTACAGGCAACGATTTCGTGATGATCGACAATCGTGATGGCGAATTCGATAAATCGGATCTTTCGCTGATAGCAATGTTGTGTGATCGTAGGTTTGGTATTGGGGCAGATGGTGTCATTCTTATTGAGAACCACCCTGAGCTCGACTTCGAAATGATCTACTACAATCCTGATGGGTCACAGAGTTTATGTGGCAACGGAAGCCGTTGTGCTGTGATGTTTGCCAGAAGCTTGGGTATTATTCAAGATGATACTGAGTTTTTGGCGATTGATGGGCCTCATGAAGCTTTTATAGCAGAAGGAGACGTTCATTTGCTAATGAATGATGTTGCTGAACACGAATTAATCGGAGACGATTTTTTGATTAACACGGGGTCTCCTCATTACATAAAGTATATCCCCAATGCACACGATATAGATGTAGTGCAAACGGGTAGGGATATTCGTTATTCAGATCGCTTTAAGGAGGAAGGGGTGAATGTCAATTTTATTGAAGAATGCCCTAACAACTCACTTGTCATTAGGACGTATGAGAGAGGGGTTGAAAACGAGACTTTGTCTTGTGGTACAGGTTGTACTGCTGCGGCATTGTCTTTTGCGCTTAAAGGTGCTGAATCTCCAATCAGGCTTAACGCTGTTGGTGGGGAGCTTCAAGTTTCTTTTAATCAAGAGGATAACATTTTTAAGGACATCTATTTGATAGGTCCTGCTGAAAAAGTATTTGAAGGAGTAATTGAGCTGTGAATATAAATCAAGCTTATGTTTACTTTTTCTAGACAAGAAATTAACTTTAGACCATATTAAAAATACAGTATGAGTTTTTTAACAAAGGGGCTGGCAAAGGTTTTTGGATCAAAGTCAGATCGCGATATAAAAGAGGTAAAACCTTATGTTGACCTGATCAACAAAGCGTATGCCGAATTGAGCAACATCTCTGATGAGGCTTTGAGGGGGAAGACCCACGAAATTAAAGGGAGGATTAAAGACTTCCTTAAAGAAATTGATAGCGAGCTTGAAGCACTTCATCATAGGATTGATAGTGAGGCAGGTCTCGAAATTGCTCAAAAGGAAAGCATCTTTGAGGAAATAGATAAGCTGGAAGAGAGACGCGATGAAGAACTTGAGAAAGTGCTTATGGACGTGCTTCCCGATGCCTTTGCTGTAGTAAAGGAAACGGCAAGAAGGTTAAAAGAAGTAGGTAAGCTTGAAGTGCAAGCCACTTTGCACGACAGGCAAATTGCGGCCATAGGGCCTCAAGTAGAAATTGTTGGCGATACGGCTATTTGGAAGAATAAGTGGTTAGCAGCAGGCACTGAGGTGACTTGGGAAATGCTTCACTACGATGTTCAGCTGATTGGTGGAATTGTATTGCACCAAGGTAAAATTGCTGAGATGGCTACTGGTGAGGGTAAAACCCTTGTGGCTACGCTACCAGCTTACCTGAATGCTTTGGCCGAAAGGGGCGTACACGTTATTACCGTGAACGATTACTTAGCAAAACGAGATTCAGAGTGGATGGCACCGCTATTCCAATTCCATGGTCTTACCATTGACTGTATTGACAAGCACCAGCCTAACTCTGAAGAAAGAAGACAAGCCTACCGTTCTGATATTACTTACGGAACCAATAATGAATTTGGCTTCGATTACCTGCGTGACAATATGGCCCGAGAAGCTAAAGAACTTGTGCAGCGCAAGCACCATTATGCCATGGTCGATGAAGTCGATTCAGTATTGATTGATGAGGCGAGAACTCCATTGATCATTTCTGGTCCTATTCCAAAAGGTGACGAACACGAGTTTCATGAATTAAAGCCACGTGTTACCAAATTGGTAGATGCACAAAAGAAGCTTTGTTCTCAGTATTTGAACGATGCTAAAAGATTAATCAAAGAAGGCAACGAAGACGAAGGTGGATTGGCTTTGTTTAGAGCTTTCCGTGGCCTTCCGAAGTATAAGCCATTGATTAAGTTCCTCAGTGAGACAGGAATGAAGATTGTGATGCAGAAGACGGAGAACTTCTATCTGCAAGACAATCAAAAGAATATGCCTAAGGCAGATGAACCGCTTTACTTTACTATTGATGAAAAGACAAACGCGGTAAACCTGACTGAAAAAGGAACGGACTTAATTACTGGAGAAGGAGAAGATCCAAGCTTCTTTATTATGACCGATATTGGCGAGGTAGTAGCCAGAATGGAGAAGGATGACACTTTAAGTGATGAGGATAAACTCAAACAAAAGGAAGAAGCCATTCAAGATTATTCTGTAAAAGGCCAAAGAATTCATACGGTAAACCAACTACTGAAAGCTTATACCATGTTTGAAAAGGATACGGAGTATATCCTTGAGGGTGGTAAGGTGAAAATTGTGGATGAGCAAACTGGTAGGGTAATGGACGGTCGTAGATATTCTGACGGACTCCACCAAGCCATTGAAGCAAAGGAAAATGTGAAGGTGGAAGACGCCACACAAACGTATGCTACCATTACTTTGCAGAACTACTTCAGAATGTACCACAAATTAGCGGGTATGACGGGTACTGCAGAAACCGAAGCAGGTGAATTCTGGGAAATCTATAAGTTGGATACGGTGGTAATTCCTACCAACCGACCAATTTCAAGAGATGATAGAGAAGATAAAGTATATAAAACGGTAAGAGAGAAATTTAATGCCGTAGTCGATGAGATTGTTGAGCTTACTTCCGAAGGAAGGCCAGTACTTGTAGGAACTACTTCTGTAGAAATCTCAGAAATTTTGAGCAGAATGCTTCATCTTAAAAAGATTGAGCACCAAGTTTTGAATGCGAAACAACACGCTAGAGAAGCCGATGTTGTGGCTGCTGCTGGTAGACCGGGTACAGTTACGATCGCTACAAACATGGCTGGTCGTGGAACGGATATTAAGCTGGCGCCAGAATCTAAGGCTGCTGGTGGTCTTGCCATTATTGGTACAGAAAGACACGAATCAAGACGTGTTGACCGTCAGTTGAGAGGTAGAGCGGGTCGTCAAGGCGATGCGGGTTCTTCTCAGTTCTTTGTTTCATTGGAAGACAACTTGATGAGACTTTTTGGCTCGGACAGGGTGGCCAAGCTAATGGATAGAATGGGCTTGAAGGATGGTGAAATGATTCAACATTCCATGATTTCTAAATCTATTGAAAGAGCACAACGTAAGGTTGAAGAAAACAACTTCGGCACTAGAAAGCGACTTTTGGAGTACGATGATATCATGAACCAACAACGTTCTGTAATCTACGAGCGAAGAAGGAATGCTTTGATGGGTGAGCGTTTGCAGTTAGACATCATGAACATGACGTATGATACCTGCGAAGACATCATCAACAATACAAAACCGACCAACGATTTTGATGGGTTTAAGCTGAGTTGCATTGGTACTTTGGGTATGGATACAAGAATTAATCTTGACCAATACACTCAATCAGATGTGAACACACTCATTAACGATCTCTATGAAGAGGTTTATGAAGACTACAACAAGAAGAACAAGTTGATAGCAGAAAAAACGCTGCCATTGATGAAGCATATTCAGCAGGAAAAAGGCGCTACAGTTGAGAATATCCTCCTTCCATTTATGGATGGGAAAAGACAAATTGGAGTAGCTGTAAACCTGAATAAAACTATAGAAACAGAAAACGCTGAGTTGATAAAAGCCATGGAGAAATCGATTACACTAGCTGTAATTGACCAAACATGGAAAGAGCATTTGCGCGACATGGACGACTTGAAACAGTCGGTACAGAATGCGGTTTATGAGCAGAAGGATCCTCTTTTGATTTATAAATTTGAAGCCTTCCAGTTGTTCAAGGCATTCCTTTCTAAAGTAAACGAAGAAACTATTTCGTTCCTTACTAAGGCTAATATCCCTCAACAAGCTCCAGATAGAGTGCAAGAGGCAAGAAGCCGAGGAGGTCAGCAAAAGCTAAATGAAAGCAAAGAAGAATCTAAATCTGCTTTGGCTGGAAGACAGGATACTAGAAACAGGCCTCCGGTTGAAAAAATCGCTCCTATTAAGTCTGAGAAGATTTATGGAAGAAATGACCGAGTAAATGTTCAGTACCAAGACGGAACGATCAAAAATGACGTTAAGTTTAAGCAAGTCGAAGAAGATATTCTAAGCAATAAATGCGTGGTTATTAATGAATAAGTTTGTTTCACATACACTGCTTTTGGCGGTCGTCCTGATGATGGTTGGTTGTACCAATCAAGCCATTCCTAAGAAGGATATGGAGGGAGATAATGTTGACTTAAGCTATTCGGATGATTTATCGAAGTATCGACCAACGGTTGAAACCAAATCAGATTTAATTGATACCATCCAAACGCTGAAGAATGAGGCCATAAGATCTTCTTATGAAATCTCAGGTAAGATGGATGCAGTGATGGATTCTATTATTGTTAGGAATGACAGCTTGGCAACGCTTTCTGGTTATACCATCATGGTTTATTCAGGAACAAATCAGGTTGAGGCAGGTAGGATCAGAAACCGTCTTTTTGATATTCTTCCAGCGATGGAAGCTCAAATTCAATATAAATTACCCACTTATTTTGTGAAGATTGGAGAGTTCTATCAGCAAATAGAAGCGCAACCACTTTATGAAAAAATAAGAAAGTATTACCCAGCTGCTACTGTTGTTCCAGAACAATTCAAACTTGAGAAATGAGTTTGCTGAATGAAGTAAAGAAATTGGCTTCTCAATATGCAGAAGACACAATCATTATCCGTAGGCATATTCATGCTAATCCTGAATTGTCTTTCAAGGAATTTGAAACCGCAAAATTCGTGGCCGCTGAGTTACGAAAATTAGGGATCGAACCTAAAGAGGGGGTTGCCGGAACGGGACTCACAGCGTTGATTGAAGGAAAGAATCCTACATCAAGGACTGTTGCTTTGCGTGGAGATATGGACGCTTTGCCGATTACAGAACTTAGTGATATCCCTTACAAATCAAAGAATGTAGGTGTAATGCATGCCTGCGGTCATGATGTACATACTTCATGCCTTTTAGGCGCTGCGCGAATTTTAGTTCAGCTTAAAGATCAATTTGAAGGAACGGTGAAACTTGTTTTTCAACCCGGAGAGGAAAAAAATCCTGGTGGTGCCTCTCTGATGATCAAAGATGGAGCCTTGGAGAACCCAAAACCTAACTCTATGTTTGGCCAGCATGTGATGCCCTACATTCCAACTGGAAAGGTTGGCTTTAGAGAAGGGCAGTACATGGCCAGTGCTGATGAAATATACCTTACGGTAAAAGGAAAGGGAGGCCATGCCGCACTTCCAGATAAGGTAATTGATCCAATTCTGATCGCCTCACATATCATTGTAGCACTTCAGCAAGTCGTAAGCAGAAATGCCGACCCTAAAAAACCAACCGTACTTTCTTTCGGTCAGATAGAAGGAGGTCATGCCCAGAATATTATTCCAGATGAAGTTAAAATCGGAGGGACTTTTAGGGCTTTGGACGAAGAGTGGCGTTTTGAAGCGCATAAAAAAATTAGAAGTATTGCTGAAGGACTTGCAGAGGCAATGGGAGGGAGTTGTGATGTGTTAGTTGATGTTGGATACCCTTTCTTAACGAATGACCCTACAACAACGCAATCGGCACGTGCCGCAGCGACTTCTTATCTAGGAGCGGAAAATATTGTCGATCTGGATTTATGGATGGGGGCAGAAGACTTTGCGTACTATTCGCATGTTGTTCCTTCTTGCTTCTACCGTTTAGGGACAGGGAATCCAGATAAGGGAACCACTTTGGGAGTTCACACTCCAAAATTTAATATAGACGAAGATGCGATTGAGCTTGGAATTGGTTTGATGGCTTGGATTGCCTTGAATCAACTTACCACTGCTCATAAGGCATAAAAAAAAAGCCTCATTTCTGAGGCTTTATATATTTCTATAAACTTAATTTCTTAAGCGTTCAATAGCTTTGCCATTGTAGCTCCAATATCAGCTGGAGAGTTTACTACAACAATACCGCACTCAGTCATAATTTTCATTTTAGCTTCTGCTGTATCTTCAGCTCCACCAATGATTGCACCAGCGTGGCCCATTCTTCTTCCTGGAGGCGCTGTTTGTCCAGCGATAAATCCTACAACAGGCTTTTTGTTACCAGTAGATTTGATGTACTCAGCAGCAAGGGCTTCGTAGTTACCACCAATTTCACCAATCATAACGATGGCATCCGTTTCTGGGTCGTTCATTAAAAGCTCTACAGCTTCTTTAGTCGGAGTGCCAATAATTGGGTCACCACCAATTCCAATTGCAGTAGAAATTCCTAAACCAGCTTTCACCAATTGGTCAGCCGCTTCGTAGGTTAAAGTACCAGATTTAGATACCAAACCGATTCTTCCCTTTTTGAAAATAAAGCCTGGCATGATACCTACTTTAGCTTCACCCGGAGTAATTACACCCGGACAGTTAGGGCCGATCAAAGTAACATTTCTGCTTTTGATATATTCTTTGGCCATTACCATGTCCTTTACAGGAATTCCTTCAGTAATAGCGATGATCACAGAGATTCCCGCGTCAGCAGCTTCCATAATGGCATCAGCAGCAAAAGCTGGTGGAACAAAAATAATGGAAACATCTGCACCTGTTGAAGCCACTGCATCTTCAACAGTATTAAAGACAGGCTTACCTAAGTGAAGTTGACCTCCTTTATTCGGAGTAACACCACCAACTACATTTGTACCATATTCAATCATTTGTTCAGCGTGGAAAGTACCTTCAGAACCGGTAAATCCTTGAACAATAATTTTAGAATCTTTATTAACTAAAACACTCATTACAGCGGGTTTAAATTTGTGGCAAAAATAGAACAATAAATGGCTAAGCCAAAGGATTAATTGGTGTAGATGTTCGGTTTAACCCAATCGCAAGGCTCACTCCGCTGGCCAAAAATTTTGTTAACCTTTTTTAACGAATTTTTATTCTGAATACTGAAACAATTTTCTTCCAATATCGGTATACCTACCCATAAGTGTTTTGATAGAAGAATTGAGAAACAATACTTATCAAGTAGAAATTTAATATAAGGTTGATTATACATAGTTAGTTTTTAGTATTTTAAGGTTGATTAAGAAAAAGAGCTCGAGGTTGGGGCTCTTTTCTTTTTTTAGGGCTTGGTGGAAAAGTGCATGTTTGAACCGAAGTGACTGACAGATAGCTCTATTAAAATGCTATCTTGGTTGGTCATCCAAAATAGAAAATGAGTACACCTGATTTTAAAGCCGCCAAAATTTTTGGGCTAATCACTGGCCCCCTTGTCTTTTTTCTAATCCTATCATTTTCCCCTGATCTTTGGATATCTCCTGACGCTTGGAAGGTGGTAGGTATTGCCGCTTGGATGATTATTTGGTGGATTACCGAAGCCGCCCCCATCCCTGTTACCGCCTTACTTCCCATCGTTTTGTTTCAGCTAACAGGCGTTTTCGATGCAAATGAAGCTACAGCGCCTTACGCAAACCCCATCATATTCTTGTTTATGGCAGGTTTTATTCTGGGCTTGGGAATGGAAAAACACAACCTTCATAAACGGATTGCCTTAAACCTAATTCGTTTCACAGGAACCAATCCAAATGGAATAATTTTGGGCTTTATGCTCACCACGGCCTTCCTTTCTATGTGGATTAGCAATACAGCCACAACGGTAATGATGCTCCCTATTGCGCTTTCTATCACCAGTTTGCTGAACCTAGACAACACGGAAGATAAAGGGAAAAAGAGATTTTCATTGGTACTCATGCTAGGCATTGCCTATGCTGCCAATATTGGTGGTACAGCAACCATAATTGGAACACCTCCCAATGTAGCTTGGGTAGGATTTATGAGTGAAATGATGAATTATGAAGTGAGCTTTGCCCAGTACTTAAAGGTGGGATTGCCTACATGCTTTATTATGCTCACCATCACTTATTTTTTATTGACCAGGGTACTTTTTCCTAGTCGCATTAAGAACCTAGCGGACTCTTCTCAAATTATTGATGACCAAATTAAATCACTGGGAAAGATTAGCCGTGCAGAGAAATTGGTGGCGCTCATATTTGTATCTACGGCTGTTGCATGGATCCTTAGAGGAAATTTAAATACTTGGTTTAATACCACATTGTTGAACGACACTTTGATAGGAATGATAGGAGCTATACTTATGTTTGCAACCCCTGTGAGTTTGAAAAGAGGCGAGTTTCTGTTGGATTGGCAATACACTAAAAAACTACCTTGGGGCATTCTGTTGCTTTTTGGTGGAGGTCTTACTTTGGCCAAAGCCATGGAAACTACTGAAATTGTTCAGATTGTGGGTGAGACGATAGCACAACAAGGGAATGTTAGTCGATTGTTATTGGTTTTGGGCTTAAGTGCCTTTATGCTATTTATGACTGAGATCATGAGCAATGTAGCCCTTACTGTAATTTTTGTTCCAGTAGTTTTGGGGATTTCGTTAAGCTTAAATATCAACCCAATGTACCTTTCGTTGCCAGTTACTTTGGCGGCAAGTTATGCCTTTATGATGCCCATTTCTACTCCACCAAATGCCATAGTGTTTTCTTCTGGAATGATTCCGATGAAGGAAATGATTAGGGCCGGGTTTATCCTGAATATTGTGGCTATTTTGCTTTTGGCTATTTTATCAGAAACCTTGATTCCTCTAGTGTATGGATAACATGAAAGAAAGTGCGGTAGTATTTAACAAGATTGTCGAAGAAAGAAGATCTGTACGGATTTATGACGACCAAGCTGATTTCGACCCAAATGCTGTTCAGAGAAGTATAGAAAGAGCGATACTTTCACCCAATAGTAGCAACATGCAACTTTGGGAGTTTTACAGGATTCGTTCTGAGGAAGCACGAGAGAAAGTCAGTTGGATGTGCATGAATCAGAAAGCTGCCAAAACGGCCAGGGAGTTGGTGGTATTTGTGGCTAGAAAGGACCTTTGGAGAACAAGACAAAGGGCTTTGGTAAAAGAAATGAAGCGCGTCTATGGTGAACCTAAAACCAAAGGAGCCAAAAGAGCACTTAACTATTATGAAAGCCTAATCCCTAAATATTACTACAACGATCCTTTTGGCGTTTGGGGCTTTATTAAGAAATGCATCTTCTTTTTTGTAGGCCTAAATAGGCCAATGGTAAGACACGGAAATGCCACTGATGTTCGCATCAGTGTTCATAAAAGTGCGGCCTTGGCTGCACAAACCTTTATGCTCAGCATGAAAGCTGAAGGTTATGATACTTGCCCAATGGAAGGGATGGATTCCATTCGTATCAAGAAATTTCTCAAACTTCCTCGCAAAGCAGAAGTAACTATGGCTATCGGCTGCGGCCCAGCAGCCGAAGGAGGTATTTATTCAGAGCGTTTTAGGATCCCTAATAATGAAGTCATTTTCGAAGTTTAGACTTTGATTTTTTTACCCTAGTGATTTTTTTGTTGATACTGGAATTTGATGTGAGCTAATCGCTTATATTTATTTCAAATTTTAAGCCCATGAAAATCACTAAGAAAATCATCTCGATCGTTTGTATCCTTATCCTCTCGGTTTGTCTTACCTCATGTGTTAAGATTATAGAGAAGTTTATTTTCAAAAAAGATGGAAGTGGCACATACTCCATGTCGATTGATATGAGTGAGGTGGCCGACATGTTGAAGTCGATCGGAGGAGGAGCCGATGAGGAAATAATTAAGGGAATGGACGAGCTGGAGGTTGAGTTTGAAGAAAAAATAGAAAGAATAGAGTCGATTTCTGGCGTGTCAAATGGTAGAAAAGACTTTGATAAAGAGAAGTTGAAGTATACTATTCTGTTTGATTTTGCTGATATGGATGCGTTAAACAGAGGAATGAGCGAGTCTTATCGCGATTCAACCGCAGTAGGACCAACGAAACAAACAGTCTTTTTTACTCAAAAAGGCAATTCTTTTGAAAGAACTGACATCAATGAAACAATCAATAATTTCAAAAAGGGACTTGAAATGGAAGGAGACGAAGAGTTTGACCTAGACATGGCCGCAATTATGTTTGGGGATGCTGCTTATGAACAAATCATAGAGTTTGACACTAAGATCAAGTCAGTTTCAAACGATGAATATGAGTTGTCGGAAGATAATAAAAGTGTAAGCTGGATATATAGACTTTTCCAGAAGGAAGATTATAATAAAAAACCAAGAGTTAAGATAGTGATCAGATAAACCGAAGTGGAACTCGGCTTATCTGATCAATTATTGTTTATTCTTATTCTTTAAAACCCAATTTTGCAACTGAACCTCCAGGGCCAGAAGCATAGGCAGCTTTGTTATCTTTGGTTACGCTTACGGAATAATATTTACCTTCCATTGGTGCATAACCTTCCATTCCTTCTCTAAAGTAATCGGAACTTTGTCTACCTACGGCCAAAACCAAATCATTAAAAATGGCAACGCCAGATCGGTAACCTTGTGGCTTTAAAGAAGCCATTACAGGAAACCATGATTTGCCTCGGTCTAAAGTATAAGCGCTATTGATTCGGGTAAGAGAATCTCCACGATAGTCACCACCAACCATTAGACCTTCGTTTTCATTTTTAAAGGCAATAGAGAATATCCCAGCAGTTGATTCACCAGATTGAAGGGGGGTAATGGTTTTCTCCCAAGTTTCTCCCATATCATAAGAATAGAAAAGGCTTGCTTCATCTCCGCCTAGGCCGATATAAACATCCGACTCTCCATTCGTAATGAGGCAAGTGCCACTGGCCGCAAAACCGCCTTGCCCATCTTTGGCAATGGGTCTTTGTTCGAAAGGAAGTTCTTGCCAAGTATCTCCGCCATCTTTGGTTTTCAGAATAAGCAATCGGCTGTCAACGGCATCGCCAAAAATGATTCCGTTTTGATCGTCCCAAAAATCCATGGCATCATAAAAAGTGCCCTCTTTCATAGAAAGGTATTTCTGTTGCCAGCTTTGACCGCCATCCGTGGTTTTATAGATAACAGCTGGTAATCCTGCGCTCAGCACAATGGCCGTATTGGCATCAAAACCTTGCACATCCCTGAAATCTAGCCCACGGACGTCAATAGTGTCTGTATCGGGGATACTCACGTCTTCCCAAGTTTCTCCACCGTTAATGGTTCGGAGTACTGTGCCTTTGGAACCACTGGCCCAAGCAACATTTTCAGTTACGGCATTGAGCCCTCGTAAGCTGGCCTTCGAGCCAGAGGTTTGGGCTTGCCAATATGGTGTTAGCGCTTTGCTTTCTTCTTCCTTTTTTTCTGAGCTTCCGCAGGAGAATAAAAAGAGAACGGGCAATAAGTAGATCAGTCTTTTCATGGTTTTTTCATTGCAGCCAAGTCTGGCTTTTCTTTCGAGGTATACACTGAAGAAGGTAATTCATCAAACACCATAATATCGGTCAATTGACGATCTCCTCGGTCTCCAGAAATTAAGATGTCTCCCATTTTCTGATAATTTTTAAACGGAACGTTGAAGCCTTGGCTAGTATCTGCAGCATTACGGTAATAAGCCCATTGTTTAACCAAATGGTCTGCCTGGTCTACCCATACCCAATAGCGGTTATTTGGGGTATTGCCCACACCTTCAAAAGTGAGTTCTAACTTATCTGACATTACGCCTTCGTTAGTAGCTTCCTCGCCTTTATATTTTAAAGTTACACCAGAGTCTTTCAACTTATAAGGCATTAGCAACCAGTAAGCGTCATTGATCCAAGCTCCTCTTCCTCTGCCAATAAGGTTGTTCAACGTGTCGGAGTCCGTAATTTCTCTTCCGTCAATAAATGCCTTTCCAGTATTGTCATTAATATTGATGAGGAAAGTGGTGTTGCGCATATCCACACGCACATCTCCTGTCCATTTGTCCCAAACCAAATTACGAGAGCCAAAGAAATTCCATGCGATATGGCGTGTGTTGTCCCATGCTTTACGGCCACCCATGGCTTCCATTACTTGGTCGGCCACTTCAATGGCTTTAGGGTCTGAACCTTCAACATTAAAGCCTTCGGCTGGAGGATTGCCGTATTCGGTTTCTTGAGTGGTACCTGAACCGCAGCTTTGTATTAAACAGACAAAGAAGAGCGAGAGAAATAATAAGGTCTTGGTTTTCATAAGGTTTCGATTTGTTAGCTAAGATAATGGCTTGCATTGAAAAACCATTACCGATGCTAATCTGTATGTAATGTGATTTACTAAAACTTCAACTTTGCGGTGATAGTGTTAGAAAATCATTTCGATTTTGTGGAGTGATTACCATAGTTTTTGCATTTGGATAAGCGTTTAAAAAAGTAGCTGAAAATTTACTTTTGGCTTTGTCGTTCCACTTGAACTCAAAGGCACTTAAGCCCTGAGTAGTTTCTTCTATAAAATCAATTTCTTGTTGTTGGGTTGTTCTCCAAAAGTAATTACTGAATTGGCCACGTTGAAAGTGTTGCGATTTTATTCTTTCGCTTACCAAGTAATTCTCCCACAATGCACCTACATCTTTTCTATTCTGCAAAGGCATAAAATTTCCTGATACAGCATTGAGAATGCCATTGTCATAGAAATATATCTTTCTTCCTTTTTTAATTTCATTACGCACATTTCTACTTAAGGCAGGAAGTGTAAATATTACAAAAGCCATTTCGAGTAGCGTGATGTATTTTTCTACTGTTTTATTATCTGCTGACACTAAGCGTCCGATTTCTGTTACGCTTACTTCGCTACCCACTTGGAGCGCAAGTGCTCGAACAATTTTCTGTAGCAGTTGAGGCTTATTTATTTTGTCTAAAGTGAAGAGGTCTTTATACAAATAGCTTTCTGCTAAAAGTTTAAGGTGCTCCATTGCGTCAGTTGGGTTTGTTATGATTTCAGGATAGGAACCATAGATTAACCGTTGCTCTGTTTGACGGCTTTCTGTTAAGAAGTCTGAATTGCTTACAAGTTCTTGGTAAGCCAAGGGTAATAGAAGCATTTCATACTTTCTCCCCGTTAAAGGCTCATTAATATGATTGGCCAACTCAAAAGATGAAGAGCCAGTAGCGATCACTTGAACATCTTTAACTCTATCGACAACAATTTTAATAAGTACGCCTATGTTCGATATTCTCTGCGCCTCATCAATAAATAGGATCTTTTTTTCTCCGATCAGTGCTTGAAGCATATTTAGATTTGGAGAAGCTAAAAGAGACCTTGTGTCTGCGTCATCTCCATTAAGTCTCAATATTTTGTTAGAAGCCTCCTTTTTCAAGAGTAATTCAACAAATGTGGTTTTACCTACTTGTCTGGGACCATAAATAATGAGTGCTTTCCCTTTAAAGAGCCGGTCTTTAGCATAGTCGAGCTGATACCTATTGATCATATTCTTGGATTTGATTCCAAAATAAACATAATAATTTTGGAATCAAATCCGAAATAAACATAATATTTTTGGATTACGTAGTGCCGGCCTTAGTCGCTTCCCTTTAGAACTCACAACTCATCCGCCCAATTCTACGGTTCAGTAAGACTAATTTCAATTAGCAGACGATACGCTGCACATTTGAGCTAACAACGAGCCCACAGCTCTAAAACTCAAAAACAACAACAATGCAACGTTTCAAATTCATTCTTTT
>TARA_R110001599_G_scaffold153602_2_pt1 | contig 22492 bp, 34 predicted proteins | sample TARA_R110001599 | Tara Oceans TARA_R110001599 (sample SAMEA4398360) | marine metagenome | biome: Polar Biome; feature: [MES] marine water layer (ENVO:01000295) within the mesopelagic zone...; material: water (ENVO:00002006), including particulate matter (ENVO:01000060) such...
TTGTTAGTGCGGCAATTACAATCGCCGTCATTTTCTTATTCATTGTCATAATATTTATCATACCAATTATCGGATGGATTTAAAATAAAGCCAGCTTCTTTTACTTGGCTAGGCAGATTATTGCCAGAAGGATGATTCAACAGATCTCTTTTATAGAGCGCATCATCAACCTGTCTTTCAAGCCATGTCTGGTTGTTAAGACATTTTACAAACTTAGGTTCAGTTTTTTTCTTAAATAGTTTCTTAATTAAATTAATCATTAGTCTGTAACGTTTTTATCTAAAAAATCGAGGAACGTCTCAACATCATCCATATCATCTTTGCTAAGCTTCTTTACTGAGAAAATATCATCAAGCGCGCTTGATGCATTAAGTGCATCTTTTTTAAGAGCAGCTATATCCTCTTCTAAGCTTTGGATTTTACTCTCAGCAATTACTTGGAGACCTTCTACAATACTTACTTTATTATCAATGCAGTAGTTGATAACCTCTTCTGGAATTTCTTCTTTCTTTTGCATACCTAATTATATCAGAGTTCCTTTGACTCTAGAACATTTACTGAATCTACTCTAAAGGCGCGCCAACCTTGAACATCAATATCATATGCTCTAACTACATCGTCATTTACGTAATTCATTCGATCCTCAGATGGGTGCGCACTCTCTGGAATTAAATCAAGATTTGTTGTGCAGTTCATCTTACGGGTATCACCATTCTTTTTAGTGAACTCTACGTGTATTACTTGCCCACTTTGGAGCATATCTTTAATATGTTTATACATTTTCTATTTAGGTTGGTTAATTAATCCGAGGTCTTCAAGTTCTTTGAGTGTAGCTTCGCTTACAGTTACATCTGAGCGGGTTACTTGTTGTTTATCTATATCATCCGGCAATGCGTTTAAGAAATAATCGCGCCCTAATGATGCATTTGTTGTTTTATTTTTGTTCATTTATTATTATGTTTCTATTAAGCTAAGCTTACTAATACAAAAAACAATAGCTCCAAATACAATTACAAACGTTGCTACTTTAGAACATGTCCATAATAAATTAGGAAGTACATATATAATCTTCCATAATATATATGGTAGTGCTGCAACTAATATAAGTGCAAAGGCAAATCCTATAGCTATCATTTCCATAATTAGATTACATTAAAGAATTTTTAAATAAGGTTTATATTTCTCTTCAAATATATCTTGAGTTATATCAAAGGGACTACCTGCATTACCTCCTGCTTCACCATACTTACCAGGAGCTTCTGCAATTACAACTACATTAATAAAGTGATCCTTGGTTTCCCTATACAAAATTGTATCTCCTTCAATAATATCTACATGACCAGGTTCTCCCCATATGTCGTTAGTAGCTCTTGCTCTAGTACCAAAGATATTGTTATAATTATCTGCATACTTGTTATAATTTGTGGTTCTCGACTTATCACCTTTTCCCCCATGCCATTTTGTACTCATTTTAATCTAAATTATCTAGTAAGCTCCATTGAGCGTTTCCATATGTTAACATATCTCGTTCCAACTTAGTTAAATAAGGAGCATATTCCCATACATCCCCAGAATGCCATTGAGTGTATTGCCAGTCTCTGAACTGTTGGCTTTCGAGTAACTGCATCACCTTCTTACCTTTCTTCGTACTAAAATAATACAACGATCTTTCAGTTAATTCAAGAATTTCTTCTGGCTCACCATCAACTTTTAAAATATAAACATCACCATCTTGGTGAAGCTGCCACGATTTATTAAATCTAGGTGCACAATCACCGTACCGTTTCCCAGTTTCAATATTGAAAGACTTAATTACCATGCAAAATAATGAGCTTGTGGTGAGTTGAAATGATCTTTCTTTTCTTGAGCAGCTAGTATGCGGTGATCGCGAATAATCTCATCCTCAATCATCATCTCTTCTTTAAAGTCTCTCATCTCTTGACGAGTAAGTCCGTGACGATCCGCATACTCTAGATCACTTTCGGTAAGAAAAACTTTACGTAAACGTTTAGGAATCTTACAGTAAGTATCACCAGGTTTAAGATAGCCAAGCTCAATTAGATCTTCTCTTGTTGGGTTCATAATATTATTATATCAGAGTTCCTTAAAGATCCTTCCAATTGGTAATAAATTCATCAGGCATATTAGCTTCTAAGTTATTAGCTAAAGCTTGAAGAGCTGGTCTCATCTCATCCATTTCCTCAAGTAGCCGCTGTGCATATCGAGCATCGCTTTGAGAGAAAGCGCTTACATTATGAGTGAGTAGAGTACCATGAAGATCTTGAATAAAGAAAAATGCATCCTTAGTATAATGACCAGTCTTCAATCGCCGGCCTTCTTTATCTTTTCTTGCTGCCATACCTAATTATAATATAGTTCCTTAAGCACAAACATTTTTACTAAAGTTTTTAACACAACTCCGGCCTCCTTTAGGAATAAAGTATCCTTTATTTTCTCGCCAGGTTTCAGCAGACATTATCTCAATCTGAGCACCAACCTTACCATCATATACCATACGACCTTTAGGAGGCTCCACTGGATTCTCATGAGCACATCTCACACAATTATCAAAGCCAGCCTCAACCCGAGCAGGCCTTACAAGACTTCCACAAGTACAATATACTATCTTCATACTCTCATTATACCAGAGTTCCTTATTGAACAAATTCTAATTTAAGTTTTTCTAATTCGTCCATTTGAGCTCCTAAGTCTTTATCCATATTTCTAATTTGTATAATTTGCTCATCTCCGGAACCTTTCAATCGCTTTCCATCTCGATCCCATGTGCGCATTTTTTTGTAATGAGTACCTTTATCCCAAACCATAGTCATCTGCATTTGACCATTATCCCAGAAAGAAATAAACGGTCCGTGCATAACACCATTTTCAAAACTAGCTTTAGAATATAGCTGATCAGTTCCTGGATAATATCTTACTGCATAACCATCCACTAAATTACCATTGAGGTCAGTAAATGTAACTGGGTTCGCAAATAAATTAGCAGTGAGAGATTCTCCATCATATTCTGTACCAGTAAAAACTGGCTCCTTATTAAATATAAACGGGACGGTAATAAATACTGCTACCAGTACAATAATAGATAAGGTTATTTTCATAAATATATTTTATATGCTTAGCATTAAAATGCAATTATGCATTTGCATTATTCATAAACCAATCAGATATTTCGAAATGAAACTCTTTCTCGGTAATATTTGGCTTAACTCTGATAAAGCCATAAGGCCTTTCAACTTCTGAGCCAAAGTATACTTCAATAGTATTGTTATTTTTATCTAGCTTAAATAAAAAGTTATTAATATTTGCTTCCATTATTTATTTTATTTGTGTTAAAACGTATTTAAGTAATTCCATATAAGTTGTCTTAAAAAAAAATTCGTAAACATAGTCTGATATAAGATTATTTTTATTAGCAACATTACAACCAATTATTCCATCAACTACTAACTGTATTGAATAGTCGTCAATTAGCAATTGATTATATTCTTGGTCATATTTATAATATATGTTTACAATTGTACCTTCCTCTGGCAGACCTACACTATTAAAATGCTTACTATGTACGCAAGTCATGTTCTTTAGATATCTACCATCTATCATCAACCAACTTGCTTAATTAATACCTTATTGTATCCCTCACCCTTTAAGCGATCAGCTGCACTCTCTGCTTCTAATTGTGTGTTTATTTCTTCTTTCAAGAAATGGACAGGGCTCTTTGAATTCTCTTTATACTCGATAATAAATTTACCAAATCTAAAGGGTTTACGTGGAAATGTCTTTTTACCCATAATATATTTTATCTACGATTATATTTAAATCAACTAGTTTTTTAGATAATACTTTACTGTATCAGTTAAATCAAAGATTCGCTGATCTCTAACCGACCTCAAAGAATGCTTTGTACTAACAGAGTACTTAAAGTCATGTCCTGCCCTATCTTCTACAAACTCAATTGATGGATTAATCTCTGGCTTGTGGAAAATTACATGCTTAATAATCTCATCAACCATCTCTAGATTAGTTAAGTGAATACTACCGGGGATATTGTAAACTGTATCATTATGACCATGGTGAAGTACTTCAATAATGGCTTTAGCATGATCAGTGACATGAATCCACTCACGAATATTCTGACCATTACCATAAATTGGAACCGGTTCCTGTTTGAGTAGCTTAGCAATCACAGTAGGTATGAGCTTCTCACATGCTTGCCTCGGTCCATAGTTGTTACAGCATCGAGTAATAGAAGCATTAACACCAAAGGTTGTAATGTATGATTGAACTAATAAGTCTGAACCTGCCTTGGTAGCAGAGTAAGGGCTACGAGGGGCAAGCTTAGTGTCTTCAGTGAAGGCTGGCTCGTCTAACTGAAGGTGACCATACACTTCATCAGTTGACACATGAACAAGTCTCGCGTTATCGACCCGCGCTAGCTCGAGAATCTTTGCTGTTCCCATAACGTTACTTGTAATGCATGCAAGAGGATCTGTAATAGAGCGATCAACATGCGACTCAGCAGCTAGATGTAGAATGTAATCAATACGTGGTAAGTTCTCATATGCTCTGTCATCAGCAATATCTTCAAAAATAAACTTAACATGTTTATCATCAGCAATATTTTCCATATCTGACCCCATACCGAGCTTATCAATTACAAAGATCTTAAACACATCATCACGTTTAAGTAGTTCATCTACAACATGTGAACCAATAAATCCAGCAGCGCCAGTTACTACATAATTTCTCTTATCTTTCATTTTTTTGATTGTATAACTCTATTCGGAACCGTATCAGGTATGTTAAATGACTCCTCTAAGGTAGGGGTAGCCTCTCCTAACGGTCTAAATGATACTGTGTTTAAATCTTTCTCTTGATTTTCTTCTATCCAATATCTTAATGTACTTGATCCATAACCATATGGCTCTGGTAGCTTAACATAGTCTCTAAGTTGAATATTTGGTGGTGGTCCCCAATGCTCTGGGAATGACGGTCTAGGAGGCTCCTCACATATTACAATTTGCGGCCTTACTGAAAGAACTTCGTTTATAACCTCATCTTCTGTATCTAATATAGTCTGTATATGCTTCTCTGCATACCAATGCCATACAGATACAAAAGCACATATTAATATTACATTTATTATTAACCACTTTGCATATTTCATAACATTATTTATTTTTCTAGTTCTGTAAAGTCTCCTTTGAGTATATCATCTGATGCATCCTCATCGTTAAGTAGGGCTAACACTCTATCGCGTAGCTTCTTATTCTGAATCATAGTCATAGCTGCAATACGATTCTTAAACTTAGTAGTAGACCACTCATGTGATCTCGTAGTATAAATAACTTCATGGTCTAAGTCATCACCAGTAAAGGGCTTACCAAGATAATCTTCTCCTAAAATACGGACATCAAGATCAAAAGTCTTCATAAGCTCTAAAAGTTCTTTTTCTGTCTGGTACATATATACCTCATCTATATGCTTAATAGACATGAGCATCTTATAACGGTCGTAGTATGGTACTACTGGCCTATATTTTGTGTTACGCGTAGCTGATGGATCACCATGCAAGAATACTATGAACTTATCACAATGTCTCTTTGCCTCTTCAAAGGTAGCTGTATAACCAGGATGAATAATATCAAAGTTACCTGCAGTAAAAGCGACTACATCTAAAGGACTTTGCGCCTTAAGCTTCTTATAGACAGTACTCTTATGGGAGTCTACTACTTGGTTATGCATACGTTTATATTAATGTAGGTATATAAAATAATCAACTCTTAAACCTACCCAATAGCACTGAAGTCGGGCAGCCCATCTGATCCTCCTAATGGTATCTCACCAAGACTAACCCCAAAATCGTTTAGCGTAACATTTCCAAATATTTTAGTTGCAACTATTTGTGTAGTATATTTTCCACTTGCAAAAACATGCTCAACACTATTTATATACCACAGCTTTTTATAAGGTTCTTCTTCTTTACCGTTTTCAATCCAAATAAATGTATTAGGACGTCTAATTACACTACCCTTAACCTTAAATGTAATTGTCTCTACTATAGTTAAAAAGCTTTTATGTACTAAGTTGGCAATTTTGTTTTGATTTTGAATTCTAGAACGGTCTACATCATTATCACTGGAAGTAGCATTAAAGTCTATATGAAAATCTTTTAACTCTCCATCTATAAAAACAGGTAAATTTAACCCTACCGGTAAATCCGGCAAATTAATTTTAATAAAGTCTTTTTGTATTTGTGAAAAAAGTTTTGTATTGGGAGAAAAAGGAGCTAAATCTTGACCAGGAATAATTTTATCTAAACGGTAATCTCCCCATATTGTCTCTTTTAGTTCACTAGTGTTGGCACGGCTAATATTATATGATTCAATGTTATTATATAAATTTGTGTTAGGATCACCAGTGGCTTCGGCTAAAGGTCCTAGGGTAAATTTTTCTGTATATACATCACTATAATCACCATCAAAGTTGTATTCTAAAACCGATCTAACAAATTGTAAATGTCTATCTGATAGAAATGGTCCAAACTGTAATTGTCTAATAACCTCACTATTATCATCTTCAAAATCAGAAAGACGATTAACAAACCTAAAGAAAGAGACCCGGCCTGGTTTATCGTATACAACCTCACCCGCCGTTGTTTCTTTCAGCATTTCTTGCATTGCATCATAAATGCTAGGATCATCACCGTCATGATTGTTAAAAGCAGTTTTAATATTATGCTTTATATTAGTTGTAACAGAGTCGGCTGTAACTATTACATCATTATCTCTTAATTTAAAGAAGCTGGCATTAAATTTATTTGCAAGAGATATAACATCAATATTGTCTTCATTATAAAAATTACGCAAGGTTTGTGTTTGTTTTAAAGCAGCTATAAAAGCTTCTTCAAATTCAAATATAACTACCGTGTCGATAATATTGATTGCTCCAGATGATGTATTACTTATAAATCCAATCAAAGTAATACACTTATCTTCTGCTGGTATATCAGCAATCTGTTGCAAATCAAGATCTGTTATTTTAATTGCAATGTAAACCTCATGTGGACTATTAGTAGTAATATCTAAATTATCTAATATTTTAAATTTATTATTTATAGTAATGCTACCGGCAAATCCCATCGCCAAGGATGATTCACGTAAATCCAAACTAAGTACTGCCGCGGGATCAATTGGTGTAGTACTCTCAATTACATCTTTAAGAGTTCTAGTCTCATCTCGGGTACGTGACATCTTGATTAACGACACATCGAAATCAAGATTAGTATTCTCGAAAATATTAAAGCTCATCTACATACTTATTTAATCAAGCAGCTGTAATAGCAGCTAAGCTCTTTTGTAGAGCCTCTCTCTCAGTTGATAGAGTATATCCATATTCTTCTTTAACTTTCGTTGTATCGAGTGTACAGTTCGACCGGCCAGCTGCTAGGTTAAGCTCTTCGATATCTACCCAGGACCAGTTCAGATTTTCTAATTCAAATCCTCTCATAATATCAACAACATCAGATGTAGAGAGAGGTTCAGGGTTACAGAAGTGAATTGTATCGGTACCTGTACAACCATCTTCAACAAGAGTTTCAATAAAGTCTACTAATTCTGGAATATATGTCTTAGAATTAACCGCTTGAATAAGATTATCATACTTATGAATCTTAGTTAAATATGATCTATCATGGAGAATATTACAAAACGGCATACGAATACGAATAGTAATACCAAAGTCGTTTACTGATTCAAATGCATGTTTACTAGTAGAGTAAAAAGATGCATCAGGGTTAAACACCCCAAAGTTAGGTTCGTCTGCTTCACTCCACGCTTTATCATAACCAGTGAATATACAACCAGATGTAATATGAATAGGTTGAACATTTAGATCTTTGCACACTCTGCTAAACATTAAAGGTACTTGTACATTATACTTCCAGCAATCCTCTTTCATAGCTTCTGCTTGATCCACGTTTGGTCTACCAGTAAAGCCTTGAGCATTGATAAGATAATCATAACGATGCTCCTTAATTAGATCACGTAGGTAATATTCATCCGTGTAATCGTACTCTGCCTTTGAAAAAACATCAATATCAATTGCAGGATTTTTTGCCATATTGGCTAAAACATAACTACCCACATAACCTCGTCCAAGTATTAGTACTTTTTTTCTCATATTATTCAAAAATTTTATCAATTCTCTCTCGTAATAGCTCAACTTTATCAGCTACATCACATTCTAGATCTTCAACAATCTCATTCATTAATTGATCGAGCTCTATATCCTCTACCTCTTCTAGAACATCACGAGCATCATATAATGACTCTAAGGTTTTATCTATGCATTTTTCTAGCTTACCAATGATAGTTGTCTTTTTCATGTTTTATTAAAGCTATTTATTTAATAACTTTTAATTAACCATTATAAAAAAAATGTTTAAGCAACTCTTTTACTTCAGCTTTCATATAATTACCATGATAAGCTACAAATTTATCTTTATTCAAATAATATATAACTAGCTTGCGACATTTTTTACCAGTCATCTGTTCATATAAATATGCATATAATGATAGTTGCATGGTATAAGTAGAATGCTCACATACTGCTAAATGATCTAGAGGCTCAAGCATCCATTCCCCAAAATCCGATCCAAACCTATACCGCTTATTAGTCTTGAAATCTCCAACTGTGAACGTACCATCCTTATGTTCATATATTAAATCAGCAAGACCAGATACTTTAAAATCTTCATTCCATACTAACTGCTCACACAATACTGTATCGAATTTATCTATATTCCATTCACGTGATTTGTCATAGCTTTTATATAACCAACCCCAATTATCTACTTCGTCTCCATACGTAATGTAATCTTCTAACAGCTTATGAATCTCTGTACCTCTATCACAGGCTCTATTTTTTTCCTTTTCCCACATTTCAAGAATCATCTCTTTCGAGACACCCTCTCGTTTCGCCACTCGAGTTGCTATACCATCAGAATCAAAAGGTTTTTTATATTTACCAAGTAACGTTGTGACAGATGTAAATCTCTCACCAGTCTCATTGTGAGTATAAGTATGGTCTTTTTCTCTAAATGTTATGGGAGCGTTCATTATTACAAATATATTATAATGAAGTTCCTATTAATCAACTACCTTTGACATAAATAATGATATGGCCGGTATTAAAATTAGTGATCTCCCAGCAGCAACTACACCATTGGCTGGAACAGAACAGTTTGCATTAGTTCAAAGCTCTAGTACAAAAGTAGCAACAATAACTAATATTGGTGATGTCTTAAGTAATTCGTTCGTTGCTAAAACCATATATGCTTCTACATCAGGTGTTTATACTACAGTACAGACCTCTAGTGCTACTTGGGATAGTGTTTATTCTTCTTACCAAGCAACATCAGCAGATTTTGCTCAAATAGATCAAGATAACACATTTACAGGGACTCAAACATTTAACAAACTTAAGTCAGGATTTAATACTACAGCTTGTGGAGCTTTTGCTAGTGTAGTAGGAGGATACTACAATGATGCTACTGGAGGTGGTTCAGCAGTAGCAGGAGGTAACAATAATGATGTCTGTGCTAACTTTTCTTTTATAGGTGGTGGTGATGATAATGTTATTACTGGTGCAGGACCTGAAAGTGCTGTAGTTGGTGGTAATGCTAATAATCTCCGTCATTGCAGAGCTGCGATAGCTGGAGGAACGTGTGTTTCATCTGTAAGTGCAGAAATGCTTCACGCACAGAGCCTGTTCCTTAAGACGCTACCAACATCAGATCCAGGTGTGGCCGGTGTTGTATGGAATTCTAGTGGTACTTTAAAGATCTCTACTTAAATGTAGTTGATTTTCGCTTAGTATAATATAAATTATTATGTATATGAGCGACCAAAGTCCTGAATTTGCTGTCTTTAATATCGAAGGCGGTATCGGTAAGCATATCTGCTCTACCGCAGTAGTAAAAGCATATAAAAATAATCACCCTTCAACTAAAGTTATTGTAGTATGCGCCTGGCCCGAAATCTATTTAGGTAATAAAGATATTGAACGGGTGTATCGTCTAGGTAACGTACCTTATTTTTATGAGGATTATATATATGCTAAAGATACAGTAGTGTTTTCACAAGAACCATACAAAGAGACGAGTCATATTAAGAAACAGAAGCATCTAATTCTTACTTGGTGTAAGATGATTGGTATTGACTATAAAGGTGAAGCTCCAAACCTACCTATGAATATGCGTGAAGCTAATTATGTTGATCCGGAGTTAGCTAAGATTCGAAAGACAAAGCCAATATTACTCTTCCAACCATTTGGAGGTCCAGGTAAAGATCATCAAGCAGATAACTACTCTTGGACTCGCGATATTCACCCAGAAGTAGCACAACATCTAGTTGAGAATTTAAAGGATCATTATCAAATCATTCATGTGTGTTATGATTTTCATCACAAACTTAATAATGTCATCAGATATGAAAAGATTGTACCGAAGAAAACTCTTTTCAATATGATTCAAATTGCAGATCGTTGCTTATTTGTTGATTCATCATTCCAACATGCAGCTGCTGCTATGAAAAAAACGGCAACGGTTGTCTGGGTAGGTACTCAACCAGAACTATTTGGTTATGATTTACACACGAATATTAAAGCACCGGTGCAATTTCCTGAAGGTACTATTGATTCGTTTTTGTATGATTATAATTTTACTGGGGCCGGCCATGAGTGTCCATATGAAGATGTGAATCAGATGTTTGATGTAGACGGTATATTGAAATCGCTCTTGCAACCCACTCAAACAGCAGATAAATCTATTACATCTGTACCACAATCTAAGGTACAGCAATCCCTTGAAACATCACCTAGCGCGGCTAAACGAGTCGCAAGTAAAAAAAATCGTAATAAGAAAAAATAAATAACTAATTATATAACCCCATGAATGAAATTGAACTAACGTTAACCGAGAATGAAACAGGAGCCCTTTTTAGGCTTATTGATATAGCAGTAAAATCGCAAGGTCTTCAGGTTGCTGAAGCCGCTACTGTTATTTTTAATAAGCTCCAAGAGCAAGCTAAAGATCAGTGGACTGAGCCTGCAGCAGAAGAAGCAGCAGACGAAGAATAACACAAACCAATCAAGCCGGTGAGTCTATATATATAGACTCACCGGCTTTTAATAATAATCTCCGTAAATGCTAGTATCATTTACATCCATATCATAAACATTCTGCTTGGAATCATCATCAATATTCCAAGCATATGTCTTAGCATCTGATACACTATCTGCACTAAGATTTGTACTGAGGGTACCGAATTGTGAGTCATCAAATACTTGCTCGTTTTTAGACTCTTGAGGGGCATTAGGCTCAAATGAGTATTCGTAACGCTTAGCCCTTATACGGTATACGTAGTGACCTAATATAGGATTGATAGCTGAAATATCTTCATCTCGTCGTTCTGTAATTTCGTAAATTTTTGCTGAACGACCACCTGGTCTATCGCAACCTAGCCCAGTTATTTCAACCAGGTCGCCTGATTTAGGTTCAACATCTTCCAAATTTTTATATGTGTCGCTACCACTCATTATATTCCGAAAGGTATCGATATGAATAAAGCCGGTAAATTCATCACCAGGATCAAATCCAAACTGAGTAAGTGCTAAGGCATCTTGAGATAACTCTACATACATTTGCATACCTGATGCCGTTTCGAATACAGCAGTAGGATCTTCTCCATATAGCATATTTGCAGCTGACAAACTAAATGGTTTTATATAATAATCTATGTTGATACCATGGTTATTAATTAGATCGCGATATGCTAAATCATATACTAGCTGTTCAGCTTGCAATTTATCTGCATTCACAAATTCACCGCAAGGCATACTTGCGGCCATCATAACCTCTTCCGGAGTACAATTTAATCTGTTAGTATTACAAGCCATTATTTATTTTTTCTACGAAGAATAGCTTGAGGCTTACCTTCTTCATTTTCAAACATTTCGATTTCTACATCAGAGTTACCTATACCCTTTACTGTACCTGGTTCAAACTCCATACCATACAGTTGTAAAGAATTCATAAGCGGTTGACCCAGTAAATTAATTGAACCTGCACCACCATTTAAAAGGTTTTTAACATGAGGACATTTATGCTTATACTCTTTTCTAGTTAAGTTCTCATGTTTACGACCAGAACGCATAATACTTTTACCACCCTTACGAGCAGATGTAGCATTGGCATGCATCATATGATTACCCTGGTAGTACTCCTTAAATGTCTGCATGTATATATTTATGCTAGTTATATCGATATACAAAAAAAGACTCGCGCTTTGCACGAGTCTCTTCAGTTATATGTTTAGGTTAATTATGCTTTAACAGCTTTGTTCATTGGCTCAACTTTAGGTTGACCGAAGCCATCTCCTTGGTTACCAACCTTATTGTTCTTTCCATCATTTACAGAATGATTAAGAGCTTGTGGAGTACCACCAGTATCAGAAGCACCAGCTGCTGGCTTGTGATGTACTTTGTTCATTGGCTCAACTTTAGGTTGACCGAAGCCGTCTCCTGTGTTACCAACTTTATTGCTCTTACCATCATTATAATGTGTGTTAAAAGCTGTTGGCTCTCCCTCGTTGTCTTCTTCGTGTCCATGCATTTCACCATCCTCATGTCCATGCATTTCACCATCTTCAACTTCAGCCTCATCAGCATAGTCGTCTGAATCATCATCAGCTTCACCCATGGCTGCCATAAGGACATCATGGAGAGCTTTTGCGAGTTCTTTATCAAGTGTAATTGTTACTTCCTCTTCTGCGTCGTCACCTTCTTCATCAGCAAGCTCCTCATCAGGTGTTGCATCTTCAATACCGAGTGCATCAAGGTCGTCAACTTCTTCCATACCGAAGTCTTCGTTAATGACTTTGGCATAGAGTTCATCAAAAATAGATTTATTGGCCATATATTTATTTAGTCCTTCCCGCGCAATTTCAAGTACTTCTGGGGAACTTTCTTCTTCATCTTCTTCTGCTGTCGAACTTTCCGGATCATCTTTCTTTTCTCCAGCCTCTTGCTCTTCAGGTTGCTCTGTCTCGAGGGTAGGGCAGTTGTCATCACCATATGAAAGTCCCTTTATATTATAAGGATTATCATCTCCTACCTTTTTAATATCAACTTCTGATTCTTCAAATCCTCCTTCTTTAGTTGGTCCTCCAGGTTGGATATCTGCATCACCAACATTGGCATTCTTATCACCAACAGTTTGGGATTCTAAATTCTCGGCAACAACAGTAGCCTCTTTACCAAGGTTACCATATACCTCACCGAGGTCCTTAAGGTCTTTTGTTTTAGCCATGCTAATATTTATGTCAGTTGGTGGCAAAAACTAGTAATAGTTGTAAAATAAAATTAAGTGATTAAATAAGCATAGTCTATGTCAAAAAAAGATACAGGTATGTTCTATATGGGTAATGATAACTTACCCAATCGTAACTGGCAAGGAGAATATACTCCAGATAAAATTAAATCTCTTAAAAAAGCTCAGAAGAATATTTTGTACTTTGCTGAAACCTTTTTTTATATTGTTAATCTAGATGCTGGTAGAGAAAAAATTAAACTATATCCTGCTCAGAAGAAAGCATTAAGAGCAATGAGAGATAATCGCTTCTATATTCTGTTAGCTTCTCGTCAGATTGGTAAGTCTACTCTTATGACAATCTATCTTTTATGGCAAGCATGCTTTCAAAAAGATCAGCGCATACTTCTCGTCGCGAACAAAGAAGCAACTGCTATAGAAATTTTTTCTCGAGTTAGAATGGCTTACGAAGAGTTACCTAACTGGCTAAAACCCCCGGTAAAGGAATATGCAAAGACATCAATGACATTAGAAAATGGCTCACGTATTGGTATCACAACTACTACCGGTACAGCAGCTCGTGGACAATCTGTAAACTGCTTAGTGGTTGATGAGATGGCGTTTATCGAGCCTCATTTAGTAGATGAGTTCTGGAAATCAGTCTTTCCTATTATTTCATCTTCCAAAAAATCAAAAGCATTTGTATGCTCGACAGCCAATGGTACACAGAATTTATTTTATAGACTCTATAATGGAGCTGAGACAGGGGAAAATGGCTGGGCACATGGTAGAATAATGTGGGATGAAGTACCTGGGCGAGATGATGCGTGGGCAGCTACTACAAAACAGACGATTGGGTCTGATGAAGCTTGGCGTCAAGAGTTTTGTTGTGAGTGGATTAATTCTGGCGAAGCTTCAATTGATGATGCTCTATATGAAATGATGGAGCGTCAAATATGTGATCCTAAAGTTATACTAGATGATGGTTGCTATAAAGTTTGGGAAGAAGCTCAAGAGGGTAGAATATATGCTGCTGGTGTTGATACAGCTGAAGGGGTAGGAAAGGATAGCTCTATTGTTCAAATGCTTGATATTACTGATCCAGCCGAAGTGAGGCAAGTAGCTGTATATCGTAATAATAAAATCTCTCCAATGGAGTTTAGTAATAAAGTTTATAATATACTTCGTAACTATGGCTCACCTTTAGCATTAGTTGAACGTAATAATTGTGGCGCTCAAATAGTTGATCGGCTTGCGTATGATATGAGCTATCCAAAGTTAGTTTCATATGGTAACAAAGCCGCTCATAGAAAAAAACGTATGCAGGGTATGATTGCTCACACCAATACTAAACACCGAGGCATTATTAACATGCGTTATTGGATGAACGATCTTAAATCAATTGTTATGCGAGATGAAGAAACTTTACATGAGCTTCGAAATTTTGTACGATATCCAAACGGTACTTGGAAAGCCAGACATGGTTGTCATGACGATCTAGTTATGGCTTTAATGTATGGTTATTACATTTTAGATAACGAAATATGTGAACAATACTTTGAAATTATCGAGAAAGATGATACTGGACGGCCAAAGACTATCGAACCGTTAGATTTTGGAGTATCTTTATTTGAAGACCCCACATCAATTTATACTGATAATGAAGTTACGGGGGGTAGTCCAGATCTTAATCCGGTTTATTGGGGCATGGCAAATAGTGATGATAATGATATGGGTGATGATTATTATGATCTAATAGACCAAGGATTCACACAACTCTAGATTAAATAACAGTATGGCTGTAAACCAAAATAATCAATCATTTCTTAATAAAGGTAGAGCTGATAAGTTTACTCTTGTTTTCTCTTTACCTCCCGCTTTACGTAAGATTGATTCAAAGACTGATAGGCAAACATATAATGTTAATGAAAATGCTTTTCAGTTTTCTGTTTATGGGGCAGTTGTACCTGTCTTAGATGTTCCAGCATTGCAGATACCATATGCAGGTTCAAACTTATATAACTCAAGTCATGCAAGAGAGCCGTTTCCACCCGTTACTGTCGATTTTACTATTGATAATGGGTTTAACAATTATTGGGTGCTTTATAAATGGCTTAATTTAATGCATGATGAGAAAGAAGGGTTGTATGATGCTGCGGATTTAGTTACTGATGAAGATTTTAAAAGCTATCAGACTGATATGACATTGTATGGTTTAGATGAGTTTAATAATAAACGTATTCAATTTACATACACAAAAGCTTTTCCTGTCACTTTAGGAGAAATAAACTACAACTACAGAACAGCTGAGGAAATTACTTCATCGATGACTTTTGTCTATTCACAAATTCACTCCAAACTTATTAACTACTAAATTAAAATAGTTACAGATTTTTGTCCGAAAAAGCATAAATAATGATATGGCTAAACCGACAATTCAATCCCCAGGTGTTGAGATTCGTGAAAGTGATTTATCGCTACGTACTGCTCAAACCGGAACTACAACTTACATAGCTGGGTTTGCCTCAGAAGGACCAACAGATGAAGTTGTTGGACTTGGAAACATCTCTGAGTTCGAACAAATCTATGGTGCTCCAAAGACCCCAGCAGAAAGATATTTTTATCACTCAGCGCGCGCTGCTCTTAACTCTAGCGGATCGCTATTAGTTAACCGTCTTCCTTATGGTGGAGGTACTGGTCAAGGATTTGGCTCAAAAGTAAGTGTTCTTGCTTATCCAGCAGTGGTTTATGATGAAGTCTCCGAAGCTATCCAACCCTCATATGAACTTTCTGGCACAGGTACTTATGTATTAGGTCAACCAACCCAGTTTGAAATTACCAATGAGCAATATATAAAACTTAAAAGTGGTCAATTGTTTGATTTTGGTAATACACCAAAGCCTAGTACATCTTTATCATCAGTTGGTGAATTGAGTGCAGCTGCAGTCATTGTTGCCAATAAAGGTCAAACAGTAATTGATAATCAATTCAGTGGATATTATGTTGGGTTAACAGATAATACTCTGTTAAACCCAGCATCAAGTTTTGAATCAGTACGAAATGTCTTAACTGTAACTACTTCTGCGTCTGATACTGGTACATCAACATTTACAGAAGTACCAGCATCACGATTTGAATTCTCTCTTACAGCTACACCAGAATTTGGCGATAATCCTGCCAACGGTTCGATTTCTCAAGTAATGGAAGATCGTATTGAAGGATACGATATCGGAGCACGTGAGTTTGATGATGCTCTAAATGTTGGTGTATTTAAATTACGTCAGTCAGTGTTTTCAAAAGAAGCTAATAAACTTGATTATCTTCTTGAGGAGGGTTATAATTCTTCAATTGGCAAATTTCGTCAACGTAATTCAGAAAATGGTGGTGCGCAAGTCAATTTTAGTTTAGATACAATTGAAGAGAAGTCTCGTAATATTGATGTTATAGTTAATCCTTTTGTATCAGATGCTACTAAAGGAGTACAGCTTAACGCTGACGGTACACCTAAACATAAGATTCGAGTCTTTTCAAATGCACTATCTGCAGCAGTGACACAGAGTCAAATTTTATCTAGTGCATCGGGATTACCGCAGAATTTCTTTGCTCTCTCTGCATCAGGAAAGTCTACAGAAAATCTTATTTCAAGAGCTGATAATCTTGCCCCACTAGGTAGTTACGGTGATGTTGATCTTACAACAAAGCAAATTGGTAACATTCCAGGTAAGCTCGATCGTGCTCTTGATCGGATTCGTAATGATCGTAAGTTTGATATTAGTATAATTGCTGAAGCTGGTCTTGGTACTATTAATACTTATATGGAGACTGCATCGGCTAGTGATTCAAACTTTGATGATACAAAGACAACAGAGGCAATTGAAGCGTTAAGAACATCTGGTGATTTAAGTACTACGTTTGCAAGAACTTCTTACATGAATGTATTTAGTAAGTTTGCTACATTTGCAGGACCAGCTAAAGATGGTGGTCGTGGTGATATCTTATTTATTGCTGATCCAATTCGTCAATTAGTTGTAACTGGTACAAATAGCAAAGTACAGAAAGACCCTACTAAAAACTTCTATACTGACATCTATTGGTCTATTAGACATCAGTTTGAATTAGCTAATACTTCATATGCTACTGTATATGCTAACTGGATGAGTGTTCCCGATACCTACACAGGACTAAATGTATGGGTTCCATCATCTGGCTTTGCCGCTGCTAAAATGGCAGCTACAGATGCTGCCGTTGGACCATGGGGCGCACCTGCTGGATTCAATCGTGGTATTCTTACAGATGCTTCTGACATCGCCGTTACACCTAACCAACGTCAACGTGATGATCTTTATACAGGTAATCTTAATCCAATTGCCAACTTTGCTGATCAAGGTAATGTATTCTTTGGACAGAAGACCTTGCTAAGAAAGCCAAGTGCATTTGATCGTATTAACGTTCGCCGTACATTCTTATATCTTGAGAAGATTACTAAGAAGACAATGCAGTTCTTCCTCTTTGAGAACAATACGTTGTTTACAAGAACAAGAGTTGTTAATACATTAACACCGTTCTTTGAGCGTGTTAAAGCGGCTGACGGTCTATATGACTTTATGATTGTTTGCGACGAGCGTAATAATACAGCTGAAGTTATTGACCAGAATCAGCTTATTGTTGATATCTACCTGAAGCCAGTACGTACAGCGGAGTTTATCTTGGTAAACTTCTACGCTACTCGTACAGATGCTAGCTTTGAAGAGCTTATCGGAGCTTAAATTAATAAATTTATTTAAATTTACAGGAGGAGGTCGAAAGACCTCCTCTTTTTTTATAATCTAACTGTTGGAAGCATAAATATTAGTATGCCTGTAAATCAGAATATTCAAAACTTTTATCGCACAGCTGCTGATAAAGACTTTTCGCGTGATTTTCTTTTCCGTGTAACTCAGATGCAGCTTCAAGGTGTACCTGCTCTCGAGGAAGGTGACCTTATTTATGTCAAGACAGCATCTCTACCTGGTCGCAATATTACTAATGTAGCGGTACCATATATGGGACTAAATCTTAACATTCCTGGTACAGCCACTTATCCAGGCTCAGAAGCATACTCATTATCTCTCTATCTTGATGCTGATAGTAATCTTCGTAATTATTTTGAAACTGCTTCTCGTTCACTCTTTGATGATCAGACATCTACTGGTGAGTATGGTACTCCTGATGATGATTTCTTCATTCAACTTGCACAGCTAGATAAAGACCTGGAGCCAATCGCCGAGTATAAACTAATTGGTGCTTCTTTGCGTAGTGTGAACAATATTCAATATAATATTGCAGGAGGTACTGGTACTACTGTGGCTATTGACGCAACAGTATCTTACCACTTTTATACAAAAGAGCGATAGTATATGCCTAATCATATTCGAAAGCGTCTACGTCTTCATCAGGACTGGACGAATGATATCCCAATTAAAAATATTTGGGGTATTAATTTTTCCGCACGAACAGGCAGTGGTGCAATGTCTAATGTAGGAGATGCAATTGAATATTATTTAAATATATATAGACCTAACACATTCAAAGTTGATACAGGGTTATTTGATCGTGTATCTGATACAGAAGTTGGATTTTTACTAGCACAAAATGTACGATTTCCAGATGAATCTTTTGATGTGTCTAACCCACAGATTGATCAAGCTGGTGGTATTCAACCTATTCAAATAGCTAATACTAGATCTTCAAGTAATAAAGTATCAGTACAGTTTTTAGAAACTAATAGAGATGTATTCTCTTTCTTTCTACAACCTTGGATTGTAGCCGCATCTTATGCTGGATTAATAGAAGATGATTTTGAGCCTGATATTAAATGTAATATAGATATTATACAATATACACGTACCGCAGTACGTTATCCAGATAAAGTAGCAGCATCAAACAACCCTCGAAGAAATAATGAGGAAGTAGAGTTTGGTATTCGTAAAATGCATACATTTTATGATTGTGTACCTACTACAGTAGAAGGTGATCAAATTAGCTATGGAGATATGCAAGCTGGTGATATAATAAATAGAGGAGCAGCCTTTAACTTTGCACATTATCAATTAAATACTCCTAGAGGAGTATTAGATGCCGCAATTTAATGTAGAAATAATCTTACCATCAGGTAGAAAATGTAGAGTAGAAGAACTCTCTAATCGAGAGTATCTATCTATTATCAAATTTGCTCAAAATAGCGATTATGCGGGGTTGAGTAACTATTTTGAAGATAAGTATATTGAACCGGATATGCATATATTTGATAGATTTTATCTATTAGTATATATACGGATGCTTTTTATTGAAAGTAGTATTACACTTGAGGTTAATAAAAGAACAATTGATATTAGCTTAGATTCTCTACTTAATAATTTAGAAGCTAATTATATTGATCTTGAGACTAAATTCGAAGAGAATGGTATAGAGATCATTTTAGATCTTCCACAGGTAACATACTATAATAATATAGATGATTTATATATTTCAACTATTAAGCAGGTAAAAATAGCTGACGATATTGTTGTATTCAGTAGCCTTAATGCACAAGAACGATTATTAATAATGGATAATTTACCTGCTACTATTTTTGTTCGTATTAAAAAATATATACAGACTATTCAAGATAACTTATTAGATATAGATATTATATCTGAAAACAAATCAATAGGGGTTCAAAAGTTAAGTGTTAATATTATTGGTAATGGAGTTATGCATTTTATATCGAGCTTATATGGTACCGATCTTAAGGGCTTTTATACATTAATATATATGTTTCAAAATACTATACTACCCGGGTCAAATTACTTTTTTGACATGTCACCAGTTGAAACACAAATTATTCTTAATGCCCATAGTAAAAAAGTCAAAGACGAAAATGACAAGTTGCAAAAGCAAAAACAGCGATAAATAATGTTATGGATTCTAATGTTAAGAGTTTCTTAAGTAATCTTCAAGAAATCAATGATGCTAATACTATTGCAATTAAAGTACTATCTACCGGTAAAAAGGCATCATTCAAATTGGCTAGTATTAATCAGCAGAAAGAACTTCTACGATCCGCGTTTGATGGTGTTGATGGTGTAATTAAGCGTGCAAATATACTTAACAAGATTATTACAGATAACTGCAAAGAGGATATCGATTTTCTTATTATTGATAAGCCAGCAATTCTTATCGGTCTTCGAAAAGAATCTATCGGATCTAAACTAATTATTAAAGATGTCTCATATGATTTAAACGACTTACCTTCAATTAAGAAATCTGATATAAAATTAACACAAACGGTTTCACATGAAAATATTACTGCAAATCTTAAGGTGCCTAGTTTAGTATTAGATACAGAGGTTAATAAGAAGCTTGAAGCAGAACTAGCTAAGATTGCAGATCAGCAAGAAAAAGTTAAGCAAAGCGTTGATATTGTTGTTTCATATGAAACTACTAAGTATATTGATAGTATTAAAATTGGAGATATTGAGGTTATGTTTAAGGATATAAGCGCGTATGAACGTAGAGAGATTGTAAATAACCTACCTCTCAAGTTAAATAACAAAATTCTAGAGTATATCGGAGCAATTAAAAGGTCAACTGACGTTGCTCTTAGATTCTCTGAAGAAGTTCTAGTAGAAATTGACGCTAGCTTCCTCTCTGCAGATTAAATAATTAGGTGGCTGAGACAGTATCTAATCCGTTTGCACTTTTAATGGGCGCTCTTGATAAAAAGAGTGGTGGTAAAGGTGTGCGTGGAGATGAAAAAGTTAACCCAGTACTTTCATCAGCTGAAAGGCAACGTTATACTAATATTTTTAGTATAATGAAAGAAGTAATTTCACCGGGACCTGAGGCTAGAGATATTGGTGGCACTTCTACTGCTGCTGTTGGAAAGGTCGAGCAGATAACTAAAGCTGCAAAGGAGTCAACCGGTGGAGAGGGCTTCTCTTTAGGTAAGATACTTGGAATGGCAGCTCCTCTTGTTGCTGGGATTGGTGCAGCTATAGCTGGGCTCATAGAAGGAGTACAAGAATCTTTTGATGATTTAGTAGGAGATATACTTAGCTTTGGATCTGAGGTAGCAACTGATATAGGCACCTTACCTGCAATGGCGCTTAAACTTGCTAAATTTTTACCACTTAAGAAATTAAAATTTATTCCTCTGCTAGGGCCTATGATTAACTTTGGTATGTCTTTCAAAGCATTCAAAGATGGTAACATAGTTGAGGGCTTATGGGAGCTTACTTCAGGAATAGCTGGTCTTATACCAGGTATCGGTACAGTCATTTCTCTAGGTATGGATACTATAAAAATGATATATGAGTCAACTGCGCCAGAAGATGAGAACGGTGTTCAACAGGGATTTGGTGATTGGTTAGGTGGTATGGCTACTAAACTAGGACAATGGTTGTTCCAAAAGCTTAAAGATGGAAATATTCCTTTCTTTAGTGGTCTATATAGATTTGGTAAGGCTATTGGTAATATTATTGGCGGTGATGTAAATGCCGGGTTAGAAGATTTAGCACTAGTATTACCAAACATGTTTGGACTTAGTGGTGATAATGTTAAATGGATTTCAGGTACATTAAAAGCATTTATGGGATCAGAAACTGGGCAAATGATTTCTTCTGGTCTTTCAGATGCAGGTGATTTTATATCTGACCTATTTACTAAAATGGGAGAAGGAATTATGTCCTTCTTTACTTCAATTAAAGATTGGGTTAGTGGTAAAATTGAAGATGGTCTTAATACAGTAAAGAACTTTTTTGGATTTGGAGATGATGACCTCCCATCAATGGAAGACAGACAAGCTGATTTTGAAGGAGCTCAGCAGGCGAGGCAGGCAGCAAGAGACGCTAGAATGACAAAAGAAGAGCAACTGGCTGAAGAAATTAAATATTTGCCTCCGCGCGCGCTAGCGTATTACAACAAGACTGGTATTATAGCTGATGGTAAGATTACCGATGAAATGCTGAAAGATGGTATAATCAGTCAAAATGGTATAGCAACACGTATTGATGGTGAAGATAGTATATTAGCAGCTAAGCCCGGTGGTCCTATTGATAAGATGCTTGATCAAAACTCTGCTATACAATC
>TARA_R110001599_G_scaffold8428_11_pt1 | contig 22458 bp, 21 predicted proteins | sample TARA_R110001599 | Tara Oceans TARA_R110001599 (sample SAMEA4398360) | marine metagenome | biome: Polar Biome; feature: [MES] marine water layer (ENVO:01000295) within the mesopelagic zone...; material: water (ENVO:00002006), including particulate matter (ENVO:01000060) such as......
TGCCCATTATATTGCCGAACGGCTGGAAAATTATCCGCTGCGGTTGAGTCAATTGTCCCACGGCATTCCCGTGGGTGGCGAGCTGGACTATCTCGATGAGGGCACATTGGCGCAGGCGCTGCGCTCGCGGCGACCGATACACCAGGATTGATCCGGCGCCGACTCCATGTCTCGCAACATGGTTCAAGGGCTCGATTTAGTATAAAAATTGTGGCTTGTTGGTAACAATAAAACAATCAAATGATAAATATTGATCGTTGAAGGCGTTGGAAAGTAACCAATTTCTGGGATTTCTGGTGACGATTAAGTGGCTAATTAATCGCACTTGACGAAGGGGCTGCGTTGTGGCCACATTGTACACACAATAAAAAAGTCAGTCCTCCCCATGAAGGCAAAGAGACTGACAACCAGGAGAGAGCATGATGAGGAAATCCATTTTACGCAACAGGTGCGCCCTCGGCGCGTTGACATTGGCTATGGGAGTAGCCCCGGGACTGGCGCACGCTCAGGACGCGGCAGACGAGGTCGATCCCAAGAGTGTCATTGTGGTCACGGGGTCCTATATTCGCGGAACTCCGGAAGATGCTGCTGTTCCGGTCGATGTTTACTCGAGCGCCGATCTCGCGCAAAACGGGGTTTCTTCGCCACTCGAATTTATCAAGGATCTGCCGGAAGTGGGCAGCGTTCTGGGCGATTCAAACCAATTCTCCACCAACGCGCAGGGAAATCAGGGCTTCGGTTCGATCAACCTCCGCAATCTCGGCCCAACGCGCACACTGGTGCTGTTCAATGGCCGGCGGACGCTGACCGCACCTGGTGCAGTCGGCGGCGGCTTTGGTGATACCAACGCGATACCTCTCTTCGCCCTGGATCGCGTCGAAATCCTGAAAGACGGAGCCGCGGCAACATATGGTTCCGATGCCATTGCCGGTGTCGCGAACTTCATCACCAAAAAAGGCTTCGAAGGTGTTGAAATTCAGGGCGACTATGATTTTATCAAAGGATCGGACAACAACTACACCGCATCCATTCTGGTCGGCCAGAATTTTGGTGACCTGAATATCATGGCCGGCTTCGGCTGGCAGCATCGCTCCGAACTGCCATCGACCGCTCGCGACTACGGGTTCCAGCCATATGATGTAAATCCTGCTGCCTGGTCTGCTCTGGCAACGCCGGGGGCATTCATCGTCCCGGGCGTGGGCTTGCGTCCTGACGTGGGCTGTGCCGAAACGGGTGGTACTCCAGACGGGATATGCCGTTTCAGCTTCATTCCCTTTGATAATCTGATCGAGGAAGAAGACCGCTATCAGGGATATGTCCAGGCTGACATCGATCTCACGGATTCCTTCAGGTTCCGTGGCGAATTCACTTATGCGCAAACCGATCTTGACAGGATCGGCACATCGCCGGGTTATCCGCCGCTTCAGGGCCCGGGTGGTGCGCGATTGGGCGGCGGCTTTACCGTCGATCCAGCCAACCCCGGCGCGCAGGTCTATGCCAATCAAGTCGGGCTTACCGCTCCGATAACGGGTCCGATCGGCATTTTCCTCTGGCGGCCATTTGGCAATCTCGGCAATCCTACCGATCCCGGCAGAGGGTCAGGACGCCAGACCGCCAATAACCGGGCATTCCGGTTGTCCGGTACGTTTGAAAAGGATTTCTCCGAAACATTGCGCGGGCAATTGTCGATGACCTGGGCGACCTATGAACGGAGCCGCAGTTCGCCAGGCGTTGTCGGCTCCCGCTTGCAGAATGCGCTCAATGGATTGGGCGGCGCCGATTGTGATCCGGCAACCGGGACTCCCGGCGTCGGTGGGTGTCAGTGGTTCAACCCGTTCATCAATGCCGGACCCGGGCATCCGTCTCTCGGCCTGACGAACCCGTTCTATGTTCCCGGCAATGAAAACTCGCCCGATCTGGTCAAGTTTCTGCAAATTGATAATGGTGTCGAAGAAACCGAAGACACATTTGTCGTGGATCTCATCTTCTCCGGCGAACTGGGTATCGACCTCGGTGGCGGGCCTGTCGGCTGGGCCGCAGGCGCACAATATCGCCAACTTGATTTTCTTTCCCGTCCACTGTCGGCTGAATCCAATCTCGATCTCAATCCTTGCGTAATTCTGGGCGATCAAAGCTGTATCGGCGGATCTCTGGACGGAGCAGGATCGTTCATCTTCCTGGGCGGTTCGCGGCCCGAGCGATTGGCCCAGAACGTGAAGGCGGTCTTTGCCGAAGTTGCTGTTCCTATCAGCGATACGCTGGAAATTACCGCTGCAGCCCGTTTTGAAGATTATGGTGGATCCATCGGTTCTACCTTCAATCCCAAAGGTGCCGTTCGTTGGGAACCGGTTGACTGGCTGGTTCTTCGCGGTTCCGTTGGCACGACCTTCCGCGGGCCGCTGGCAGCGCAGGTGTCGAACAATGCCAATACAGCGCTTGCGGCGATCAATGCGGCAAACGGCAACTTCAAGGCTGTTGATATCGCGGGTAACCCTACCGACCTCGGACCGGAAAAAGCGTTCAGCTATAACCTCGGTGCGGTTGTCGACTTCAGCGGCTTTACCTTCTCGGTGGATTATTGGAGCTTTGATTTCAAAGATGAAATCACCACTACCGATGCCCAGGCGATCGCCAGCAGCGTGGTACCGACCGCTGGTGGTCTGGCAAACTGCTCCAGTCCATTTGCGTCTCTCATCACATTTGATGGCGGGGCCTGTGTGCAGGGCACGACGACCGGATTGAACATATCGCGTGTTCTGACGCAATGGGTCAATGGTCCGAAAACCAAGACATCGGGCCTTGATTTTGCCGCCAGCTACACCACCGATATCGGACCCGGCGTGTATACAATCGGCGTCAATGCGAGCCACACGCTCAAATATGATATCGGTGACTTCAACCTGGGAGGAAACTTGCTCCGCGCTGGCTTCAGTGCCGTGGGAGCTGCCAATCTCGACCGGCTGCCAGGGACAATTTCGCCATGGCGGGCAAATGCCTTCATCAACTATAATGTTGCCGGGCTGAACCTGCGTTATGGCGCAACCTATATCGCAGGGGTTCGCGATGAAAGATGCGACGGTCTGCAATTCTGTGCCACTACCAATTTCGGCGGCACCAATTTCGGCCGGAATATTTCCAGCTATATGCAGCATGACGTTCACGCAGCCTATGATTTGCCAATCAATGCTTTCGACGCACAATTGCAATTCTCGGTCGAGAATTTCACCAACGAAGACGCTTCAGCGGCGCGGTTGCCGCTGGGATACAACCCGTTCGTGGGTAATACCCTGGGGCGCGTTTTCCGCCTTGGTGCCAAAATCGGGTTCTAAAATCCGAACATAAAAATGAAAGGGCTCGTCAAAATCCTGGCGGGCCCTTTTCTTTTGTCTGGGCCAGACACCGCCGATGGTTGACGAATCCCGGCATAATCCCTAAATTTGGCTCATGGCTATATTACCGATCCTAGAAGTTCCCGATCCGCGGCTGAAAACTGTTTCAGAACCGGTCACCGAGTTTGACGACGCGCTCAAAACGCTGATCGCTGACATGTTTGAAACCATGTATGATGCGCCGGGCATTGGCCTGGCCGCTATCCAGGTTGGCGTGCCCAAGCGGATTTTGGTCATCGATCTTCAGGAACCGGTCGAGCATGATCATGATCACGAGCATGGCGAGCATTGCAACCATCAGCATGAAGTGATCCGCGATCCGAAGGTCTTCATCAATCCTGAAATCCTCAATCCGTCGGAAGATTTGAACGTTTATAGCGAGGGATGCCTCTCGGTTCCCGACCAATACGCCGACGTCGAACGGCCGGCGACCATCACTGCGCGCTGGCAGGACGAGACTGGCAAGCATTATGAAGAGCAGATCGAAGGTATGCTGGCGACTTGTCTGCAGCACGAGATGGACCATCTCGAAGGCATATTGTTCATTGATCACCTGTCGCGGCTGAAGCGCCAGATGGTGCTGAAGAAGCTCGCGAAATTGCGCAAGGAACACGGGATCGCGGCCTAACCTTCGCCAGTGAAATCCGGCATTAGGTCTCTTGCCTATTACGTGAAACGCTTCTAGGTTCTCTTTTCGTTCTTATCGGAAAGTGAGTTAATTTGGACCCCATCATTGTCATCATCGCTATCGTCATCGCTCTCCTGGGCGGTCTGGCGCTGGGCTGGTTTATTGGCGGCCAGCCCGCCAAGAATGCAGCGCAAGCGACCAAAGATGCGGTTCATGCAGCCAAAGAGGCTGCTCAGGCGACCGATTCACTGCGGATCACGCTTGATGGCGTTCGCGACGAGCGTGATGCGGCGAGAACCGAACTGGCGGCGCTGCAGGCTGATGCGCGCAATCACGAAAAACAGATGCGGCAATTGATCGATGCGAAAGAGGCGCTGTCGGCGCAATTTTCCGAGATCGGTGCCAAGATGCTGGAAACGGCCCAGCGGCAGTTTCTCGAACGGGCCGACCAGCGCTTTGACCAGGCCAATGAAAAAGGCGGCGAGAAAATCGCCAAGTTGCTGCAGCCGGTTCATGAACGTCTGGCGACCTACGAAGCCTCGATTACGAAAATCGAGAAAGAGCGCACCGAATCCTACGCCGGGATCAGCGCCACGATCGAACAGGTGCGGCAGGGGCAGGACAGGGTGCAGCAGGAAGCCGCACGCCTCGTCAACAGTCTCCGCAACGCGCCAAAATCGCGCGGACGCTGGGGCGAACAGCAACTCAAGAATGTCCTCGAAACCTGTGGGCTATCGGAACATACCGATTTTGTCACCGAACAGAGTATCGACACCGATGAAGGGCGCCTTCGCCCCGATGCGGTGATCAATGTACCGGGCGGGCGCAAGCTGGTGATCGATGCCAAGGTCTCGCTCAACGATTATCAGGATGCGTTCGAGGCAGATGACGAAGCCGCGCGCAGCTTTGCCATGGCGCGCCACTGCAACAGTATGAAGGCCCATATCGACGGGCTTTCCAAGAAGGCATATTGGGACCAGTTCGAAGACGCGCCCGATTATGTCATCATGTTCGTGCCCGGAGAACATTTTCTGGCCGCCGCGCTGGAGCATGAACCGACGCTCTGGGACCATGCTTTCGAGAAGAAAGTGCTGCTGGCAACACCGACCAATCTGGTCGCGATTGCGCGCACGGTTGCCGGTGTCTGGCGTCAGGAAAAGATGGCAGCGGAAGCCAAGCAGATCGGCCAATTGGGCAAGGAAATGTATGACCGGCTTGCGGTCGCCGGAGAGCATCTCAAGCGGATGGGGTCGGGCCTCGGAAGCGCGGTCGGCAATTATAACAAATTTGTCGGCAGTTTCGAGCGCAACGTCATGGCGACCGGGCGCAAGTTCGCCGAGCTGCAGATCGAGACCGGCAAGAAGGATCTCGAGCCCGTGCCCGAGATCGAAGCGCTACCGCGCTACAGCGAAGCGATGACCGAAAAGCTGATCGAGGACGATCGCGATATCAGCGATCAGGCGGCAGAATAGCGCTAGGGCGCGCCGTCCGGTCCCTCGGTAATCGTACCGCCGCAGCCGTTTAGCGTACCGCTGTCGCTGGCTTCGACCCTCACCGTATCGGCGTAGCTGCGATCGCTCATGCCATCGCTGCATTTTTCGTCGCTGGTGATGTAGACATTGATATTGTGGCTGTCGGAAAAACCTTTGACCTCCCAGCCGGTGCCGCTTTGCTTCATGCGATGAACCGGAAGCGTGAAATCATTGCCCTCCTGGGTCGTGAAGGCGATCTCGTCACCCTTGATCTCGACGGCCCAGCCCGGTTCGGTGCCGATGGCACTATAGTCACCCAGCTTCGCTTCTTCCACCGGCGCCACTGCGGGCTCTCCACAGGCCGAAAGCGTCAGCGCAGCCAATGACGGCAATAATATAGCGTTTTTCATAATTTTCCCCTCCGCCCTCAAGCTATCATAGGGGATGTAAAAACTCTAATTATCTCTTGCGGCTCTGATTGAGCACTTCATAAGCCATCACCGAGGCCGCGACCGCAGCGTTGAGACTGTCGGCTTTTCCCCTCATCGGCATTTTGACCAGCGTGTCGCAAGCCGCTTCATAATCTTCCGGCAATCCTTGCGCTTCGTTGCCGATCAGCAGGAAGGTCGGGGCATTGTAGCGCACCGACTGATAGTCATTCTCGGTATTGAGACTGGTACCGACCAGCTCGCCCGGGCCACTGCGCAACCAGCTCTGAAAATCCGGCCATTTTGCCTGGACGATCTTCTGGGTAAAAATCGCGCCCATGCTCGCGCGGACGGCCTCGACGGAAAAGGGATCGACGCAATCGTCGATCAGGATCAGGCCACCCGCGCCGACCGCGTCACCGGTCCGCAAGATCGTGCCGAGATTGCCGGGATCACGCAGCGATTGTGCCACCAGCCAGATATTCGCGCTCGACCGGTCGAGCTCTTCAAGCGGTACTGGGTGATCCTGATAGATGCCGATAATCGACTGCGGATTCGATTTGCCCGATAGTTTCGCGATGATCGCTTCGCTGGTCTCGATAACGTCGCCGCCGGCCGCCACGGTTGCGGCCTCTATTTTCCGGGCAAGAGGGTGGAGTTCGCTATCCTCGACCACCACCAGCATCCGGGGCGTTTTCCCGCTGTCCAGCGCCTCGGTCAATATTCTCAGCCCTTCGGCAAGGAACAGGCCCTCACGCTTGCGGTGCTTTTTCTCGCGCAAGCTTTTGAGCCGCTTTATCGTCGGGTTGGAAAAGCCGGTAATCTGGTGGCGCATAAGCTCAGTCTTCACCAAAGCCATCAACGACGAGCCCGGTCAGCTTCTCGAGCGCGCTCTCTGCATGCTCACCGGCCACGATAATCTCGATACTGTCACCCTTGGCAGCGCCAAGCATCATCAGGCCCATGATCGACATGCCGGTCACCTCGGTACCGTCCTTCGCCACTCTGACGTCCAGACTGTCCGGCAGTTTGGAGACATAGGTAACGAATTTCGCGCTTGCTCTTGCGTGCAGGCCCCGTCTGTTGGTGATTTCGACAATTTTGCGAAACTCGCTCACGCGTCGCTGCCCAATATTTCCGACGCGACGCTGATATATTTCTGTCCGGCTTCCTTGGCGGCGGCGATTGCGGAAACGATATCCATCGTCTTGCGGGCGCCGTCGAGACGAATGAGCATCGGCAGATTGACCCCGGCGATGACTTCGACCTTGCCTTTTTCCAACAGTGAGATGGCCAGATTGGACGGCGTTCCGCCGAACAGGTCGGTCAATATGATGACCCCCTTGCCGGAATCGACCTTGGCGACGCAATCGGCAATTTCCTGGCGGCGCACTTCCATGTCGTCGCGCGCACCGATGCCGATCGCGGCAATGGCTTTCTGTGCACCGACGACATGTTCCATCGCGATGACAAATTCCGTTGCCAGCTGCCCGTGTGTAACGAGAACCAATCCAATCATCCTGATTAAATTCCCCTGTTCCCGTTCAATTTCTGCATGGATTCCAGCGCTTCCATCGGCGGTGATGCCAGGTTGCGATGCAGGACATTGGGCGAAAATCCTGCGCTACGCAAGTCTTTGCTCAGACGCTCGGCAACATGTACCGATCTGTGACGGCCACCAGTGCAGCCAATCCCTACGTTGACGTAGGCCTTGCCGGCTTCCTGATAGCGCGGGAGCAGAAATGTGAGCATGTCCAGTATCTTCTCGATTGCCTCGGCATAGGCAGGATCCTTGCTGACATATTCGGCCACTTCCGGATCGAGGCCGCTCTTTTGCTTGAGCTCGGGCACCCAGAACGGGTTGGCCAGGAAGCGGACATCGAAGAGCAGATCGATATTGTTCGGCAGACCTCTCGAAAAGCCAAAGCTGGTGATGGTGATCGTTGTCGCGGCGTCCTTGTCGAGCGAGAAATGCTCCCGGATTTCGCGCTGTAGGTCGTTGGCGGTCAGATCGCTGGTGTCGATGACATGGTCCGCCCAGCGACGAAACGGTGCGAGCAATGTCCGTTCAAGGGCGATGCCGTCTTTGGCAGGCCGGTCCAGGGCCAACGGATGCCGTCGGCGGGTCTCCGCATAGCGCCGCTCCAGTTCCGCGCCGGCGCAATCCAGAAACAGGGTCGAGATCAGATAGCCCGGCTTTTTTTGCAGGCGTTTGATGCTGTCGATCAGCTTGTCCGGTTCAAATCCCCGGGTCCGGCTATCGAACCCGAGCGCCAGTGGCTGGTCATTATCATCGCGCGAGCTCGACGGGGGCGTGTTCAACAGGCTCTCGACCAGTCGAAAGGGAAAATTGTCGACCGTTTCCCAACCGATGTCTTCCATCGTTTTCAAAGCAGTGGTCTTGCCAGCGCCGGACAGGCCGGTGACCAGCAAAACACGTTTGGCGGGCCGTTCGGTCATTGGCTGACACTATCTCCCAATATCCGGCGCAAGGCCCATTCTACCTTGATTGGCGCACTGTTTTCCATGGCGTCCAGTGTACAGATTGGAATATTTATTCCCAGCAAATTCCTGACCTGTCTCTCGAGCGGGAAGCGATCGGGAGCCGCTTTCAAATTGACGACCATTTTCAACGGGATGTCGGTCATATGGTCGCATTGCATAATGCCCAGAGAACGGATTTCCAGTTTGCCAGCGATATTGGCTGGAGAATGAAGCAACAAATCATCTTTCCTGCGTCGAATCTCGACATAATCGTCGCTGATCAGAATGCCGCCGCGATCAATGAGGCGGAGCGCCAGATCCGACTTTCCCGACCCGGAATCTCCGCATATCATCACCCCCGCACCGGAGATTGCGATCGCCGTCGCATGGGTTGTCAATTGGCTGTCCTGTTCGGAAGCATCTGTCATCACAGGGCCTTCGGCAGCCGGATTTCAAAACAGGCGCCGGATTCTCCGCCGTCCCGATCGAGAATACGGATCTCGCCCTGATGCCCTTCGACGATGGTCTTCGCGATCGCCAGCCCCAGGCCGCTGTGCTTGCCAAAAGCCTCGCCATCCGGACGGTCGGAGTGGAAACGCTGAAAAACCTGCTCTCTTTGATCAGGCGCAACGCCAGGCCCCTGGTCGGCGACATGGATGACAATTTCGTCACCATCGGGTGTGGCCAGAATCTCGACCAGACCGCCTTCGGGCGAAAAGGATACGGCATTGTCCAGCAGATTGCCGAACACGCGCTCGAGACGACCGCCGTCTCCCATGACCTTTGCGACATCCTTTGCCGGCCGCGCGAAGGCGATATGAACCCCGAGATTGGATGTCCGCTGTTCGCGAGCGGCGAGCAATTGCTCCAGCATCTTGCCGATATCAATCGGTTCGAACTTGGCTCTGGCGAGCTCGGCATCGACGCGCGAGGCATCGGAGATATCGTTGATCAACCGGTCGATACGGCGAACATCGTCATTGGCGACGTCAAGCAGCTGTTTCTGCAGATCGGGATCATCGACCCGTTCCAGCCCTTCCAGCGCTGATCGCAAGGAGGCGAGGGGGTTCTTGATTTCATGGCTGACGTCGGCAGCAAATGCTTCCGTGGCGTCGATCCGGTGGCGCAGGGCAGCGCTCATGTCGGACAGGGCGCGGCTCAACTGCCCGATTTCGTCGCGCCGGCCCGGCATCCGGGGTATGGCGATCTCGTCTGATCGACCCATGCGGACGCGGACAGCGGCGGCAGCCAGTTTTCTTATCGGCCTGACAATGGTGCGAGCGAGAAAAAGGGACAGCAGGATCGAGATTGTCGCAGCAACCAATATCACCAGCAACACGCTCGACCGTTCGGCCCTGACAATCCGCGTGATGTCGCGCGCATTGGCGGTGAGCAGAATCGAGCCGGTGCCGTCCAGAAGCGACTTTCCAGCTACAATTACCGGCGTGCGGTCCGGCGCATAGCTGACCGAGCTGACCGCAGCTGATTTGCGCTCGGCTGCCTCGAGTTCGGACCATGCCCCCGATACATCATTGGCAGGCTCGCTGAAGTTCGGAATCTGGGTCGTGAAGACGACACTCTCGATGGTCTTGTCGAGCATCCGGGCCGCGTCCTTGCGCAACGGCTCCGCGTCCGGGTCGATGAATTGATAGGTCGGCTCTGCAAGCTCGAAGCTGTCGATGACTTTCCTGCCATCTGGTGCGTAGAGCCTCAGCCGGGCGCCCAGATGGCTGGCAAATTGTTCGACCAGGGCATCTCGGTTCTGGATATCACCCGAGGACAGGGCATCGGCGACGATCGTCAGCTGCAGCCGCGCCTGGGTCAGCCGTTCTTCGGTGAGCCGGTCCCGATAATTGTTGAGATAGAACAGACCGCCGGCCAGCAACGCAATCGCCAAGACATTGACGACCAATATGCGGGTTGTCAGCGAAAGGCGCGCCGACCAGCGAAGCGAGAGGCCGCTTTCACTATCTTGTCCGCTATCATTCTGTGTAGCGATATCCGGCTCCATATAGCGTATCTATTGCATCAAATTCAGCGTCAACTTCGCGAAATTTTCGTCGCAGTCGTTTGATGTGACTGTCGATGGTCCGGTCGTCGACATAGACGTCATCCTGATAGGCGGCATCCATCAACTGGTTGCGGCTTTTTACCACGCCGGGCCGATGTGCCAATGTTTCCAGAATCATGAATTCGGTCACGGTCAGGGTCACGTTCGCGCCCTTCCACCGGACCAGGTGGCGCGCCGGATCCATTTCGAGGCTGCCGCGGACGATCGGTTCTGCCGATTCGTCATCCTGACCTTCCTCGAGCGACTTGATAAATTCCGTCCGTCGCAGGATGGATTTGACCCGGGCGATCAGCAGGCGTTGCGAGAATGGCTTCTTGATATAGTCGTCGGCTCCCATCGCGAGGCCCAGCGCTTCGTCGAGCTCTTCGTCTTTCGACGTCAGGAATATGACCGGCAAGTTCGATTTCTCGCGCACTTTTCTGAGCAGTTCGAGACCATCCATCTTCGGCATTTTTATATCGAATATTGCGAGGTCCGGCGGATTCTCCAATATCGCATGAAGTGCCGCTTCGCTGTCCGAATAGACGCGTGTGATAAAACCTTCCGCCTGCATCGCGATGGATACAGAGGTCAAAATATTGCGGTCATCGTCGACAAGAGCAATATTGGCTGCCATAAATTTGCGTTCCTTTGCCGCTCGCGCTGGATTTGACCTAGTGGATGGGATAGTAGGTTACAAGACAACTTGTGGGTACCGGTTTCGAGAAACAAAGTCGTGATCAGTCCGGATTTCGAGAATATTTAATATGGTCGGCAGCAAGAAATTTGACCGACTCGACTTGGTTCAGTAAGCGCCTTTCCAAATTGCCAGATCGGCGTGACCTCAACCTGTTTCAAGCTTTAGGGGATTTCCAGTGTCAAATATTTCGTCTGTGTCGTTAAAAGATCAGGGCTTTGCCAATTCGGGCGAGCAACACTGGAACCTTGGTGCCCCGGCGCTGGTCGAAGCCGCCGTTTCTCGCGGCGAGGGCCATTTGGCCAAAGACGGTCCGCTGGTCGTCGAAACCGGCAAGCACACCGGCCGCTCTGCCAATGACAAATTCACCGTTCGCGACGGGGAAACCGAAGACAGCGTATGGTGGGGGAAAACCAACGTCGGGATGACACCCGATCATTTCGCCGCGCTGAAAGAAGATTTTCTTGCCGCTCTGGCCGAGAAAGATACGCTGTTCGTCCAGGATCTTTTCGGTGGTTCGCAGCCGGAACACCGGGTCAATGTCCGGATCATCAACGAACTGGCCTGGCACAATCTGTTCATTCGCACGATGCTGGTGCGGCCCGATGCCGAAGAACTCGCGGCTTTCATCCCCGAATATACGATCATCGATCTGCCAAGCTTCAAGGCTGATCCGGAACGTCACGGCACGCGTAGCGAAACCGTGATCGCGGTGAACCTGACCGAGAAGCTGATCTTGATCGGCGGCACAGCTTATGCCGGCGAAATGAAGAAGTCCGTGTTCGGCCTGCTCAACTATCTGCTGCCACTCGACTCGGTGATGCCGATGCATTGCTCTGCCAATATGGGGCCGGAAGGCGATACCGCCATTTTCTTCGGTCTGTCGGGAACCGGAAAAACCACGCTTTCGGCCGATGCCAGCCGCGTGCTGATCGGCGACGACGAGCATGGCTGGTCGGATACCGCAGTATTCAACTTCGAAGGCGGCTGCTACGCCAAGATGATCCGCCTGTCGGAAGAAGCGGAGCCGGAAATCTTTGCAACCACGCGCCGGTTCGGAACCGTGCTTGAAAATGTCGTGATGAACCCCGAAACCCGGGAATTGGATCTCGATGACAACAGCAAAGCGGAAAATACCCGTGGCGCCTACCCGATCGATTTCATTCCCAACACTTCCGAAAAGAACATGGGTCCGGTGCCCAAGAATATCATCATGCTGACCGCCGATGCGTTCGGCGTATTGCCTCCGATATCTCGGTTGACTCCCGAGCAGGCGATGTATCATTTCCTCTCCGGATATACCGCCAAGGTCGCTGGCACCGAAATCGGTGTTACCGAGCCGGAAGCAACCTTCTCGACCTGCTTCGGTGCGCCGTTCATGCCGCGCCATCCTTCGGTCTACGGCAATCTTCTGAAAGAGCGTATCGCCAAGGGCGGCGTTCGCTGCTGGCTGGTCAATACCGGCTGGACCGGCGGAAAATATGGCGAAGGCAGCCGTATGCCGATCAAGGCGACTCGCGCATTGCTGAATGCGGCGCTGGACGGCAGCCTCAACGACGGCGAATTCCGGATCGACGAGAATTTCGGCTTTGAAGTGCCGGTGTCGGTGCCGGGTGTCGACAGCACCATCCTCGACCCTCGGTCGACCTGGTCAGATCCGAGCGCTTATGATGAAACAGCGCAAAAGCTGGTCAAATTGTTCATCGACAATTTCGAGCAATTTGCCGAGCATGTCGACCAGAATGTACGCCAAGCGGCGCCTACCGCCGCCTGATAGCTGTCTCTAGCCGGTGATGGTCGGTTGGCTTTCGAAACTGATATCGAAATAGCCACGATCGTCACCGTCCGAGCCCGATAGCGGATGCCTCTTGACCGAGGTACGGGGTGAGCCGGGAATATCGATTTTCCCGTGCGTCACGATATCATCGATGATGCGAGCGAGCTGCTCCGCGACATCGGAAGCCTCATAGTCTGCACCTACGGACAGGCGGATTTCCCGGCCTGCGAAATAGGCGAGTCCGCGGGTTATGAAGCGGCCCTTTCTCTCTTCGGAGAAGCAAATCTGGAAATCTGGCGGAAATGGCCCGCCGGCCAGATAGTTTCTGACCGCTTGGTCATAGTCGGCAAAGTGCACCAGTGTGCCGGAGGGAGCCCATGCCGCGGCTGTGGCTGCCAGACTTGTCCCGATCCATTGGCCGAGCATCAGCAGGCGACAGTTGATTTCGGGCAGATGCCTGGCGCTGGTCACTATGTCCCTCGGGCCTATGCCAATGGCTGAACCGTCCGGATAGGGAAGGTCGCCGGAAAGCGGCCCGAAATTTTCATCGGCAAATTTCCGGCGGCTTTCTTCGGCGGACAGGCGGGAAAGAAGGAATTGCATGCCATCGACAATGACTTCCAGCATGTCCAGATCGTCGAACTTGGCGCCGTTGACCACCAATCTGCCTCCGGCTTCCCGGGACCAGGGGAAATGCGCCAGATCAAACCCGTTCATCATGGGCGCTACGATGAGCAGGGCGGGTTCGGAAATCACGCGGTCAATTCCGTATCTCCTTCGTCGATCCTTTTGTTCTTTATATGTTCTAAACGCAATCGCAGGTAAAGGCAATCCTGTCCGCAACTGCCGCCCGTAATTGGCAATGAAGCCGATGTGATCACGCGACCAATCCGGAAAACCATCCAAACAATGGATTGTCAGCCTGCTGATCCATCCGTAATCATGGCAGCATGTCCAACCTGATCTTGTCGATATTGATGCTCGCCGGAGCCGCGCTGCTTGCAGGCGGATTTTTTGTGCTGCGAAAGGGCGAAAACAAAAAACAGGGCTGGCTGATGCTTGTCGCCGCCGCCGTGATGTTCGCAAATGTCGGGATTGGGCTGATTCCTGTCCCGGACAGCAATCAGCCGTTATCGACACAGTCCGAGGACTGAAACTATTTGATCGGCGAATCCGGTGCGAGCCGCATATCGAGATAATTGTCGACCGAGCCCATCAGCAAATCCATTTCATTTTCGTAGAAATGGTTGGCCCGCGGAATTTCGTCGTGATGGATTGTGATATGTTTTTGCGTCCGCAGCTTGTCGACCAGTTTCTGGACCGCACTGGGGGTCACGACTTCATCGTTCACGCCCTGAATGATGATGCCCGACGACGGGCAGGGCGCGAGGAAGTTGAAATCATACATATTCGCAGGTGGCGAAACAGAGATGAATCCGCGGATTTCCGGTCGGCGCATCAGAAGTTGCATGCCGATCCAGGCGCCAAAGCTATAGCCGGCGATCCATGTGGTCTGCGCTTCGGGATGAAAGCTCTGTACCCAGTCGAGCGCCGATGCAGCATCCGACAATTCGCCAATCCCGTTGTCGAATGTGCCCTGTGAACGGCCGACGCCGCGGAAATTGAACCGCAAGGTCGCGAAGCCGCGCTTTACGAATGTCTTGTACATCGCCTGGGTGATCCGGTCGTTCATCGTCCCACCGGCTTGCGGGTGGGGATGAAGGATCATCGCAACCGGCGCACGGTCACGGGGTCCTGGGCTGAAACGGCCTTCGAGGCGGCCTTCGGGTCCGGTAAAAACTACATCTGGCATGGGTTTTCAATTCTTCGCTCAAAATTACAATGTCCAGAGCGCGAGATTATAGAATAGCTTTTGCGCTGGATGCTGCGCCTATATAGGGAGAGTCAACAAATCCGCAACTCAATCCAGCACAGCAGAGAGTTTTTGCCAATATGGTGACCGGGACGAAACGCATCTATCTCGACTATGCCGCGACAGCTCCGATGCTGGACGAGGCCAAGAGGGCCTGCGTGGAGGGTTTCGAAAATTGGGCCAATCCATCCTCGCCCCACGGCGATGGTCGTGCGGCGCAAGCGATGCTGGAAAATGCGCGGCGGCGGTTCAAGGCGGCCCTCGACTGGGATGGCGACGTGATTTTTACCAGCGGTGCCAGCGAAGCGGTCCAGATCGCGCTGACCAAATCCAAGGCTGCACTGCAATATGTCTCGCCCGTCGAACATGATGTGGTGTTGCGATTTGCACCGAACGCGAGAACCATTCCGGTTGATATGGGGGGCGCGGTGGTGCCGATGAACCTCAATCATCTGCTGAAAGGCGCCGAAGAGCCGGCTCTTGTGGCGATACAGTCGGTCAATAACGAAACCGGCGTGATACAGGATCTCGGAGCGTTGTCCAAGGTCGTGCGCGACCGGGGCTGCTATCTTCTGGCCGACTGCTCCCAGTCGGTTGGCAAAATGCCCTTGCCGGACGCCGATCTGATCATTGTGGCGGGCCATAAATTCGGCGGACCTCCCGGTGTCGGCGCGCTGCTGGTGAAAGATCTCAGGCTGCTCGAGGCCGATGGAGGCCAGGAGCAAGGCTATCGCTCCGGCACCCAGAATCTGCCCTATATCATGGGGATGACCGCTGCGCTCGAAGCGCCCGCAAACTGGGCGGGGCGGGCGATGGAATTGCGTCAGCATCTCGACGATGCCATCAAGAAGGCGGGCGGCGCGGTGATTGCAGAATATTCTCCCCGCATCGCTACCATCGCCAGCTATCACATGCCGGGCGTCGCGGCGAATACCCAGCTGATCAAATTTGACATGGCCGGTTTTTCGGTCTCCGCCGGGAGCGCCTGCTCTTCGGGAACGCTCAAGACCAGCCATGTGCTCGAAGCGATGGGCACGGATGCTCAGGTTGCTCGCGAAGTCGTCCGGGTCAGTATCGGGCGGGGTACCAGCAGGGCGCATATCTATGCCTTCATAGAGCAATGGCAGTCGATATTTGCGGCGGCGAAAGGAAGCTGAACCGGACCCATGGCCACCATCTATCTTGATAACCAGGCGACCACGGCGCTCGCGCCGGAGGTATTCGACGCGATGCTGCCATGGCTCAAGGACAATTTCGGCAATCCGCACAGCCCCCATGTCTTGGGCCGACAGGCGGCATCGGCGGTGGAAGTCGCCCGCGAGCAACTGGCCGCGCTGCTGCCCGCTAACGGGCGGGTAATATTCACCGGAAGTGCGACCGAAGCGATCAATCTCGCGTTCGGTGCGGTCCGCAGAATGTCTGGCGAGGGTCGCGACCGGATTGCGGTCATCGACACCGAGCATGCCGCAGTGCGTGACACCGCGCTTTGGTACGGCACGCAGGGTTTTGACACCAAATTGCTCCCGGTCGATCACCAGGGTCTGGTCAAAATGGAAGATATGGAAGCATGTTTATCTTCTCGAAGCGCATTGGTCGGAGCGATGCTGGTCAACAACGAAATCGGCGTGATCCAGCCGGTCGAGCAAATTACAAAGATAGCGCATAAATATGGCGCTTTGATGCTTTGCGACGCGGTGCAGGGCTTTGGCCGGGTCGATATTCCGCAAGAGGCTGACCTGATCGCGCTGTCCGGACACAAGATTTACGGGCCCAAGGGAATCGGCGCACTGTGGGTTCGTGAAGGTGTAGATCTGCCACCGCTGATCCATGGCGGTGGACAGGAGCAGGGGGTGCGGTCTGGTACGCTCTCTCCCGCATTGTGCGTCGGACTGGGCGTGGCTGCGAAAATCTGTGCCGAGCGTCGTGAACGGGACGCGGCCCATATTGCCGGGCTCGCTGCGAAAGCGCGCAGCCTGTTCAGCGACTGGACGGTGAACGGAGCGGTAGATGAGCGCTATCCGGGGAATCTCAATATCCGCCGCGATGGACTCGACGTGGCGCGGTTGATGTCGGAGGTCCGCGGCGTCGCCTTTTCTGCCGGTTCTGCCTGTGCCAGCGGTTCGGGTCGGCCGAGCCATGTGCTGGCGGCTCTCGGACTTAAAGCGGCGCAGATAAAATCATCTATCCGTCTCGGATTTGGCCGCTACAATGAGATCGAAGAGGTGGAGCAGGCGGCGCATCTGATCAATCAAGCGGCGGAGAGCCAGCTATAATGACCAATGTCACAGTGAATTTTGTCAGTTCTGACGGCGAGACAACCGTTTCTGCCAAGGCATCGGAAGGTGACAATCTGCTGACCGTCGCGCAAATCCATCACCAGCCGCTGGAAGGCACCTGCGAAGGGCAAATGGCCTGTTCCACCTGTCATGTTGTTGTAGATGCTGCCGATTTTGACCGGTTGCCCGAAGCGAGCGAGATGGAAGAGGATATGCTCGATCTCGCCGCCGCAGCCCGCAGAACCAGTCGATTGGCTTGCCAGATCACCCTGACGGCGGCTTTGGACGGACTGACCGTCCACATTCCTGCGGACAGCCACAATATGCAGATCGTCTAACGACTTGCATTTCGACCAAACTCCCACCATATGCGCAGCGGGAGTCGGGTGGACGTAGTGTTCGCCAACCCGGTCAGGTCCGGAAGGAAGCAGCCGTAACGATTTTTCTGCGGGTCGCCCGGCTCCTACTTTCAAACAGCGCGATGCTTTGGCCGCGGCTGGAAGCTCCTAACCTGTATGTAAGTCAGTCTTTCGGCGAATTATGTCGCTAATTTGCGCAAGACTTGGCTTTGGCGCTTAAAGCCTTCGACAAGCCGGAGCCTCTCGCCTAAACTCTTTCGACATGTCCGATTCACAAGATATTTTCGCGGCTGGCGGTGTCGATGCACCCGAACAGCCCGCCCCCGGCGCGGCGCAACCCTATCGGGTGCTGGCGCGCAAATACAGGCCTTCGAAATTTTCCGAACTAATCGGCCAGGACGCAATGGTCCAGACGCTGGCCAATGCGATCAAGCGCGACCGGCTTGCCCATGCGTTCCTGATGACCGGTGTCCGCGGAGTGGGCAAAACCTCCACCGCGCGTTTGATTGCCAAGGCGCTGAACTGCATCGGGGAAGACGGTCAGGGCGGTCCGACGATCGATCCCTGTGGGCAGTGCGAACCGTGCCGCAGCATCGCCGAAGGCAGCTTTATCGACGTTATCGAGATGGATGCCGCCAGCCATACCGGTGTCGACGATGTTCGCGAGATCATCGAAGCGGTGCGCTATTCATCGGTATCGGCCCGCTATAAGATCTATATCATCGACGAAGTCCACATGCTGTCGAAAAACGCCTTCAACGCGTTGCTGAAGACGCTTGAAGAGCCGCCGCCGCACGTGAAGTTCATTTTCGCCACCACCGAGGTCAACAAGGTTCCGATTACCGTTTTGTCCCGTTGCCAGCGTTTCGATCTCAAGCGGATCAGCGCCGAGCAACTGTCCGCACATTTCGGGATGATCGTTGAAAAGGAGGGTGTGACCGCCGAACAGGAGGCGCTCGATCTGATCGCACAAGCGGCCGAAGGGTCGGTCCGCGACGGTCTTTCGATCCTCGATCAGGCGATTGCTCACGCCGATATGGACGGCGACGGTCAGGTGAAAGCTGTCCAGATCCGGGAAATGCTCGGCCTGTCGGACCGGAGCGCGGTCCGTCGGCTTTTCGCCAAATTGCTCGAAGGAGATTCGGCAGCGCTTCTCGATGCTATCTCCGAGCAATATAAAATCGGCGTCGAGCCCTTGTCGCTGATGAACGGCCTGCTTTCGCTGTCGCATCAGGTGACCCTGTTCAAGGTCGGCAGAGCCAGTGATCCGACATTGTCCGACAGCGCCAAGCAGCAATTTGCAGATTGGTCCGAACAGCTCTCCTATCCGGTCCTGCACCGGCTCTGGCAGTTGCTGCTCAAGGGCTATCAGGAAGTCGAGCAGGCGCATCTCCCGCGCGAAGCCTGCGAGATGGCGCTGTTGCGGGTGCTTTGTGCCGGCGATATGCCCGATCCGGGAAAGCTTGCGAAAATGCTGGAGCAAAACGGGTCCGTCACTGCGAGCACTGCGGCTATGCAGGAGGCTGCGCCACCACCGCCACAGGCAGCACCTGTCGCACAGACGACGCCACTTGCTCCTGCTCCCGCGCCGACCGAGACGCCAGAGCCGCAAGCGGGCGCGCTGCCAAACGATTTTTCCGAGGTTGTCAAAGCCGTCGGGCGGGTCTCCGCTGTCCTGGAAAGCATTTTGATCGCCGACATGCGGCTGATATCGCTTGATGCTCCCAATGTCATCTATCAGCCAGTCCGTGCAATTGGTGATTCCGATATCCGGAAAATCATTGAAGCGTTGCGACAGGAAACCGGCCGGGACTGGAAATTTACCGAAGGGCAGGGCGAGGCGCAGCCCAGTCTTGTCGAAAGGGAACAGCAGATCAGAGACGCCGAGCGGCAGGCGATACTCGACGCCCCGCTGGTGAAAGCGGCTTTTGAAGCTTTTCCCGATGCCGTATTGCTGGAGGATGAAGATTCTCGCCCACAAGAGTCAAGGAGCGCATAGCTATGAAGTCGATGGAAGAAATGATGAAAGCCGCGCAGGAAGCCGCGCAACAGGTCCAGACCCAGATGGAAGAGGCCCAGAAAAAGCTGGATAGCCTTGAAGTCGAAGGGCAGGCCGGTGGCGGATTGGTCAAGGTGAAAGCGACAGCAAAAGGCCGGATATTGTCGGTCTCGATCGACGACAGCCTGATGAAGGCCGATGAAAAACAGATGCTGGAAGATCTCGTCGCGGCCGCGTTCAACGATGCCCGCAACCGCGCCGACACGGTGAGCAGCGAGGAAATGGGCAAGATGACCAGCGGCATGCAGTTACCCCCAGGTTTTAAACTGCCTTTTTAGCTCTGTTTGCCAATCGGTCGCATTGCGCTTGAAGTGTCTCTTGCAGCCACCATATAGTGGTCAGAAGCGCTGTTTCAGCGCAGTATGTTGGAGTAAAAATGCCCGAGTCCGAAGCAAAATCGACCCCCGAAGCCAAGGCGCTGCCATTATTGCCATTGCGCGATATTGTGGTGTTCCCGAATATGATCGTACCGCTGTTTGTCGGCCGCGACAAATCCGTGGTGGCGCTCGAGCAAGCGATGGATTCGGACAAGGAAATTTTTCTCGTCGCTCAACTCGATCCGGCGGAAGATGATCCTGCCCGCGATCAGCTTTATGATCTCGGCGTGGTTGCGTCGGTCCTGCAGTTGCTCAAATTGCCCGATGGCACGGTTCGTGTGCTCGTCGAAGGCAAGCAGCGCGCCAGGCATCTGTCGCTCGAAGAGAAAAACGAAGGTTTTGTGTTGGCCCATATCGAACTGCTCGAAGAGCAGGTTGCCGAGGGTGCAGAAGCCGGAGCGCTGATGCGCTCGGTCGTCGACCAGTTTGAAAATTATTCCAAGCTCAACAAGAAAATGCCGGCGGAAACCGTCGTGCAACTGGGCGAGATCGACGACGCGTCTCGCCTCGCCGATGCGGTTGCCGCCAATATCAACGTCAAGGTTGCTGACAAGCAGAGCCTGTTGATCGAGAGCGATCCCGTCAAGCGGCTCGAAATGGTCTTTGCCTTCATGGAAGGCGAACTCGGCGTATTGCAGGTCGAGAAGAAAATCCGTGGCCGGGTCAAGCGCCAGATGGAGAAGACCCAGCGCGAATATTATCTCAACGAGCAGATGAAAGCGATCCAGAAAGAGCTGGGCGACGGCGAAGATGGCGAGGGCGACGAACTCGGCGAACTCGGCAAGAAAATCAAGGAACTGAAGCTTTCCAAGGAAGCCAGAGCCAAGGCGACCGCTGAACTGAAGAAGCTCAAGGGCATGCAGCCGATGTCGGCCGAGGCGACGGTGACGCGCAATTATCTCGACGTGCTGCTCGGCCTGCCCTGGGGCAAGACATCGCGGCTCAAGAAAGACCTGAAGCAGGCCGAGAAGGTTCTCGATGACGACCATTTCGCGCTCGAGAAAGTCAAGGAACGGATCCTTGAATATCTGGCGGTGCAGACGCGGACCAACAAGCTGAAGGGACCAATCCTGTGTCTCGTCGGTCCTCCCGGCGTCGGCAAGACGTCGCTTGGTCGGTCGATCGCCCGGGCTACCGGACGGGAATTTGTCCGCCAGTCACTGGGTGGCGTTCGCGACGAAGCGGAAATCCGCGGCCATCGCAGAACCTATATAGGCTCGCTTCCCGGCAAGATTGTCTCCAATTTGAAGAAGGCCGGCACGTCCAACCCCTTGTTCCTGCTCGACGAGATCGACAAGCTGGGTCAGGATTTCCGCGGCGATCCGGCATCGGCTTTGCTCGAAGTCCTCGATCCGGAACAGAATGACAAGTTCCAGGACCATTATCTGGAAATCGACATCGATCTGTCCGACGTCATGTTCGTGACCACCGCCAATTCGCTCAACCTGCCGCAGCCTCTGCTCGACCGGATGGAGATCATCCGGCTTGAAGGCTATACGGAAGACGAGAAGGTCGAGATTGCAAAACGCCATCTGATCGAAAAGCAGATCGAGGCTCATGGTCTGAAAAAAGGCGAGTTTTCGCTTCGCGAAGACGCACTCCGTGATCTGATCCGCTATTATACCCGGGAAGCCGGTGTCCGGACGCTCGAACGCGAAATTGCCAAGCTTGCCCGCAAGGCCCTGCGCCGGATTCTCGAAGGCGAGTATAAGAATGTCGAGATCACCCCCGACAATCTCGCGGAATATGCCGGCGTCAGAAAATACCGCCATGGCATTGGCGAGGAAGAAAACCAGGTCGGCGCCGTAACCGGCCTCGCCTGGACCGAAGTCGGCGGCGAACTGCTGTCGATTGAATCGGTCACCGTGTCGGGCAAGGGGCAGATCAAGACCACCGGTACGCTGGGCGACGTGATGAATGAATCGATCCAGACCGCGCTCTCCTTTGTGAAAGCGCGCGCGCCTTCCTACGGGATCAAGCCCAGCATCTTCAGCCGCAAGGATATCCATATCCATCTGCCCGAAGGCGCTGTTCCGAAGGACGGCCCGTCTGCGGGTGTCGGTATCGTGACCGCGATCGTTTCGACGCTGACCGGCATTGCGGTGCGCCGCGATGTGGCGATGACCGGCGAAGTAACCCTGCGCGGACGGATATTGCCGATCGGCGGCCTCAAGGAAAAATTGCTCGCGGCGCTGCGTGGCGGGATAACAACCGTGCTGATCCCGGCCGACAATGAAAAGGATCTGGTCGAGATCCCGGAGAATATTACTTCAAAGCTGAAGATCATTCCCCTGAGCCATGTCGATGAAGTGCTCGCCGAGGCGCTGGTCGAGCCGGTCGAACCGATCGAGTGGAGCGACGCAGACGAGCTGGCCAGCCATGCGACCGCTCCGGTTGTCGACGATGCGAGTTCCGCAGCCCGGCATTAAAGACAATCACTTGCGAGTCGCTGCGACGAACCGAAGGCCGATTTTCGTGGTAAATTTATCGAAACAGGCGGCGCGTTGCTGCGTTGCGGGTCATTTACCATGTTTTGTCGTAAAAAATGGGGGTTTGGCGCAGAAAACAGCGGTTTTACTTTGACTCACT
>TARA_R110001599_G_scaffold170952_1_pt1 | contig 22447 bp, 17 predicted proteins | sample TARA_R110001599 | Tara Oceans TARA_R110001599 (sample SAMEA4398360) | marine metagenome | biome: Polar Biome; feature: [MES] marine water layer (ENVO:01000295) within the mesopelagic zone...; material: water (ENVO:00002006), including particulate matter (ENVO:01000060) such...
GGCTATACTATTTAGTTGATTTGGGTATTGGGTATTTAGTCTTCCTTCGTCACTTCAATTGCATTTTTGATAATCGCACAACCTCGTTCGATGTCTTCGACTGAAATGGTAAGGGGCGGGGCTAAACGGAAGCTTTCTGGACAAGAGAGAAACCAAAAAGTGATCAGTCCATCTTCTAGACATTGATTTACGATTCTGGCGACACGTTCTGCACTTTTAAATTCTACTGCGAACATCAAACCAATTCTTCTGATTTCGATGATATCAGGGTGACTAATCAATGACTCAATCAGCTGACCTTTCTTTTCTACACCTTCAATCAGGTTTTCATTTTCAATCACTTCAAGGTTAGCTACTGCAGCTGCACAATTGACAGGGTGTCCGCCAAAAGTGGTGATATGGCCCAATACTGGATTGAAGGTGAGTTGTTCCATATGGGCTTTGGAAGAAATAAAAGCCCCCATTGGCATGCCTCCGCCCATGGCTTTGGCAATCGTCAATATATCTGGTACAACATCAAACTGCTGAAAAGCGAAGAGCGAACCCGTACGTCCGTAACCTGTTTGTATCTCGTCAAAAATTAAAAGCGCACCAGTTTCATCACATTTCTGACGCAAGGCTTTCAAATATGTTTTTGAAGGAATTCGTACCCCGGCATCACCTTGAATAGGTTCAATAATGACGCAGGCCGTTGCTTCTGTAATGTGTTCTAAATCGTCTGTATTATTGAATTCAATAAAGTAAACATCGGGTAATAGAGGTCTGAAAGCGTATTTTTTCATTTCGTTACCCGAAACGCTCAGCGCACCATGTGTGCCACCGTGGTACGATTTCTTGCAAGAGACAATCTGTGTTCTTCCTGTTACTCGCTTGGCCAGTTTCAACGCGCCTTCATTGGCTTCGGCTCCAGAATTCACAAAATAGCTGGTGCTAAGTTGCTCTGGAAGGAGCGAGGCAAGCTTTTCGGCCAATCGGTTTTGCGGACTTTGGATAAATTCACCATAGGCCATCACGTGCATGTATTTGTCCAGTTGGTCTTTGATGGCTTTCACCACATGTGGATGACGGTGACCAATATTAGAGACCGCAATCCCAGAAATGAAATCGAGGTATTCCTTTCCAGTCGTATCGAAAATGCTGGTGCCTTCCGCACGCGCCACTTCGACCTTAAGCGGGTAAGGGGTGGTTTGTGCTACGTGATCAAGGAATATGCGCTCAGAATCCATGTGCGAAAGTAAGCAGGAATAGGCTAAAGTAAAACAGTGGACCAACGCATCTGCTTGTTATAAATGCAAATTGATCTGCTGATTCTACTTTCGTTTTGACGGATTATCACATAAAGCACTAATTTTGGACGATGTTAATTAAAGAGGGCGATTTTAACCGTAATGAACGATGGATGCTGGCTGGCATGCTGGTGTTGTTGCTTTGTGCCCTGTTTGTTAACCTTGGTATTTATCCGCTTTATTTAGAAGAACCCAGACGAGGTTTGATTGCCTTGGAAATGATGTTCCAAGATAACCTTTTGGTGCCTACTCAAACAGGAGATTTATACTATCGAAAACCACCATTTTACAATTGGCTGATCATTCTTTCCTATCAAATATTTGGCGGCTATTCTGAGTTTGCTACCCGACTTGTTTCTGTGCTGTCAGCTTTGGTTACGGGTGTAGTAATTTACAGGTTCTTCAAATTTAGATTGGGGAAAAGACTGGCAGTTTACTCCGCTTTAAGTTATGTGGCTTGTGTAGATATACTCTTCTATTTCAGCATGATAGGGGAGATTGATTTATTTTATGCCTTAGTTACTTTTCTGGTTTTTGTAGTGATTTATCATTTTGGAAAACTAGAACAGTACTGGCCATTGTTCTTATTCGCCTACCTGCTCACCGCCATTGGTTTCTTGACGAAAGGACTCACTTCATTACCGTTTTTAGCGATATCCTTATTGGTCTTCTTTATTTATGAGAAGAAGTTTAAAGTACTGTTCTCTATTCAGCACATAGTGTCAATTTTGGCCTTCTTTACCGTGTTGGCTGGATATTTTTATGCCTATTCTTTACACGAGGACCCGAGTGGCTGGTACACCACACTCTTTTCAGAATCGGCAGATAAAGCTGTTGGCGGTGGTTTTTCAGCTTTATTAAAACACATTGCTCTTTTCCCATTCACCACATTGGCCAATCTTCTGCCTGTTACCTTATTTATTCCAGTGCTCTTTATTAAGAAGGTAAGGGTGACGCTTATGTCGAATAGACTAATGGTGTTTTTAGTGCTGTTGTTTGTTGCTAATTTTGTGGTGTATTGGTTTTCGGCAGAAGCAAAATCGAGGTATCTCTACCCGCTGTTTCCTGTTTTGATTGCAATTGTGCTTTATGGCATTCAAAAGACGGATGCCATTTGGTTGAGAAAGTACGCCAAAGTGATTACCATATTTCTGCTTTCCGTGGCTACTTTGACTTTTCCGGCCATGCTTTTTGTGAAGGAACTCGATGTGGTGGATCACTTGCTGTTCATTGCTGTAGGCTTGGAACTGTTGGTGATTGTGCTTTGGTGGTTGTACACCAAAAAGGGAATTGAAGCCTATATGATCATTCTTGGCGTGCTGTTGGTAATGCGCCTTGGTTATTCCTTTACGGTGCCCGTTACCCGCCAAAAAACCACAGGGGCAGCCGAAGACAAAGCCCTAGGGTTGAAAATTGCTGAAATCACGAAAGGAGCACCTTTACACCGACTGGGCGATGTACGAATGTCACTTACGATTGTTTACTACTTAGAGGCGGAGCGAGAAGCTGTTTTATACCAAACAGATGAGCTGAAAGAAGGCTATTATTTCGCGTATACCGATGACTTGCCTGCCACGGGCTATTCAGTAATAGAAGAGTTTCATTACCACAATGAGCCCATTTACTTGATTAGAGTTAAGGCACAAGAATGAAAGGGGCGGGAACCGCAAAGATCTTCTACTTACCATCAATTAACCGCAAAGAGCACAAAGAAGCGCAAAGTCTTGATACTCGCATGACTTTTTGGTGAAGAACACCAACAAGGGCGGGGGGCGGGAAGCTCTACAACTTACCGTCACTCTGAGGTTGAGCTTAAAGAGCGAAACCGCGAGAGTCTGTCAGTTCGGAGGGGGAGTGCTAAGCACAGAAAGATATTAACCGCAAAGTCTTAAAACTCGCACAATAACCAACCGCTGTGGTTACTTCTACCAATAGTGTGGAATCTCTTCTACTTTATGTCTGTCTGTTTATCGTTAAAGTAGCTTTTAAGGACATATGATTACTTTTTGCCGTCTGGCATAGTTCTTTCGGATATGTTGTTAATTATAATTTTAAAAATCAGAGACATGAGTTATACCGAAAAATTAATCGACAAGTTGAATGATGTGTTAAGACGTTCTTACGATGCAATGGAAGGCTATGAAAACGCCATTGACGATATGAGTGAAGAGCAGTTGAAAAACTTCTTCAAAAATCAAGTGATGGAAAGAAGGGTATTTGCTCAGGAATTAACCACAGAAGTAGCCGCATTAGGAGGAGATCCAGTGACTCAAAGTAGCTTTAAAGCTTCACTGCACAGGGCATGGATGGACCTGAAATCTTCTATCGCTTCTAGCAATACCGAAGAAGTATTGCAAGAATGTATTCGAGGAGAAGAAACAGCCCGTGATGATTATCAAGACATTTTGGAAAGTGATCTTTCGCTTCCACCAAGAGTTACTAACATGCTGAAAAATCACAAATTCAGAATTGAAGAGACCATTGTTAAATTGAAAATGATGGAGAAAGTAGCTTAAGGCTAAAAGTATTTATTTGTTTTAGACACCGCGTATGAGCTTTTGAGCTTGTCGCGGTGTTTTTGTTTGTAACAGGGAACAAAAAAGGTCTGAATAACACAATTACTGAGAGCAAAGTGGGAGTGTAAACCCTAGGCGGCTTGTTGGTGAAGAACACCAACAAGGGCTGTAAGCTCTACAACTTACCGTCACTCTGAGGTCGAGCTTAAAGAGCGAAACCGCGAGAGTCTGTTTGTTTGTAGGGGAGGTGCTAAGTACGGATACTCCGAGGTTTCGGAGCTCGCGGTCAAGTATTTCTCTATCGCGAAGTGCCTAGCGTTAAATCCTTGTTGCAAAGGATTAGTAGGTGTATATGTCTAAGTCTATTTCACTGGTTTGAAAATCCCATAATCTGAAAATTCAGAAACTCTAATACTATCCATTGGATCAAAGTATTTAACGTGTCTGCATATTTCGACTCCTTTGCTAGTAGATAAATTGTGGAATATCAGCAAATCATGATACACAACTCTTTCTACATATTCATTATCCTTAGAGCTTATTAAATATATATTCCCTTTCGGTATAGAAATACTGTTAAAATTTGTTCCGTTTACAAATTGCGAATCATTTTCATAGAAAATCAGGCTATCTCTTGTTTCCTCAAAAGTTTTGAAATAGTAACTTTTTAAATTACAAATCCCTGAAACGGTTCCATTATATCTATATGTTTCTTGATTAATTGTTATACCGGCAATCTCAAAGACTTTACTTGAAATTGCGATGTTTGAATTTGATTCTCCGTTTTCTGGTCTAATCGTATTAAATACTTGTATTAGACTTTTACTTGGGATAGCTCTAAATGTAGAAAGCTCATCACCTTTAAGGACATCTTCTTGAGTAAACCCATCAGAGGAGTCTTTGATTCTTAATCCCGACACATTTGAATCTCGCCCACCCCAAGCATCAAATTTGTATATACTCAAATTCGAGTCTTCAATTTTCTGTTCCCACAGTTGGATATCCCATTCTGTAGGAAAATCAAAACATCCTGAAATTATCAAGACAACAAAAAATAGACAATAGTTTCTTCGACTTATTAATTTCAATATTCCTTTTTTAATCACTTTTAGTCTTACTGATGCCTGAGTTTTGAGAAACTAAGCATATCCTATATAATGTAGGAAGTTCCCCAAAACTTCTGACTTAACCAATACATAAAAAAGCCCGACTCTTACGAATCAGGCTTTTCAATATTTCTAAATACTAAGTACTAGTTACTCAATACTCTATTAACCTTTCTTATTCTCTTCTTTAATCAAGTTAAGGGCAGAACCCGCTTTGAACCAGCCAATTTGAGCTTTGTTGTAAGTATGGTTGGCCACAATTACATCTTTAGAACCATCGGCATGTACAAACTCAATGTTCAATGGCTTGCCTTCAGTGAATTGGTCAAGGTCTAAGAAGTTGATAGTATCATCTTCCTGTACTTTGTCGTAATCTGCTTCGTTCGCAAATGTCAAACCTAGCATTCCTTGCTTCTTCAAGTTGGTTTCGTGAATTCTAGCAAATGATTTTACTAAAACTGTTGTCACACCCAAGAACCTTGGCTCCATGGCCGCATGCTCACGAGAAGAACCTTCACCATAGTTATGATCACCTACCACGATAGACGGAACGCCTGCCGCTTTGTATGCACGGGCTGTCGCTGGTACTGGGCCATACTCGCCAGTCAATTGGTTTTTCACCAAGTTGGTAGACTCATTGTATGCGTTGATCGCGCCAATCAAACAGTTGTCAGAAATATTATCTAAGTGACCTCTGAACCTCAACCATGGACCTGCCATAGAAATGTGGTCAGTAGTACACTTACCAAATGCTTTGATCAAAAGCTTAGCGCCTGTAATGTTCTTTCCGTTCCACGGAGTGAAAGGAGTGAGGAGCTGCAAACGCTTAGAGTCTGTGTTCACTTTTACTTCTACACTTCCGCCATTGGCAGCTGGTGCTTGGTAACCATTGTCCTTCACATCAAAACCTTTGGCTGGCAATTCAGAACCTACTGGCGGATCTAATTTTACTTGCTCACCATTTTCGTTGGTTAGGGTGTCCGTTAATGGGTTGAAACCTAAGTTACCCGAAATCGCGATGGCCGCTACCATTTCTGGAGAAGTTACAAAAGCGTGGGTATTTGGGTTACCGTCCGCTCTTTTAGAGAAGTTACGGTTGAACGAGTGAACGATGGTGTTTACTCTTGTATTATTGCCGGCTCTTTCCCACTGACCAATACATGGTCCACAAGCGTTGGTAAAGATGGTGGCGTTCAAGTTTTCGAAAATACCTAAAAGACCATCTCTTTCGGCTGTATAGCGTACTTGTTCTGAACCTGGGTTGATCCCAAATTCAGACTTCGTTTTTAAATTCTTGTCAATTGCTTGTTGCGCGATAGAAGAAGCTCTTGATAAATCTTCGTAAGATGAGTTGGTACAAGACCCGATCAATCCCCATTCTACGTCCATTGGCCAACCATTTTTCTCAGCTTCCTCTTTCATTTTAGAAACAGGAGTAGCTCTGTCTGGCGTAAATGGTCCGTTGATGTACGGCTCAAGTTCGTCTAAGTTAATTTCGATGACTTGATCGAAGTATTTTTGTGGGTTAGCGTAAACTTCATCGTCACCAGTAAGGTGCTCGCGAATGCCGTTGGCTAATTCAGCTACATCGGCTCTGCCTGTAGCACTTAGGTAGCGATCCATTGAATCGTCATAACCAAAAGTAGAAGTAGTAGCACCAATTTCGGCACCCATATTACAAATGGTTCCTTTACCCGTAGCCGACATTGAAGTAGCGCCTGGGCCGAAATATTCTACAATAGCACCTGTTCCACCTTTTACAGTAAGAATACCAGCTACTTTAAGAATTACGTCTTTTGCAGCTGTCCAGCCACTTAGTTTACCCGTAAGTTTTACACCAATGAGTTTTGGGAATTTTAGCTCCCAAGCCATGCCCGCCATCACGTCAACAGCGTCAGCACCACCAACACCAATGGCTACCATACCTAATCCGCCAGCATTTACCGTATGCGAATCGGTACCAATCATCATTCCACCAGGGAAAGCATAATTCTCTAATACCACTTGGTGAATAATACCTGCACCTGGTTTCCAGAAACCGATACCATATTTGTTAGAAACCGACTCTAGGAAGTTAAATACTTCGCCAGAAGCGGTCAATGAATTTCTTAAATCATCCTTAGCGCCTTCTTTGGCAAGGATTAAGTGATCGCAATGTACCGTTGAAGGAACTGCTGCGGTAGGCTTTCCAGCTTGCATAAACTGAAGCAAAGCCATTTGAGCCGTGGCATCTTGCATGGCCACGCGGTCTGGAGCAAAGTCCACATAAGACTTACCTCTTTCGAATGTTGAGGTGGCGTCTCCGTCCCAAAGGTGTGAGTAAAGAATTTTTTCTGATAGGGTTAGGGGTTTCCCAACTGCTTTTCGTGCGGCTGCAATACGTGAAGGGAACTTCGCGTAAACAGCTTTGATCATGTCTATGTCAAATGCCATAATGGATTTTTTGGGTTCTTGGGTATATAAAATTATAACTCGTCAAGGGTTGACAAAGTTATCACTTTTCGCAAATAATAAAATCAAGAGTTCAGACTAAAAAGCCTTGAAATTCAGTTTTACAATAGTTTTCGTGTTGAATCTTAAAAGATCAACAGAGAAAGCAGGAAGATAGCCATTCCTACGAGCATAATAATAAATGAGTAGGGAAGGATATCTTTTGCTTTAAGTTTGGTGATGCCCAATAGGGGCAACGCCCAAAAAGGCTGCAGCATATTGGTCAGTTGATCACCATAAGAAAGCGCCATAATGGTTTTTGGTATGGAAGCGCCAAGGTTTTGAGCTGCTTCGGTAACAATTGGGCCTTGCACTACCCATTGTCCGCCACCGCTAGGAACGAAAATATTCACAATGGCTGCGCTGAAGAAAGTGAAAATAGGCAAGGTGGTAGCATTTGAAATTTCCATAAAGCCTTGAGAGAATAGTGCGCCAAGGCCAGAATAGGTCATAATCCCCATGATGCCCGCATAAAGAGGGAATTGGATGATGATTCCTGCGGAACCCCCAATGGCCTCTTCGATAGCGGAAAGAAATTTGGCGAACGAACCATGAAGTAAAATGGCCAAACCAAAAAAGAAGAAGTTAATGTAGTTCAGGTCGATAAATGATAAGCCAACCAGAGATGGGCTGATCCATATTTTCCGTACAGCGATAAAGCAAATGATTCCGCCCAAAGCTATGGCTACAATTTTTGAATTGTCAATTCTTTCTGCTCCATGGCTTTTGTGACTTTCGTGATGTGTTTCTTTTCTAAATACTATATTGATTTCTGAGTCATGGCTTCTTTTTCCCAACAGATAGAATACCGAAGGAATGATAATGAGAAGTAGCGCAAATGTGATAATGTTAGACGATGAAAGTATCGTTTGATCGATGCCTATTTGCCCGATTTCCTGAATGAGAAAGTGATTATTGCTGGCTACAGCTAATGGGGCTGAACCCGAAAAGCCGCCATGAAAACACATCATGCCACTATAACCTGCCGCACCGAGTAAAGGGTAATTCATTTTCCATCCGTTGGCTTTGGCTCTTTCTGCTACTTTTCTGGCGAAAATGGCGCCAAATACTAAGCACAATCCCCAGTTGATCATACTCACTAAAATGGTAAGCAAACTAATGGTGAAAGCTGCTTTGGCCGATGTATTGCAATAAACAGTGAACCTATCAATAATGGAGTTGACAAAAGGGGTGAGCGCCAAGGCATGTCCTAAAATCAGGATCAAGGCCATTTGCATGGTGAACTCTAGCAGTTCCCAAAAACCAATTTCCCAATAGCCTAAAATAACCAGGCTATAAGCCGATCCCGCATTTTCTGGTCTATCGGTAAAGGCCAAAGCCAGTATAAAAGTGACCAAGGTTAGAATAACCGCAATCGAAAAAGGAGAGGGGAGAATTTGCCGTACAAAACGGAGGTATAAACTGTTTTTAGACATGGCTCAAAGCTAGCAAAATGGTGAATGCTTTACGATTTCATAATTGAGAATTTTCAGCCATGAGCCAATTCGTTTCAACATTTTGGTCTGTTAAAGTTAATCTTGATGAATTGACCGTATTCATAGAAAGAAAAAGGCCACTCAGAAATTCTGAGTGGCCTTTTTGGTGTTTAGTAATCTATTCTTTTATTCAAAGTCCTTGAAGTAACTCAAGTCAGCTTTGTCATAAGCAGTTTTAAACTTAGGCCAAGCAGTATTGAAGAACGTATTGATCGTATCCTCAGTAAGCTTAATCATTTGCTCTGCTTTTTTCACAGCATTCCTTTCAGTTTCACCAGGTGCTCCCATACGAGAGTTATTATATCTTCTGGCTTCTTGAATATAGTTGTTAGCAGTTGTAAAACGCTCTCTCACCACGGCCTGGCCTCTTTCACCAGGTAAACCGATCGTTAGTTTTCTAGCGGGCTCGAAACTCTCTTTTACTGCTTCAACAGCTTTTTTCAAGTCTTTCACTTTGTCAGCATCAACGTCTTTCATTTGTGCTTCCACTTTGTCAATGATGTCGTTCGCAGATCTAACACGATTTGTTACTTCAGCAAAAGATTGAGACATTTTCAAAACTTGATCTTCGAAAGCTTTATTGGCTTGAAGCTCAGACATACTGATTTCCATTCTTGGGTCAAGGTGTACTTTTACCATTTTAGAAACCTGCTGATCGCCAAATTCTAAAACCACTTTGTAAGTACCCGGTAAGGCCGATCCAGCAGATTGCTCACGATCTTGGCCTCCGCCACCACCGAAGCCGCCAAACCTACCGCCACCTCCTCCACCGGAGAATTCAACTGGGTAAGGGTTTCTTCTGTCCAAATTCCAAGATACAGTGTTGATTTCACCCTTCTTGATGTTTGAAGTTCTGGTGCGAATAGTGTCTCCACTAGCGTTTAGAACAATCATTTTCACTTTTGTAGGTAGCTTCTTAGCAGGAGCTTCTGTTGTTTCCGCTTCTTTGCTGTTACGCTTTCTACGCGATGATTTACTGTCGTCTGCCACTTCTTCTTTTTTGGCATCATCTCTTACCCAGAACTTCACATTAGCAGTACTCAAGTATTTGTTTTCACCTTCGAATGGGCCGCCATCGGCAGCGAAACGCATCCCAGGAGGCTGACGGTAAGTCATTTGATAAGCATCAGCTACATCGAACATTACGATATCTGTATTTTTAACAGTTTCAATGCCTTTAGTAGCCATTTCTCTTAAAGGTCTCAAGTCATCCAAAATATAGAAGGCTCTACCAAAAGTACCGATAACTAAATCGTCTTCTCTTTCTTGCCAAGCCAAATCCATGGTAGAAGCATTTGGATAACCATGGTTCCACTTGTTCCAGTTTTGAGCTTTATCAAAACTCACATACATTCCATTTTCAGTACCTAAGAAAATTAAATTAGGCTCTCTTTCATCCTGAAGAATAGAAAGTGTGTAACCGAACACATCGTTGTCATCTACAATTCTTGTCCAAGTTTGGCCGTAGTCTGCAGTATGGTATGCATAAGCAGTGAAGTTGTTTCTTCTGTAATCGTTAGCAATTACGAAGGCTTCACCAGCATTAAAAGTAGACGCTTTGATCTGAGGAATCCAGCTGCCAGCAGGTAAACCCGGAAGTTTTGCTGCTACGTTGGTCCAAGTCTTTCCTTTGTCTTTGGTTACTTGAACGTTTCCATCATCTGTTCCAGCCCAAATCACATTTCTGTCAACTGGACTTGGAGCAATAGCAATTATCGTAGTGTGGTTTTCAGCTCCAGTTGCATCAAGTGTTAAACCTCCACTTTCGTCTTGCTTTTGTTTTTCAGGATCGTTGGTAGATAGATCTGGAGAAATGATTGTCCAGTCATCTCCTCTGTTTGTGCTGTAATGAACAAACTGAGAACCGAAATAGACAGCATTTGAATTGTGTGGATCAATGGCCAATGGTGCATTCCAGTTGAATCGTATGTTGGTAGCTGTGTCAGGAGAAGTTGGCTGAATTGTTTTGGTATAGCCACTTACTTTATCATAACGAGTCACACTTCCTTGCTGTGACATGGTATAACCATATCTTGAATCATCAGGAATAGGAGCTACGTCAAAGCCGTCACCAAAGCTTAACTCTTGCCAATCATGGTTTCTAATTCCAGCGCGGTTAAATACATAAGCCGGCCCAACCCATGAACCGTTGTCTTGCATTCCACCATACACATTGTAAGGCATTTCATTATCTACATTTACATGGTAGAACTGACCAACAGGAAGTTTTTCAGTAAATCTCCATGTTTTGGCCATGTCTCGTGTAATGTTCAATCCACCATCATTACCATCAATCATATATGAAGGATCTTCTGGGTGAATCCACCATGCGTGGTGATCTGGGTGAACGCCAGAATAAGGGATGATTTCTTCCCAAGACTTTCCACCATCTTCTGACCTAGAAACTCTAGAGAAAAGGCTATATACTCTGTTTTCATTTTTTGTATCTACAAAGATGTCGGCATAATAGAATGGGCGATCACCAATGTTTTGGGTAGTAGCAGAAGCTGCTCTTAGTTCCCAGTTAATACCGCCATCTGTTGAACGATAAAGGCCATTGGCTTTTGACTCAATCATGGCATAAACGTAATCTGGTCTGCTTCTCGAAATTGCCAAACCAATTCTACCATAATCACCTTTTGGTAATCCTTTTTCTCCAGTAAGGTTTTTGAAAGTGTCACCACCATCGTTAGTTACATAAAGTCCCGAACCTGGGCCTCCTGATTTGAAGAACCAAGGCCATCTTTTGTGTTCCCACATGGCAACAAAGATCTTGTTTGGGTTAGAAGGGTCAGCAACCATGTCGGCTACCCCAGTAAGGTTGTTTGTATAAAGAATTTTCTCCCAAGTCTTCCCACCATCTTTGGTTCTGAAAAGACCTCTTTCCTCGTGTTCGCCCCAAGGAGAGCCGATTGCACCAACATATACAATGTCTGGATTGTCTGGGTGAATGTAGATTCTGTGGATGTTACGGGTTTTTTCAAGGCCCATCAAATCCCAAGTTTCACCACCATCGATAGAACGGTAAACACCATATCCACCACTAACAGAGTTACGTGGATTTCCTTCACCAGTACCTACCCAAATGATGTCTGGATTTTTCTGATAAATAGAAATAGCACCAATACCGAGTACTGCTTCATCGTCAAAAAGAGGCTCCCAATTAAGGCCACCACCAGTTGAACGCCATAAACCACCTGAGGCGGCACCTGCATAAATAATTTCAGGGTTACTTTCCACTACATCAATGGCCGTGATTCTACCACTCATGGCAGCTGGCCCGATGCTTCTGGCTTTCATGTCTTTGAAAAGATCCATGTCTACTTTTTGGCCAAAGGCCAAAGCAGAGAGTAGCATGAATGTTAAACCCAAAATCGATCTGATTTTTGAAGGTCTAAATAGCTTTAAATGCTGAATACTCATTAAGTTGTTGATTTGATTGAAAATGAAATTTTAACAATTTAAACCAAGAACTTAGAAAGGGAAATTCAATTCGTAAGAGCGCAAACAATGTTGTATGAATGGTTAGTACTTTCATTACCATTCACTCATCAGAAGCTTAATGCCAAAACCAAAATTTAGGTGGTCGAAGCGTGATCTTTTTACAGTTAAATCATAGACTTCATCGGTTTTGTTGTAGCTAACGCTTTGTGGGGTTAGGTAATCGACACTGGAGGATTTAATGGTTTTTATATTGAAGTCTAAACTGAGGAACTCATTGATGAAAATCTCTAAACCTCCACCAAAACCGTAATTCATTGCGAAGTCATCTATATCAGTAACGGAATCCCATTCTTCTTCTAAAGGGCCATCTCTAAAATGAGCTGAAGTGGCGATGTAGCTAAAGCCGCCAAAAAAGTCGGCATAGGGCTGAAAGTTTCCTGAGACTGGTGGTTTAACCCTGATCAGCCCAAGCATATAGGCCATTTCATTATTTCTTCTGATCCTCACATCACCTAAATCCTCCCCATGCCATCCATCGCGTACTTCCGAGCCGTAGCGAGTTACACCAAGCATACCGCCCAAGTGAATAGGAGAGCCATTGATTTGAAAGGCGATATCGGAACTGATACCACCACCCCAAATTCCGGGGGAGTCTTTTTTTAGTTCCCCCACTGGCGCAAAGCCATTTAAACTTAGACCGAAAGTAGATTGGCCATTTGAGAACATAGGGAAAAAGAGAAGTAGGGCAGGTATTAAAAAGTATTTTGACATGTTGTTGGTTGTTTTGACTTTTGGTCTTAAGCCAATAATGTGCCAAAAATTAAATACAGGTAATACTAAAATATTTTGATAGCAATCTAAAATAATTAGTATTTTTAGCTTTTAAAATCTTTGACATGAGCATAGTTTCGGAAAACATTAAGCACCTACGAAAACTTAAAAATTGGACGCAGGGTGATTTTGCGGAAAAAATTGACATTAAGCGATCACTTGTTGGAGCATATGAAGAAGGTAGGGCAGACCCTCGACTGAATAACCTACTCAATATGTCGAAGGTGTTTAAAGTGCCTGTAGATTTTTTAATTTCGAAAGACCTTTCGAACCTTAATGAAGAGCAAATTCTGAAATTAGCAGCCCCTCGAAAACCATCTTCAAAAGTGCTCTCTATTACGGTGGATAGCAATAATGAAGAATTGATTGACCTGATTCCTCAAAAGGCGTCTGCAGGGTATTTGAATGGCTATGCTGATCCGGAGTATTTGGAAGAACTCCCAAAGTTTCAGTTGCCAAATTTACCGAAGTCGGGTACTTACAGGGCTTTTGAAATTACTGGTGATTCTATGCTTCCACTTAGGCCTGGTACTATTGTGATTGGTAAGTATTTGGAAGATGTGACTGATATTAAGAATGGACGTTGCTATGTTATTCTTTCCAAAGAAGAAGGAGTGGTGTACAAACGCGTTTTTGATTATACTTTGGAAAACGGAAAGCTCTTTTTGGTGTCAGACAATAAATCTTATTCACCATACGATATTCCGGTGAGTGATGTAATTGAAATTTGGGAAGCTAAAGCGTACTTGAGTATGGACTTGCCTGATTATTCAGACGATAAGATGGACTTTGAGCAATTGAAAAGTATTGTTTTGGAACTTCAACAGGAGGTGATTAAGCTGAAAGACCCCAATCCAAGGCTGAATTAGCCTATTCTATTTCTAATTGCTCAGAAAGGGCGAGTCTATCAATTTTTCCTGAAGCTGTTCTGGGTAGTATGTCAATTAAATACAGCGCATTAGGTTTATGGTATTTCTCTAAAATCGGGTCGATGGCGGATTTCAGTTCTTCAATAGTCCTGTTGTGCTTATTAACGATTACCGCTACATAGGTTTCGCCAAGCTGCGGATGACTTTTCTTTAAGAGAACCACTTCGGTGTCTAGCAGCTCGCTAAGCTGATTTTCAAGCTGATCTAAATGTATTTTTATTCCGCCAGAATTGATCACAAAATCAGCCCTGCCCAGCCATTTAAATTCAGAGCCACATAGTTCCACCACATCATTGGTTTGAATACATTGGTTAAGAGTAACATCGCCTTTTATTCGTAAGCAATCGCGTTCATCTATTTCAACTGAAATGCCATCTAACACTTTAAAGAAGTCACTTCTATGTGATCCATTCATCGCTTTTAGGGCAATGTGCGAAACCGTTTCCGTCATTCCGTAAGTGCTAAAAACCTGAGTGGAGAGCGATTGTATATCGGCTTCCAGTTGTGAACTAATTGGCGCACCACCTACAATAATGGTTTCAATGTTGTCCAGTTGCTTTCTTCCCTTTTTAGTAGTCATCATGCGCTCAAGCTGAAGTGGGACAAGGGCCACAAAAGAGAACTTTGCATCGTCCTCTAAATGTTCCTCTGGGTTTGAGTTTGGGGGAACTAGCGTAAGATTCCATTCAAGCTCCATCGCACGCACCAACATCATTTTACCTCCGATAAATTCTGGGTTGATGCACAGTAAGGCCGAAATGTTTTTATCTAGGTTTAAGGCTTTGGCAGTTCTTTTGGCGCTGGCGATCATCTGCGATCTAGAGATGTAAATGGTTTTGGGTTTTCCAGTTGAACCAGAGGTGTTTTGAGCAAAACTTTCCTTGCCAGTACGCCATTCATTTATGAACTTAGCGGCTGAAATATAGGACTCATCATGGCTTGGTTCTTGTGTTAAAAGCAATTTTGAAAAACTATTTTTTGTCCCATTCCAAATCAAATTGCCGCTCATAGGCCAATTTTAGTTCATTATGATTAGAGTTCAAACCTTAACGTTCGCCTTTCTCGTATTTCTAACTTTTTCAGTTTTTAGTCAGGGCACATCTCAGTTCGTTATCAAGGGAAATGTTTCAGACGGGCAGACTGGAGAAACACTTCCTTTTGCTTCTGTATTTTTGGCCAATACTACGGTCGGTACAGTAACGAATGATAAGGGAGACTTTGTGCTCCGTGTACCAAAATCGGGCTCATATGATTTGATTATCAAGTTTGCAGGCTACAAGACCTTCGTCAAGTCCATCCAATTTTTCGAAGCTCAAACCTTTGAGATCAATGCAAATCTAGAAGTGGAAACTAGAGAAGTGAGAGGGGTAACCGTAACTGCCAAAAAGGATGAAGAATGGAAGCGTAATCTTGAAGATTTCAAAATGGGCTTTTTAGGAACATCCGCCTTTGCCAGAGAGTGTAAGATACTTAATGAAGAAGTAATTGATTTCTATTTTGATGAAGAGAAAAATGTTTTCGAAGCCTTTGCTAGTGAGCCACTTATTATTGAAAATAAGGCACTAGGATATAAAATAAAGTATGTTTTGGAAGGCTATATGGTGTACTTCACTGAGAAATATTCGTCCTATTGGGGTTACCCGTCTTATGAAGAATTAAGAGGAGATAAGAAGCCAAGAGCAAGGTGGTTGAGGAATAGAGAAGTCGCTTATATGGGTTCTGTGGATCATTTTTTTAGCAGTCTTTTTAATAATAGGCTTAAGGAAGATGGCTATATGGTTCAAATGGCTAAGGATGTTGATGGGAAAAGGTATTTGGATAGAAATGAACTGGATTTATACCAGTTTGTAAAACCGGGTTCGACAGCAAACTCTAAGCGCTTGGAGTTTGAGAATATTCTCTACGTCACTTATACTAAGGAATTGATCCCTAGTGATATGGGGGTTTCTATCAATGTTTCTGGTGTGCCTGTTTCAGGTAATAAACAACGCTCACACTTTTTACTTCTTGAGGGGAAAACTTATATAGAATTTGAGCAGAATGGTTATGTATATAATCCGCTCGACTATCTAGTATCGGATTATTGGGGCGTTGAAAAGATGGGTGATTTAATGCCTATCGATTATATGAACACTCGTTCTGCTAATAAGTAAATGGTTTTATGCCTTAAAGGTATCTAAAATAGCTTTTTTGTATTCAGCAAACACTTCTGTATTTCGTTCTGAGTTAGTTTGAATTTCAAGAATTTTGGCGTTTTTAGATGCGCTATAAAACTCTTCTAAGCACCCTTTCAAATCTTTTAAATTCGAGCAACAGTGGTATTCAAAACCAAAGTCCTTTGCTGTGTTTTCGGCATTTAGTTTTTGCTTGGTTTCGAAATATTCTTCTAGCTCAGGCTGTCTTTTTGGGCCGTCAATCATTCTGAAAATCCCTCCTCCATGATTGTTAAAAACAATCACGCGTAAGTTCTTGAGGTTATAGTTATGCCAAAAAGCATTTCGGTCATAGAAGAAAGCCATATCTCCGGTAAATAATACGACAGGCAATTTTTGAGATAACGCTGCTCCAACAGCAGTGCTATTACTGCCATCTATTCCGCTGGTTCCTCTGTTAGCAAAAACCTCTGTCTGCTTATTCTTAGGAGCGCCAATAATGTTGGCATAGCGAATGGCCATACTGTTCGCGAAATGTAGTTTTGCTTTATTCGGAACCATGTTCAGCACGGTGTTGAAGGCTTGGAATTCACTGAATTTCTTCATTTTCATGAAGTCAGCTTTTCCTTTTTCAACAGTTTGATTGGCCTGTTGCCATTGATTTAAATAACTGAAACTGCCTTTTCCACCTACATGTTGAGCAAATTCAGGAAAGAAAATGGCTGGATCCATTTTAATCAAATCAGTCAAGTGTTGAAGACTGTCATTCAATTTTTCAGAAGAAGAAATATGCCAATGTTCTTTAGGAGGATTGTCCCTTAAGTAAAGTTTTAGATTTTTCGAAATCAAAGATTTACCAACTGTAATCAGTAGGGTTGGAGCCAATTTCTTATGTGCAGTGTTGAGCTGAGGGTTTAAAAAAGAGTCTTGGTTATGGATCACTTCAGGTAAATCATGCTGATTGGAGATGACATCTGCAATAATTGGAATGCCTGCTTTTTCAGCAAAGCGATAAAGTGCGGTGTGCAGTGAACTAGAATATCCCATTTGACCAAGCACAATGGCCTTTCTTGTATGGCTTTGCCATTTTTTCCCAAGATCCATCCATTGCGTGAGATGAATAGCCCCTTCCATTGGAGTGTTTTTTATGATCCGCACTTCGGGGAAACTCACGACTTCATTTGAATCAGGATAGAACGGTTCTCTTATGGGGACATTGATATGAACAGGTCCTTTTCTGCTTATACTCGCATTAATGGCTTCGTTGATCATTCTATTGCAATGCCATTTGGCATCCTCATGATTTACTTCAGCCGGAAAATCATAACTGGCCAAAACATGCTTCCCATAAATATTTGATTGTTGAATCGTTTGCCCGTCATACTGATTTGTCCATTCAGGAGGACGATCTGCGGTAAGGATCAACAAGGGGATTTCCTGATAAAAGGCTTCGGCTATAGCAGGGGCATAATTATAGGCTGCTGAACCTGAGGTGCAGATCAAGGCGACTGGTTTGCCCTGTTGCTGCGCCATTCCCATAGCGATGAAAGCCGCAGAGCGTTCGTCAGAAATAATTTTGGTCTCAATTTCTGGATGACGCACAAAGGCCAAAGTAAGCGCAGCAGATCTAGAGCCCGGTGAAATGATAGCCGATTCAATGCCATGTGCGGCACATACACTTGCGATATCGTAGATGTGTTGAAGGATCAAGATTCTGAATTCAAAATATTGAGTAATGTATTGAATTTCATTTCCGTTTCTTCAAATTCTTTTTGAGCAACGGAGTCTTCTGTTACTCCAGCCCCAGCGTATAATATCGCGCTGTCTTCCAATAACTGCATACAGCGAAGGTTCACAAAGATGGAAGTCTTTTGTTCGATTTGAACAGGACCTAAGTAGCCTGAATAAAATGATCGGTCGAAGCCTTCATGTTGGTGAATGAAGTTTAAAGCCGCCTCTTTCGGCATGCCAGCAATAGCGGAAGTAGGGTGTAGTAACTCCAGCATTACAGTTCCCAATTCAGGGAAATTAGTTTCTTTCATGTTTACTTCAAACTCTGTTTTAAGGTGAAGTAGATTTCCTGCTATAATCGTTTTGGGGCCTTTCTCATTGTATTCTCTCAGCCTAATTTTCTTAAAGCAATTGATAATGTATCGGCTTACCAAGGCTTGCTCTTCGATTTCTTTTTGAGTCCAAGCCGTATCGGAAATAGGCTTTTCGATGTCTCTTTTTTGGGTACCCGCTAAAGCTACGGTCTTAAACTGCGAATGATTTACTTCCAAAAGCAGTTCTGGAGTAGCCCCTAACCAAGTTCCAGTTTCAGGTGTGGAAACAATGGAAATAAAGGCGTTAGTGTAGGCATCGCACAATTGTAAATACTTGGTGATTAAATCAAAATCAACATTGAGTGAAATAGACTTCGATCTGGCGGGTACAACTTTCTGGAATTCGTTGTTTTTTATAGCATCTACACCAAGCTGAACCAAATCTTTATAGTCAAGATTGGCCTCTGTGATGGTTTGATCTTTAATATGGTAGTTTACTTTTCCTTCCTGTTTATTGAGCTCCTGCTTTACTTTCTTTATAAACTCTGATTGTAGTGCATCTTCACTGCTAGTCAAGTCTTCATGTTGGATGATTTCATCGAAATCAAAAGATACATGAAAATCACTCTTGATAAATAATGTAGCACCGCTTTTAGGGTCGAAGGGAGAGAAGATGAAGCCTTTATCAGAAGTTTCTAAATCGGGCCTTTCTACTTCTTGAACTTTGCTAAATGATAGCATCAGGTTCATTTCCTTTTGATGCGGTGATCGCCAAACGGCTAAAGGAAGCTCTAAGTTTACGGCTGCCTGAAATATCGATCTTAGCGCATGAGTCTTTTCATATCCCGAAAAATCAAGGGATGATGTTGCTGATTGCTTTTGATTCATTTCTTATTTTTTATCCATCACTGCCATAGTGATTCTACTGATACAGACCAGGTCATCATTTTCATTGGTGATTTTAATCTCCCAAACCTGCGTCTTTCTTCCAATATGATGAGGTCTCGCCAGGCCATAAACCCAGCCTTCCTTTACGGACTTAATATGGTTTCCGTTGATTTCTAAACCTACACAATATTGTTTTTCTGGATCTACTACAGAATGAGCAGCAACGCTACCCAAGGTTTCGGCCAAAGCCAATGAAGCCCCACCGTGTAAGAGACCCATGGGCTGTTTGGTTCGATGATCAACCGGCATTTTTGCCCGCATAAAGTCAGCACCTACTTCTATTATTTCTATGCCTAAATGTTCAACCATGGTATTATTGCTAAACTGATTAAGCATTGAAATATTAACTCCGGGTTGAAACATGATGGTTCTGAATTAGTTTCTAGATTTGTGCCTGAATAGGGCAAAAATAGAACAAAATTGATGATCAAAAAAATCTACCTCACGCGTCACGGACAGACAGATTTCAATAAACAGGGAATCGTTCAGGGAAGAGGCGTGGATTCTGACCTAAACGAAATGGGAAGGGCTCAGGCTCAGGCTTTTCACGGAGCTTACAAACATGTTCCGTTTGATAAACTATACATCTCATCGCTTAAAAGAACTGCTCAGTCGATGGAAGGTTTTATTGAGCAAGGCTTGTCTTATGAAGCACTGCCTGAATTAGATGAGATCAGCTGGGGAATACATGAAGGGGCAGAAGTAAACGAAGAGCAGCATGCTTATTACTTCGATATGATTAGCAGTTGGCAAAGGGGCGAAACCCACAAAGCGATCGAAGGTGGCGAGAGTCCTGAAGGTTTAGCGCAAAGATTGCGTGCAGGCTTATCCTATATTATGGCCAAAGAAAACGAACCTAACGTGTTGATTTGCATGCACGGTCGAGCCATGCGCTTAATGCTTGCTACTATTTTAAATTACCCAATAAGCGGAATGGATTACTTTCTGCATAACAATTTGGGGCTTTATGAAATCACATTCACAGGAAAAACCTTTGTATTAGACAGGTACAATGAAGTTAGTCACCTGCGCCATCTATAGTTGCTAAGGCAATTTTAGCTTTACTATCTAGGCTGTTTTTGTATGGGTGCTTTTTGAATTCCAAAACCTTATTGAAATATTCTCTTGCTTGTTCGTTTTCCTTTTCTTCCATTTTAATGTAACCCATTTGAAGAAAAGAGTTTGGTATGAAATAGGAATCAGGCAGTATATCCGTATTAGAAGTCACTTCATTATAAAGCCGTAATGCTTCAGTGTAATTGGACTTTAAGTGCGCCAACCTTGCTTTTCTATAATTAACTTCATGAACCTCCATGATGGTCAGTTTCTCCAAATTCAATTTAGAAACAGCTCGATTGGCCAATGTATAGTAGCCGCCATCAATGGCATATCTTATTTGAAGTAATTTGAAATTAGGTAAAGCGGTGGCTTCTAAAATGGCATCCGCATTTTTGTCTGCTTCGGAAGTAGCGCCTTTGGTTTGTTTCGCTTCTTCCCAATAACTTTTGAAAGAAGCATTTTTCCCTAGAAAGTATTCGCACATCGCTACTTTCATTCTAGAATCCTTCAGCTGGTTTCTGCCTTTAAACTGGCCGATATACTCCAAATAATGTGTTTTCGCTTGATTGTACATTCCACCTTGAAAAAGCGCTTCGGCTAGCAAGTATTCAAACAATAGAGGAGCCTTAGCTTCTTGTTTCTCTAAGGCTTCTTGAAGTAGTAAGGCTGCGGTATTCGCATTGTGGGCCTTCATTAGAATCAGTGAAGTAATATATACTTCAGCCATCGTTTTTTGATCGGAAGTGTTGTTTTTTAAGTTCTCCAAAGCTTCATCATGCTGCTCCAGAAGGTATGACTCGATCATAGAAGAGATGAGTGTAGCCTCAAGCGTAAATGGAGTGGATTCTTTCGAGAGTTCTTTTAAGTGCATTAAGCCGTTCTCAACATCACCTTCCAGTCCCAATACATTCAATACCCATTGTTTGTTGTCGGGTACGGCTCCAAAAATAACCTGAAGCAAACCCATCGTTTTAAAGTTGAGTTTGAAGTCTGGGTGTTTTTCAATGTTATCTTCAGTTGTTTTATAAGCACTTCTTAAACTCCACACGCCACTGAGTGTATTTCCGAACTTAAGTTTCACAAATGCCCATTGCATTTTTATTTCAGCCCTGAAGAAGTCGATATATGGAGATTCGGAAGAAGAATTTTCTAGCTGCTTGAGTCTTTCGCCCTCATTCTTTTTGAGTAGGTCATAACGTTCTTCATTTTCGCTAAAAATAAGCTCTAACACATCATTAAGATTGGCGATGTATAGATCGCCCATTGGAATTTCAGTGTTTTCTAAAGAGGAGAGGATGGATTTTGAGGCTTTGAAATCTAAATTCAAAGTGGTGGTGTAAGCCATGTCAAAATTGGTGGTTTGACTTTGGGCTAAACTTACTTGCGTTAAAATGAAAAATGGATAGACGAAAACGCCTATCCATTTTTTTATATCTAGAAACATCAAAAACTAATTAGGCTTTTGTTGCAACTCTTCTGCTTCTTTTCGGCTTAGCTTCTTCTACAACGATTTCGTCAGTAACATCAGCTAAGATTCTTCCACAATGCTCGCAAACGATAACTTTTTTGCGTTCACGAATATCTGCTTGTCTTTGAGGAGGAACAACGTTGAAACAACCACCACAAGCGCCTCTATCGACAGGCACTACAGCCAGACCGTTTCTTGCGTTGTCGCGAAGCTTAACGTAAGAAACCAAAAGTCTTTCTTCAATGTCCTTAGTCGCTTTCGTTCTTGCGTTCATTAGCTTCTGCTCGTCATCATGACTTTCTTTAGTCAAAGTTTCGAGTTCACCTTTTTTGCTACCCAAGTCCTTAGCTCTTTCGCCTAACTCTTCTTCAGTCTTGGCTATTTCACCATTCTTGATTTCGATTTTAGCGAAAGCTTCTTTAATTCTCTTTTCAGAAATTTGAATTTCTAAATTTTGAAGTTCAATTTCTTTTGTAATGGCATCATACTCACGGTTGTTACGCACGTTCATTTGTTGCTCATTATATTTCTTGATTAAAGCCTCAGAGTTTTTAATCTGAGTTTTATAATCAGCAATACTAGTTTCAAGGTCCCCAGCTTCAGATTTGAATTTATCAATTCTCGTCTGATATCCAGCGATCTCATCTTCTAAATCAGCTACTTCATCAGGTAGGGC
>TARA_R110001599_G_scaffold10207_5_pt1 | contig 22388 bp, 32 predicted proteins | sample TARA_R110001599 | Tara Oceans TARA_R110001599 (sample SAMEA4398360) | marine metagenome | biome: Polar Biome; feature: [MES] marine water layer (ENVO:01000295) within the mesopelagic zone...; material: water (ENVO:00002006), including particulate matter (ENVO:01000060) such as......
TAATCGATGGTGATATCGATGATGATGCTCGTAAGATCTTCTTTACTAAGAATCGTTTCGGTGCTCTTAATGAGCTAACTTTATTCATCGGTGCTAAAGGTTATGACTTTTCAGCTCCTGTAAAGATAGAGGAGAGTGAAAATAAGGCTCCTAGCAAGAAGAGTCGTAAGGCTAAAGATCTAGAGACGATATTGAATATTACTGAACCTCCTCACCTTACTGCTGATAGAGTAATGACTGAGCTAGGTGTCGAATATAACCGCGCTTATAACTTGCTTAGAGAGTTAGTGCTTGATGGTAAGATAGATAAGTTTGGTAAAGGTAAGAGTGCTATTTACAAGCATAAAAATCTCGATAACGGGGGTAATGTAAACGGTTTGCTTAATGCAGCTGATAGTATGAAACTATTCTTAAAAGTAGCTAGCTAAATTTTATATGGTTCATGACCTGAGTAAGTCTTTAAACTACTCTTTTAACTTTAAAGGAATAACTCCTTGAAAACCGACAGGAACTACTATATAATATATATAAGAGTTTAATAATAACAATGTATAAAAATGCATAACATAAAAGAAAACGATGCTCAAGTAGGCTTGAGCCAAGCATGGCACGGTTTAACCGATGTCGTTGAAACAATCGACGTTAAAGATAACGTCTTGACTAAATGGGACGTAGAGCGTAAGCCGCTCACATACGTGGACGTAGATGGTAATGAACAAGAGACAGGCTATGGTATCCTAGTAGGTACTGATGATGATAAGATTATCGGTAAACCAATGTCTCCTTCGTATAAAGAAATTACTAACGAAAAGTTTCTAGACTTGGTTAGTGATGCAATGCAAAGACTACCTAAAGCTAAGATTGAATCCGTTGGTTCGGTTTGCGGGAGAGGTAAAGTTTTTGTTACTGTAAGCCTGGACGGTAAGAGTAAGTATAAGGTCGGTGATCGAGAGTTTGAAGATTTCTTGAACTTCGGTAATGCTCATGATCAGACATCCAAGCTATGGATTAATAATACTAATACATGTACTGTTTGCGATAATACATTTACATATAACTTAAACAATAAGTCAGCAATGGTAGGTAGCGCAGTTCACCGCGGTGATATCGAGCTTAAACTTGCTGATCTGTCTAATGTTGTTGAGGACTTTCTCGGTACTCAGGAAGATTTCCGTCAGAAGTTTGATAAGCTTCTTAAGAAGCGCATTACTGATAAGAAAGCTCAGTCATTGTTTACTGGTTTCTTAATGCGTAATAATCCTAAGGAAGGACTTAGTACACGCTGTTTAAACACGGTAGATAGCTTGAATACATTGTTTAAGCGAGGTGCTGGTAACCGTGGAGAGAACTACGCTGACGCGTTCTCTGCAGTAACTGACTACTATTCACATAATAGTACTCGCGGTAAGGGTAAGAACCGTCTTAACCAATACGTTTCGTCAGAATTCGGGTTAGGGCGCATGAATAAGCAAAGCTTCTGGACTGTTGTTAATAACAGAGAGCTTGCAGAACGAACAATTGAGCGAGGTACAAAACTTCTCTCTTTGGTAAATCAGTAACATAATTGAGATAAATAGTATTATGCAATTCAAAGAAGTAACTCAAGGTTATACCTTTATTCAAAATGAAGGTGAGGCTATTAAGGCTTACGATACGGCAGGAGACATTAGCGGTCTCGATCCAGTATTCATAAGTACTGAAAGTGTTAAGGCGCAGAAAGATTTTGAAGTTGAGATATCTTATATCTTAATGGATCATTTAGCTGCTTCAAGTTAAAATATTCCAGCTGGGGATGCAAACGTGTCCTCAGCTTCTCAATTATTATGAAAGATGAAATGACAGAACTTTTATTCTCACAGTTTATACTTAAAATAGATAAGTTTATTAATAGCGCCGAAGATGGTAGCAATGACCAACTGGCATTAGACCTTAAAAGTTTTAAGGAAGAAATATTAAGTTATTCAAAAAAAATGTCTGGCAAAACAGGCAAATAGATATTATAATATATATATATGAGACAACAAAAAGAAGGTGATTATATCACGTACAGAGTTAAATATGCTGGTAGCGAGACAGAGTTTCACGCTAGTGGCCATATTCAACAAATCGTAGAAAAAAACGGACGTACAGAGTATCTAGTGGCAGAAGGTAATGGCGGTCAGAGTATGACTTATGTTAACCCTAATGATATTGTAACGTTGCTAAATGAAGTCCCGGAAGGAGGACAAGTATTATGAGTAAGAAAAATCTAGAAGGAAGAACCCAATTAAAAAGTAGTGTAGGTAAAACTACCGGCCGTTCATTCGGCCCAATGGTCTATAATGACATTGTTGAGCGAATGGTTACTCAAAAAATAGATGCAGCTATTAAAAAGAACCGGAAACTAGCTAGTTAATACAGCCTTTACCGCAGCTACGACATCTGCATTAGTCCACTCAGCGGGTGTATCGTAATTAGAGTCACTAAGAGCTGCTAGTTCTAGCCCACCAATGCCATCAACATAAGCTATGACTTTTTTATTACCAGGAATATCGACAATGCGGTTTATTTTAATATCACCTTTCGCTAGCGAAACTGTTTCTGCTGGGATTGTGGTGTAATCGACTGATTTTGTTAAATTTACTGTTAAAGCACTCATATAAATTATTTATAACCAAACATACAAAATGAAAGAGAACCTAAAAAGAAAAATTATATTCGCGTTAATTATAACAACTATTGTAGTAGCGCCGTTTAATGTAGCGTATGGCGTCTACTTCGGCGTTCTAACAAATGTGTTAATTAATGCATTTTGGAACAGTATGCTATTCCCAACTAAGGTAAAGCATAGCAGGGAATTAATTACCGAAGCTGTAAGCCCTCCACGGCTTTAATTAATCGTAACATAACTTGCCGAAGTGGTGGAATGGTAGACACTGCAGACTTAAAATCTGTTGCTAGTAATAGCGTGCCGGTTCAAGTCCGGCCTTCGGTACCAGTTATATATTATTTATGAGGGGTAAACGCCTGGTTGAATAGTAATATCAGAACTATTATTAACGAAAGCATCATGAACTATTATTTTTCTACCACCGTTCTCCGTGGTAACATCTCCTAATGAAACCCAATTGCGATGGCCTAAAACGTGCCAGCAATGAAACGAATCTCCTCTACTATCGTTTCGGATTGTGGAGCCATAGGGCGAGCCGGGCGGCGCAGTATCCTCCATCGAGCCTATCGAGGTTATAGCTTGACCCTGTAACCCAGCCCCAGTACTAGAATAATCACTAGTCGGCGCTACATTAGGTGTTGCTATTCTACAAACTATATAATCAGGTCCCATTTCTGGCGTCTGATATGGTAGTTTTTGCCCCGGGAAGCCTTCATTTGTAAGACCGTGTCTATCAAATAATAAGTTTTCGTCTTTAAAGTTTTGATCAGTCCCTGGTCTATAATAATAATTCATATGTGCTGGTCTATTCGTTACATAGTTACCATCATATCTAGTTTCTGCCGGCGCATCGTAATTATTTGCATCTGCAGTAAGTTGACCACGCAGTTGGCCTGATACATTGTTATATGCAATTCCCTTTATTTTATATACATCTCTATAAGCCTGCCATGTTATGAAACTTTGCCACAGATTTTTTATTGGAGAATTTATTGAAGTACTCAACCAAGCGCTAGGAAATTCATTAACCTGAAAAGCATTATTCTTACTTATACGTTGGTGCCATAGTAGCGGGCCTAGTTTAATATCAGCCGGGATATATAATATAATCTGCCACGACCCGGCTAGCGGGTCGCCTACATATGTAGGTGCGAATGGCGCATTGTTCATAGCTGGGGTATCGTACGCGTACATATAAGGGAATCTACCCGATATAGCAGGTGCCCTAGTTGCATAAATCAGCTGGTTATCTTTCTCAAAAGCCGAAGCGTTTTTATATCTCGCAATTGTACCAAAGTTAGCAGCTTTTGATACGTATAGAGAACTATCGGCTCCAAATCCACTGCTTGAATTCCATTTAGCTTTGCCGGAATCTGTATCATCCACTAAGTCAATGGGTGCGATATAATCTTTTGCGTAACCATACAAAGAATTACTTACTTCACCTAGGTTCATTAATCTTCTGTACTGCGAAGGTCTTTCATTATACCATTCACCACCACCATCGGGATGAGCCATAGGAGGGCTTTCACTGCCATCATAATTTACACCATCATTAACATCTGCTGTAAAAATAGAATCTGCTTTACATTTACTCTTAGGGTCTACGTATTCTGTAATATGCGTTGTTACGCCACTGTCATCAGTATGAATCATACATACGCACGGTCCTCCCGAACCACGACCATCGACGGTAATATTACTGACCTGTCCGATATCTAAAATAGGCCCGGGATTGGCTGGTAATAAACTTTGGTCATAATGTGGGAGGTGGTCTTTCCCTCTTCTTATATAAACTGGTATTTTTGAATTAGGAGGGTAGCCAGTGCCCTTAGCTTTTAATCTAATATAGAATGTATACAGTGAGAAATTGGAACTCCCAGTACCGGCGACAGATAAACACGGTTCATTATCTCCTGGATGCTTACTTAACTTAGATGCTAGACCATCCATACAACCGTACGGTATAGCAGCGCCAACTTCTAGAACGCAATACTCATTAACATCAGTGAATGCTATATCTTCACTATATACACTCTCCAAACTATTAGGTGTAAAATTTAACTTATTATCTATGGTACCAGTACTTGCATTAACTGTTTGAGTAAAATCTGAACCTCTTAATAGTTTTAAAGGAGCTTGCGCAATAGCTGTTACACCGCTTATTGCTGTATCATTAAAATTAACTATATTAACAGGCTCTACTTCAGGATCGCCTTCCAAAGTGTTAGGTATAAATCCCTCAGGCTGGCCGAAGGGTCCTCCCTTCCCAGTATAATTTACAAATTCAATAGATTTTTTAGAAAAGTTTCCATTGTGCTGTGCCCTAAATGGGACTTCATCGTAAGTAAGGACTGCTTCTTGTTGACCGTATACAAAGGTAGAGGTCCGGTTATTGGTATCGAGCTCTAACATGTCTGGTCTAATCTGATTCATACGAGTCGCTTGATTGGCACGAAAATTAACGGCCGTGTAGACTGGAGAGCCTACCCCGACTCCATCAATACCTAAGCTTTCCCGCCATGGTGCTACACCATTTATAAAATCAGCGGTATCGTAAAGAGTTCTATAAAGATTATAATAAGGTTGACTTCCAAAATTGACGTTGCTCGAAAACCCCCGGATCACATCTCCCGTTCCATCTGTCAAAAATGTACTAGAGCCAGTGCGCATAACAACAGGTAACCCATTTGCATCAGCTGATAGGCCGTAGTTTCCAATTGGTAAGCCGTTGTTATTAGTGCCCACACTCCAGCGAGGGTGTTGGTAAAGATTATTCCAATAGCCGCTATAATTATACTGGGAGTTATAACTGGTTTGACCTATCCAATACCCTCCAAATGAAGTATTATTCGGCATACTGAACCATTCCTCTTCCGGGTCTAAAGTATGTAATGTTATAGGAGCATCGGTATATTCAGCAGCGTTGGCGAAGAATGGTGAGAAATTACCATTGCCAACATTACCTAAAATAGCTACTACATCTGCGCCACCAGTATCGCTAAAGGGGTCAATTAAAGTTTTAGTTACCGGGCTAATTTGACCGGCATCATTTTTAATATTTATATTGACCCAGGTACTGTCTGTTACATGTGAGCCGGTAACGGGGTCGAGGTATAAAACGTACTGCGGAGCATATGGTACCAGGATGTCAGTGGAGGAGTAAGCGAAGTTCTCCCCATAGTTACTATAAGCCATGTCATGACTTCTCCCGTATGTACTATGAAAGTGTAGCCAGTGCATACCTGCCCCACTAGACCTGTCATTCTCTAATCGGTAACCGTACTGCTGCTCATCATACTCTACAATACTGTAAACCGACCCATTACTATTAGTAAGAGCTACAAATACCGGTACTATATCCTTAAGAGGTTGTTCGGGACTGGTCTCGAATGGCACTTGATAAGCTAGCAGATCTGCATAAGTGCGAGACGGCAGTTGTCGAGCATCGGCGTTACCTCCGCGCGCGGGACCGGTTCTAATCTCTTCCCAAAATATAGGGTAAAAGGCGTTTGCCCTATATCCAGAACCACCGGCTAATAGTTTCGCTAGTATTAAGCAAGAACCACTTTGACTATACCGATCCCATCCGTCAGCACCCGCGCTGGCGGAATAAGCACTGCCTGTCATATTATACGCGAGTATTTCGATAACTGCAACGTCTCCGTAGAAAGTCTTATATGCTTTATCTCTTGTTGTTGGGTATACCATTATCTCCTTTGCCTTGAAATCGTCCGTTAAAAGTGCACCTTCTAATGCCCCAGCTACTACTGTATAGCGATTGCCCGTGGAATTACCCGTGATCGATTTAACAATTACAATCTGCTCGTATTCTATATTATTAATAAGATTTAATAATTTAACGGTATAATTACCGGCTGGGATACCGGTTAATAGCTTGGTACCTCCTCCTCGGTTGGTTCCTTGAATACTATTTCCAGGTATTACAAGTACTGTATTAACTAAAGTTGTACCAGCACTGTTACTTATTTCAATCTGGAAAGAAACATCAATACTATAGTCATTTTTAGTACTAATCGATATATAACCATTACTCCTGTCTGAATATGCCGCATAACGGTTTAACCTGCTAACCTTTGAGCCTACGGTATGTAACTGAACAGATAAAGACCCTTGAAAATTCGCCTTTATAGATATATCATACGAAACCTTAGAACTATTAGGCGTAATGTGATCCGCTGAGTAATAGCCTTCAGTGCTACGAGCTTCAGTCCTGAGTGTCCTATTAGTAGTATTTTTAACCGCACTAAATAAATATGCAGGTCCTCCGACTTCTTGAAATATTAAAAATGGTGCCGGTGTGCGAAAATCTAGATTAAAGCTTCGAGCACCAGCTGCAATTCCAAGTAGTAAAGTAGGAGCTTTTGGCCAGACTAAATCTGGACCTAACATCATACGGGTAACCCCGGTAGCGCCTTTATAGGCCGCTTGTAGTGTTGTATTAGATATCATGTGACGTGCTGTTGATAGGCTCCCAGTTAGTAGACAATGGTATACCAAGAGTGGTAGCAAGTTCATCTAATCTGGCCTGCTTATCCTCAGCATCAACTGAGAGGGTAAAATCTGGCTTTATTTGCTCTAGTACGCTTAAGTGATGTTTGTAATGCTTTTCAAATGCGACATCAGCCATAGATTCACTAATTGAGTCATCAATTGACATAGGGTGCCGTTCTTTAAAGCGGCGCCTATAACTTTGTTTAACTTTGTTTAAGTCCCGTTCCAGCGTAATTACAATAGGTTTTTCATCATCATTAAATCTATTCCAGTATTCTAAAATTGTACTTTCCCATTCAGTATGTATACGTATAAATGGGTTAAAATCTTCAATATACGAAGGTGCATGTTTGGCATTCTCTGTAGATATTGAAGGGAATAGTGTATTAAATTGGTCAGCATTATAATGGAGCATCATTGGGTCCCAGTTAAAATATTGCTTTTTCAGAATATTGCAAAAAAAGAAACTTCCAGTATGTCTTAATGATACTAATAATATACGTTTAGGATTCTCGACAAGCGGGTGATTACCGTAAGCGTATTTCATTACTTGTATAAAATCGGGCATATTAATATTTATTCGGTAAATAAGCGACAGCCATTTCTTTTTAACTCGATGAGTATAAAGGCATTTAAGCGTTATAAACCCCCGGGGTAATAATGTATTCAGCATTTGTTGTCGAGAAAGAATCTTCAACTACTATCGGCCGACCACCGTTTACTGCGTCGCTATCTCCTAAGGATACCCAATTTGAATGACTCCCAATAGCCCAGCCTAGCCCTACAATCGGGACTAGAGTCTGGCCCTGTAACCCGGTATTCGGGAGCTTGTAAGAATCGAGCACCTGCTGTGTAGTGGTACCATAAACAGACTTAGATATTTGAGCTGTCTTACCATGCCTGAGGTACTCCGCACGTATGTACGCGGCCGTACTAGCAGAAGTGTATTGGTGCGGCGCATAATCATGGCCGCGGTAGAAATATTTATTAGGTGTCGCTATTCTGCAGATTATATAATCAGGTCCAAAATTATCAGTCGGGTATCTTACCTTGTCTGCTTTATCAAATCCTTCGTTAGTGCACCCGTGTCTGTCAAACAATATATGATTTTCTAGAAGATCTTGCTTAGTACCTGGTTTATAATATATACCCTGCCTACTATTTCTATATTTACTCGAATCATTATTTATGTCGGATATGGATCCGTGGGGTACACAATCTAAAATTTTACCTACCGGTGTTAGATCTGATAAATTAGTTGATCTATTATACGTAATACCTTTATTTTTATAAGCGTCCCTATAGCATTGCCATTGTCTAAAGCCATGCCAAACTTTACCAAGATTTTCCGGATACTCGCGAGTATCCGAACCGTATTGGTAGAGCGCCGGGTAAGGCGCTTGTGCCGGTATATAACTTTGAGATTTACCTACAATCTGTTCAAACCCACTGACTACATTACCACCTTCCCCGATTTCGTCACCGGGCTTCATTTGCCCGGATAAGAATTCTGCTTCTTTGGGAGGTGTTATATCGTCGTAATAGAGTGTAGCTTGATCTGAGATCGTTTCAAACTCTACCGGTATATACCCTCCCTGTGCTTTCCAAAGATAAGAACCGGGAGCGAATATTGAATTTGTAGTAATTTGTCCGCGGTTGTCTATATACCCAGGCACTCTTCTACCATTTGCGCGCAGTTCTTTCATTCTCGCGAGACATCCGAAATTATAAGCTTTTAAGACAAAATCATTACTATTATACGACCATTTAGCTTTACCCAGGTAGGTTTCATCCACTAGATCTACAGGAGCTATATAATCCTTAGCGTAGCCATATATAGAGTTACTAACTTCGCCAAGGTTCATTAATCTTCTATATTGTGAAGGTCTTTCCCGATACCATTGCTCGCTAGTATCTGTACGCATAACCGGGCTTCCAGCACCATCATAATTTACACCATCATTAACATCTGCTGTAATAATAGAATCTGACTCGCATTTACTCTTCGGGTCTACGTATTCTGTAATATGCGTTGTTACGCCACTGTCATCAGTATGAATCATACATACACATGGACCGGAAGATCCGCGGCCGTCAACAGTAATATCGCTAAGGTGCCCGTACTCTAGAGTAGGTCCAGGATTGGCTGGTAATTTATTTACATCATAACCTGGTACATGATCTGCACCTCTTCTTATATAAACTGGTATTTTTGAATTAGGAGGGTAACCAGTACCCTTAGCTTTTAATCTAATATAAAAAGAATACAACGACCAATTAGAACTCCCATTATCACCAGCAATCGGTACACAGTCAGTGCTAAGAGGGTCCCCAGGGTGTTTACTTATTAGCGATGAAAGATAGTTTATACAATAATTTGGTATCATTGCCCCGACCTCTAAAACACAATACTCTTTAACTTCAGTAATTACTGTGTCTTCCCCGTACACACCTTCTAAAACATTAGGTGTAACTTTTAACTTATTTTCTGTATAAATACTCGGGGTAACTGATAGCTCTAAGTCATCACCCTTTAGTATGGCTAAATTAGTTTGAGATATAGCTGTTAACCCGTCTATAAGGGTCTCGTCAAAATCAACTCTAACTGTCTGCTTTAAATGCTTACTACCCTCCAAATCATTAAGTATAATCTCTGCCGGCGCTGGTGCCGCGCGGCTATTACCAGTAATATTTGTAAATTCGATTGACCGTTTAGATAAATTCAATCTATTAGCTGCTCTAAATTTATAGTCAACGTGGCGCGCTATAGGGTTGTAATTGCTGTAAACAGGGGAACCAACCGGTGGGGTTGTACCAAAGTGCCCAGGTCCGAGGGTGACTCCAGGAGGACTATATTGCCCATAGTCAGCAATTCTATCATGATGCATAGTATCCCACGTAAATCCTAAATCCTCATCAAACCAATCTTCTTCCGGGTCTAGAGTATGAAAAGTATCCGGCGCTTGTACATATTCTATTGTATCTCCATCATGCGCACCGAACCCATCATGTGAAGAGTTAGTGAGTATGGCAACTATATCCGCGCCGCCTTCATCTTCAAAAGGGTCTCGAAATGTCCCGGTAGTATCGTCATAATAATCAACGAGGTTCATGTTACCAGCTTCATCTGAACCTGGGGTGAAATTTGCACTAACCCACGTAGAGTCAGTGAGATGAGAGCCTGTAGCCGGATCTAAATATGTAACATACTGAGGAGAATCATTCATTCGATAAGCGGGATTAGACGAGCCGCCCTCGACGCCATAATAGGTACTATGAAAATGTAGCCAGTGTAATCCCGGCCCGCTAGTCCTATCATTGTACAACCGATGGCCATACTTTTCTTCATCATACTCAACTAGTTGAGTTACTGACCCCGTACTGTCAGTAAGAGCGACTAAAACCGGAGTAACCTCTCCCTTGTGCTCATTATAAGGCTGGCCGAAAAAGTGATACTGATCGTAGGTTAAACCATTAGCTTTTGGATTACCTTTCGCATCATCCCGCTGCTTGGTCATATTATGAAACCCATACGTGGTCGGTACATGCGATCGACCCGCTCCCATGAACGTTCTCCCTGCGTAGAATCCTGTGGTTTGAACCCAACTACCGTTTTCGGTATCGGATCGACTATCGAAATAGGTTTCAATTGTATTATTACTATTACCCACATCCGCTCCTTCAAACGGTGACGCAGGCTGTTGCGTGACAGTTGAACGGTCATTCCATATAGGGTAAAAGGCGTTTGGTCTATAACCAGATCCTCCATTTTTTAATTTTGCCATTACAAACAGAGCGCCTTGAATAAGATTCGATGCCCCGTACTGCCCAGTACTGGTAGTCTCATCCGAATATCCCGCGTAGGCATTGCCAGTCACTCTGTAAGTTAATAAATCGATCACTGCACGGTCACCATAAAACGCTGCATAGGCATTTTCAGCTGTAGTTGGGTATAGAGAAATAGTTTTATTAAGAGACCCAGGGATATCCGCTTCTATATCGATACTTATATTATATTTAAGTACTTCTTTATTAAGTATTTTGAACGGCGTTTCATAAACTTTACCTGTAGCCTGGTTAGTGATTCTGGCCGTATAAGCCCCGTTTTTTAGGCCACTGGCAAGTTGTATAAGGATACCTTGACTGTTAGCAGGAGCTGTTATAACGGTGTTGACTACAACTACACCACCAGGGTTTGTTGTAGGGGGACTTACGGGCATAAACGTAGCATTTATAAGTGGTGTACCAGCCCAATTTATCTGCCAAGGTTTTTGTCCTGGGAAAGTAATATATCTCGCGTACATAGTTGCGCCGAGCGCCGTCTCTCGGAAATGCCATTGATTACCCGTACTGTAAGGGTCTTCTGTAGGCAGATATCGAAATGATAAACCATTTGCGCCATAATAATCTCCATAAATATCTCTGGTATATGTTGATTCTGCACCCTCACTCTCGGGACTAATGCCTTGGGGTGCGTCTAGGTTGACATACGACCTGCCGTTATAATTGAGCGACTTCGAGTCCGCCCTATTAGTAATAGTAAATTGATTTACATTTGGCGGCCAATACATCGACGTACCCGTTATTATCTCAACAATAAAAGTAAGATCCTGGTCAAGCTCATTAAGATATGAGAGGTGGATTCTACCATTACTATAGTCACCATATCCGCTGTATCGATTCACTCGACTAATAGTGGACCCGTAAGAAATTAACTGTAATGATGCACTGGAGGTGAGCTCCGCATCAACAGGTATTTTATTAAAATTTAGACCTGGATGTATTTTTGTATAATACCCCTCCGTTCCATGCGCTATAGAACTAAGCGTCTTATTATTGGTCGATATTCGCTTATGCCGGTATAATTTTGACCCACCACCAGATACCTGAAATATTAAATATTCTGCAGGAGTAAATATCTTAGCGCGTACGGGCTGGTCAGGGGTACTTACTTTGAAGCTTAAAGACGGTACTAGCGGCCATACTAAGTTTGAGCCTAGCAGTATTTGACTAACACTGTTGTTCTTCAGAAAAGCGGATCGTATTAAAACATTAGACTTCATCTGATTAGTATTTGTATAGGAAAGTTAACATGTATGACGGGCGTATATTATATTAATATTTATAACCTTGATTAAAGACAGCCATCATATATAATAGTGTTATGCCCCGGTAGCTCAGCTGGATAGAGCAACGGTTTTCTAAACCGTGGGTCACAGGTTCGAGTCCTGTCCGGGGTACCATTTTTATCTTGCATGCCGAGAGCGCGCGTAGGGGAGGTTAGTAGCTGTAATCAGCGAAAGCCTCTCCAATAAAATATCTAAGTTACAGCTATCGGATTATAGTAGGATCCCATTCCAACGCCATGTGCTGTACAGTACATATAAATTGAGCTTCCGGAATAGCCTGAATCTACTACTAAGGTAGTAGTAGCACCTGCCTGGCCAGCCGTACCGCTAATTGTTACTCCACTATATTGCGAACCACCACTAGTAGTAGAGAAGCTTAGCGGATGAGTTGCATTAGTACTATCGCTCATATCGAAGACATATGTTGTACCCTTAGCGAAGTTTAAGTTATAAGAAGCACTACCCTGAACAACGAACTTATTACCATAATCGTTTACTACAGTAACTGCTAAACTAGTTGGCGAGTTAGTCGTTGTAGTTGTCGTTGTTGTTGTGGTAGTAGTTGTGCTGGTCGTTGTACTAGTTGTTGTACTAGTCGTTGTACTAGTCGTAGTTGGGGCTGCTGTTGTAGTTGGTGCTGCTGTTGTAGTTGGTGCTGCTGTTGTAGTTGGTGCTGCGGTTGTAGTCGACTCCTCACTTGGTGCCGCTCCGCCCGTCCCGCCCGTCCCGCCCTGGACGATCTTTGGAAACCTATTAAAGTCTTTAATTTTAGCTTTAATACGGGCCTGATCATTAAATGATCGCGGGTTTCTAAAGCCAGTTCTAGTTAAGTCGGGTCTTGCCATTATAAATATTTATTTCTGGATTATGTCTAGCGCCTGTTCTATTAAAGTATTCAATGAATCTAAAGGTATATTCTTAGAGAATTCTTCATATACATCCATATAATCTAAATCTAACTCTAATCTGCCTAAAACGTAATTAAAGAATCTATCTTCGAGTATATTTTTATAAGGTACACCGCTCGGTCTACCAAACTTATGATTCCATTTAAAGCCGGCTAGGCAAATAGTTCGACCACCGCGTTGTCTGTACTTCTCATGAATATAATGTTCTTCTCCTCCAAAGCCTATAAAGTGCTCATTAAACCCTAACCATTCATCTTTCTTACACGAAAAACATCCCATTCCCTGAGCTTCTACTTCAAACCATTTAGCCTTATTATCACTCGTTTGCCATTGACCGTAAAAGTTACCGCTCCATGTTCTATCCAAATGAGTAGATATATCTTTACCATTATCATATAACAGAGGTCCTTGAATAAAATCATATGGCTTATGTTCTTCGTGATAAAAATCTCTCAAAACATTAAATGCATTAGCAGTAAATAGAACATGGCTATCACATACAACAACATGGTCATTAGTGGCGTGCTTAAAAACTTCTCCCTTAACCGTAGTGCTCTGTTTACCCAAAAACTTATTATAATGTATTTTAAAATCAGGTGTCGACTCGTGTATAAACTTTTGCAACAACTTGCCATGTTCTGATTCTGGATTATTATCTACGATTACTACTTCTGTTACTAGCGGGTGATACAATCTTAATGCCTGTACAGTAAAAAATACACCATCGTAATCATCATAGGTAGCCATTCCAACCGTAAACATAATATTATTTAAATATATTCCTCTTTTAATCAAGAAGAGAACTATTCACTAGTAAAGGTATGGAAATTTAAGTTACTCTAACGGTAGATATATTATAACCTTCGGGGTTACCTAATGTCTCGATCCCGTCTCTTAATAATGTATGTATAGCTGATAGGCCAAAGCATGGACCAGTACCATTTGCAAACCAAAACTTCGAAAGTAATAAAATATCATCCTCAGTTATAATAAACGACGGCGAACTACTATCACCAACAGCTAAACTACTCAAAGAAAAATATGAATTTGTAAATACAGAAGAAACACTCCATAAATCAGTTTTACCTATTTTAATATTAATCAGAAAAGTCGGGTACGGAGAAGGAGCATCTCTTCCACCGGTAGTACCCAATCCTGCATGTCTGTCAGAGCTACCTGTACCATAAGCACCGTTACCAGCTTGATAAATAACACCAAAACTATTTGCTGATAGATCATTAAGTATTAATGGTAGTTTATAGACTTTAATATCACCCAAGGCTGTTAAATCTCGATCATACCTTACCATTCTAATATCCTGCCCGGTTAGTGGCAAGGAGTTAGTGTTTAGTACACTTTCAACCAATGCACTAACTGACATACCGGTGGTGTGATCATAAAAATACATACTATCCCCAACTTGTGGGTCCTCACTATTGCCCCAGTGCTCATTACATATACCATGTCTAGGTGTAATTAGACTTACATTATTTTCATCCTTATAATTGCCCGGCTTGTTACTACCTCTAATATTATATGAAGTACCAGAAAAGTTAAAAATGTCTCTATACTCATATCCCCACCATTCTGTATTCCATTCACCGGATATGAGCTCCGTGCCAGTATTTTCTCCCCCTGCAAAGTTTAAAAATCTAAACTTATCTGCTTGACCGTTCGGATCTGGTTGGTTAGATATAGCCTGCCAAGTTGTAGCGATATTTTGATATCTAAAACGATTAAAATTAAAAGGAATAGGTATAGGTAGTGCAATGCTTTTAAGTTTAAAGCTCCGCCGTTGAAATTTATTAGATTTTAAGCGAGCTAATTCAAATTTTGATATTGGATCAATTGCCATATAATAATATTTATAGTAGGAACTCTACTATAATAAATGTATGGAAGTTACTGATCTTAACTTAAGAAAAATACTTGGCTTAGACGAGCCGCCTGCGAGAGAACTTAATAAAAATCGTAGAGGGGTGACTAGTTACTCTTCTAAAGATACTGGTAACCTGCAGATCTTTACTAACGAAAGTTGGGAACGTAATAAGAAGTATTATGTACCGAACGGCGCTCGTTCTTGTGTTAAGAACTTCATGAAGGGTTAGGGAACTATTATATAATAAACGTATGAATATTAAAGAGTTTTTTAAAACAATGGTAGCTGCGACTTTGATTTGCCAGTTAATATGTATTAGTCTAGACTTCTATTTGAATACTGTTGACTGGGAGACTGGACTGTACATCTTTTCAGCAATCGCAATCATTATAACATGGAAGAATGGTTGGTTAATTAAACTAGTATCAGACTAATGAAAAAGGATAATAAATGTTGTGTATGTTCCCCCAAGTATGGCTCGATGACCTTTTGGAAAAATAAAGACTTTTGGCAGACAATGCTAATGTACGCATGCGGTATAATTACCCTATTGCTTATGCTAACTCACTGCGCAAAAACAATGTAACCGGAACTGTCATATAATATAGAGTATGAAAAACTTAAACAACAACGCTAAGAACGCAACAAAAACGATCTTCTGTGATATCGATGGTACTCTAGTAAAGTTTCCTGATGGTCCGGGTGGCTTTAAAGACTTACCTAAAGGTCGTAAAGCTCTTGAAGTACTACCCGGTGCTCTAGATAAGTTATGGGAATGGGAGACGCATGGCTATCGAATTATCTTAACTACCGGCCGTAAGGAATCTATGAGAAAGGTTACCGAAGAGCTATTAACCGAAGCAGGTATATTTTGGGATCACATGGTAATGGGACTTGGGCCAGGTAAGCGATATTTGATTAATGATATCAATAACGGAGACCATACAGCTTTTGCTATAAACGTAGAACGTAATCACGGAATCGGTTCGATAGATCTTGACTGCCCGGAATATAATTCAAAACCGTTCTCAGCCCAAACTCTAAAATATGAAGACGTCTGCTGCCCACCACCAGAGAAGAAGTATGAAGGTAAATCGGCTGAAGAAAAGGCGATTCAAATAGCTCAGCAAAGGCATGTTGAGGCTGTAAGCGATATTTCAGATTTTATGTAAGGTAAAGCAATTCTTAATATAGTTACACATTCATTTACGTTACTAAACAATGGATATACCGGATATTGATAAGGATCTCGTTATAATGGAGACAAAGAAGAAGGGGATGATCTTTAACCTTCAATCCACTCTAGATCATCCAGACTTTATAAGATATTTTAGGGATAGAGAAAAGCTTCCGAATGTTCCTTTTAAAAACTGGGCAGGTACCTTTGGTCTAGATCTAATTAAGCATTTTGAAATAGCATACCAAACATTATCAGCCTTAGATGATTCTAAGTATGAAGTTTATGAGGATGATAAGCATCCTTTTAATAAAGATATTCCGGATGAGGAACTATGATATAATATTTGTATGGAATATGAATTAGATTATAACTTTGGAACGTTTGTTCTTACTAACTGGGCTACTAAATCTGAAACTACTATCTCAGATACAGAAGCTCTTGACTGGAACGGTGGTCGTCGTAACTGCCGTACTACTAAGCGCGCTAATGAGCAGATTGACTCAATCTTCGATGCCATGCAACTTCAACACTCCTTCTAGTTTCTGGAACTACGATATAATAAAGGGGTACAAATTATTAACCTGTTAAAACTAAAATGGAATATATAAACGCTAAAGATATTATTAAATCTACTGACAAACAAAGTTCTGAGAAGAACGATTGCTCGGTACGTGCATTTACAACTGCACTTGATATTGACTATGACGCTGCTCATAACTACTTAAAAGAGACCTTCAAACGTGAAGATAAAAAAGGCTGTAAGCATATGGAATCGACCGGTCGAAAACTTTCTCTCGAAGGTAAGACTCAAGAGATCGATGGGGTAGAGTTTAATATAGAAGTACTTCCAGACGAAAAGGTTAAGAATATATATAAGCTTCATGGAGAAGAAATTGCGCGTAAGAAGACCGTTAAGTCTTTCATTAAGGACTTTAGTAAAGGCATCTATTTGATCTTAGTATCAGGTCACGTCTTTACCGTAAAGAACGGAACTATGATCGATAACGTTGGCGAAGAATGGAGGCCGACGCGTAAGGTCGAGAGTGTTTTTGAGATTAAGCTTAAGAATGTTCTAGAACAAATGGAATTAGGATTTTAGGAACTCTGGGCCTTTAGCTCAGCGGTTAGAGCAGGGGACTCATAATCCCTTGGTCCTCGGTTCAAATCCGAGAGGGCCCACCATTTCTGGAACTGTAATATAATTGTAGTATGATAAGAATTATAAGACCAACCAATACTCGAGATCAATTCGGTGACGGAGATGATTATAAAGGCACTCGTACAGAAGTCTTTAAATGTGACTCTAATGTAGGCCCTGTTCAACTCAAAGAAGGTAAAGAAGGAGCGGAGCAGATGTTCCATATCTTCAACGCCCCAGAAGAGATGCTCTCGAACTGGGAGCAAGCGCTCGCGAAAGACTTTAGAGCTCCTGGTAACTACTCGCTCTCTGTTGGTGATATAGTCGAGGTGAAGGGTAAGCAGTTCCTTTGTGAGTCCTTCAGCTGGAAGGAGTTAGAAGCTCCTTGCGAGGAAGTAGATGTAGATCTTGTTTACGGGCTATAATCCGGAAGCAGGAACTGCAATATAATAGTAGAATGAAAAAATCATTTAATAGTAAAAATAACAAACAACCTCTCCAACCCCACGAAAAGGTAATCATGGTAGTGTTTTCAGTATGCTCGATTATATTCCTTTTCCTTTGGTTGAGTTTACTTTAAACAAAATGGCTTTAACAAGAAAAGAAGAATTGAAGTATTGGGAACTCATGCCGGAGCCGAAACCCTCCTGGGAAGCGTTCAAGCGTATGATGCCACAGTTTGGAGGTAACCCCCAAGCCGTGCAGGCTCAATGGGAGAAGAAACAGAAAAAAGGAACTGTTATATAATAGTAGTATGGAGAAATTGTTAACAACACTTACCGAATCTATTAACTTCAAATTGCGAGAGGTGGAGGAACTGACCAAGATGGTCAATCTTGTAGTAACCAGAGATATCAAAGCAATGCGTAAGTTCATTCATGATCATGATACCTTTGAAAAAGAATCGTTTTATAGCTATCTTCATCATTATGACAAGGAGTTCTTTGCAAAGGTTTATCCCCATGCACACGAAGATAGGCAAATTGGAATGTATGTACTAGGAGTTATTTCCTATCAGTTTGAAGAGGATAAAATGGCAGAAGCAAAATTCGCAATAGACTTTGGGAATGGTTATCCGGATGATTGGTGTGATGAGCAGTATCCTGATTGTGTAGAAAGTCTTGCTGCTCAGGAGGTTAATTTATGAGAATAGGAAAATACTGTATAGACATTACTGAATTCGAACCCAAGCCTTGGGAGCGAGTTGAGATTGAATACGAGGGTGAACATGAAGACATGGGTGTCGTTTACCATCATCAAGGTTGGTTGTGGTTCGTTGTATCATACAGTGAACGTTTTGGATGGGATGAATTTCAAGAGACTATAAAGGAAGGTATAGAAGATGGCACTGACTGAAGAAAGCATCCTCGATATAAGAGAGGAGATTGTCGCTCGTTGTAACGCAAACGATCGCATGTTCGATAAGTTTATTAAGAAACTGCCTGCGAAGTTCAAAGCGAAGTTTCCAGAATTGCATGACGAGTTTTTGGACTTTTTTTTTAATAACATTCATTACCAACCAAAAGATATAAGACGGTTCCTCAATAAGCTATACGAACGAGAGATTCTAAAGCATTATGATCATGATGAGGAACTATAATATAATAGTAGTATGGACAATCAAAAATTAGCAGACTTAGCATTCGCACTACTCTTTCTAACGATCGGTGTAGGTTGTATATTAACATTGATCTTAACGTAACATGATTAGAGCAAAGACAATACCAAGTGAAATAGTAATTGACCTAACCGGTCCAGATGGGAATGCATTTTCGTTACTAGGTTCAGCTAAACGTTTTGCAAAAGAGCTGTGTTATGAAAAGGCTGAAATAGATAAAATTCTTAATGATATGCAATCAGGAGATTATGAGAATCTTTTGAATGTTTTTGATAAAGCGTTTGGAGACTTTGTAATTCTAGAACGGTAATGGGTAAGAACGTATTATATATAGGACAGGCATTTGACCCTCTTGGGCTGGTCGATGTAAACAATCGCAAGAAAGTAGGCATCACGCAGAGCGTTAAATCTCTACCTATTCGTGAAGGGCAGTTAAAGCGTGATGCCGGAACGATAATGCCCTTTGGGTACGTTGTTGTTAAGGCATGGCTCTTTGAGGAAGCTGTGGCAGATTTAGTTGAATCTCTGATACATAACATCCGATCGCCGTACGCTGGTGAGTGGATTCTAGATGATGATGATACTTTGATCGACGGTATTACAGCTATCATTGATGAATTAAAATATAAGAACTCTATTCTAAACTTAGAGTTAGAGATGGAGTACAAGAACGATAAAGAGTTTAAGCGCGCTAAGAAAAGTAATTCATGGCATAAGCTAGAACGAGAACTGCACATGATAACTGGCGATATAGAATTATATACGACCACTCATCTCTCTAATGCTAACGGTGTTCTAACTGAGGCTGGTTATATCGTTGATGGGGTCAAATATAAAACTCTGGGACAGGCATGCCGGAAGGTTGTAGGTACAAGTACAAGATGCTATGAGGCATTTGTGGATAGTAATGGATACTCTCTTGCTGACCTAATGAGGACTCAGGGGTTACACATACTATAAAGAGGAACTACGATATAATATACCTATGAAAGAGAAACCTAAACCTATGACAAAACAGCAACGCTTACAGCTTATTAAAGAGATCGTAGAACGATTGAATAAAGAGAAGTTTGAAAGCTAGAAGGAACTACGCTATAATATATATAGAACAACCGGTTGCGATCACCGGATGATCAGCGAGAGATAGGCTCATAACTAAAAACCACAAATACAATTAAAAAATACAGTCTATCTCTCGCAATAATTTAAAAAAGGAACTCCGATATAATTAAAGTATGAAAAATAAAAGTAAAAATAGTCGTCGCGGTGTAGAAACTGCAACTCGTAACCCGAATTTGTTCAACGTAATGCTTGAGCGAAATCCCGTAACAGGAGCATTCTCCGTCGTAGGTCATCAGGCAAAGCGTCTGGTAATGAAGAATCAGTTCTCCGGAGTGTGGGAGAAGGTCGCACCTCGCGAAATGGCACGAGCGTTGCGTAATAACTCGATCGTATCAGCTTAACGAGAGAAGGGCTCGGGGTAAGTCCTCGGGCCCTACCTCTGAAAGGGAACTATGGTATATCTATCAGAAATATTAATGGTCATAACGGCAGCGGTATCGGCCGGTCTATTCTGTTACTTCGTTTGGTGGTTGATAGGGATCCTATAAAGGAACACTGATATAATTGTGGTATGGAAAAAACAACTACTAAATCACTCTCGCAATTAGATCTAGAATTTAGCAATACTCTTAGAGAGTACAACGTTGCTAAGATCGCCAAGCAGTGCGGCAAAGATGTGGAGAATCTCTTAGAGGTTCTTAAGTTAGCCCTCGATCGTATCGATGGCGAATTAAAGGTAGCGATGAACAAGAACGATGAGGAGTTCCCCTATGATCCCGATGAGGATGATAGGGAAGATCTCGCCTCTCAACGTCACGATTGGTAATTATGACTATTAACGAATTAATTGGATGCCTTGAAGAGGCTAAGAAAGAAATGAACGGGCATGCTGAGGTACGCTTTGCATCGCAGCCCGCCCGGCCATTTGAGTATAGCGTTGCAGAGGTGCATAAGATGTCTAAGAAGGAGCGTAAGGAGACTGCCATCGAAGGCATGCGAGAGGACGGGTTAAGTGAGGAAGAGATCAATGAGAACTTAGAAGACTATCCTCTAGACTATGAAGAGGATGTGGTGTATCTAGAAGAAGGAGAGCAGATAGGGTACCTTCCGGATGATGCAAAAGAGATGATCGGCTGGTAGTTCGGGAACACTCTTATAATTATATCATGCACAACATAGTTAACGTAAGAAATTCGAAATCGATTAATACTACAGGCTCCTCTTTGATAGGCTATGTAACCGGGACGTATAAGGAACTAATCAAAGCGTTTGGTGAGCCTACTTATAAAGAGTACTCTACAGCCGATAAGGTGAGTACTGAATGGAACTTAGAGTTCGAATTAACCGATAATGCCAAACCGTACGTAATAGGAACGATCTACGATTGGAAGCGTTATGATGGCGGGAAGGAATGTAGGAACGGGAACGATTTTGTATGGAATGTAGGCGGTATGGGCTATGATGCTCTGGAACTAGTACAGCAAACACTCGAAAAGGAACAAACTGAGCCAGTAGGAGCGTTCTTGCCTTTACCGCGCAGCCATCGATAGTATCGGGAACACCGATATAATATACGTATGCAAATTAAACACATCATTGATTACAAAGGCTATGGCAAGTACTACCAACTCACAGACACTCGGACTGGGGACTGCTTAGATATTACTAAAGAGCATGCACAGGATTATAAGCTATCAACAACGTTCTTCTCAGTTAAAGCAGACGTGAGCATTAACTCAAGAGATCAATTCGAAGTAAAGCGCCCGTTGGGGTACTCGGTATGCTAAAGCTTTTACTAATCTGTACATTGATATCTCTCACCGGCTGTAGCCACAGCTCAGATCTTAGGGATATAAGAAGGACTAGTGATGAGTTGTACGATCTGTGGTATAGAGGCGAGAGATGGAGCGAAGAGTTTAGGGAACTGTAGTATAATATATATATGAATTACGCAAAGGCACATGGATGGTTACAGGGCAGCTTAGAGATGTTGGTTAGTACGCTAGAGGTTAAGATAGGGTGCGAGTATGATGGAGAGGTCAAGATCCCGGAAGAAGTAATTGAAGAGCTAAAAGCGCAGATCTCCAAGATGATAAAACGTTCAGAGGAGGTAGGCAATGAGCCATCAGAGTTTATGAACATGCCTAAGAAGGAAGAGGAGTTAGATGTCGACTGCGATAGAGGATGGTACTTAGAGTACGATGGATCAGATCCAACATGCAACTTACCGGTACCCGAAGAGGATGAAGAGCACGTGAAGCCAGGATGCTAACGGTTAGTACCTATAATAGAAATACAAAGTAACATAC
>TARA_R110001599_G_scaffold62921_3_pt1 | contig 22381 bp, 26 predicted proteins | sample TARA_R110001599 | Tara Oceans TARA_R110001599 (sample SAMEA4398360) | marine metagenome | biome: Polar Biome; feature: [MES] marine water layer (ENVO:01000295) within the mesopelagic zone...; material: water (ENVO:00002006), including particulate matter (ENVO:01000060) such as......
TCGCCATGTGTGGACGTGTGCTTCGCCAGGTGCTCGCTACGGACAACCCGCAGCAATGACGCTGGCACGTTATATCCGTGACGCGGACGGACAGAGCGCGATGGCGGATAACCAACAGCGCGCTTTTCACCGTCAATCGAGCAAGGGGTTTGGCCGACTCGGACAGAACCTATTTTGGCAGCCTCAACTACCTTCCGCGGCATCCCACTGATGCAGTCTTCTATTTTTCAACTAGAGCCGTCAGCTTCTTGGAGTGGCGACTTTACCAGACTCATTTGAGAATTTTATGACCCTTCCATGTGAGCGTACGCGTTCGGTCATCCAGGCCCGCGAATTCTTGATCGAGCTAAGCCGTAACACTGACCTTCCAGAAGCCATCCGCAGCCAAGCAAAACAGCTGCTCAGGCACTACCCGTCACGGCTGGAGATGCTGGGCGTCGGCCAACTGGAGGAGCAACTCACTGGTGGAACCATCTTTCAGCCCGTTTTTAGCTCTGCTATTGAGGAGTGAGTAACGTCGATGGTTATCTTCCTCCATCATCAAGTCAAAACCTCACACCCCCAAAGAGCAATGACTCTTTCAATGTGCCGCTTGAGTCTACGAGAACGGACACCAGCAACGCGTCCTCTTTCCCCCGATTTAGTGGTTAGATGAATCCGACACCGTCATGGCTTCCTGCACCAACAGAGCTAATCCATAGATTTGTTTGCGCATATCCACCGGATCTCGGCACATGTACATGTTCAGCTCAGTGCCAGGGCAAATAACCCGACGACCTCCAGCGCGACAAACCGTGCGGAACGCCCGCACGGTGGCTCGGGAAACCCTTACACTATTACCCGTTTCTCCCACGCCATCAACTCCGCTAACGACACGTCATGCTCGTCGGCGTAAGCACTTAATGGCATCTGCAACGCAGCGGTATAATGCAGATAGCCTAACCAAAGCGCCTGAGTGGAATTGAGTTCACAGTTCATGATGTTCAACGAAGTTAAGGAGAACATCAGTGTGATCAGAGAAGATTAACTTCGGCAGATATGTTTTATGGATCGTATATGGAGTCCTCCCTGTTTGCCAGCATGAGGCATGATGATCGGTAGGTACGACTGAACCCGTATATCTGGTCTTATGAAAGATGCCAACGGCATCGCCCTAATTGGGCTATTCCCACGTCAGCTCCCATTCGCTTACACGAGCTCTATGGCTCAGCGATCCACAGGGTTTTCTGACGTCGGTTCGACCTGCTCGCCATCTAGCAGCATGCTCAGCAATCGTTGATGGTGGGGTGCCTCATGTTTCCATGGGGACGTGGTGGCGGGGTGCTACGCCGCCTGCGATGCCAGATCGGGGACATAGGCCTTGTCGTGGAGTGTGATCGCCCAGGCGATGCGTGCCGTCTTGCTGGCCAGCGCGATGACCGCGACATTGACGTGCTAGCGTTGGGCCAGTTGCCTGACCCAGTGACTGAGGTTGTCCTCCCGGCCTTCGCTCCATCGCAATGCAGCGCGACCCCCATGAACCAGCAAGGTGCGCAGGTAACTGTCGCCGCGCTTGCTGATGCCCAGCAGGCGGTCACGCCCCCCGGTACTGTGTTGTCGCGGTGTCAGCCCCAGCGAGGTGGCAAAATCGCGGCCACGTTTGAAGGCTTGAGCATCGCCCAGGGCACCGGCCAATGCACTGGCGGTCAATATGCCGACGCCGCGTAGGGTCATCAGGCGCTTGGCGACGGGGTCAATCTGGGCGTGGCGCTCAATGCGTTCTGTCACCGTGACGATGCGGTCATCGAGGTGGCAAAGATCCTCGGCGATACCCGGAACAAGACACGAAAATCGTCGGTCAGGCCGTTCTCGGCATCCTCCAGCCAGCGTTGCAAGGCCGCGCGCAGCTGGCCAATGCCGATAGGCGCCACCAGCCCGTACTCGACGATCAAGCCACGAATCTGGTTGGCCTTGGCGGTACGCTGCTGAACCAATTCACTGCGGATGCGATGTGCCGCCTGAACATCCTGCTGCTCGACCGTTTTGACAGCGACGAAGCGCATGTGGGGCCGGCCCATGGCCTCACAGATCGACTCGACATCCACGCGATCATTCTTGTTGCTCTTGACGTAGGGCTTCACGAACTGGGCGGCGATCAGCTTGACGTGATAACCTCGCGCCTGCAGCGCGCGTGCCTAATGATGGGCGGAGGCGCACGCTTCCATGCCGATCTCAGCGCCAGCGGGGACGCGCTTGACGATGGCGTCCAGCCATTTGTCACGGCTGGTACTTGCCGCGCCATTGGATCTGATCATGGCGATCGACGCCGTGGACATGAAAGACGGATTTAGCAATATCGACACTAACACGTGAAATACTCATGGATGCGCTCCTCAGCCGGTGACCTCACCCTCTCAGTGTGGCGCACCGGCGCCGGTAGAGGGTGGGGAGGAGTCCATCCCATTGCTTACAAATGAGTCTCAATGAGGCGCGGTGGCGCTGCTTGATCCGAGATGTCGAAAATAGCAATACTGTCGTGCCCCGGTTCGACGCATAGAGGAAACGACCTTCGGGATGAACCCTGATCATCTCTCCATTTTTAAAACAGATAGCTACCGGTGCTGCCTCTCCTGCTTCTACAGGGTGGTTCAAAGTGCTGCAGTTATTCTATGAACCCAGGCTTCCGCTTGCTCTCATTTTAACCCAGGAAGAAACATCGATATTTCTGGGATATAGGTAATCGCTGCAAGAAGAACTAGCATGGCGACAAAATAGGGAATGATGGCTGCGGATAACTGAAGTATCTTGACGCCGGACACTGAAGAGGCCACGAAAAGATTGACGCCTAGTGGCGGCGTACAGAAGCCAATAGCAAGATTGACCGTCATGATGACGCCAAAGTGAACAGGATCCACCCCTACCGCCATAGCAACCGGAAGCAACAATGGTGTCAGAATGATAATAGAGGCAATCGTTTCCATGAACATGCCGATAACGATCAAGAGAAGGTTGATCAACAACAGCACCACCAGAGGATCACTGGATATCCCGGATATCGCAGTGGCTAGATCGTTAGGTACCTGGGCGATGGTCAATAGACGGCCAAACCCCCCGGCCATCACCACCAGGATCAAAATCTGGCCACTGGTCTTTGCGCTGTGAGCAAAGATCTTCGATAGATCTACAAGACGTATATCACGATAGACGAACACGCCTACGAAGATGGCATAGAACACTGCGACGCCACCCGCTTCCGTCGGAGTAAAAATGCCACCATAGATACCACCAAGAATGATCACAGGAACAAGCAGAGCCCAGATAGAGCTACCAAAACTGCGTCCCACTTTTTGATACGAGAATGATTTCTGCTCTTCTTTTAACTTGGCATTTTTGCGAAGGAGCAATCTCGCGGTGACCATATACGCAATGGCGAACAGCACGCCCGGCACTATCCCCGCCATAAATAGGTTTCCAATTGACACTTCTGCCGTCACGCCGTAGATGATGAAGGGGATAGACGGAGGTATCATCACACCGACCATGCCTCCCGCTGCCGTCAATGCAGAGGAAAATGCGCGGGGATAGCCCACCTTCTCCATCTCGGGGATCAAGTTGGAACCAATGGCTGCCACTGTCGCTGGCGATGACCCTGAAATAGCTGCGAAAAAGCAACATGCCAGAACATTTACGTAAGCGAGACCGCCTTTGACATGCCCCACAAGTGAAAAGGCAAATTCGACGATACGCCGTGACATGCCTCCAGCCTGCATCAGGTCACCGGCCAGTATGAATAGGGGAACAGCTATCAGCGGAAAAGAGTCCGCTGCGGTCACTAGCGACCGAGCCAGCAGGGCCACCGGCGGTGCACTATCCACAAACAGCATAGTCACCAAGGTCGCAAGCCCCATTGCCATGGCGATCGGCATACTCAGAGCAATGAAAAGAAACAAGAGACCAATTAACGTAACAGCAATCATGATGCGCCCCCCGAAACATTGTTGTTGGAAACTGGCCGCCAACAGTTCTGTAGTATTCGAAAAGATGCCAGAACGGCGCCAAAAGGTGCGGAGGCATAATAGACAGGAATAGGCATCTGTAAGACAACAGATACTTGGTTTCTCACCATGGGATTCATAATTAGATCAAAGCAGTAGACACTTACTGCAAGAAGAAAAGCTACTACCATGAGTCGGATAGCCAAATGAAGCATACGGTTTAATAATGATGGTAAGAGGTCTCTTAGCAGTGTTATTTCAATATGCTGGTCAAGGCGGAACACATAACTTACCGCGATCCAGATAAACCAAATGAACACCCAGCCAATTAACTCTTCTCCCCACGGAAGAGAAGCTTCAAATACATGACGAGCCGCAACATTCACGCAAACAAGAATGACAATGGCGGCCAGTAAGACGACCGACAAAGCTTCCTCTAAATGACGGTCCAGCCACCGTATGATCATCATGAATCAACTCCAGTTTGGATTCGGGATAAGAGGCACCGTGATAGATATACCGCGACGCATCCCATCAAGCGCTTATAGACTAGAATGCGCTTCATCAATAGCAGCCATCCAACTATCAAACAGATCGGCACCAATTCGATCTCGATATTCGAGGTTGACTTGCTCAGCTATTTCAGCAAAGTCTTCATATTGCTCACTTGTGAGAGATGTGACTTGGACGCCAGCATTCTCAATGACACTGAGGTGCTCCTGCTCTTGTTCGTTCACAAGTTTTCGGTCATATTGCACCGCATCATCCATAGCGCTCTGCAGAATTTCTTGATGCGTTACGGGAAGAGATTCGAAGAAAGGCTTCGAAATGGCAGGAATATACGCGGTGAACACATGCCCAGAGAGCGTCAGGTAATCCTGAACTTCATAGAAGCGCTGAGTGTTGATTAGAGAGAGAGGGTTCTCCTGACCATCGATCACTCCCTGTTGAAGTGCTGAGTAAACCTCACCGAAGTTCATGGGTGTTGGATTTGCTCCGAGGGCATCGAAAGTATCGACATGAGCAGGTACCTTCATGGTTCGTAGCTTAATGCCCTCTAGGTCAGCGGGCGTCGAAACCGGTTGGACGCTGTTGGTAATATGACGCATGCCGCTTTCTACCCAGCCCAAACCAACTAGGTTGAGTGCTTCGAGTCTGTCAAGCAGAGCCTGGCCTTCAGATCCATCTAAAACATTAAGTGCAGTAGTCTTGTCTGGATAGATATACGCCAACTCAACAACGCCAAACGCAGGATCCCAATTCTCAAAAATGGATGAAGGGGACACAGCCATTTCGAGAATGCCGGTCTGGACGCTCTCGATCATTTCCCGATCAGGCCCCATCTGAGAAGAAGGAAAAATCTGAACCTCAATCTCCCCATTTGACCGTTCTTCCACCAGCCGCTCAAACTCCTGCATAGCACGAGACATGTGGAAATTCTCATTCGCCCCGTGTCCTAGCTTGATGACCGTCGCCGCTTGGGCTGGCAACGTTCCGGCAAGCAGTCCAATGAGTAGCCATTTCTTATTCATAGTATGACGCTCCGTATGTTCTTTGTTGTTATGTATATGTAATGCCCGGCTCTAAAACTGGTATTCCAGATTTCTATATAAATTGGACAAACACCGTCTTCCTGTCAAGTTGATAATTATAAAATCATTGTGAAGCTAGACCAATGGATAATAGCAACCTCTCATGCCGATTTCAGACGTATTATATTTATTATAAATAACCATTTGTTTCAATTGGATTAATTTTAAAACTAGGCATTATATTTTAATTTTAATTAATAATATTATTATTCTTAATCACTGCTTTATTGGGTTTTCGTGAGAATATAGGCGCCGTTGATACTGGCTTAAAAAACCTTTTCTCTCTTGACAAGTCTTTATATATCTTACTAGTCTCAGCTCATCTGGTGCTTGGTGCACCAGTTAGGATCCATAATTAGCATATAGTGATAATAAAGAGGTGGAACACGGCATGACACCTAAACCTAAAGTGGTCATTACCGACTACGACTTCGATGACGTCAATATCGAGAGAGACATTCTTGAGGCTGCTGGCGCTGAAGTTGTGACCCTACAGGCTAAAACCGAGGAGGACCTGCTGAAACACGCCCCAGACTGTGCGGCTATGATCAATCAATATGCTTACATTGGCACTAAGACCATCTCGGCAATGGAACGATGTCAAGTCATTGCCCGGTATGGAGTGGGAACCGACATCGTCGATGTGAACGCGGCCACGAAAAAAGGGATCCTGGTGACTAATGTGCGTAACTATTGCACCGAGGAGGTTGCAGATCACGCTATCAGCTTATGGCTTGCTCAGGCACGTGGCCTTTTTCCCTACAACAGAGCAACCCACGAAGGTGAATGGCGATGGCAGTCTGCCTCGCCGCTCTATCGCCTGAGGGGGCAGACGATGGGAATCGTATCTTTCGGCATGATTGGCCAGGCCATATCACGCCGCGCCCAGGCCTTTGGTGTCGATGTCTTGGTGTTCGACCCCTACCTTGAGGACGACGCCATCCTGGCACATGATGCACGTAAGGTGAGCAAGGAAGAGCTTCTGGAGTACTCGGATGTGGTGATGATGCAAGTTCCCATGACGCCCGACACCCATCACTTCCTCGGCGAAGATGAGTTTCGTGCAATGAAACGTAACGCCTTCGTCGTCTGTACGGGACGGGGGCCTACTATCGATAACAAGGCTCTGTATAAGGCGCTTAGCGAAGGCTGGATTGCGGGGGCGAGCCTTGATGATCCTGAAGAGGAGCCTGCGAAGCGGAAGAACTGGTCGCCCGCGGACAATCCACTTTTTTCACTTCCAAACGTTATCGTGACTCCCCATGCAGCCTACTACTCAGAGCAGTCAATCCGGGCAGCACGTACCATCGCCGCTCAGGAGGTAGCGAGGGTGCTGTCACAACAGGCACCGTTATTCCCGGTTAACAACATCCCCAACTACTCGTCCCAATAGGAGTCTCATCATGCTTCAGGAATTTAACGACTTTACTCGTCGACCCGACCTGCTCAAAAAGTTTGACCAAGTTCTCACTTATTATTCGGCCTCGGCAGTGTTTGCAGATTCTCAGTACCGCACGGGAGTGATGGATAGTGGGATCAAGCCCGCATTCCGAGCCAAGACTTGTGGTCAGGCTATCACCGTTCAACTATCGAAAGGTGACCTGGTAGATCCACTGAAAGCCCTGGAAATGGGACAGCCAGGCGACATCATCGTCGTTGATGCAGGAGGCGATCCCAATACTTCGGTATGTGGCGGTCTGATGGGCGCACTGGCTCAAAACCGCGGCATCCGCGGGATGGTCGTTGACGGGGCCGGTCGTGATACCGATGAGCTGGAGGACATTCAGTGGCCAATCTGGACGCGCGCCATCACTCCGCGCGGAACCCATACCATGTTCTCACAGCGTAAGGACGAGCTGTCCATCAACGTCCCGATCGCATGTGGAGGTGTACCAGTTAACCCTGGCGATTTCATCATCGCAGATGTTATGGGCGTCACAGTTGTCCCGATTGCTAAGGCCGAGGAAATTGTCGAGCTAGCACTGGAGCAGGCGCAGCGAGAGGAAACCACTCGAGAGTGGGTGCAAAAGGGCAAGACCATTGAAGACTTGCTTGCAGAGTTTGGACGGATTTGACCCATGAAAACACCCGCGCTCATCGGTATTGACTGGGGAACCTCATCATTTCGTGCAAGCCTAATTGATGCAAAGGGTGGGACGCTTGAAAGCCGCGAGGATCCCTCAGGGATCCTCGCTATCCAGAACCGAGACTTCGAAGGCTTTCTTAAAGAGGCTATCGGCGACTGGATGTGCTGTTTTTCCGATACCCCTATCATCGCTTCTGGCATGATCACAAGTCGGAATGGCTGGGTCGAAACACCCTATGTCTCGTTGCCACAGGGTATCAATGAACTTGCGGCTGTGCTGGTGAAGCACAGAACTCAGGACGGACGCACCGTGCATTTCATCACCGGTTGCAGCCAGGATTCCAATGGAGAAAGGCCTGATGTGCTTCGCGGTGAAGAAACAGAGCTGATCGGTTATCTTACCCTCCATGGAATCGAATCTGGCACTTTTCTACTGCCTGGGACACATAACAAATGGCTGCGTGTCGAAGATAGCAAGATATCTCAGTTTGTCACTTACATGACAGGCGAGGTCTTTTCGCTCCTTGGACGACACTCGATACTTGCCTTTGGAGAGAGGACAGCGCCTTTCTGTGAGGATGCGTTCCTGAGGGGGCTGATGGCCGTGAAGAAGCGTCCTGGCTCACTGCTTAGTAACATTTTCACTACACGAACACTTTTACTATTCGGACACATCAATAAAGAAGCCTCTGCTGACTATCTTTCGGGCATCCTGATCGGAGAGGAATTCCTGAGTAGTCTTCGTGTCAATGGGCCTCCACATTCACTCACCATCATCGGCAGGCAAGACCTGTCACTTCGCTACCAGAAGGCCGCCGAGTTCTTCGGTATACCATCCACCATTGCGTCACCAGGGCTCTCGCAACTCGGTCAACTGGCCATCGCAAGATCAGCAGGGTTAATACCATGATCACTTGGCAAGAAGCCTTTCAACATTGTCCACTTATAGCGATCTTGCGGGGCATCAGGCCCGAGGAGGCACTCGATGTTGCCCAAGCGCTAATCGGCCAGGGTTTCACCATGATAGAAGTACCGCTGAACTCGCCTAACCCCCTGGAAAGCATCAGCCTACTGTCACAGGCGTTCTCTGGCCGAGCTCTGGTTGGTGCAGGCACAGTATTGACCGGCGGTGATGTCGAGGCAGTGGCTAATGCCGGCGGCCGATTAATCGTTGCACCTAACATCGACCTGTCGGTTGCTCGCACAACCAAGGAGGCAGGCCTCGTCTACGGGCCTGGCGTGACCACCGTGTCAGAAGCTTTCACTGCGCTTCATGCGGGCGCCGATTTCCTCAAACTGTTTCCTGCTGATGCCGTATCGCCGCTTGTCGTGAAGGCTGCCAGAACTGTGCTGCCCTCTGAGCTTCCACTCTTTCCAGTAGGCGGCATCACCAACGAGAAGATGCAAGCTTATGTTGAGGCAGGCGCAAGCGGTTTCGGATTGGGCTCTAACCTCTATTCGCCAGGCACCAGTGCAAGCCAAGTGGCCGAGCGAGCACAGAAGTTCGTGGCCGCCTATCGATCCATGCTAGTCCCTATGCCCTGATTAATGCATCTACATACCAGATGCACGGCGAGCTACTCACAGATGCCAACATTCCCACTGAATTTATAATCAAAGATTCAAAAGGATTCATTAGATGATCATTCAAGATATCCACGTTTACACCATGTCATCAGAGCTGCCTCAACCCTTTGCATTTTCACAACAGTGGATTCAGAGGAGATCAGCAACCATCGTCCAGGTGGTGACTAGGGACGGCGTCAGTGGCTGGGGAGAGGCATTATGTGCAGGCTTGCTTGAACCCGAACTCGCTGCGTCCGTCATCAAGCATGTGCTCAAGCCACTGGTCATTGGTCATAATGTCAACGAAACCGAGGTGCTGTGGCATAAACTATATAATCACACCCGCGACTACGGCAGGAAAGGGGTCGTGATCGCAGGCATCAGCGCCATCGATATTGCACTGTGGGATCTAAAGGGTAAATATGCCAAGCAACCGACACATGCCATGCTTGGAGGTGCCTTTCGTGACAAAGTCGACGCCTACGCCACTGGTTTCTTCCGGAAAAGTCTTGATCAAGACACACAAGCGTTAGTCGACGAGGCCAAGTCCCATGTAGGGGCAGGGTTTCGAAAGATGAAGATAAAGCTGGGGTTCGGCATTGAACATGATATCCAGGTCATGGAGGATATCCGTAATGCAATCGGTGACGATATCGAGTTGATGGTAGATGTGAATCACGCTTACACCGTTAGCGAAGCATCTCTTCTTGCTGATGGACTCAAGCAATTCCGGCTGCGTTGGCTCGAAGAACCAGTCAATCCCGAAGACAAGGAAGGCTTCCGCCTTCTGAAACAGAAAACCCTCATCCCTCTAGCAGCCGGTGAGTCCGAATTCACCATGTATGGCTTCCGGGAGTTGCTGAACACTCGCTGTATTGATATCGCCCAGCCGGATGTCGCGATGGCAGGAGGCTTAACTGCAATGCAGCACATTAACACTTTGGCATTAGCCAATGGAATCCAGGTCAATCCTCATGTCTGGGGAACAGCCATTGGTCAATATGCTTCGCTTCATGCTATCGCGGCAACGCCAACAGTGAACCCCACTCTTGCAGATAGGGGCCCCATCTTTGAATATGATACGTCGTCACATCCATTCCGCTCGGATCTCGTCCATCAACCAATTCAGCAGCACCAAGGCATTGTGTATCTCCCTGAAGGCAGCGGCCATGGTTTTATTATTGATGAGGACTTCTTGCAGGAAAACGCGAAACTCTACTGAAGATGATGGTTTTTTACCGCATTATCCCGAGGTAAATATTCATTTAACGTAATAGACATCTACTGTCCTTAGAAATAAGAACACGTAAACACGTAGTAGGTGGCGCCCAATATAGCCCCATTAACATGACATGGAAGCACGAATGGAAGAATTTGAACGACCGCAGTCACTTGGTGTAATGGTGACAGAGCATATCAGAAGAAAGATTGTAAGTGGTGAACTCGCCCTCGGTGAATCGATCTCAGAGCGTGGTATCTCATCGCAACTGAATGTTTCAAAAACGCCCGTGCGTGAAGCTTTGACGCGTCTCAAGCATGAGGGGCTGGTAACGATCGTGCCACAGTCCGGTGCTAGAGTGTTCACTCTCAGTGCGCGGGAGGTTAAAGAGATGTGTACGTTTCGGCGCGCCATCGAGTTTGATGCCCTGGAGCTGGCGATTGAATATGATCAAGAAGGACTTGCTGAAAGTTTACGTCATATTGAAGGCCAGATGCAGGTGGCACATGGTTCGGGAAGAGTTGTCGAATATTTGAACCTGGATACTGAGTTCCATATGTGCTTTTTTAATCACTGCGGCAACACTTACCTGAAAGAGTCATATTCTCAACATCTGGGCAAGATTGCTGCGCTAAGGACACACCTTTCAGCTAAGCCCAACCATACACGCTTATCATTAAAAGAACATAGCGAGATAATTGATGCCGTCTTCAGGAAAGATCTTGATGCCCTGAAGTTCTTGCTTGATAAGCATATTGGTCGAACGCAGCAAACCTATGAGATAGACATCGAGGATATCTCGAATAGGTAATTGCTCACTAAAAATTTAGCAAGACAGTCACCAAAACGTAAGCGCTCATTCCACGACGTAGTTGACTTACTTCACGTCACGGAGAGGCCTTAATAACTCCGGCGAGACCTTGTACTGCTTCCTTTCATCACCCAGCACGATCACACTTTTGCGGTTGATCTTGGTGACGATCCCCAGTACCGGCCCTTCCCGGCCTTGGAAGGTCACCTTCATTCCCACTCGCAGTTGACTGAGAGCTTGTAGGGTTGCCTGTTCTTGCAGTTCATCAATGCGCTGGCAGATGTATTGGTTCAGTTCCAGTAACTGATCGATGTTCATGTCTTCAATGCGCATGGACGGTGGCCTCCGGCTGTTGGCTCTGGCGGTCAGGGTGGCGCGGGTCGATGCGTGCGCGTAACGGGGTCTCGGCGAACCGGTTTTGCCAGAGTCGCGGTGTCAGATCCGCCACCTCTTTGGCCGGATGCTGGCTGATGCGTTGCAACACGTCGACCAGGTAGGTATACGGATGGATGCCATGCAGCTTGCAGGTGCTGATTAGGCTCTGGATGATGCCAACATGTTCAGCCCCCAGTTCGGTCCAGCAGAACAGCCAGTTTCTTCTCCCCATGGGGATGGGCCGCAAGGCCCGTTCCAGGTGGTTAGTGTCGGGCTGCACGTCGGGATCTTCCAGGAACACGGTCAGGCTCGCTTCGCGACTGAGCACGTAGTTCAGGGCTTTGGTCAGTGGCTCGCTGGGTAATAGCCCGCCCTGCGCTAACTGCTTCCGGCACCACTGGAAGAAGTCGCTAACCACGGGTCTTGAGTGATCCAGCCGGTACTGGCGTTTCTTCTCGCCCGTCAGTCCCTGATCGTTGATGGCCGTTTCGTTCTGGTACAGCCTGGCAATCTGTTGCAGGGCCTCGGCGGCCTGCTCCGGATGATCCTTCTGGGCCTCGATAAAATATCTTCGACTGTGTACCCAGCATTGGGCGTGGGTGATGCCTTCTTGAGCCTCGGCATAGCGGGCATAGGCGGCATAACCATCGCTGATCAGCGTACCGCTGAACTGGTCGTTCAGAACCTGCTCGATATGCAGTCGGCCCCGGCTGTTCGAGTAGGTGAACACCACTTCATCCGCATCGCCGTACAGCGGCCAGAACCAGCCGGCTTTCATCTTGCCTTTTTGCGGGCCCGCCCGACCCTGGTGGCCGGCTTTGATGGGCGTCTCATCCATGGCCAGCACCCGGCTGCGCAGGACGTTGTCGGCCTGGGCGTCCACAATGGGCCGCAGCAGGTCGATGGCGCGCTTGACCAGATTGGTCAGGGTGCTACGGCTAAGGGTAATACCGGCCTGTTGGATGCGCTGGTGTTGGCGGTACAGCGGCAGATGGGACTGGAACTTGTCCACCAACAGTCCGGCCAGCAGGCTGACATCGGCCAGGCTGTTGTCCAGTACGTTGAACGGGGCGGGTGTGGTTACTGGCTTCTCGGTTCCTTTGCGCCGGAACACCGGACGCTCGCACTTGAGCACCACATAACTGGAGGCCCGCTGGGCCAGCCGGTAGGTGGTTTTGCTGCCAATTACTTCGTACTGGTCGGCCTCCGGCCCGGTCAGCTCCGGCGGCAATTGCTCGATCACTTCCACCGGTACATCCGCCGTAAAGCGCAGGCCGGTGTCGTTCAAGCAATCATCGTCCCGCTGCTTCTTGCCGGTGCCACGCTGATAGGCTTTGATGGGGCGCTTTTCTTCCTCAGCAGGTGTCTCCGGCAATGGCGCTTCACCAGAGGAGAACAGATTATCCTGTTCCGGAATATCATAAACCTGCTTCTCGGATTTGGGGCCGAACAGCTGCTTTTTGAACCAGTCCAACTGGTGCGTCAACTGGCGGATGGTGTCTGCCTGAGCGCCCAACTGCTCCCGCAACAAGGCATTCTCCTCGGCCAGGGCCGAGTAAGCAGGTGCGTTGGTTTGGGGTGCGGAAGCCGTTGAATTCATGACCGATATTATATCGGAAGTTCGCTCGCTATACCCCCTGAAAACGCTTGAACTGGCGGTATTTCTGCACCTCGATGCCATCAATCAGCAGTTGCAGGTCCGTCAGGGTTAACGCCCGCTGACCAGAGGCGGATAACGGTACCCGGAACTGGCCCTGCTCCAGACGCTTGGCCCACAGGCAATACCCAGTCGCCGTAAAATACAGCATCTTCATCTGGGTCTTGCGCCGATTCACGAAGACGAAATACTGGCCGTTGAGCGGGTCGTGCTTCAGCTGATTTCGGACCAGGGCGCTCAGGCCCCGAAACGATTTGCGCATGTCGGTGGGCTCGGTGCACAGCCAGATTCGGGCCTGGCTATCGAGCCCGATCATCCGTTCTGGCTCAGCCGTAGTTCGACGCCGTTGCCGAGGCTGAGAACGATGTTCCAGCCTGGACCGGACGATGGCGACGCCCCCATCAGTGACGACAAGTCCAGGAAGCGGTGTCACCGGCATCAGCCGAATCGCCGGTCGACGCCTCTGACAGTCGCTTGCGCCAGTGGCAGAAGCTGGCATAGCCAATACTCTCCTGCTTACAAAACTGCGGAGCGGACAGGCCACTGTCACGTTGCTGATCAACCAAGGCTTGCCACTGCTCTGGTGTGCGGTGCTTTCTCATGGAGATGACCTCGTGTTGGAACATGTGAGGTTACTGTAGGGAGAAATTTACCGGAGTGGCAGAACGTCGTGGAATGAGCGCTTACACCAAAACGATGGTTTACGCATTAATACCGACCCCTCTATGTTTTTAACCTAATACGTACCAAGGCAGCGATCAGCCTGCTATGAATAGGTGATTTTCAACCCAATTGTCTAAATAACGGCACTTAAGCTGCACTGGTTCTCCTGTCTCTTTTATCTCGTGGGCCAGCGGTCGGGGAGACCAGACGATTGCTTCCCCGGCCTCCCCCAGATCAAGACTTGCGCAATTAACGCATCCAGCTTCTCAATCAACAGATTCGCTAAAGGGGAGAGCGGTCTCAAGCTCCAACAACAACGCTATTGAAGGATGCTCGAGCCGGCGACCGATTACTTGAGCAGCTAGGCGTATACATCCAGCGGCGTACGCCAGTCCAGTGTCTTCCGCAGCCAAGTGTTCATTTCGGCGATCACGTCGAGTTCTTCCTAGCTATAGACGGAAAGATCCGCCCCCATCGGCAGGTACTGCCCCAACAGCGCATTGGTGTTCTCATTGGTATCCCGCTGCAAGGAAGGGCTACGCGGGTCAGCGACCGCGCCGTTCCCGTCTTCTGATTGATCTCGGCATGCTTCACCATCTTGCTACTTTTTTTTAGGCCATGGACAGACGCTGGGATCGCGGCACCACATTAAGCTTATCGCTGAAGCTGACGGCCGCCCGCCGTGGCCGTGGTGCCATTCTCTTACATCAGGATCGTCAACCGTGTGGTGCGCTCCACCAGCGTACCGACAGCTGAGCGATTGTTGGCGCCAATGATGAAAACGCCATCCTAGTGGCCAAGCATCAGGCGGTCTTCGATCTCAGGAGGTCACAAGTGGATGCTGACCAGCTAGGGAATCTGCTGGCGCGATCGTGTCACAACTACGTGCTCGACGCTTGCCGTTGCCCTGAAGCAAGCTCCTTCTTGAGGCTGCCGCAAGGCATTACATAAAGTGCGTTGTAGGTAGCCTCATGCGAGACCTGTCGACGTGAATGGTTGGGAGACACGCGTTTCATATGTGCGGACTGTCTGTTCAGGAGATCAATACTACACCACCAATTCGAACAGTTTCCCCTCGGGATATAAGCAAGCCCGCCAGGCTGGGGCATTCTAGCCATTGAAAGGGTCGACCCGCGACACCGTACTCGGTGAACGGCACAGATGGCTGGCGATAGACCGAATCGAATAGGTGGCTCGCACCATCATGATAGCGGCTCGGTCTTCGGCGATGAGATGGCTGTAGCAATGGGTCATGGCAACACAGTACCTGATGGAACACACGTTGCACTTGATCATTGGAACCACCCTCCCTTGAGAAAAATTGTAACTACGGGCCATGCTGCGTCGGTCTTCGGCCCTCCATGCACTGGTATTCCTTGTGCAGCGCATCCTGCAAGGCATAGCCGACCATAATCAGATAAGGTATGCTGGAATACCTCACCAGTATTATCGTTTATTAGATCCTGCCGAACTCTGCCAGCAGATCCTCGACTGTCTTCCCCTGACGGACCCACTCGCGCGTTTCTTCTTCCCGCTCGGCCTGTTCTTTAGCCAATGCGACGATCTCTTCGGCACGCGCCCGCGGTACGACGGTTACGCCCATCAGATCAGCGACGATAAAGTCTCCAGGATTGACCACAACACCTCCGCACTGTATGGGTACGTTGATTGAGAACTCCTCCTTACGCCCAGAAAACATAGTGTGGGTACCGCGTGGTGTAATCGCTCGGGTCCAGATCGGCCAGCCTAGATCTTCGAGTTCATCGGTATCGCGCCCAGCACCATCGACAATCATGGCCCGAATACCTCGGTTCTGCGCCAGCCCCCCCATCAGGCCGCCACATACCGAAGTATTGCAGTCACCACCTGCATCCACCACGATCACGTCGCCTGGCTGGCCCATCTCCAGAGCTTTCAATGGATCGACTAAATCGCCCTTTGACAACTGCACGGTGAGGGCCTGCCCGGTCACCTTGGCCCGAAACGCTGGCTTGATCTCGCTATCCATGACGCCGGTGCGGTATTGGACATCGGCGAAGACCGCCGAGGCCGAATAACAAGCCACCACCTCATCAAATTTAGCCAGCAGCTCGGGAAAGCGTTCAAACTCGTTAAATTCCTTAAGCATATTGCTCCTCCTCTATGGTTTATTTCTCTGAATCACTGGGTACAGGCTGTGGTCAGTAAACCGCCCTGCCACCGGACAGATCGAAGATGGCACCGGTATTGAAAGTGCAGGCATCAGACACCAGCCATGCGACTACTTCAGCCACCTCGCCAGGCTGCCCCAGACGACCTTGGGGCGACTTGGCTATCATTGTGTCAACATGGGTCTGCGACATTTGCTGTAAAAGTTCGGTCTCAATAGCTGCTGGTGCCAGTGCATTAATTCGCAAGCCGGTCGCCGCGTGCTCCTTCGCCAACGATTTGGTCATAGCGATCACGCCCGCCTTGGACGCGCTGTAGGCTGAAGCATTGGGGGTGCCCTCCTTCCCTGCCAGCGATGCCATGTTGACCAGCCAACTGTGTGTCTGTCGCAGGAGTAATGGCACGAAACAGCGATTGACTTCATAGGTACCGACCAGGTTAACATCGACCACACCTCGCCACAGGTCTGGGTCGCTTTCCACCAGCGGCCCAGTGGGACCCGCAAGTCCGGCATTATGGACAACGATATCTACTCGCCCGCTCTCGGAAACAATCAAGTCTGCTGCCTTATTCAGCTCGCTGGCCAGTGTTACATCCGCTTGCAGTTGCCGTGGCCTACCCTCCTGAGGGTTCCTGTCGATGATCCAGACCTCAGCGCCGCTGTCCTCTAGACGTTGCGCAATGGCCCGCCCCATGCCACGACTACCGCCGGTAACTACAGCCACTCGACCGCTGTAGTCATAAACTGGTAGGCGCCTGGTTTCAGCGCGCTCGTTCAACATGAGCTATACCCTCCATCTACGGGTAGAATGACACCGGTGACGAACCCGGCATTCGGCGAGGCAAGAAATAGCGCCGGGCCGGCCAGATCCTCGGGCGTTCCCCATCGGCCCATAGGGGTGCGCCCGACCAGTTCGCATGAGCGTTCGGTATTTTGCGTGAGCGCCGAGGTCAGGTCGGTGGCAATCCAGCCCGGGGCCAAGGCATTGACGCGGATGCCCTCCGGTGCCCAGGCGATTGCTAGTGAGCGAGTAAGCTGGCCGATGCCACCCTTGGAAGCTGAGTAGGCCGGCACAAAGCCGCTGCCGAAGAAAGTCAGCATCGAGGCAGTATTGATGATGCAACCTCCTGCCTCCTTCAGTGCTGCGTGGGCGGCCGAACAACATCGTTGGGTACCATTCAGGTTGATGTCGACGACATCGGCAAACGCCTCTGGCGCGAACTCTTCTCCGCCACGGCGTAACACACCAGCGCAATTAACCAGCACGTCGATATGCGCGAATCCACCGAAAAAGTCCGTTACATCACGCTCGCTGCGTACGTCCAGGCGATGTTTGCCAGCAATTTCCTCGATTGTCATGGTTTCTGGCGCCTCGATGCCGGTCACATGTACCTCATACCCTTCGGCGACGAACGCACTGGCGATGGCCCGGCCGATGCCTGTGCTTCCACCAATAACAACGACGACTTTCATGATGCTTTACTCCTTATGCGATGTTGATAGCTGTGTCGTTTTTGAGACGTGTTCGACAGGCTTGCGTCGCATGCCCCAGATAGTCGAAAACAGGATGGCGGCCCAAACCAGCAGAGCCATAACTCCCAGCGTGGCCGCGATGGGCCGGTCGAAGAGCATCGTCAAGTCGCCCTGCGACTTGATCATTGAGCGCATGAAGTTGCTCTCGATGACTGGCCCTAAGATGACCGCGAGAATCATTGGGCCGAGCGGGAAGTCGTTCTCGGCGAGGAACCAGGCAAGGATCCCCAATAACAGCATGATCCAGATATCGAACACACTGTTGTTAGCGGCATAGGCTCCGACGATACAGAACAGTAGGATGAGTGGATAAAGCACGCTATGCGGCACCGCTAGGATATGGCGCGCGCCGCGCACGGCGATCCATCCCAATGGCAGCAGGATCAGGTTGGCAAGCAGAAATACAATGAAGATAGCGTTAACCAGGGTGGCATCGGTAGTAAAGACATCCGGCCCCGGTGTGATGCCTTTCATCATCAGTACGCCAATCACAATAGCGGTGATGGTATCGCCGGGAATGCCGAACACCAATGCTGGGATATAAGTACCTGAAAGCGAGGCGTTGTTGGCTGAGCTGGCGGCAACCAAGCCTTCAGGATGACCGGTGCCGTACTTCTCCGGTGTGCGTGAAAGACGCCGAGATAATGCGTAGCTGATCCAAGATGCGATATCCGCGCCTGCGCCCGGCAGAGCCCCGATCAAGGTGCCAAGTAATCCACCGCGTATCACTCCGCCCTTGTTTTTCCACATCAGCGAACTAACTCCCTGAAAGGGGTTCTTCACCTTCGGCGGTGTAGGTGTTTTCGTGATATAGCCGACTTCTGGAAGGCGGCGCAACAGTTCGGCGATGGCAAACAGGCCGATCAATACCGGAAGTATAGAAACGCCACTGAGCAACTCAGGCCTGCCAAACGTAAAACGCATCTGTCCGGTGACCATATCCATACCAATCATCGCGATTAGCAGGCCCAGTAGCATGGAAATCGCACCCTTGAGGGGATCAGCACCCGAAACCAGCACAGCACAAGAAAGACCCAATAGCGCCAGCCAGAAATACTCATCACTGGTGAATTGGATAGCAAACTCGGCAATGAGCGGGGCGCAGAAGGCCAGAATAGCCACCCCGATTACCCCACCTGTGGCCGAACAAGCAAGATTGATTCCCAGTGCCTGGCCAAGACGCCCCTGGCGCCCCATCAAGTACGCCTCGTCTGTATAAGCCGCTGATGCCGGTGTACCGGGAATACGCAGCAATGCACCCGGAATATCGCCAGCGACGATGGCCATGGCTGACGCAGAGACGATGGCGGCAACCGCCGGCAATGGATCCATGAAGAATGTTAGCGGCACCAGTAGCGCGACGGCCATCGTTGCCGTCAGGCCAGGAATCGCGCCGATAAACAGACCAAACAGAGAGGCGCCCAGGATCACCAGCAGCACATCCCACCGTAATACCATGCCAAGTGCGTCCAAAAATATCGTCATCAGTACACCACATTTTCGAGTACACCCAGATCCAGCGGCACCTGCAGCAGCTGGGCAAAAGCAAGCCACACGATGAGTGTCGCGGCCAGGGCAGTTATTATTGCTAGGCCCCAGCGGCCCTGACTCAGCCAGCCGATCAGCAGCGTAAAAATTACTGGGACAGTAATGGGAAAGCCAAGTATCGGTGTGGCCAGCGCATAGGCGGCAACAGCTATGCTGACCGCCCCGAGACTGATCCATACCCGCATTAGGGGGACGGCACCATGCCAGGTGAAGAGTGGCTCACGCTGACGCCACCCCCTCAGTCCCAGCAATCCGCTGAGAATGATTAGCAGGACGCCGATTATTGTGGGAAAGGTGCCCGCGCCATAATCCTGGCGCGGCATGGAGGAAAAATCTTTTGAAGCCCAGAGGGTGATGGCGCCAACCATCGCCATCAGCCCGCCTAGCAGCAGCGTATTGATACGCATGGCGCCACCCTTTTTTCTAGTCTCTGTTTATCCGAGGGAGAATGACAGGTTTACTGTGCCAGCCCGAGCTTGTCGATAAGCGGACCATTGCTGGCATCGCTCTCGGTCAGGAAATCAGTAAAGGCCTGCGGATCGCGCCAAGCCGTGCCGAAGCCGCGGTTGGCCATGAAGTTCTGGAATTCCTCTGTTTCGTAGACTTTTTGGGTGGCATCCGCCAGCGTTTGAACTACATCCTCAGGCAGCCCCTCTGGCCCGGCGAGACCACGCCAGGTGCCTCCAGTCCAGGGCTGGCCAGTGATTTCACTGGCGGTGGGAATGTTCGGGAATGCCTCAACCCTTTCGTCGGCGAACACGGCCAGCGTACGCACACGCTCCGAGTTACGCATGGCTTCCGTTTCTGGCAGCGAGGAAAAAACAATGTCGATCCCCCCACCCGCTAGTTCCTGTAATGCGGGGGCCGCACCTTCGCTAGGAACCAGTGAGACGTTATTGGGGTCGATGCCCTGGGTATCGAGAAAGCCACTAAAAGCAAGATGATAGGGCGCCCCCGGGCCGGTGCCGGAGGCAGTATATGTACCGAGGTCAGCCTTCTCGATATCGGCGACTGCCTCATCAAGCGTCTGCCACGGCGCATCGGCACTTACCGTGAAGGCTGCCGGATCTAGGTTGACCAATGCAATTGGTGTGACATCTTCATGGGATACTGTGGCAACGCCCATATTACGATAGGTGGTCAGTTCCCCGGTGATCAAGCCGATGTTGTAACCATCCGGCTGGGCGTTGGCAATATGGGTATGGCCAATGATCCCCCCACCTCCGGTGCGGTTGACCACATTGACAGACTGACCAAGCTCCTTCTCCAGACCAGCAGCGAGCTGGCGCCCAACAGCGTCAGTTCCGCCGCCTGCCGACCAGGGCACAATTAACTGGATGGGACGTTCAGGGTAATCGGCAAGAGCGGTATTGCTGAGCGCCAAGGCTAGCAGGCCGACGGATATTGTAAGTGGCGTCTTCTTCATTTTCATAAGGATTCTCCCTTTTATAAAGGCTGGTGTTATTCTTGTGAACTACTTATAAGGGTAGGTTTATTAGTTTGTTACCCGATGTCAGCGGATGAATTGATCAACAAAATCACTTCCCAATCCGCAGGACTCATAGTGCTTTCGGCACATATCAATCTTTGTGAACACATCCTCGAAGCCCATGTGCTTTCCCCAAGGGTCGACGTAATACATCACCCCATTGACCTGAAACATCGTTATCATTTCCTCGACATCATCATCCACGACCAATGTATGTGTTTCCCCAGGGGGCTCGTAGACATAACTTCCTTCGGTGGCCACCCAATCATGCTCGAGATAGCGCCAGCTTCCCTTGAGCACCACGCCATGCACCGGATTAGGGTGGCGATGCCGGCTCAGTACGCCCGACTTCCTCACACGCAACAGATTCATCCAGTAGCCCTGTGAGACATTCAGGCAAAGCGGGCGAAAGTGTACGTTTTCTGCTTGAGGAACCCAGATGCGCTCGTCTTCCGGGATAGCGTGGGGAATGACGATCTCTTGAGCGGCTTCCTTGGGCTGAGGATACTGATATGGCATCCGCTGTTGATCATCGGCAGTTTGTGTCATATTACCTCCGTCCATAATATGGACTACAGTTTCATGGTATGGACAACGAATATACAGTTAAAATGCGAACTGGCTTGACGTCAATCAATAACGGGACGGATTGTGCTAGACATTAGTATAAGGATCAGATATGGAAATGAATAAAGTGAAGAAAAATGAGGCCACTCCGGTAAAAGGAGCTGCCTCAATTATCAAGGTTCTGAGAGTTTTACAGACAATTCCTCAGATGGACAAAGGAGCGACGGCAAAGCGAATCCAGGAGGCAATGGATCTACCTCGACCCACCATTTACCGTCTGCTTAACACCCTTGAGCAGGAAGGATTTGTCGAGCGAAACCCCGTTAACGGAGAATATGTTCTAGGCACTCAGCTAATTTTTCTGAGTCAGCGAGCCGTGTTGCAACACCCTCTCCAAGAAAGAGTGCGAGCCACCTTGCGTGCCATTGGCGAGACGACGGGAGAAACCGTCCACTTAGGCATACCCTACGGCACACATATGACGTTCGTTGATAAGATAGAATCTTCCAAATCAGTACGCATGGCATCGTATATAGGCATGCCTGTGCCCATGCATTCGACGTCAGTCGGCAAGGCGTACCTGGCGGCACTAGACGATGCAACCAGGGAGCAATACCTGCCTCGACTGACTCTGTCGAAAATCACATCGCGCACACTTAACACTCTCGAAGCGCTTCGTGAGGAGCTTGCCCGTACCCAGTTGCGTGGTTATGCCATCGATGATGAGGAAAATGAGTCCGGTATCGTCTGCTTTGCGCAGGCCATTCATGGGGTGGATGGACAGATTGCCGGTGCCATCAGTGTAAGCACTCCCCGCTATCGTCTAACGAAGGGTAGTCAGGCTAACATCGTCGAATCCATCCGCAAGAACTGCCGTGAAGCCGGATTGCTGGGTTGACGCCCTACTACTGCAGTTGTAAATAATGGCTACACTTCGTGGGTTACTTGGCCGTGAACAAGGTGTGCGATGCCAAACGACTTTCTATCCATTGATCGCTGGCGTGAACAGGCCTGTGAGTGAAAAGCGGCACTCTCTTTGTGGGTGGCGGAACGGTGGCGTTAGGTCAAGCGTGCCCAGGTCGGGGATCGCCTGAGGGCCTATCTACGTAAGCGAGCCACTAACCACATCTAGGCAGATGTCGCTTAGACCGG
>TARA_R110001599_G_scaffold8428_9_pt1 | contig 22380 bp, 17 predicted proteins | sample TARA_R110001599 | Tara Oceans TARA_R110001599 (sample SAMEA4398360) | marine metagenome | biome: Polar Biome; feature: [MES] marine water layer (ENVO:01000295) within the mesopelagic zone...; material: water (ENVO:00002006), including particulate matter (ENVO:01000060) such as......
CTCATAGACGTGGCCACGTTCTATCATTAGGATCGCTTCAATCATTTTTTAATTGATGTCACAATGATGCCAATCGTCCTTGATGTTCGCAATAAATATGATTTCGCCGGGGTTGATTACGACGCTGCAAGACCATCTTAAGCAGGTTTACCTTCGAAACGAAGCAAGTCCTTAAGTCACGGTTTAAAACCGTTATGCGGTATTGGGTGGCCGTAAATACAATTATTTTACATTTTGAATGGTCAGAAATGCCGAGCCAATATAACAAATATACAATATTTTTGAAAGGGCGGGGCCGTTTTGAACAGAGCAAAAGTTGGAATTGAAACTGTCAGAGTTTCTCGAGCGGGCCATAGGCGCATAGGATGTGTCGCAAAAGCGACCGTTGGTGCTATTCGGCTTTTGCTGCCGCTATGGGCGCAATAGCAGATTTTTCCAATGTGAGTTGATATCGGTCTTATCTGGGCTCGCCACAATCGCCAGCTTCGCAGGTCCCGATAAATTCCTGGCAGCTTGACAAAATCGCCATTTGAACCAAAGCTTTGTCGATGAATGATTATGTTGTTCCGCTGGCGGTCTCCGTGTTGTTGATTGCTCTGTGCCTGTATTTGCATTTCAGGGCATTGCGAATGGGTGCCATCCGAATTTCCGAAATTGATAACAATTTTCGTTATCCGGTGCTGGTTGTGATGATGTTGATATTCATAACCCATCTGATCGAGATCATGTTCTTCGCCATTGCCTTTTGGGGAATGGCTCTAGCCGGGACGGGAAAGCTGGTCGGAGCACATACCTCAACAGCAGCCGACTATTTTTATTTTTCCATTGCCTCTTATACCACTCTCGGCATTGGTGACATCACACCGGAAGGTTCCATGCGGCTTGTTGCGGGGATTGAAGCATTGACCGGTCTGCTTCTGATCGCCTGGAGCGCTTCATTCACTTATCTGACAATGGAACGAGTATGGACCCCTCAGAAGAACTAGAACATGGAAGGGCTGGTCAGGAGAATGCCTGTTGTGAATGATGTCACCGCCCCTGTCATGCCTGAAATACGAGCGAGCATCGGCGTTACCGGACATCGCGCCAAACATCCGCTCTATTTGGCCAATGCCGAACAGATCGAGTCTGTCCTGGCGGCCCTGTTTGAACTGATAGACCAGGCCATCAGGGATGCGCCCTTGTTGCTTGGAGCGGATTCCTTGGCACCGACCCGGCTGCATACCTTGTTGGTCGACGGGACGGACCAGGCGGCGGCACAATTAGCGCTGGCCAAAGGCTGGGAGCTTGTCAGTCCGTTGCCATTTGGCGAAAGACTTAACCTCGCGATAAATGCCATGCCGGAAAATGCTGCGGATGCCCGAGCCATATTGAACGGTGATCTTGCGCAGGACTCTCCGACCGCGCGGCGTGCAGAGGCAATAAATGTGGTCGCCCGGCACACTCGACTGTTTGAACTGGCGGATCAGGACAAGACGATCGAACGCCTCTATCTGACTATGCTTGACGCACCAGACGATTTTGCAAAAGCACAGGCGTTTGCTTTGGAAAGCGCCCAGCGGGCTTCGTTGGCGGGTCGCATATTGATTGAACAATCGGACATACTGGTCGCTGTTTGGGATGGGCAAAGCGCCGCAAATATTGGAGGCGCTGGACATACGCTGGCTACCGCGCTGGATCTGGGAGCACCGGCTATCTGGATCAATCCGGCAGATCCCGAAAACTGGCGGGTTCTTTACGCGCCGGAATCGCTTGCCCTCCCGCCGAGCGAAGCCGCGCAGAACAATCGGGAGATCGAAGTCTCGGCCATGATAAGAGATATCATTTGTCCGGGAGAGGCAATCCAGGCGGATCAAAGCGCCGCTCATCGCGGCCTGGCGGCATTGACCGGGGAGAAGTGGCATGATCGCAGTTCACGTCTTGTCCATGCTTATCGGCGCATCGAAGCATTGTTCGGCGGAACCGAGGCGCGCTTCCGTTCTCTGGTTCAAACCTATGAAAAGCCAGATCAAATTGCCGCGGGTAGCGGCGCTGGGCTGTTGAATGCGGCGAATAGCCTCCCTGGGGCAGACCCGGAAATTGCAGAAAGAATCAACGAAAAAGCACTCAAGAAATTCGCATGGGCTGATGGCATATCGGCACGACTGTCAGATCACTACCGTGCTGGAATGGTCGTCAATTTTCTGCTTTCGGCGCTCGCGATTGTCGGGGGCGTCCTGTATTTGCCGCTCGTCTCGCCGGAGCACAAGTGGGGCTTTGCACTGTTTGAATTTGTCCTGTTGCTCGGGATTGTGATTATCACTTGGCGCGGTCAGAAATATCGCTGGCATGGCCGATGGTTTGAAACACGACGCGTCGCCGAATATTTTCGGCACAGTCCCTTGCTGCTTGTTCTCGGCGTTGCCCGGCCGCCCGGTCGATGGCCACGCGGGACGGAAACTTCCTGGCCGGAATGGTATGTTCGTCATGCACTGCGTGATATCGGCTTGCCACGCGCGAAGGTGACACCTGCCTATTTGCGTGCAACCCTGTCGGCACTTCTGGAATGCCATGTTACACCGCAGCAGAATTATCATTCCGAAAAGGCCAAACGTCTAAAGGCGGTTCATCATAATCTCGATGGTTTTTCGGAGTTCCTCTTCAAACTCGCCATATTCTCCGTCGCGATATACCTGCTACTCTACGGCGGGTCGGTGCTGGGTTTGGTGGATGGCGATATGGTGAGCAAACTTTCCAAGTCCTTCACGGTGCTGGGAGTCCTGTTCCCGACATTCGGGGCGGCTATTGCAGGCATTCGCTTTTTTGGCGATTTTGAACGATTTGCTGCAATCTCGGAAATTACCGCAGAAAAGCTTGATGCCATTCGAGGTCGTATCCAATTGCTATCCTCCGCCCCCGATCCGGCGCTCGACTACGGCCGCATAACGGAACTTGTCCATGCGACCGATGATGTGGTGGTTACGGAAATTGAGAACTGGCAGGCGGTGTTTGGAGGTAAACATATCACGGTGCCCGTCTAGCGCTTTATGGGATCGTGATCGGGCATACATATTCTGATGAAACGGAACGCCTGCTTCCGCATCAACCTTGTTGCGCAAAACCCGCTTGCTCAACGCATGCGGTATGATTTTGGGACCGTTCGCAAATCTTCTGGAATTTGAAGGCTTCCACAAGCGATCCGAAATTCAGCGGTGCGATGAATGGACGGATCAGGCAGCCTTGTTGTCTCGTCACAATGGAACTAGGCTGAGCGAAGCAAGCCGCCACGTTTCAGTTTTTACGGTCGCACGTTTGGTTTGCCGGAAGGGATGCGGGGGATATGAACAACGTCGATACAGACAGCAGTACCGAAAAAATCTCGACAGATGTTTTTGTGAGCTATTGTCGCGGTGATCGAAGCGAGGTGTTGCCGATCATCCAGTTGTTGGAGCAGGCTGGGTATAATGTCTGGTGGGATGGCCTGCTGGAAGCGGGGTCGGTCTTTTTGCATACGACCGAACAGGCGCTCGAGGAGGCCAGCGCGGTTCTGGTTGTTTGGACCAAGGATTCGGTGAATTCCAACTGGGTTCGCGACGAAGCGACAAGCGGGCGAGACAGCAAGCGACTGGTTCCCATTACAACGGATGGTTCATTGCCACCGCTGGGCTTTCGTCAGTTTCAGGTAATTGATTTTTCAAAATGGCGTGGTCAGGCGGGTGTGCCGGAATTTCAGAATGTTCTGAATGCAATCGGTTCATTGACGAATAAATCTCCAACGCCGCTGGACTATGCGGCAGATCGGGCAAAGGTCGGGCCATTTTCGCGTCGCTCCATGCTTGTTCTCGGCGGTACAACGGTCGTTTCCCTCGGTGGTATTCTGGCCTGGCGAGAGGGGTTTCTGGGAGGAACATCAGGCACCGCCGACAATAGCATTGCCATATTGCCGTTCGCCAATTTGAGCGGCGATCCATCACAATCCTATTTTTCGGACGGATTGTCAGAGGAACTCAGGGTAACGCTCAGTCGCAGTAGCGGGTTGCAAGTCGCCGCCGAAACGTCGTCAAACAGCTTCAAAGACGGCGAGCAGGACGCAAAATCGATCGCAGCGGAGCTGGGGGTCGCCTATTTGCTGGATGGAAGCGTCCGGCGCTCCGGCAAAATTGTGCGCATCGTTGCACAACTTATAGATGGCAAAACCGGTTTCGACAGTTGGTCCGAAAGTTTTGATCGAAGCCTGGATGATATTTTCGCGGTGCAGAGTGAGATCGCAACCACCGTTGCCAGTGCTTTGGCCGTGCAAATTTCTTCCTCTGGCAAATTGCGACCCGGCGCCACGAATAGTGCCGATGCCTATGACGCATATCTCCGCGGTCGCGCGCTCTATGATCTGTCGAGCGATGAAGCCGGTGATCGGGCCGCTCTGGCACAATTCGAGGCGGCAATAGACGCTGATGAAAATTATGCTGCCGCCTATGCCGGAAAGTCGAGGGTGCTGACATTTATCGCCAATTCATATGCAACCGGGGAGCAGCTTCGCGGCCTGTATGATCAGGCAATAGCCGCCGCGCGCAAAGCCACCGAGCTGGCCCCGGATCTGGCCGAGGCCCATTCCGCATTGGGTTATGTGCTGTTCAATGGAAAGCTGGACATAAGAGGTGCTTATGGTCCGTATCGCAAATCTTATGATGAAGGTCGGGGAAACGCCGATATCTTGCAGGGTTACGCAACCTACATGGCACGCATCGGTAATTTCAGGGAAGCCGCGGCGGCAATCAATCGCGCAGCAACGCTTGACCCTTTGAACCCCTATACCTTCCGGACAATGGCGCTTATCCAATATGCATCCGGTCAGTTGAAGGAAGCGACAGCGTCGGTCGGAAAGGCGCTCTCGCTTGATCCGGATACCGGTATCGCCAGCGCAACCCTAGGCGATATTGCCTATGTACAGGGTGAGTATCAGCAAGCGCTGGACTATTATCGCAAGGAACCAAATGCGTTGCTGCGTCTCAAGGGGCTGGCAATAGCCAGTGCCAGGCTGGACAAACGCCCCGCTGCACAAAAGGCAATGAAAGAGATGATTACAGAATATGGCGATAACTCTCTCTACCAGAAGGCAGAAATTCTGGCGCAATGGGGCCAAACAGAAGAGGCGCTCGATGCGCTGGAGAAAGCAAAGCTGATCGGGGATGCGGGGCTCGTCCTTGCCCGCAACGATCCGCAATTGGCCCCGCTGCACGGTGAAGAAAGATTCAAGGCCCTGTTATTGTCGCTGGGCTTCACCTTACCTCAATAATGATTTGTTTACAGGGAAGTATATCAAATAGCTCGTATATACATTGATATCAAATGCGCTGATTTCTATTCCTCACCGGGCTCGACGGGTCCGTTCGCTCGCGCGTCATCAACCGGCAAGCCACCTCCAATGAGCTGGCCGACCGGCGGTCCGGTTGGCTGTCCATAGGGCCATGGTGATTGATAATAGGCTGGCTGCTCCACGACCGTTCGATGATATGTTCCCTTGGCGACATCGACCCTCGCTTTCGGAACAATCCTGATGTCGACTTGATGATATTCAAGGTCGGCAGAACCGGGCAGATCATGGTTGTGACAAAAGGAACCAAACATTCCGCCCCTGATATCTTCCGGTACTATGCCCGGAAGACTTGCTATATGGTTCGCGACAGAAACAAGCCTGCCATATTCGAGAATTTCGATATCTTCGGGCATCATACCCGTCTCGTTTACCTGCCAGATTCTGCTGCTGAAGGCTGACAGGTGAATTTCGCGCTCCGCCGGATCGGATCCTTCGCTCCGGCTGACCGCGTTCCCTATCAATTCCTTGGCCTTGTCATCGAGTTGATCGCTGTCTGGTGCAAACGCCACGGAACCTTCCATTTCCTCCAGCGAGGGACATATCGCGGCGGATGTGATCCGCACCATTGGCCGCACGGATGGTTCCGGCCCGCTGCCGGGTGTCGAATCATGTGACAGGTCCGGGGAAACGGCTTGGCCAATTTCGGCCACATGCAAAGCCCCGCCGCCAGCGATACCGCCGCCGATCAGGCTGCCAGCCAGCCGGTTCCCCGTACCGGCAATCCGTCTTCCGGATATCGCGGTGTCGCCTTCACCCTGTTGATAGATTGGCACTTCTGTTGCGTCATTCTCAGGATCGGCCGTGTCGCTATCGGTAACCGGACCGGCACCTTCGATGAAAGCCGGCATCGAGATTTCCGGGACTTCGGACTGAATCGAAATCTCGATCGGCAGATGCGGAACCGAAGAAATTATACTTGCGGCCACCACTTCCCCGCGCTGGAACGACAATTCTCGACCGTCCTCTTCGACAGTATCTCCCGGGAAACTCGTGACATGCACATCGCGAGCATTGCATATCTCGATGGCATTGGCCGCGCTCCAGATCGGGATTTCGCCATTTTCGCTTAACCGGATCGAGTTGGTTTCAAATTCAACATTGTCGCCAAAATCCTGTCGGTCGCATTGCACGATCGGGAAGGGCGAAGGCCATTCGACGATGGCGGTCCCGTCCTGGGCAAGCGCGTAACGCTGCGCAATCGGCAGGAAATAGTCCGCGGGAGGAGGCGGTGGCGGTGGAGGAGGGGGCGGAGGCGGAGGCGGAGGAGGAGGAGGCAGGGAAGGGTCGCCACTATACTCTTCAAGGACAACTGTGACGGCGGGTGGTGGCGCGCTTTGATAGGTGGCAGCACTATAGGCCACCGGGGATGCTACCCGGGTATATCCTTGATCGCTCGCCCGTCCCGCCATCTCGGCCGGACTGTCGTGGCTGCTCGCTCTTGTCAACATGCGGTTCCTGGTGCTCACTCGCACATCGGGTTCGGACGCTGTCTCGACAGTGCGGGCTGAACGCCTGTCCGTCCCGATCTGTGCCAACACGGCCGCTGCATTTGCTGTTGTCGTGTGAACTTCAACCTGTTCGCCATTGACATTCGCAACTATTTTAACATCTTGATCCGTGCCGACCAATGTATTGCTGTTGTCAGCAGGCTGGGATTCTGTACTGCACTGGCCGATGCCGATCCAGCAGAAGGTTTTAGTGCCGAAATCGACTATGTCTTCTATCTGTGAGATCAGCAATGCCGTCCCCGCCAATGCTCCGCCGATCGAACCCCAGATCGTCTTTTTTCCGATTCGAGCGGATTTTGATTGGTTGTCCGCAGGCTCGGCATCACCCTTTTCCGGTTTCGCGCTTTTCGCAACCGGTATCACGAGCGCTTCATCGAGCCTGGTCTTTTGCGAAGTGTATAGAACCGGCGTGATCAGCTCCAGTTTGACCCATTCATTGCCGTTTTCGGCGATCTTGCTGCGCCCCTTGGTCACCGCCGTGGCGATCGAATCCCCACGGGCTATGGACGCATAGAAACGCGTTGAAAATGCAATCGCTGCCTGGTCTGACACGGGGTTCTGCATGGCGACAACAAAGGGAATGTTGATCCGTCCCACCAGGCATTGGGCTAGCCCCGCCTTGGGTGAAGTAACCGAAGTTACCCCGCTCTCACAACTATTGAGAACCGCGAGTACAGGGCGATTATGCTGCATCATGGTCCTCAGGTCGGCCGAACTCAGGCGGTCGATCGATGTTTCACCGTCTTCATCTTCTTCGCCATGAAGAAACAGATAGCCTTCGCCTTGCTCGCCTTCATCTTCTTCGAAATCGCTATGGCCGATATAATGGAGAATATGCGGCTGATAATCGGTGATCTTGTCGCTTAATGCATCCCGACTTGCATCTTCCAACTTGTCGAAAACCATCTGGCTATTGCCAATTTTTTCAATCCGTTGCTGGATTGCATTGATTTCCTTTGTTACATCCAGATCGCCTTTGGGGTTGGACGCCACGAGCAACAATCGCACCGGGCCTTCAATTTTCTCGGGAGCTTCGCATTGCGCCCTGATCCGGCGCACGACATTGGTGTTCGGGTTCGCGGCTAGGAAACTGTCGGTGGAATCGACATAGAGAGCTTCCCACGGAACGCCCGACAATTCGGGTGTCTGGGACAAATCAAACTCGATATCCAGGCCATCGTTGAGCGACATCAACGTTTTGAGCGCAGCAATATTGTCCTGCCCGAGCTGGTTGTTTTCCGGGTTGAAAACCGCAGATAACATGCGGTCGCCAATATCCTGCAGGGTTTCCGAGTTTTCCGCGCTGAAAAATTGCTGATGAAGTGGAAGGCTGGCTACGTCTTTGCGGAATTTCCTGGTTCTGCCGCGAACGTCGGTCGCCTTGCGCTGCGGTTTTGCCCACAAGTCTTCGATACTGGGCGGTAGAACCGCAGTGAAGTCATTCGCGTCGCCCGGACGGTCAACAAATACCGTATATTTGTCTCCTTCCAGACGCCGGAACTGTATGATCCAGGATTTTCGGCTCATTTTTCCGGCCGCGATGCCTGCACAACCGGATTGTCACTGAACATTTTCAGACAAGCCTTCGGTTTCATCCGCGGCTACAAAAGTCTATTTCTTGTCACCGGGATTGCCTCTAAAATTTCGGTTGTCTTGTGAAATGTCAGATTTCTTGTCACCGGGATTGCCTCTGAAATTTCGGTCGTCCTGACCTGGAGGCGCTTTCTTGTCGCCCGGGTTTCCGCGCTTGGTCGATTTGGTCATTTTCAGTCCCCTCAGACACTGAAACTATCAAGTTTTGTCATAATTTACAAGCCTATTGCATTTGCTTCCCGGTAGCGGAAGGCTTCGGGCAGGCTTCAACAGGGATTCAGAGTCCAGTTTCTTTGCCAGGTTTTTTGTCAATCATCTCGGTCGCACTGATTATATTGGTCTATTTTCTCGTCACCGCGGGTATTTGTTGGGTTGGCTAATCGAGAGTCTCGTTTTCGAGCGCGTGTCCGTCGTCAGATAATTGCCATTTTGATGTCTTCGCGCGCGCGTCGCCCGATCGGCAAATATCGCCGGATATTGACCCTGGAACCCGCTGGCGTTAATTGCACTGCGCGGCGACCACGTTCCCGCCCCCGAAGGGGTTCAAGTCCGGGACGGCCCGGCGGCCTGACGGAGGTTGCCATGGCGTGGATCTTGCTCGTATTTGCCGGTTTGTTTGAAATTGTCTGGGCGACTGCGATGAAGCAGTCGCACGGGTTTTCCCGGCTCTGGCCGAGTATCATAACCGTGATCGGGATGATCGTCAGCTTTGGATTACTGGCCTGGGCGATGCGGACGTTGCCGCTCGGTACCGCCTATATGATCTGGACGGGTATCGGCGCGGTCGGAGCCTTTGTGATCGGGATGCTGTTCTTTGGAGAGTCGGTGAGCATGATGAGAATTGCCGCGGCGCTGCTGATCGTCAGTGGACTGGTGCTGATGAAACTTGCAACGCCGTCTGATTGATAGTGTTTTCATCTATAGAAGCCGAGCGGTCGACGGCTTGCGCAAAGCAGCTATCACCGCCCAAAATAATTCTTCGCCACCCGGGTCGGCAATAGGCCTTGCCTACCGGCCTCCGGCATCCCTATTTGCAATGAACAGAATCATCAGCGGGAATCGAACATGGCCGAAACACATCGCACAAAAATGCTCATTCTGGGCTCGGGACCTGCCGGACTTTCGGCGGCGATCTACGGCGCTCGGGCGGGAATGGAGCCGATTGTGGTTCAGGGTCTGCAGCCCGGTGGTCAGCTGACCATCACCACCGACGTCGAGAATTATCCCGGCTTCCGCGATGTTATCCAGGGGCCATGGCTGATGGAAGAAATGCAGTTGCAGGCCGAAAAAGTCGGCACGCGGTTCATATTCGACACGATCGTCGACGTCGACTTTTCCAAGCGCCCGTTCCGGATGACCGGCGATGGCGGCGATATTTATGAAGGCGATACGCTGGTAATCGCGACCGGTGCGCAGGCCAAATGGCTCGGCCTGCCGGGCGAAGAGGAGTTGTCGGGGAAGGGCGTTTCGGCTTGCGCGACCTGCGACGGCTTCTTCTATCGCGGCAAGAAGGTCGCGGTGATCGGCGGCGGCAATACCGCGGTCGAAGAAGCCCTGTACATGACCAATCACAGCGACGACGTGACCCTGATCCATCGCCGCGACAGCCTGCGTGCGGAGAAGATCCTGCAGGACCGTCTGTTTGCCAATCCCAAGATTTCGGTGCTCTGGAACACGAACGTCGAACGCTTTGTTGGCGGCGGTGACCCTGTGGGGCTGGTGGGACTGGATCTTGTCGACACACAGACTGGCGAGAAGAGCCATATGAGCGTCGACGGCGCTTTTGTCGCGATCGGCCACGCGCCGGCAACCGAGATTTTCAAGGGCCATCTCGATCTGATCGACGGCGGCTATATCGAGGTCGAGCCGGGCACGCCCAAGACCAAGATTCCCGGGCTGTTCGCCTGTGGTGACGTCATGGACCATGTCTATCGCCAGGCGGTGACCGCGGCCGGGACCGGCTGCATGGCGGCGCTCGATGCCGAGCGTTTTCTGGCAGAACAGGAATTTGAACTGATGGCGGCCGAATAATCAGGCTGAACGTAACGCTTCGAGCAATTTCCCGACAAGCCAGTCTTTAGCGGTCGCATCGGCAAAGCTGTGCGACGCGCTATCGAGCGTTTCGAGAGTGATGTCGGTGCTGTCCCGCAAGCTTGCAAAGTCGCTGCTGTTCCACGCAGCGAGAAAGGCACGGGCCGTCGTGTCGCGCTTGGCCAGCAATATCCGGCTGTTACCGTCAATATTGACGAGGGCATCGCGCAATCGGATCGAAAGCGCGCTATTCTCTTCCACCTTTGCGGCCTGTTTCAGGCCCCTTAGCAATTTTCGCAAATCAATCTTGCCCGACAGCAGATCGATGATGCTGCGCGGATTCCTGATCCGGTCCCAGTAACGCGACCGGATCGCCGCAGAGGAAATCGTCGGCTCTTCGTTCTCCGGTTCGCTGGACTGTTCGATCACCCAGGGGTTGGCGAGCATATAGCCGTCCAGTCCCGCATCAGGGCCATAGAGCGCCAGTGCGGTGGCGGCGTCGCAATTGCCGAAAGCGATGATCTTGCCGATCTGTGGCTGTTGCTGCCGGAATAACCGGGTGGCGGCCGCTATCTCTTCCGCGCTGCTCAGAAATTCGCGGTTTTCGCCACTGCTGTCGCCAATCCCGCGCCGGTCGTAGCGCAAAACAGGAAAGCCGTGCCCGGATATCCGCAAGGCCAGTTGAGCCATGCCGCCATGGGCTCCGGAGCGGATTTCATTGCCGCCGCTGACAATCATCAACGCGGTTGAACTCTTCCCGGAATCCAGCGTGGCGGCGAGCATTTCGCCTTCGCAGGCAATCTGGTGGAAACTCCGCGTCATTGCCCGATCCATCCTGCAATATCCTGCGCGATTGCTGCGGACATTGCGAGATCGTCATCCGGCTCGGCGCGGAGCCACAAGGCTGATCCGGCGATTTGAACGTCACTAGGCTTGCGGTCGGATTCGAGGCGTACGATCCGCTGGTCGGGCATGTCCGTGATGTCAGCGCCATCGAGTTGGACGAACAGGTCGGGGCCGATGACATTGCCGGCGAGTTCGAGTGGCCCGGTCTCGGCTCGCGCGGTCAGTTCGGCGAGGCTCGTGGTCAACCCGGATTCGCGATCCGATGCAATCCTGGTCCGCAACATCGTCCTGATCAGGGTCGCGCCCTTGATTGGGCTGAATAGCCAGTGACTGGCAGATGCTATGTCAGCGACGGCCAGTGTGCCGCCCCGGAATGATGCTATATGCGAAATGTCATGCTGCTCTGCGCAGGCCTGGACGGCGGCTTTCCAGTCGGCCAGCGTGACCCGCTCGAGAGCGATCAGACTTTCATTGGTGCCTGGCAGATCGGGGAGCAGGCTACTGATATTCAGCGCGTGCAGCGAACGCATGACGTCGACCAGCATCTTCCGCATCCGGTTCATCTCGTCCAACAGCGGTGGCACAAGCATCACCCTGCGGGAAGACGAGGCCGCAAATGACAGGCAGAATTCTTTGCGGTCCGCAAATTCGTAGGAGACGAATGCGGGGGCGAGAGTCACCCCGTGACTTTCATCTCGGCAAAGACGACAAGATTGCCAAAGGTTTCAAACAATTCGCCGTCTACTTCGTCATCGTCGATCATGATGTCGAGGCGGTCTTCCAGCTCGGTGAGCAGTCCCGCCACAGCCATGCTGTCCAGCTCGGGAAGCGCTCCGAAAAGCTCGGTTTCCGCGGTGAATCCCGCGACCTGCTCTTCGCTCAGCCCGAGAATATCCCGCATGACGGCTCGCACGGCGGCTTCCGGCGTCAACTCAACCTCATTCTGCATCAAAACCCCCGAATCCCGGACAAGGGCGTTTCCCTAAAGGGAAGCGCGCTTTCCGGCAAGGCCCGAGGCATAATGACGTAAAATTGGCAACCAGGACAACGGGTTATTCGGCCAGTAGAATTCGAGCCGGTAACGATCACGGACCTCTTCCATCCACTCGCGTTTATAACCGTCATTGCCGGTGCCAAAGTCGATCAGGTCGACATGGTCGATGTCGATGACATGCTGGAACATCGCGACGGACAGCAAGGTGCCGGGCGACGATTTCGTCGCATCCTCGATATGGGCCAGTTTGTGGATCAGGGCTTCGCCATTCTCGACGGTCCAGAATTGCGCGGCAACCGGCTCCCCGTCAATATAGGCCAGGCCGAGACGCATACAGCCCGCCGCCGCTTCATGCTCGGCCAGTTTCTTCAGGAAATCGGGATTGCCCTCTTCAGGCTTCCAGCTGCGTTCGTAAACCGAGACATAATCATTCCAGTCTTCTTCGGAAAACTCCTTCTCAATCCTGACCGATACCAGGTTTTTCTTGGCCTTGCGCCGAACGGTGCTGCGCAGCTGCCCGGGGCGATCGGCCCAATATTGATCAAAGGTGCGACCGTTGACGTTGAGGATATGATTATCATCCGCCTTCGACCGGAACACGATCCAGCCGGCTTGTTCAAACGCACGCTCGGTCAGGCTGGCGGCGGAATCCTCGTCGGGAACCGGCGTAATTTCTATGCGGTGGGAGCTGGATTTGAGCTGTTTGGCGAGCTTGGCGAGCAGGGCCAGCTTGGTCACCTCGTCATAGTCGGCGAGAAAAATCGGGCGGAAGGTGAAATTATACCAATTGGCGAGCGCAGCATGGCGCCCGAGTCCGGTTTTCATCAGGAACATCCAGGCTTCGGCTTCGCCTTCGCTACTGTGAACGATCAACGGAGACTTGTCCGGCAGACAAAGCTCGTGCAGCTGTCTGAGCCAGTCGATCCGGTCGAACAGCGATTTCTGGACCGAACGGCCCAGTTTTTCTCCGGCAATGGCTTGCACGGATTGAAAATTGCTATGATATTCGCTGCTCATGGTTAAGGTCGTATCTGTCACAAATCTGCTCTTTTTCCCATAGGTCAAACCAATTGAATATTGAATCAGAAAACGCTGCATTCCCACTCGACCATCTGGCGATAGGCAAGGATCCGGATGCGGACGCTCTCGTCATGCGTTCGGGGACTCTTAGCTACAAGATGTTAAATCATCGTGTTGGCCTGCTGGCGGCATGGCTGCTGGGGCAGGGCCTTGTCAAAGGTGACCGCGTCGGAACCTGGTTGGCCAAGACCGAACTGGCCTGTATCATGCCGCTGGCTTCGGCCCGGGTCGGACTGATCCACGTGCCGGTCAATCCATTGCTCAAACCGGCTCAGGTCGTTCATATCATGTCCGACAGCGGTGCCAGGCTGCTGGTCAGCAATTCCGGGCGTCTCAAATCGCTCGAGGAAAGCGATGTCGACTGTGGCCTGTTTGAAGACAAGGCCGTTGTATCCGCTATGGAACTGGTCGGGGAGCCGGTGGCACCCAGCCCGTCCACGACCGATACAGATGATCTGGCCGCCATTCTCTATACCAGCGGTTCCACAGGCCGTCCCAAAGGTGTGATGCTCAGTCACGCCAATCTGACACTGGGCGCGCTCAGCGTCGCGGAATATCTCAAGCTCTCCGCAGAGGACCGGACTATTTGCGTGCTGCCGCTGAGCTTTGACTATGGCCAGAACCAGCTGTTTTCCGCCTGGGCCGCTGGTGGATGTGCGGTGCCGCTGGATTATCTGACTCCGCGTGACGTCATGAAGGCATGCGCGCGGGAAAAGATCACCACATTGGCCGCTGTGCCGCCGCTCTGGGTGCAACTGGTCGAACAGGATTGGCCGGAGGACGCCGTGGCGTCAATGCGGCGTCTGACCAACAGCGGTGGCGCGCTGACCCCGAGTCTGGTCAAGCAGTTGCGGGCGATATTCGGGGCAGGCACCGACATCTACGCGATGTACGGCCTGACCGAAGCCTTCCGATCCACCTATCTCGACCCTGCGCTGATCGACGACAATCCGACCAGCATGGGGACCGCGATACCCTTTGCCGAAATCCTGGTGGTCGATGAGGCAGGGGCCGTTGCCGGTCCCGATCAGGCGGGCGAACTGGTCCATTGCGGACCGTTGGTGGCCCAGGGCTACTGGAACGATCCCGAACGGACCGCGGAACGGTTCAAAAGCGCGCCGGAGGCATCGGGCTACCGCGGGACCGCGGTCTACTCGGGCGATACGGTCAAGCGCGGCGCGGACGGACTGCTCTATTTCGTAAGCCGTGACGATGCGATGATCAAAAGTTCCGGCAACCGGATCAGTCCGACCGAAATCGAAGAAATTGCCGTCGAATCCGGGATGGTTGCAGAAGCGGTTGCTCTGGGAGTGCCCGACGAACGCCTCGGTCAGGCGATCCGGCTTTTTGTCAGGCCTGTCGATGCGGATCTGCCGTCCGATGCCATGACCGAGCAGCTGGGAAAATATCTGAAGCAGAATTTACCGAATTTTATGCACCCGCGTGATATTGTCCCGCTTTCTGAATTTCCCAAAAACCCCAACGGAAAGCTGGACCGGAACGCGTTGGCCAGCATGGATATCGAATGATCAAGACCAAAGCGACAGGACCAATCCCGCCAGGATATTCTGCAATCGATGGTGAACTCGCGATCGGCGGGCAGAAAGCCAGCGCGCTGGTTGCAGAAAATGGTTCGCCGCTTTTTGTCTATTCGCGCAGCCGGCTTGATGCGCGGATGGCGCAATTGCGGGCAGCCATGCCAGATGCCCTGGATCTACATTATGCGATGAAGGCCAATCCCTTCCCGGCGTTGCTCCGGCAGATGGTCGGGCTGGCCGACGGGATTGATATCGCTTCCGGCGGGGAATTGCGGATGGCTCTCGATGCTGGCGCGGCTGCGGAACATATCAGCTTTGCGGGCCCCGGGAAAAGGGATGAGGAGCTTGAGCAGGCGATCCGGGCCGGTGTCACCATCAATATCGAATCGCCTAGCGAATGTGACCGGGCGTTACGCATTGGTGAAAATCTTGGCAGAACACCGCGGCTCGCGATTCGGGTCAATCCGGATTTCGATCTCAAGGGGTCTGGAATGAAAATGGGTGGCGGCGCGAAACCGTTCGGGATGGACATCGAACTGGTTGCACCGACGGTGAAGGGAATATTGGATGCCGGCGCGGACTGGCGCGGATTCCATATTTTTGCCGGATCGCAAGCGCTGAGCGCCGATGCGATCATCGAGACGCAGGCGCAGACGCTGGAACTTGCCGCCCGGCTGGCGACGATCGTCGGGCAGGCGCCGGATCATGTAAATCTCGGCGGCGGCTTCGGTATTCCCTATTTCCCCGGTGACGAGCCGGTTGATATCGAAAAGGTCGGGAATGCCCTTTCGGAACAGTTCGAACGACTGCCCGATATCCTGGCTTCCACGCAATTTGCGATTGAGCTTGGCCGCTATCTTGTCGGCGAAGCGGGTGTGTATCTGACGCAGATCGTGGATCGCAAGGAAAGCCAGGGCCATATATTTCTGGTCACGGACGGCGGCCTGCATCATCAACTGGCGGCTAGCGGCAATTTCGGAACCGTGGTGCGGCGCAATTATCCCGCAGCCATCGCCAGCCGATTTGAAGAGGAGCCGAGCGAAACCGTTTCCATAGTTGGCTGTCTGTGCACGCCGCTGGACCGCTTGAGCGACAACGCCGCGATGCCCGAAGCGCACGTCGGGGACATCGTCGCGATCTTTTGCGCCGGTGCTTATGGTGCCTCGGCAAGCCCGGCCAATTTTCTCGGTCAGGGGCCGGCGAAAGAGATACTGGTCGATTAGTTCCAGGGGTTTTGGACGCGGCCAAAGCGCCAGTCCCGTTAATCTGAAATTCAGCTATTCCTAACGCAATATTCACTATTTTCTAGCATAGCCACCTCGTGACTTTGTGTGATCTGCCCGTTTTCCGCCGGAAATCAGGCGTGTCGCGAAGAGTATTTACGAGGTGTATACAATGCGTTCTGCTATCAAAAACAAGCACTTGGCGAAATTGATGATCGGTGCCGGAATGGCGTCACTTTCCGTCGCCGGATGCTCCGGCAACTCCAGTGGGCCCCAGCTTCCCCCGGCATCGTTCGTGTCCATGCAGGAAGGGCCAGGTGAAGAATATGTGATCGGTCCGCTCGACGAACTGACCATATTTGTATGGCGCAATCCAGAACTGGGCGCGAAGGTTCAGGTCCGGCCCGACGGCCGAATCACCACGCCGCTGATCACCGATATGCCAGCCGTGGGCAAGACGCCCGCGATGCTCGCACAGGATCTGAAGCTGCAGCTTTCCCAATATATCAACGAGCCGCTGGTTTCGGTCATCGTCAACAATTTCTCCGGGACATTTTCGCAGCAAATCCGTGTCGTCGGCGCGACGGAAAAGCCTGCCTCTATTCCGTACCGCGCCAATATGACGTTGCTCGATGCGATGATCTCGGTCGGAGGACTGTCGGAATTTGCATCCGGTAACCGCGCCCGGCTGATCCGGCATGACCGTGGAACCGGTCAGCAGAAGGAATTTGCGTTGCGCATCGACGACTTGCTGAAAAAGGGCGAGGCCAAGGCCAATGTCATGCTCCGTCCCGGTGATGTGATCATCATCCCGGAAAGCATGTTTTGAACGGGTTTTGCCTCCATCTGACAGGAATTGAAAAGAGCTTATGAACAGCCTTTATGATGAATTTCGCATAGCGGTGCACAGCGTCTGGAACCGGCGCTGGCTGGCACTGGCCGTTGCCTGGGGGCTCTGCCTGCTGGGGTGGCTGGTCGTCGCGTTGATTCCCAACAGTTATGAATCGAAGGCTCGAATCTCGGTCGAGATGCAGTCGATATTGTCCGACAAGGTCGGTGTCGATGCACGCGAGCGCAAGAAGAATATGGAACGGGTCCAGGAAACTCTGGCGTCTACCATCAATCTTGAAAAAGTTGTCCGTGGAACCGCGCTGAACGAGTCTGTCTCGAGCGACCGGGAACTGGCTGGCAAGGTCGAGATGCTGCGCAAGAGTATCCAGATAAAATCCGAAAAGGACAATCTGTTCGAAATTATCGCGACGTCCTCGGCGAGCAATCTTTCCGACGCGGAAAATGCCGTCTTGTCGCGCGACATCGTCCAGAAAATGATCGACATTTTTGTCGAGGAAAACCTGTCCGGTGACCGCGATGAAACCAGCCAGACCATCAAGTTTCTCGACGCCCAGCTCGCCCAGCGGGAAAAAGAGCTTCAGGAAGCCGAGCAAAAGCGGGTGCAGTTCGAGACCGAAAATCTGGGCCTGTTGCCCGGAATCGGCTCGATCAGCCAGCGACTGGAAGCCGCACGCGCGGAGCAGAGCCAGATCGACTCGCAACTCAGTCAGGCTTCGGCTTCACTGGCCGCCTTGAACGGTCAACTGGCCGGCACTCCATCGTCTATCGCAACGCCGGGGGTTGCCGGTGGCGGCGGTGCCCGTGCCCAGTTGTCACAGGCGCAATCGACCCTGGCGGCTGCGCGCGCACGCGGCTGGACCGACAGCCATCCCGACGTGACGGCGATGAAGAATGAAATTGCCGCGCTTCGCGTACAAGCGGCCAAGGAGCCGGCTGGTGGTGGCGGCTATCGCACACCGAATCCGGCCTATAGTTCGCTGCAGAGCATGCGGGCCGAACGCCAGGCGACGGTCGCCGCATTGCAGGCACGGAAAAATGCACTGCAGGCGGACATGGCGCAGCTGGCGTCCAAGCAGACGCTGGAGCCAGGCATTGCTGCGGAAATGTCGCGGATCAATCGCGATCATGAAGTTCTGAAGGATCAGTATAACAAGCTGCTCACCGACAGGGAGCAGATCAAGTTGCGCGGGCAGGTCGAATCGGAAACCGATTCGGTGAAATTCCGGGTAATCGATCCGCCATCCAGCCCGCGGTCTCCGGCTGCACCCAATCGGCCACTATTGCTGGCCATGGTTCTGTTCGCCGGCATCGGTGGCGGTGTTGGTACGGCTTTCGCCATCGGGCATTTGCAGACCAGCTATCCGACCGCATCGAAACTGGAAAAAGCCAGCGGATTGCCGGTGATCGGTTCGGTTTCGCAGGTTCTGACCAGCGTCCAGCGCGCGGCGCGCGGACGGAAATTACGCATTTTTTACGGCACAAGTGGTGCCCTCTTCGGCGTTTTCGGAATGCTGATGATCGTGGAATTTATCCAGCGCGGCATGGTCGCCTGAGGGAGCAATGATGAACAAATATAGTCCCCCCAGAAAACCAGGTTCACTGCTCGAAAGGGCAGGGGAAATTTATGATTATATCCCCGCAGTCCGGACGATTGATCAGCATGCCAGCGGAGCCGGCGCTCGTCCGCCCAAGGCTGAACGTCAGCAAATTTCCCAAGCTCCGCAACGGCCATTAGCTGCCTATGACGGCCCGCGGGTCATTGTCGATCGCGACAAATTGAGGGAAGCCGGCTTCATCGTTCCTGATGGACCGGTTACTGGTATCTCCGAAGAATTCCGGATCATCAAACGGCAATTGCTATTGGTCGCCAAGGGCAGCCAGAAAACAGCGCCGGTGCCGCACGGCGAACGGATATTGATCTGCTCCGCCCATCCCAATGAGGGCAAGACATTCTGTGCCCTGAACCTCGCGCTATCGATCGCTGCGGAGAAGGATAATGAAGTCCTGCTGGTTGACGCCGATTTCGCGAAACCAAGCATATTGTCGAGCCTCGGTCTCGAAGGCAGCAAAGGCTTGATGGATGCGCTTGCCGATCCGGAATTGCCGGTCGAGAATTGCATCATCCACACCGATATACCCGGCCTCGCAATCCTGCCGGCTGGTGATCAGACCAACGCCGATACCGAATATCTGGCGTCGGCGCGGACCGAACAGGTTCTCGACCGCCTGACCCGGCACAATCCCAATCGCATCGTCATTTTTGATTCGCCACCAGCATTGTCGGCATCTCCGGCATCTGTTCTGGCGACCCATGTCGGTCAAGTGCTGATGGTGGTGAAAGCGGATGAAACAACCGAGACTGCCCTGCGCGATGCGCTGAGTCTGATGGGCGGCTGTGAACATATCCAGCTTCTTCTGAACGGCACCAAATTCTCGCCGACCGGAAGACGTTTCGGATCCTATTACGGATATGGAGAGTAAGCCATGACCTCGCAAACGATCGCCAAAGCCCTGAAATGCGGAGCGGCAATATTTCCCCTGCTGGGACTGGCTGCGCCAGCCGCTGAAGCGCGCGACCGCAGCGCCGAAGTTACTCCCTATATCGAGATCCAGCAGGTGCTGGTCGCCGACCTGAAGGATGGTGGTGACGTGCTGACCTATACATCGGTCGCCGCCGGCATCGACAGTTCCATCCAGACCCGCAACGCGGAAGCCCAGGTGAACGTGCGTTACGAACGCCGCATCTCCTATCAGGATGATTTCGGTGACGATGATGTGATTACCGGATTGGCTCGTGGTGGCGTGCAGGTCGTTCCCGGCCTCCTGTCGCTGGAAGCGGGTGCGCTTGCCACTCGCAGCCGAGTTGATTTGCGTGGCGAGTCGCCTTCCAATGCGGTCGGTAACATCGACAACGTGACGCAAGTCTATTCGGTCTATGCCGGTCCGAACCTGTCGACCGAGGTCGGCGCGCTGGACGTAAATGCCAATTACCGGCTCGGCTATACCAAGGTCGAAAGCGAAGATACCGGATCCTTGCCTCCCGGGCAGCTTCCGATTGATATTTTTGATGACAGTATAAGCCACTCGGCCAGCGCCAGTGTCGGCATGCAGCCGGGCGACCTGCCCTTCGGCTGGTCGGTCGGTGCGGGCTGGGAACGCGAAGATGCAGGGCAACTGGATCAACGCTATGAGGGCAAATATGCCCGCGCCGATGTCACGGTGCCGGTCTCTTCGACCCTGGCAGTGGTCGGCGGCGTCGGTTATGAAGATATCGAGATTTCGGAACGCGACGCGGTCCGCGATGTCAATGGTGATCCGGTGGTCGACAATGATGGCCGACTGGTTACCGATGAGACATCGCCACGCTTGCTATCCTATGACCAGGACGGGATCATCTGGGATGTCGGCGTGATGTGGCGACCAAGCCGTCGCACCTCGCTCGAGGCCCGGGTCGGACAGCGTTACGGCAGCGAGACCTATTACGGCAGCTTCGGCTATCAGCCCAACCAGAATACCGCGCTGAACATCTCTGTCTATGATACGGTTTCGGGATTCGGCAGCTTGCTCAATGACAATCTGGCCAATCTCGGCACCAGTTTTTCCAGCTCGCGCAATCCGCTGAGCGGCGAGCTCAACGGTTGTGCCTTCGGTCAGTCGGGTGGCTTGTGCTTCAACGACGTGTTGCAGTCGGCGTCCTCGTCCTCCTTCCGTGCGCGCGGCGTCAACGGACAATATACTTATAATTATAACGGGTGGCAGGCCGGTCTTGGCGTGGGATATGCGCGCCGACGCTTCTTCGCTTCGCAATTGGGGGCGGTCGCTGCTGTCGACGGGCTGGTGGACGAAAATTATTATACCAATCTGTCGATTGGCCGCGACATTGACACCTATTCCAGTTTCGATGCGAATGTTTATGCCAATCTGCTGGATAGCGGTTTTGCGGGCGCTCCCAACGTTCTGGGCGTCGGTGCCAATGCCGCATATTATCGCCGGATCTTGCCAGGACTTCAGGGGACCGCAGCGGTCGGCCTGGACAGCTACCGACAGGAGGGCTTCGACAGCGAGCTCACCGCTTCCGCTCTGCTGGGCCTCAGATATGACTTTTAAGAGCGTCAACAACGCCGTTGATCGGAGATACGCGCATGTATGAAACATTTTACGGGTTAACCGGTCGGCCGTTTCAGCTGACCCCGGATCCCCATTTCTATTTCGAGAGCCTGACACACCGCAAGGCGCTGTCCTATCTCGGCTATGGCCTGGCTCAGGGTGAGGGCTTCATCGTCATCACCGGCGATGTCGGCGCGGGCAAAACCACGTTGGTCAGTCACCTGATGGCGACAATCGACAAGGCGCGTCTGACCGCCGCCAATATCGTGACCACCAAGCTGGACAGCCAGGATATCGTGCGGGTTGCTGCCAATCATTTCGATATCGACACCGATCATATGGACAAGGCCCAGCTGCTGAGCGCGTTTGAAGAATTTCTTCATTCCGAAGCGCGGGCCGGCCGACGCTGTCTGCTGATCGTCGATGAATCGCAGAACCTGCCGGTGGACGCGCTGGAAGAATTGCGCATGCTGTCGAACTTCCAGCTCGGCGGACAGGCATTGCTGCAGATATTCCTGCTCGGCCAGCCTGAATTCCGCGACATGCTGGAAAATTCCAACCAGCTCGAGCAATTGCGGCAACGGGTCATCGCGCATCATCATCTTGATCCGATGAGCGCAGAAGAAATCGAGCCCTATATCACCCATCGGCTATCGAAAAGCGGCTGGTCGGGGCGTCCGAAAATTACATCCAACGTATTCCGCCTGCTCTTTGCAGAAACCAATGGTGTGCCTCGCAAAATCAATACATTGATGAGCCGGGTATTGCTGATGGGATCGATCGAACAGGCGGAACTGATCGACCAGGCCATGGTCGGCCGGGTGCTTGCCGACCTGAATGGCGAAGACATCGACATCGATGCGCCGCTGGAGCCGTCGGGCGAGATCAAAAGCCCGCTGTGGGAAAAGCCCAAAAAAGTCCGCGATGCGGGCAGCGAGCCGTCGGTCGAAATATCGAACCTTTCTTCCGAGCAACCGGTTGTCGAGCCCGATGCTGAGCCGTTCGAGCCGGCTTTTGAAGCGCCGCCAGCAACGGACCATGATGTGGTCAATCTCTGGGATCGCGAAGCATCTGTGGAACCGGTCGACGAGCCGGTACAGCCCGAATTTGCGTCTGGGGAGAAGGCGCCAGCATTTGCCGCACCGGGGGCGGCGGCGACCGCAGAGAAGGTCGACATGATAACCCAGCGTCTGTCCCTGTTGGAAAAGCGCATGGATGGTCAGGAAGAAAATCTGCACCGCGTCTTGACGATGCT
>TARA_R110001599_G_scaffold277926_1_pt1 | contig 22377 bp, 38 predicted proteins | sample TARA_R110001599 | Tara Oceans TARA_R110001599 (sample SAMEA4398360) | marine metagenome | biome: Polar Biome; feature: [MES] marine water layer (ENVO:01000295) within the mesopelagic zone...; material: water (ENVO:00002006), including particulate matter (ENVO:01000060) such...
AGTATGAAGGCTATATAAATGATTTAGTCAAAGTACCTTTACATCAAAATCAATTTGATTCCCTAGTTGCATGGATTTTTAATTTAGGGCCAACTAACTTTAATTCAAGTTCCTTAAAAAAAGTTTTAAATGAATCTGCTTATGAAGATGTGCCATTTCAGATGCGTAGATGGAATAAAGCAAATGGAAAAGTGTTAGAAGGATTAACTAGAAGAAGGTTGGCAGAGTCTTTATTGTTTGAAGGAAATAATTGGGAACATATTTAATGGCACTAAGTAAAACACAAACAAAACGATTAGGTGGGATATTATCAATAATGTTTGGGGATAATATACCTAGTGAAAATTTGACTGAATTAATAAAACAAGGTTACATAGAAGTTGTAAGTCAAGGATATAAACTTACTGCTAAAGGACTTGATGAAAAAAATAGACTTTGCACACTCTGTGGCTTAAACATTATGTATTCTTCTGAGAAGAAAGAAACTTTAAAATGAACAATATATCTTGTTTCTCTTTTAGTATCTTCTCTATAACTTTTAGTTCACGTTCTACTTGTTTTACTTCTTTATCAATAATCAATTAACGAACACCTTTTCTTGTAATTGTTTAAAACCCCACATTTTTTTAAAAGTTGATTCAGCTTTATCTAAAGGCATTTTTTCTTGTTTATATATTTCTCTTTCTACAGTATTCATGTGATACCATCTATTAAAATTTACAATATATGGCGCTTCACTATCGTAGTTAAAATTATTCATTTTTTTCTCCTTTTGTTAATTCTTTAATATCTTCTGCAGTAATAGTATCAATAATTAGATGTTTTTCCATCCATTCTTTATTAATACCATCTTTGATAAGTTTATCTTTTAATATCTTTTCTAAATCATTAGTTTGCATTTATAAACCACCCATCTATTTTATTTTTAATTTTTTTGACGAAATCTTTTTCAGATATGTTCTCATATTTATCAATTTTGTTGTAGGCTCGTAATAAATGTATTAAGTCCATATCTAATATATCTAACAGTTCACCCCTTGATTTTGAATGATAAGGTTCTAAGTTTTCTAAATCAGAGGGTATTGCTTTACTCTCTATAATTGATTGTATTTCTAGTAATTTTCTAATTTTCATTTTTTTTATCTCTGTTAATATTGTTTTGCATAGCTGTCCAGTCTTTATCTTTTGTTTCTTTTACTCCTGCTAATTGATACAGAACTTTAGATGTTTCTTTCCACTTTCTATCAAGAAAGCTATCTAGTTTTTTAAGTAATTTTTTTATCATTTATATATCTAATTTATCTTGCCAGTACATTTGAGCTTGTTCTTCTTTCATATGCTGTACGAATGTATCTAAGACATCACTAGGCTTCTCTCCTACGCTTTTATTATAGAGTCCACGCTTTTCTATTACTTGTTCTAAATCGTTCTTAGAACGCATATACTCCCATAATTCTAATTCACCTAGTTCTGCATTTAGTTCTTGTATTTGTTCTTTTGTATCTATCATAATTACTCCTGTAATTTAATTTGCAACTTTATATGAGTCGCTAGTTTCTATTTTAGTTTGGTATCCAAGTTTTTTAAATTTCATAGCTTGGTCATCAATCATTCCATATTTAGTAGATTTTATTCTTATAAACCATTCATTAATTCCGATAGATGGTTTTTTTATATATAGTCTAAATATTTTATAGTGTTGGTTGCCTACAATTTTCATAGTGGTATAAACTCCATAAAAGGTTCTTCTGAATATCCTTCTTCTAAGAACTCAAGATTTTTTATATCTGATTCCCTAATAGGACAAGATAGTGTATCTCCTTCCTCGTTAGAGCTAGCAACTAGACATCTACCTGCAAAAGACATACCACCCCAAGAAAACCATCTATTTTTATTATGTAGGCGACCTTCATCGTCCATTATTATGTCTACGTTAGTACAATATTCATCCCACCACCTAGTAATAAAATTATTAGAACCATCTCCATCCGAATAAATATTTCTAATATCCATAACTCTACATTGTAAAACTTCGTATATTGATTCAAGGCTACCATCTATATCAACTCTGCTGATACTTTGGTCGTAAGGGTCAATTAATATTAAGTCTAATTTTTTATTACTCATTATGCTCTCCTCATAAACTTAACACCTTTCTCACGCATTTCCTCTGCAAGACTAGATAAATGCTCAAACCTAGCATCATTCCACATAGAGAAAGATTCACGCATTAAACGCATTTCTTTTTCTACTTTCCATAACCATATTTTTGTATGGTCTATTGAATCAAATTCTTTCTTTGTCATTTTATTTTCCTTATATAAAAAAGGCATCAATTAAGATGCCTTGTTAGTTTCAATTCTAGATAATACTTGTTTAGCATCAAAGACTGTGAAGTATTTTTTAATTATTACTTCTTCACCAGTCTCTTTGTCTTCACGTTTTTTAATGAAGAATAGAGTTGCAGCTTTCTTTAAACCTTTTAAAGATTTTCCGTTGATACCATCAATTTTTAATGCTTGTTTAAAAGTTACGAATGAATCGTTCTCGTCGTACCCTAAAGACATTAGAGTATCTATGTTCTGACCAGTGTATTCGTTTTTAGTTAAGTAGTTTATCATTTTTTTTTCCTGCTCGTCTGAGCTTTTATCAATTTATACAATAAGTATCGCTGATTCTAATACAAATGTAAACCCTTTTTGGAATAATAATTTAATTAATTGTTATGGCTAAATAGGTTGTAAACCTTTGTAACCTTCTCCTGCTATTATTTTTTTATACTTAATAGGTTTAATTTCACCATTACAAGGTTCTATCTTTATATAGAAACAAGTTCCATGATAGGCCATAGCAGTGACTCTATACCCATAATGTTTTTCACAATATTTGCTGAACACACTAGCGTAACTTTCCCTATCGTTAGTTACGTTATACCCTCTAGCAATCAAATTAGGCACTGTGAAATGCCATCTACAACTAGAGCCATCTGTTATTATTATAGCCTTTGGTTTATTAGAAACCATGCGTTTCATCTCTTTTTGCCATTTACCTGAACTGTGCTGTATTAATGTAAAAAAAGGAAAATCACATACATATATGTCAGCAGGTTCAACTCCAAGAGTTTCGTGTGCATCTTCTTTATTGACTGTAGTATTAGGATAAGCACTCATACAATATCTAAGTTGATTCATACAGTCATCATCTAATTCACCAATAAAATGATGCTTTGGTTGTAATATATTTTGTAAAGCTACTGAAAAAACTCCGCACCCACCAAAAGGCTCTTGAATTATAGAAACACCTTTATATTCACGTAATAAGAACTCTTGACACAAAACATTTTTACCAGTCTCTTGCCATCGTTTATTAAGATACTGATAGTAGCTGTAATCTCCATCAGGCATTACTTTAGGCTCACCAGGAAGTAATTCAAAATCATATTTTTGTAGAATTTTCCATTTAGTTATCATATTTATTATCCTGTTTTAATTTATAGTATTAATAATTGTAATATAGAACTTACCCTTTTTGGAATAAAAATTTAAAATGGTAAATCATCTTCTCGTTCTTCATCTATATAATTAGGATTACCTTTGTATAATTGTTCAGCGTATTCTTGACCTGCTGTTTTTCTAAATCCATATTTCTCAAAGAACTTAAATTCGTTTCCAAACTTAGTATGTAGTTGAGCATGATGAAATTGACATAAAGGAATGCATTCTGAGTCATGACTTTTCAGACCCCAACCCCTGTAACCGCTTTTAGGTTTTAATAAATGATGTGCTTGAACATTGCCATTGCAAGACAAAAACCCTGACCTACTTATAAAGCAAGGCAGGGTTCTAACCCACATAAGATGTTTTACATCTTTAATTCTTTTTGACAATTTTAGAAAGGAGAAGACTTTTCCACAACTTTTTCATTGTAGTTACCTTGTTGGTTATTATCTTCTTCTTTAGGAGTCAATCTAACACCTGTCCATTCTGTGCCATTGTCATTACTATTACGCCACCCACCAAATTTATATTTAATGTTGTTAAATGTAACAGCACCGCCGATATCAGGACTAGTTTCTTTCCTTTTATCTTCAGGAGCATTTAAGTTTAATAAACCCGCACTAAACACAAGTTCATATTTTTTTGTTCCGTCATTATGGGTATATTCAAGAATAGAAGCATATCGTTCTTCACCTTCTATTTTTATTTTACCTTTTCTAATAACTTTACAATTTGTTTCATGCCACAAACTTCCCTGTCCTTCTTTCATTTCATATTCCATTCTATTCTCCTTTTAAAATTAATTTATATTCATAGCCTTTGCTGTTAAACATTCTTCTTTTTATTACTACTTCTCCTGTAGGTTCTAAATTGTATTTCTCTCTTTGCGGTTCTTTTCTTAAATCTCTTATGGCGGCACTTATAGAAGGTTCGCCATAATAAATTCCTATCTTAGCTTTTATTTTTTGCTGTATAGTCCAAAAAGTCCACCATTTACCATCTTGCATACAAAGATATACGCAATCATCTAATGTTAGTTTTTTATTTTTTAACATATATTTCTACAAGTTTTTCATAAGCAGTTCTTTCTTTACTACCTTCTTTTGTATTGTTATATGCTTTTTCTATTTCGTCACTATTTTTTCTAAACAAAACATGATTGTCAGGGTCTGCAGGGTCACTTAAATATTTTCTACACTTATCTAAGAAGGCAGTTTCGTTTGCACTATGTCCAATCTTATGGCCGTCTACATTTATAAATATGTATCCTTCAGATAAATCAGGTGCAGAAGCTTTATTGTTTATAGCATTGTCTACTTCAAATGCAGAAGCATATTCGCCACCGCCTAATCCACAGTTAGCTAATGCTCTACCTATTGCAGAGGTTGTACAGTTTTCTAATGCACTCGTTTTGTTCACAGGACCTTGATCTCTAAATTCTTCAGCAAAATCATTTCCTATATCACGCCACGCACCATCTTGATAAATAGATATTGTTGCTTTAACTACAACCCTCTCTAAATCATTTATTATTATATCGGTAGTAACCCTTGCATCACTTCCGAATACCTTTCTAAAACACTGTAAGCGCGTGTCTACAGCCGTATAGAACTTACCTCTGATATTTACTTTATCTTCGTTTGGCAAATTTGCTATTTCGTTAATTACATCAATTAATTTCATTTCATCTCCATATTGTTTTAGCTAATTTAATTTCATCTTTACCCCATAACCATGAGTCATAGTTAGGATAAAATAAACTTGCTATTTGGTTTTTATCATTTGAATAAGAAAGCAGGTTCATTATAGCAATCGCCACGCTTCTTACAGTTTTAATATGCTCGTCAATATTCTCAACTTGCATACTTATCATCTCTGCTTTTTTAGTAGTTACATATACATAATCAACCATAGCATCAGAATCTTCAGCTTTGGCGTATATAGATAACTGCCTATTTACAGTATCAGGAATAACACTAGGCAACCGACTTACAGTCTTTATGTCTCGTACTAGTCCTTCATATTGCACATCTATGTATCCCAATATTGGAACTGGGATATCATCTAGGTACAAATTTATTTCCTTTTGATAGGAAAGTGGTTTACCCATTTCTTGATAATAGGGTATCGCTATCTCAAGATATGTAGGTATTAAACTTCGTTCTTTGCTTAACTTTTCTAAGTTAATATCAGTGTTCTTTTTATGATAATTATAAAGGCCATCAAACCTTGCTATAGATTCTTTAATAATTCTTTTACTAGATTTTCTAGAAGTCAGTGCTAAACCTACACCCTCGTCAACTACAGTACCCCTCCACATAGCAGGATTACTAGCACCTCTATGTTTATATAAATATCTCATAATAAACATACAAGGGTCTTGTATATAAGTGTTTATAGATGAAGCTGATAAATGTTGTATACCATGCGTTTCAAATGGATTATTATTCATTTCATTTCCTCCCCATCTGGGGTGTTCAAGTTAAGATTTATGAAGTATAATTCATTTTTGGAATATTTTAAACTATTATTTTATGAAATTAAAACAATACTTACATAACAACAAACATACTCAAAGTTCTTTCATTGATGAGATAGAAATGGCTAAAGGAATAAAAGTACCACAAGGCACATTAGCTAAATGGATATTAGGAGCGAGAATACCAAGAAAAGAAGAAATGCTCATAATATATGATGTAACAGAAGGGAAAGTGCAACCTAATGATTTTTATGGTGTAACGCCACCAATATGGAGTAAAGAATAATGCAGTATCAAGTTGAATCGTTGAATGTAACGGAATTAAAAGAGTACGAAAATAATCCGCGTATAAATAAAAAATCTATAGAAAAAGTAGCAGACAGCATAAGGTCTTATGGTTGGAAAGTTCCTATAGTAGTTGATGAAGATATGATTATTTTAGCAGGGCATACTAGATTAGGTGCTGCTAAGTTGTTAGGTATTGAAGAAGTTCCAGTTCATATAGCTAAAGATTTAAGTGAAGAACAAAAAACTGCTTTTAGGATTATGGACAATAAATCACATGATTATTCAGAATGGGATAATAAACTTTTAGGCGTTGAATTTGAAAAATTACTTTCAAGCGATTTTCAATTAGATATGACTGGTTTTAATCTTGATGAAATTAATAAAATTACAGATGGTGTTTTTTTAGAGTTTGATTCGCCTGATTTAGAAATGACAGATAATAACTGGCAAGTTGAAGATGTGCATATACCTGAAACAAACGTAAAGCAATTTATGTTATTATTTAATATAGCAGATATTGATGAAATAAAAAAAATGGTGGAAGTGCTTCGTGATATATATAAAATAGAAAGTCCATCTGATATCATTTTTGAAGCGGTAAAAAATGAATACAAAAAAAATACCAATTTATAATCTTAAACCAGTTTGTACTTTTGAAGAGTCACAAAAATTTGCAGGTAATTACGCTTCAGATACAGATTACTCATTAGTTATTAATGATGACTGTGATGCTTATAAAGAAAATGGTGAGCCTTTATTTTTTTATCGTAAGAACCGTATACCATCTGAAATATGCAAGACAGCTTACAACAACCTTAGAAACGCGGCTACAGATACAGAAAACAGAGGTATGGCAGCAGGGCCATTAGATACAGAAGAACATATTAATCATAAACAACAAAGCAAACACAGATTTCAAAGAATAAAACCTGATGGAACATTGAGTCGTGTTACTAGGTCAAAAAAAGTTAAATCTGGAATAGCGGGTTATTTTGACAGAAACGCAAGATTTCCATATTGTAGACAAACAGCTTTTACTGAAAAAAATAGAAAAGAATTTTTAGCATCTATGCCTTACTTACAAAGTATAAGTTCTCTATTTAAAGAAGCATGTCCTGAAAGATATAACAACCAATATGAATATGCAAAAAAAACAGATAAAGATTTCTTAATAACAAACACAGTTTTCACTACCATCACTGTAAACAAAAACTTTCAAACTGCTTATCATACTGATGCAGGTGATTTAAAAACTGGATTAGGTAATATAGCTGTGTTAAAAGCAGGGAAATATGAAGGTGCATATACAGTTATTCCAAGATACGACTGTGCTTTTGATTTAGGAAGTGGAGACGTATGTTTCTTTGATGTTCATGAATATCATGGAAACACTAAATTAGTAGCCAAGACACCTTTTGAACGCATATCAGTAGTTTGTTATTACAGAGAAAATATGGCTGATTGTGGAAGTATGCAAGAAGAATTAAAAAAAGCAAAAAATAGAAAAGCAGGAGACAGTCTTGGTAGAAAATCGGCAACTGCTAAATGAAGATACGCAAGACAGCGTAATACCCAAAGGGGCAAATAACTGGGCAGATTATCTTTATACCCATACACCAGTAGAGCAGAAATCAGATGGTGTTTATTATAAAAGAGATGATAAATTTTCTTTATTTGGTATAAATACCTTAAATGGAGCGAAGTGTAGACAGTTATTATATTTATTTGAATCAAGACCTAAAGGTGTAGACACTGTTGTTCATGGAACCAATGTAAACGCTTCACCGCAAACGCCTATGACAGCAGCAATAGCAAAGCATTATGGATTAAAGTGCATTCAAGTAGCAGGTGGAACTAATTTTGAATCTATCTCACAAAAGAATTTACCTTTGTTCGCTACAATGTTTGATACTGAATATGACTTATCATGTCGTAGCGGTTTTAATGTAGGTGTGCAAAAAAGAGTACAAACGATTATGAAAGATTTTGATAATTGTTTTACGATTGAAAGAGATATAACTTTAGACCACAAACTACCTAACAATAAAGTTTCAGATATAAGGTCTTTTCATGAAGTAGGCGCATGTCAAGTGCAGAACATACCCAGTCATATTGAAGATATAGTTATACCTTTCGGTTCTGCGAATTCAGCAACTTCTATATTGTTAGGCTTATCTATGCACAAGCCTAAAAATGTTAAAAAGATTTATTTAATAAACGTAGGTGTTGATAAAAGAAATTTTATGTTCCAAAGATTGAAACTTATGAAGGCAGACGTTTCTTCTTTTGAGTTTATTTGGCATGACACTAAAGAGCCTTACAGTAAACTTTACAAAGGCGTACAACAAGACGATATAACATTTCACCCAAGGTATGAAGCAAAAACTATTTTGTATATGAGGAAAAATTTACCTGAACTTATAAAAGATACTACTTTATTTTGGAATATTGGCTCATACCCTGATATCAACACTACAGCTAAAAATGCGAATCTTAAAATACCTAAAAAAGTTAAAGAATATTCTATCGCTACTAATAAAAAATTAGGTACATACTGTGATATAAATAAAATTACACCAATTCAAAACCTTGAATATGGTATGGATTTTAGGGAACCTAAATATCGTAGAGAAGTTTTTTTAAGGTTTTACGAGTTTCATTTAAAACATAAAAGCCATCCTGGTGGTGTGTATTTCGCTTTTCCTTGGTTAACTAAAAAATATTCATTAGACACAGAACAACAGTTATGGTTAGCATTTATTAATGGATGCTCACAAAACATAATAACCTCTTGGCACATATTCAATAAATTTCCAGAACCAGTTGGCTTGAATGTAGATTCAGTAGACGAATGGTGGAATGCGACACAGCACAAATTCAAGGCAGGTTCAGGTTGGGATTCAGATAGAAGATATTTCAAAGCAGGGAAAACTGGCCTACCTAATTGTATGCGTTCTTATATTGAACAAGTTAATAAATTTGGTACACAAGAAGAAATGTTTAAATCGTTATGTGTACACAATGACCCTAACAGTAATTTTGAGAAAGTATGGGATTTTGTAAAAAACAATTTTTTATCTTTTGGCAGATTATCAACATTTTCTTATTTAGAATATCTGCGTATACAAGGATTAAATATTGAATGTAATAATCTATTTTTAGATGACATAAGCGGCTCACGTTCTCATCGTAATGGCCTTTGCAAAGTTCTTGGAAGAGATGATTTAGATTGGTACAAAACTAAAGTAACTTATAACAAAGAAACCACAGACTGGTTAAGTGATGAAGCTGAGCTTTTATTGAAAGAAGCTAAAGAACGCTTACCAAACGAAGATGTTAGTTATTTTACTTTAGAGTCAACACTGTGTAATTATAAATCTTGGCATCGTCCCAATCGCCGATACCCTAATGTCTACATGGATATGTTTCATAACAGAATAAAATATGCAGAAAAAGAATGGGGTGAAGAGGAAGGTAAAATATTTTGGCAGATGAGAAAAGACAGCCTACCAAAAGCTTTAAGACTTGAAGACAATAAAAAAGATATGGGTCTTTGTCCTGAAAAACAAAATCATTATTTACTAACTGGTCAACCAGTTATGATGGATAGTGAATGGGATTGTTTTAAGAATGACTATAATCGTTTGATCAATTCATGAAATGTGTAGCTATCGGCGGTGTACCTGCTACTGGTAAAACTACATTGATGAAAAATATTATTAATATATTACAACCAAAAAAAAAGTTTAAATATGGGTTATTAAGAGGTTATATCCAAAAAGATATTTCTATATTAGGTGTTTATAAAGCTAATGATGTTTTCGCAGGCACAGATAAATTATCAATGGCTGTTCAAAAAGACTATCAAAAATATATAGATAAAATAATGATGAACACCATATTTGAAGGTGATAGATTATTCACTAAAAATAATCTGCTTGATATATGCAAAAAATATGAAACAAAAATTATTATTTTAGAAAATGACAAACAAACTTTACAAGAAAGGCACATAGAAAGAGGTGACAATCAAAGTGAAAAATTTAAAAAAGGTAGAGCCACTAAAATAAACAACATAGAACTTGAACTAGAACTACAACCTTATATAACTAAATACAAATTAAATAGCCATAAAGAAAGCGAGGATTTAGCTAAAGTTATAGTTAGATATCTTAATCTCTAAATCTATCTTGGTAATCTTCCCAACTGGTTTCTTCTTCTTGGAATTTTATAAAATTATGGGTATTCAAATTATAAGTAAACTTAGCTTCACCAATCTGACCATATAAACCTTGCTCTCTAATTTTTCTTGTAATTACACTCGTTGAGTTTTCATCAAAGTCCCTATGAACTGTTAAAACAGCATCTGCTTGGTTATGCCAGTGAGCCGCACCACTTATATCGTAGGCAGTTGGAGGACTATAAGAACCATCATTAGACTTAGGCAACTTAGTAGGGTGAGCAATAACCCAACAAATAATCTCGTAAACTCTAGTAAATCTTTTACACAAAGAAATAAAGTCTCTAATATGCTCATCTTCTCTCTGATTACCTTGTCTTACTGCGGACACTTCATTAAAAGGGTCTATAACTAAACCCTTAACACCATGTTTATAAATAGCACTCTTTGCAATATTTAAAATTAGTTCAATAGAAGGAATACTGTCTTTAGTTTCTATAAAATAGAAATGTTTATGTATAAAGTCTAAACCCTGATTTAGTTCTGATTTTGTCATTCTGTTAGAAAACCCTTCATCAAAAGATTTACCTAAATACATTTGTAATAACCTTCTTATATGCATTGATGTGGAATGTTCAGGAGAAAATAAGGCAAAAGACCATCCATGGTTCACAGCGAGTTTAAGTAAACATTGATCAAGGAAAACAGACTTACCATGATTAGGTATTCCAGTAATTACTGTAAAAGTACCAGTCATTGGCTTATAAATATCGTCTAGACCCTCTAAGCCAATCTCAGTCGGCTTTTCGTAGTTACCCTCATACAAATCATTAATTTGTTCAAAGTAATCTCTAGCAGTATGTAGTCCTTCTATAGGATAAGGCTCTGCATTATCAATTATTTCTTTAAGTTTTAATGCTCCATGTTTCATTAAGACTTCATTAGCATCTTTACAATTATCAGGAGTTCTAACGAACCAACACAAGTCTTTACCGAACCTGTGTAAGAGTTCTTTGTGTAAAGCTTTACCGCTTGTGTCGTTATCAGTAAATAAGATAATTTTCTTAGCTACCAGTTTGCAGTTCTCTAGTGCTTTATATCTAGCATCCTTTTCATCACCTTTAAATTCTTTTGGAGCACCATTAGGTAATGTTGTAGCATTATTTAAACCGCATTCAGCTAAAGATAAAACATCCATTTCGCCTTCTGTAAAAATGACTGTTTCAGATTTACATACATTGTCATAGTTATAAAGTATAGATTTAGTGTTAGCAGATTGTCTAAATTGTTTATCAGTTGTTCTGTATTTAATATTCGTTAGTTTTCCATTCTCATCAAAATATTGAAAACCTATCCAATTATTTTCGTTATATATTTTGTAATGATTTATAGTTGATTCACTTATACCTCGGTCTTTAAAAAACTTAACCATAAAACTTTCTTGTTTAGGTTCTAATTTATTAGGTGCAACATAAACAGGTTTATTGTATGGCCTGAATATACTTCCTGTTTTTTTACCTCCTTTAAAACCGCAATGATGACAGTTCCATACAACGCCATCATGATTAATAGTTACAGACAGGGGATTGTCTCTTGGATTGTGCGGTGGCTGACAGCTAGGGCATTTTACTTTTTGATTACCTTCTTGATGATGGTTCAATTTAATTCCGTTTTCATTTAATGTTTGTTCAATCGTCATTTTATTATCCTGCAAGGTTGTTTAAGGTTTTATCCTTAATGGGTTTATTTATATAGTCTAGATATCTTTGTTGATTTAACCACGTTGTTGGATGTGGTATAAACTTTTCTTCTGTTGATTCGTTTTCTTTTGCAAAAACTTTAGTCGCATAATTTATTTTAGAATAATGTTTTTCGTCAAACTTCATAAAACTTTTTTTGGCTTGATACTTCCCTACTTTACGAGGATAGACCTTCCAAAATTCATCAAAATATTTTTCTTCCAAACTCTTAGTATTAGTTTTTGTATCATCTTTAGTATTGGAGGGTTCTGACACCCCTACCCTAAGTGTATCTACACCCCTAGGGGTTTCTACACCCATACCTAATTTAATGTGGTATCTGTTACTCGTATACCCACCATTTTCAGTTTTTCTATGTTCTATTTGTAAATAACCAAGTTCTTCAAACTCTTTAATTGTTTTCTGTACTCCTTTAGTGTCTTTAAGTCCTATTATCTTGGCAATGTGTTTATATGATGGGTAACATGAACCTTTTTCGTCAGCGTAGTTCCCTAGTATTACTAGTATTAATTTTTTAGTCGGTGTGAGTCCTTCAGTTTTTAGGGCAAGATTAAGATATTCAATTGACATTTATTACTCCCATTTCAATTTACAATTCATGATAGTTTATTTTTTACAATTTATAAACCCTTTTTGGAATACTATTTTATGTGGCTACATCACCAGTACTTTTATCTATAATACACAAGACACCAAAATGATTTTTTAGTATCCACACAGTATTTTTTTCTTCTGATAATTCAAGACATGGATATGAATGTTCGTTCATGACAGAACCCATATATTCTTTAACGTAACATGTCCATTGATATGAAGCTTGTTCAAATGTTTTAGCTTTCATTTATTTCTCCTATAACTCTATCCATTCTTCAACTTCAAGACCGAGTTTATAATCTTTAACACTGTCTTTATAAAAATCTCTTGCTTGAGCAACTTCTAAGGGTTTGTCTAACTTGCCTTGTACATCATCAGCAACTTCGTACATAACAGCAAAGGGCAACTTATAAGCTAACCTAAACAATATATCTCGGGCATACTGTTCCATAAGTGTGTAACCAGTTCCACCTATAAAAATGCAAAGGCTATCTAATTCTATTTGATAATCTTTAGATGAGTAATACTCAAGATTATTTCTTTCACATATAGACCAGTGTATAAAGTCTTTACCTTTTATTGGATGTCTCAATATAAGCTTTTCTTTAATAAGCAGTTCTTTTATTTCTGAATATCTGAATTCATTACTATTGAATTTAATAGCGAATACATTCTTTTTTTTCATTTCGTAATACATAATTTATACCTTAGTTAAACGCTTACCATGGGTGCGTTCATATTCTTTTAATTCTTTCAATACTTTAGCATGACCGTTTGTAGCTCTTCTAAGTTTAACACCCCAAAGTTCTTCTCTTTTTAGCATGGCTTCATATCGCATTTGCACAATGTCTTTTTTAAGTGTCTTTTTTGCAGACTCTAAGATAGCTTTACGAGACTTTTTAATATAGTCATTATTAAATACATACTTTGTGAATCTCCATTCCATTATTGCATGTTCAACACAATGAGGTCGTGAAAGGTTTTTGCGGTATCCCATCCAGTGACCAAAGTCATGAATAATGTTAGGCCAACCGCTTTCAGTATTAATAGTAAGAACTCGTCGTGTACCTTTATTCTTTCTATCGTAGTGAACCCATGTAGAACGATTACCGCTACCTTCACGAATATCGTAAGGCAACTTAGACTTCATTTCGCTTTTCCAAAAACCTCGTATCACTATCTTGGCTGTATTAAAGTCAACTTTTTCATTTTTATGATTAGAACTAAAACGGATAGGAAGCCCTTTTGATTCCCATAGGGCGTTTGATTTGTTATACCACCCTATTGCTTCTATAGATGTCTTCATTCCGCCACCTTCTTAATAACTTTGTCTGTATATTTTTGTACGTATTTAGGCAAGTATTTACTATCATCGTTTGGATAAATTTCTATTTGTTCTAAACCTTCATCACCATACTTACCATGATAACAATTAACTTCAACGCTAAAAGTTTTGTCATTTATATAATCTTTGATATTAGAATTAACTTTATCTGTTTCTTTTAAATCCCAATACCAAACATCCTCACCTGATTTTGTATATATATAAAATTCGTAGAACATTATTACACTCCTCTTTTTCTGTAGATATCTTCTATATGCTTCTGTGCATCTTTGTTCATAGAATCAAATTCTTCACATTTTCTACATTCTTTTTCGTAAGTTAAAACATAGTCCATATCATCACAGTAACTACAATCAATAGGACCTTTGTCGCAGTACTGGTTATCATTTTTAGCATCTTTACAGTTTTTCCAATCTATCATTATTTACTCCTAGTAAGGTCTGCTGTTAAATTACAGCAAACCCTTTGTTACAAATTGCAATATAAGTATGTTCAACTTTAACGAATTGAAATATTGCAGTTACCCTATCAGTTTCAGGTATACCAACAATGATTGGTGCAAACTGAGTAAGGTTGTATTTATCTAATGCTTTTTCAAGATTAGAAACTGAAGCGTATGTTCTAGTGTTTTGTAGAAAGTTAGAGTTTGTCATTTTATTTTACCTTGCTAATTAAAGCGTTTTATCAATTTATATACATAGTATGCGGGATAACTTTACAAAAGTAAACCCTTTTTGGAATAATATAGTTGTTTTTTTACTATTTATCATTAAATAAAGCGTTTTTGGAATATTAATGTGATAATATTTGAGAAATAATGGTTACTAAAACTAAGCAAACAAAACTTACCGATACTAAGAAGTTAAAAATACGCAACGATTTTGTTCAAGGTGTTGATACCGAAGAAAAGAAATTATTTCCAACACTTGATGAATTGTGTAAACAATACAAGGTAGCAAAAAGCACTGTATATAGAGTAGCAAGAAGTGAAGGTTGGAAACTACAAAAAGAACAACTTCAGTCTGAATATATAAAAGAGTTAGATAAAAAAAGAAGTAAAGACATGGCTAATAAATCCATGAAAACTGATGACAGAACTTTACAATTAGCAGACGCAGTATTTGTAACTATTGCACAAACACTTAAACAAAATAATCTTGAAATACAAAACAACAAAAAAGGATTAGCACCTAATCAAATAACAGCATTGGCACAAGCAATATCAATCACTCAAAAAGTTTCTAAATTAGCACTAGGAGAAGCAACACTTAATATAGATGCAACAATCAACGAAAACACAAATAAAGCGTTCAGAGAAGCTATGGAGCTCCTTGACGAAGTTGAAGACAGCAGAGCAAGAAGCGTTCAGTCTACGCACTAACTGGTTATCAATAGCAAGAGATAAACAAATACAACCAAAGTTTATAGAACACTATATATGGTTGATATTAGCAGGACGTGGTTGGGGTAAGACTAGAACTGGTGCACAGGATATCGCACTTTATGCTTTGAGACACCCTAACAGCAACTGTGCAGTAGTTGCACCAACGCATGGAGATTTAAGGCGTGTATGTTTTGGTGGCGAAAGTGGATTACTTAGCGTTATACCTAAAGAATGTTTATTAGAATCTAAAGATCAAAAAGGATATTCATCTAGTGTGTCTGAAATTAGATTATTTAATGGTTCAAAAATAACAGGTTATGCCGCACAAGAACCTGATAGATTAAGAGGACCACAATTTCATAGAGCTTGGTGTGACGAGATAGCAGCATGGAGATATCCAGAAGCATTTGACCAATTAATGTTTGGTCTAAGGCTAGGGGATAAACCGCAATGCGTTATAACCACTACTCCAAAACCAACAAAACTAATTAAAGATTTAGTACAAAGAGAAGATGTACATGTTACATCAGGAAGCACATTTGAAAACGAAGCAAACCTTGCTGAAAGTGCTTTGACTATGTTGAAAGATAAATATGAAGGAACAACTTTAGGTAGACAAGAGTTATATGCAGAAATTATTGAAAACCTAGAGGGTGCACTTTGGACTAATGATTTAATTGAAGAAGCACGAATATCAGATGATGTTGATAAAGAACTCACACAAATTATAGTAGCTGTTGACCCTGCAGTAACTGCTAATGCAAATTCAGATGAAACTGGTATAGTGGTTGTAGGTAAAGATTATAATAACGAATTCTATGTATTAGAGGATTTAAGCGGTAGGCATAAAGCAGATAAATGGGGTAGAATAGCAATTAATGCTTTTTATGAATGGGGAGCAGATAGAATAGTGGCAGAGACTAATAATGGCGGTGACTTGGTTGAAAGGTTGATAAGAAATATTGACCCTAATGTTGCTTACAGGTCTGTAAGAGCCACAAGAGGAAAGATTTTAAGAGCAGAACCCATATCAGCGTTGTATGAACAGAGAAGGGTACATCACATGGGTGTATTACCTGAGTTAGAATCACAGATGTGCAGTTATACAGGAGATACAAATAGTTCGCCCGATAGATTAGATGCTTTAGTTTGGGGATTAACTGAATTAAGCAAGTCTAGGGGACAAGTAAACTGGAGAATAAGCTAATGGCAATATTAGATAACATCAAAAACATATTTACAACAAAAATACCTGAACAAAAAAACTCAAACATGATGGGTTATTTTGGCGTTGGTACAGAAGAAGCTAAGATTTATAAATACCAAGACTTAGCTAAAGAAGGTTATTTAAAAAACGCAATCGTATATAGATGCGTAAACGAAATATCTAAAGGTGCTAGTGCTGTACCTCTACTTCTAAAAAATGGAGATGAAATTGTTGAACAACACCCAATCATTGACTTACTTAATAGACCTAACCCTCTACAGTCCTACTCAGAGTTTTTTAATTCCTTATTTGGTTATGTGCTTCTTAGTGGTAATGCTTACATCCTTAAAGTAGGCAACGAACTCGGAGCACCAAAAGAATTACATCAATTGAGACCTGATAGAATATTAATCAAAGGTAGTGGTAACTCTATACCTGATAAATATGAATATATGATAAATGGAAGGTTGCAAAAAACATATCTTGTAGACCAACTTAATGGATTTAGCGAAGTTAAACACATAAAACTATGGAATCCTCTTGATGATTATTATGGGTTAAGTCCAATGAGTGCTGCTGCTGTTGAAGTAGACCAATTTAATATGTCTAGTAAACATAATGTGAACCTACTACAGAATGGAGCAAGGCCAAGTGGAGCTGTTATATTTAAACCACAAGATGATGCAGGGTTCGCTGCTAACCTTAGTGAATCACAAAGACAGCAATTACTAACAGACTTAAATAACAGATTCAGTGGTGCAGGTAACGCAGGGAGACCGATGTTACTTGAAGGAGACTTTGACTGGAAAGAGATGGGTTTAACTCCAAAAGATATGGACTTCCACAGATTAAAGAACATGGCTGCTACTGATATTGCTTTATGTTTCGGCGTCCCCTCGCAACTTGTAGGCGTACCTGATGCACAGACCTATGCCAATGTATCAGAAGCAAGACTGGCTCTATATGAGGAAACTATTATTCCACATCTAAGAAAGATTGAATCAGACCTTAACGAATGGTTAGTTCCTCTTTATGACGATAGACTAAGTTTACAATTTGATATAGATTCCATACCAGCATTATCAGAAAGGAAAAGAAAAACTTATGAAAATGTTACTAGTGCCGTTCGTGAAGGTATAATGACTCGTAACGAAGCAAGAGAGCAGATAGGTTTATCACCTATAAATGGTGCTGATGGATTATATATATCAGCGAACTTATTCCCTTTAACTGATGACGATGTACCTGAAGTAGAAAACCCAATTAATGATGAAGATTTAGAAGAATATGTAGATGAAGATGAGGTTGATAAAGAAATAAACTTCTTAATACAAGAAGAAAAAGCATTATCAGATATAAACACAGTACCTACTGATGCTATGGCAACTGAAGCACAAAGAGGTTTGAACTGGCGTAGGGAATTTAAAAGAGGTGGAACTGAAGTAGGCGTTGCTCGTGCAAACCAATTAAAAAATAAAGAAAACTTATCTACCGATACAGTCAAAAGAATGTTCAGTTATTTTTCAAGGCACGAAGTTGATAAACAAGGTCAAGGATTTAAAAAAGGCTCAGAAGGTTATCCAAGTGCAGGAAGGATTGCTTGGGCATTATGGGGTGGAGATGCAGGTTTTGGATGGTCTAGGAAAGTTAGGAATCAAATACAAAATGAACTTGATGGCAAAGCAGAAGCAGGTAGCCTTAAAGTAGGTGATATGGTTTCTTGGAATAGTTCAGGAGGTAGAGCTAGAGGTAAGATAAAAAGTATAGTCAAAAGCGGTACATTAAAAGTACCTAATGCTGATTTTACTCTAAACGCAACAGAAGATAATCCTGCCGCACTTATAACAGTCTACCAAGGCGGTGAACCATCAGATGTAATCGTAGGACATAGATTTGCTACTCTAAGAAAACTTTAGTGCAAACCAACCTGAAACAGTTTAATACTTTCAGGCAGGGTAGAGTAGATGCCTTAAGAGAGTCTCGTAAGCAATCAGTATTAAGAAACAATTTAGAAAAAAGATTTTATAGAACATTATCAACATTGTTCCGTAAGTTTATAAATATACAATTATTCACATATAAAGAGTTTGGATATTTCACACCTGAAGTAGCTGAACAAAGATTGAATGAAGAATTTATACCTTTAATAATGTCACATTACAGAAGGGTCTTCAAAGCTATATATAAAAATAATGAAGATAACTACATGCTAAACAGAAAAGCAGATGAAGCTTTTGTCTTCGGTAGAAGCTTTGACTTTGAAGCATTAGTTGCACAATACTTTGCAACAAGGCAGTTAATACTAGTCGGTATAAGTTCAAGAATGGCTAATCAAATATCAAATAAAATAGAAGAAGGCAGATTAGCAGGTATGACCTTAGAAGGCATAGCTAACTTAGTTAGTAAGGAGATGACAATAATAACTAGAAGCAGAGCGGCACTAATAGCAAGAACAGAAACACACAACGCGGCATCTTTTGCGAACCATTCGTATCATTTGACAGTACAAAAAGATACAGGTATCAAAATGCTTAAGAAGTGGGTAGCAACTAATGATGAAAGAACTAGATCTGCACATGCAGAAGCTAATGGACAGATTGTTGATATGAATGAAGACTTTACAGTTGGCGGTGTGCCTATGGGATATGCAGGTGATTCTAAAGGCGGTGCATCTAATGTTATAAACTGTAGGTGTGTAATTGTATATGCTGATGAAAGAGATATGGAATAAATGTTAGTCTTTAATATGGAACTAACAAACCATACCTACTCTACCTAGCAGGTCGTAAGCCTAGTGATACATCGTGGGTAGCTTGCTCCACAACAACTCTAGGATTTATTCTTGCTTTTTTTTGTAAATATCACAAGTATGCCTTCCACCAGTATTAGATATTGCTATAGCTATTTCGTGTAAATTATTGATAGGGTAGTCCCATAAATTATCTTTAGTTAAATAATCTTTTTCTTTGAGAAAGTGTTTTACATCTTTGAATTTTATAACCCAAGTAATACATTCTTCTTCATCATCACATATATATATTTTCATTTTAATACCCTCCCATAGTTATTTGATTCAAGTGTCTGAATGAAAGCTATAGTTTTAGCAACATCATCTGATGTTTGATAGCTTTGAACATCATCTCCTTTGTATTTTAAAAACTTTCCATTAGGTTTAAAGATTGCTGTTTCACAATTGACACATTTGTTTTCAACATTCTGATTACTTCTTGCTAAGTGTTTATTAGAGCAATAATTTACTACACCAAACTGTACGGAAATCTCATACCCATTTTCAAAAGTCATTGAAAACCCTTGATATAATCCTTTATCGTGTTTCCTGATTCCTAACATTATGAAACCTCCTGATTAGAAGGTTTTTTAAATATAGCCATAAGGCCACCATCTTTAGAATAGATTTTATGATTACCGTTATACATGAATCCGTTAATATCAAAGTTATCTATTACTTCTGTTTCTCCGCTATTCTCGTAAAGCTTATTACCTCTTGGACCATTGCCCATAGGAACTAAGAAGTATACTAATTCGTTTTCTGTACCTTCATCAATTATCATTACATCACCTGATGAAGTTGACCTTAGTTCTGTAACACCTTTACTTAATTTACATTCAAGTGTTATATCTTCGTTACTGAGCCAAGACTTATTAATGTTATTAGTTAATTCATAAGCGTGTTGTAAAGAAACAGTATTAACACTGGCAACTTTTAAGTAAGGCATTTCGTTGTTCATGAATTCTCTAGCGAAGTATATTGTTATCATTACGACACCTCCTGACAACGATAACCACCCCAACCTTCGCCAGTGGCGTAAACGAGCCAGTAGCCACAGTTATCACAATCTTCACGATTGGAAGTTTGGTCAAGCGTAGGAGCTTTACATTTAGGGCATTCAGAAGATTGAAGTTCAAAACCGCCAGTTCTTTCTATTCTTATTGTCATTTTTATTTCCTGCCATTTAAGGCTGTTTATCAAATTATGAATTAATTATCGTTTGTTTTTCTTAAAATGTAAACCCCTTTTGGAATAATAATATAATTAGTTATATAGACCTATATATTGTGCTTGAATAATATATGCATTACTATATGTAGATAAAAGTGCCATAATGGTATAAATTTATCACATCTTATACGGAGACAAAATATGTCTAATGAATATACTAATTCAGAACAAACATTTAATGTCAGTATTAATGAATACGATTCACACGAAGATTCTAGCCAGAATGATGAAAAACACATAAGGTCAGTTATAGAAACTGATGACTCTTACACAATAGAATTCGGTAAAAGCGAACCTGATACTGAAGAAACTATTGATGATATGAAATACGAAGATAAAGATATCGTTGAAGTAAAATCACAACTTAAAGCATACGAAGGAAACGCTGATGAAGAGTATGGTATGTTTGAAGGATATGGCTCTGTATTTGGAAATAAAGACTTAGGTAACGATGTTATAGAAAAGGGTGCTTTTAAAAAGTCAATTAGAAGAAGAACCAACAAAGGTGTAAAACTTTTATATCAACACAAATCAGATATGCCGATAGGAGTCTTTGACGAGATAAAAGAAGATGACCATGGCTTAGTAGTAAAGGGCAGATTGGCTCTTAAAACTCAAGCAGGTGCTGAAGCATATGAATTATTAAAGATGGGAGCATTAGATGGCCTTTCAATAGGTTTTAAAATAAACCCTCAAGAAGTTTCTTATGATAAACGTGCTAACAAGCGTATTATCAAAGAAGTAGACTTAATGGAAGTCAGCCTTGTTACTTTCCCAATGAATCCACAGGCAACTGTGCGTTCTGTGAAGGGTCAAGAGATTTCAATAAGAGAGTGGGAAAATGGGATGCGTGATGCTTTCAATCTTTCTCGTTCAGAAGCAAAGATGGCAGCAAAAGCTGTCACAGATGTGTTTGTTCAACGAGATGTTGAAACGAGTACTGATTTGGTAGATGCCATAAAGAACTTAACCTTAACCCTTAAATCTTAATAGGAGATTATTATGTCGGAAGATGTAAAAAATGCTATTTCAGACTTAGGTCAAACTTTTAACGAATTTAAAAAAGTAAATGACGAAAGACTGGAAAACATAGAAAAAGGCGAAAGTACATCATACGTTGATGAGAAAATATCTAAATTAGAAGCCAAAATGGATTCTTATGAAGACATGAATCAGAAACTTACTGTTGCACAAAAAAACGCCGAGGATATCAAATCGCAAATAGACGAACTACAAACTGTAGTAACAAGACCAAATTCTGGTTTTGAGTCTAAGCAAGTTGATGAATACTTAAACGCTTTTGATACTTACTGCAGAAAAGGACTGGAAGGTCTTGATGTAGCTGAAAAGAAAGCATTAACAGTCAGCAATGACTCAACTGGCGGATATTTAGCACCACCTGAATACGTGAGAGAATTGTTAAAAACAATTACAGAAATTTCACCTATCAGAAGTATTGCTAGAGTTCGTTCTACTGGAGCTAGAAGCATACAAGTCCCTAAAAGAGACGGACAGTTTGCAGCACAGTGGGTATCAGAAAGTGGCACAAGAAGTGAAACTACTGGTTGGCAAGTAGGACTTGAAGAAATCCCTGCACACGAAATGTATGCATTAGTGGATAT
>TARA_R110001599_G_scaffold131048_2_pt1 | contig 22374 bp, 14 predicted proteins | sample TARA_R110001599 | Tara Oceans TARA_R110001599 (sample SAMEA4398360) | marine metagenome | biome: Polar Biome; feature: [MES] marine water layer (ENVO:01000295) within the mesopelagic zone...; material: water (ENVO:00002006), including particulate matter (ENVO:01000060) such...
ATGATGTCCTCTATTGAAACCCCGATGCGCGAAGGTGCTTTTGATTTATCAGACGAAGAGAAAATCGCCATTATTCAGGGCCACTTCGAAAAAATCATGCACACCTTAGGCTTAGACTTGACTGACGATAGTTTAAGTGGCACACCAAAACGCGTAGCCAAGCTTTACGTAAAAGAGCTTTTTAAGGGCTTAAAGCCAGAAAATAAACCTTCACTTTCTACTTTCCAAAATAAGTATGAGTACAGTGAAATGCTTGTTGAAAAGAACATTACGCTTTACTCAAACTGTGAGCATCATTTTCTACCTATTGTTGGTAAAGCACACGTTGCTTACATTCCTAACGGAAAAGTAATTGGCCTTTCTAAAATCAATAGAATCGTAGATTATTACTCAAGAAGACCACAGGTTCAAGAGCGTTTGGCCATTCAAATTCTTGATGAAATGAAACGTTCTTTGAACACAGAAGATGTAGCGGTATATATTGATGCCGAGCATATGTGTGTAAGCTCTAGAGGTGTATCAGATCAATCTTCATCTACGGTTACTGTGGAATACAGCGGTAAATTCAAGGAAGAAGAAACCAAAAGAGAATTTTTAACCTACGTGAACGACAAGCTTAAATGAGCCTGATTGAACAATATCCAATTTCAGTATACAACTCACTCACAAAACAAAAAGAGGTTTTCAAACCCCTTGTAGAAGACCGAGTAGGCATGTATGTCTGTGGACCGACCGTGTATAGCGATGTCCATTTGGGTAATGTTCGCACCTTCCTTTCCTTTGATATTGTTTTTAGGTACCTCAAGTTTTTAGGTTATAAAGTGCGCTATGTGCGTAACATCACCGATGTGGGTCACCTCGTTGGCGATGCCGATGAAGGAGAAGATAAAATCGCTAAAAAAGCACGTTTAGAAGAAATTGAACCTATGGAAGTGGTGCAGAAATACACCAACGGCTTCCATGATGTAATGCAGCTTTTCAATATTCAAGCGCCTTCTATTGAACCTACAGCCACCGGCCACCTAATAGAGCAAATTGAATTTATTAGGAAGATCATTGAAAATGGCTTTGCCTATGAAAAGGACGGTTCTGTCTATTTCAATGTAAGAAAATACAACGAGGCACATCAGTACGGAGAGCTTTCGGGCAGAAACGTTGATGACATGCTTTCGAACACGCGTACCTTGGCGGGCCAAGACCAAAAAGCCGATCCTTTGGATTTCGCTTTATGGAAAAAGGCCGAAGCAGGACACTTAATGCACTGGCCATCGCCATGGAGCGAAGGTTTTCCAGGCTGGCATTTGGAATGTTCTGCCATGAGTACAAAATACTTAGGTAAGTCCTTCGATATTCACGGAGGAGGAATGGATTTGAAATTCCCTCACCACGAAGCGGAGATCGCCCAAAACAAAGGTTGTCACCATGCTGGGGGCGCCAATTATTGGATTCATGCCAATATGCTTACCGTAAATGGTCGTAAGATGGCCAAAAGCGAGGGCAATGGTTTTACTCCAGAAGAACTGGTCACAGGAAATCACAAGCTCTTGGAGCGTGGTTATAGCCCTATGACAGTGCGTTTCTTTATGCTCCAAAGCCATTATGCAAGCACGCTGGACTTCAGTAACGAAGCCTTGCAAGCTGCAGAGAAAGGTTTTAGGCGTTTGATGGCCAGTGTTCAACTGATCGACAAACTTCCTGCTGCGGGAACTGGAAAGGTTTCCAAAGAGAAATCGGAAGAGCTCAAAGGCTTTATCGACCAAGCCATGCAAGACTTGAGCGATGACTTTAATACTGCTAAAGCGATTGCTTCATTGTTTGAAATCAGTTCTAAAGTCAACACCTACTACCAAAACCCTTCGGAACTGGCAGAGATTGATGCTGAAGCTTTTGACTTTGCGACTACGAAATTCAAGGCCATTATCAACGATGTGCTAGGTTTGGTTTCTGAAACCGAAAATGCGGCTCAAAACAATGTTTTAGAAGGCGCAATGGAAGTTTTGATCAACTTAAGAAAAGAGGCGAAGTTTTCTAAAGACTATGCGCTTTCAGATAAAATAAGGGATGACCTCAAAAATGTGGGCATTCAATTAAAAGACGAAAAAGGAGGCGAAACCTCTTTTACCATAGACTAAGCATATGATTCTTTCAGGAAGGGAAATTCAAAGAGAAATGGGCAAAGGCATCAATATTGAGCCTTTCAACCAATCTCAGCTGAACCCAAACAGTTATAACCTAAAGTTGCATCAGGAGCTACTCACCTATTCGAATACCGAATTGGACATGAAGCAGCCCAACCCAACGGAAAAGTTGACAATTCCTGAAGAAGGATTGCTCTTAGAAACCAACAAGCTTTATCTGGGCCGCACAGTGGAGCACACTGAGACTTCTAAGTTTGTACCTATGCTGGAAGGCCGTTCTTCTATCGGACGCTTAGGCTTGTTTATTCACGTCACTGCTGGCTTTGGCGATGTAGGCTTCAACGGTTTCTGGACATTGGAGATTTTCTGTGTGCAGCCCATCAGAATTTACGCTGGAGTAGAAATTTGTCAGATTTTCTATCACACCATTGAGGGTGATTACGACATGTACAAAGAAGGCAAGTACCAGAACAACCAAGGCATTCAGCCGAGTTTACTTTATAAGGATTTCGAGAAAAAAGCTTAATCTCAGATATATACTAGGCTTGGGTCAAATCAAGCTTTGTCTTCTGGCCTTTTGAACAGCCTCTAGCTTGTTGTGCACTTGTAGTTTTTTGTAGATGTTTTCGATGTGCTTTCTTACTGTACTGGGGGAAAGGAATAGATTATTAGCAATTACAGTATAACTAAGCCCTTCTGCCAACTGCTCTAACACTTCTTGTTCACGAGTACTTAAATCAACAATATCTTCTTCGATTCGGAGTGAGCCCTGTTTTTCGGGGTAACGAAGTAATTTCAATGTTTTTACGGCAATGGATGGACTCATGGCTGCGCCTCCCTCAATGGTTTCTATAATGGCTTTATGAAGCTTATCCCCTTCAATTTCCTTCAGTAAATAACCATCGGCCCCGACACGAATGGCATTGAAAATATGCTCATCATTATCGAAAACGGTGAGCATAAGCACCTTGATATGAGGGTATTTCTGCTTGACAATATTTACGGTTTCAATGCCATCGAGCACGGGCATTTCAATATCCATCAATACCAAATCAAGGTTGTGATTCTTCTCCAATTTGGCCAGAAATTCACTTCCGTTGTGTACGGTGTACTTAATATCCAAATCACTGAAAGGAGACAGTTTCTCATTAATCGCCCTTGCTAAAAAGGTATTATCATCTACAATGGCCAATTTTATTTTCATAACTCTTACTCTCTTAACTTCTACATATTTAAGCTTCCACAGTCAACTCCACTTTCGTTCCCTTACCTATTTCACTACTTAGCTCAAATATTACTCCTGCCTTTTCGGCCCTACTCTTCATGATATAAAGTCCGTTTCCGGCAAACTGTGTTTTGGTGTCAAAACCTTTCCCGAAATCTTCCACCACGATTTCCACCTTACTTCCAGTGTCTTTGAAGGTCACCAACACTTCTGAAGTTTGAGAATGCTTCACGGCATTATTTATGGATTCTTGGATAATCCTGAACAGGTTCATTCCCACAAAAGCGCTGAGCATCTTATCACTGGTGTCTCCTACGGTGCGGACACTGATGGCATCATCTGTTGCATCGTGGACTGTAGCGGCCAATTGATTTGTACGCTCCTGAATATCTTCTAAACTGATCTCATCTTTATTCATCGCCCAAATGGTATCCCGCAGTTCAGCAATGGTTACTAAGGTGAACTGCTTCATTTGAGTTAGTTTCTCAGCCATAAAGACCTCGCCTTTATCAAAATTGCGGATTGCCGTATCGGTAATAGAAGTAATATAAGTCAGTTGAGAGCCAATATTATCGTGTAAATCGCGTGCGATCCGAATACGTTGCTCCTTCAGGTTTTCCTGGGCTTTTACTTCTACAAGTGCCTGCTCTAATGCCATTTCATTTTTAATCCGCTCCGCTTTCATTTTTTGCTCTCTGAGTAATGCAAAAGCCACCACAAGAATCAAAACCATTAAAGCTCCGCCTGCAAGCAATAAATCATTTCTCTTTTTCAAGGTCAATTCATTGGCGACCAACTCATTTTTTTGGCGAAGAATTTCATTTTCTTTTTGCTCAGATTCATACTTTTCTTTCAGGTTGAGCATTTCTTGGGCCTTTTCATTGAAGAAAAGACTGTCTCTGGCCGCAATGTGCTTTTTAAGATACAGCTGAGCTTCTTTGAAATTCTGCTTACCTTCAAAAATTTCAGAAAGCGTTTTTGCCAGCACGTCTATGGCAGGTAGGAAATTCATTTTTTCAGCCTCCTGATAGGTCGCTGAAGCCAAGTTTTCAGCTTCCTGAATTTTTCTCTGCTGGAAAAGCACATTCGACAGGTCGTTTTTCAAGAAAAGAATAGCCAACCGCTCTCCCCTTTCTTCCTGTAATTCAATGGCCTGATGATAATATTTCGCTGACGCTTCTAGGTGCTTCAATGCCCAATTTGACAGTCCCAAATTGGTTAAAGGATAGGCGGCATCCAGCCTTGCTCCAATTTCATTGTAGCCTTCCAATGATTTTTGAGCATATTCAACCGCTTTGTCATACTCCAGTTTATCCATATAAACAGCTGACAAGTTATTATAACACATGGCTATATAGTATTTGTCGCCAAGGCGCTGGTAAATATCAAGGGCTTTGAAATAGTACTCAAGTGATAAATCAGGTTCTTTGATGAGTTTATACCTGTTGCCCAAATTCTTATACGATCCAGCAATCCACAAACTATCCTTAGCCATTTCATAGTTTTTGAGGGCTTTGAATTGAAAGTCGACAGACTTATCGAACTCGGATGTGCCAGCATAGGCATTGGATATATTGGTATACAAATTACCAAGCAATGTATGGTCATCGCTGTTTTCTAAACCAGCCAATGCCCTTAAGTGATACGCTAAGGCTTCTTTTGGTTTTCCTGCGTCATTCTCCAAAATACCATACACCATTAATATAATGGACTGATAATGATCGCTTTTCATGGATTTAGCGGCATCAAAAGCACGGTCCACATAATGCCTCGCACTGTCTACATTCACAGAACGATATTTCACGGCAATATCCTTTAGGGTAATTACTTTGTCTCCTTCTTTTTTATCCTGAAGCGAAGATTTAAGCACCTGAATTTCTTCCTCAATACTGGTTTGAGAAAAAGCTGAATTTGAAAGCAGCAAAAGAAAAAATAGGACCAGAAATGGGCTTAAAAATGACTTTAGAAAAGACATCCAATAGAAATTAAAGCGCATGTTGATATGCATTAAATGATCGTTCTAAAATACACCTTCTTGAATGAAGCACAAGCAAGGTGATGAAAGATAAAAAGCAAAGCCCGTGAGTTCCAAATAAATTGAGAACCCAGCGAGCATTTGCACATCACCATAAAAATATTCTTAATTTGATTTATCTACTAGCTCTTTCACGGCACTTTTCAAGAAAGCGGTGACACCCAGTTGAGCCCCTTTAATAAACTTACTAGGCTCACATCTCACAGTAATGTAGTCCGAATCTTCTTTGTTTTCTACTTCCCAAACGGTCATGATATTACCATAGGTCGTACCTGGTTTATCTACGTCTGCTCTTTGGAAAGCATCAAATTTTTGCTTCTCCAAAACATCAGAAACCTCAATACCTCCTTTGGCCACTACTTCTCCAATATTATATTTAATAATGCTCGATTCACTGACTTTAAAATTGGTTTCGGCTTTTACCTGAGCCGTCCCTGCCAACCTGCCCAAGGCTTTTGATCCCTCACCTTGTCCGTCTTCGAATGAGCTCACCACAACCACCACTTTGTTAAAGATGAAATCATTCTTTTGCGAACCTATCTTTCTTTCTGTACCTGTTTCAAAATCTGCCAGTGTAGCAATACCCGATTTCGTTTTATCAAACTCTTTTTGAGAAACTACAAACTTCTGGGTGGAAGGTCTGGTCAGTAACATCCCAAAACGTTCACCACGTTCTGGCCCATTGCCGGCTTTCAGTTCCCATCTTTTGTCGCGGCTAGTTTGGTAAAGTTTATGATCCCATACTTCTTCAATTGGGGCAATCTCAAAACCTTGCAACTCTAGTTCCTTTACATAATCAGCATACAGTTGGTCGGTAAGCTTCTGTAGTGCTTCTTGATCTAAACCTTCAAGCACCAAGGTCAATGAAGCCTTGGCATCACCTTTTAGGCCACCTCTGAACATTTTACCACCTTTCTTTTCATCCTCTAGGCTCAAGGCCGTTTGGTAATTCACTTGAAAGTCGGAAATGACTACGCGCTTAGGGCTTTTTCTAAAGTTTAGATTGGCAGGCCCTAGAATTTTAGTTTTATAATCCTGTACCTCTTGCGATAAAGCCACGGAGGTAGATGTAAAAAGAATGAGTGCGAATAAGAGTAAAGGTCGTTTCATCATTATCTAATTAGTTATAATTAATAAGTCAAACTTAGGCTGCTCTCCTACGGCATTCAATAGGGCAATTGACGTAATCTGCTTCGCAGAAGCAGGGAATCAGGAAATAGGAAATCAGTTAAACAGGGATCGGGGAATCAGGGATAAGGCATAGGGCTACATGTAATGTCTGGAGCAACCGAGCTAACAGAGGTTTGGAAGCAGTTCAAAATGGTTAAAACCATTCCTTCAACTGACTAATACAAATAGCCCACGGTTTAAACCGTGGGCTATGAAAGACAATAGCTAACCAAACCGTTTCAACGGTTTAAAATTGCTTAACGTAACCACCATCCTTCCAAAAAAATTCAACTGACTCGCAGCGCTGGGGAGCAATGACGGCTAACGCAGGCCTTCTTAGTTTTTAAGCACTAAGTAGCACCAAGAATATTACTGTTTTATAAGATAATTTCACTAAACTTATAGCAAGTTTAAAAGCTGCGTACAGCACACCCTAATTGGGGAATAAAGCCTACTTTTTGAGAGCTATTGGAAACACAACGTGCAAATAAGTGAGCATAGACCAACATTTCAAGTAATACAAAAGGAAGACAACGCAAATAATGGAAAATAGACTTGAGCTAAAAACAATCAGTGAATTGAACCAATTTTCGTTCTTCGTTCCTTCTTACCAGAGAGGATACAAATGGACAAAAAAGGAAGTAAATGATTTACTGAATGACATAAACGAATTTAAGCCGAGAGTTATAGACAACTCAGATGAGAAAACCTGGTATTGCCTTCAACCAATTGTTGTAAAGAAACGCAATACGAATCAAAGCTCATTTGAAGTAATCGATGGTCAACAGAGGTTAACTACAATATTTTTAATTCTCCACTATCTCAATCAAGATTTCGTAGAGAGTCGTAGAGAAAAACTATTCCACCTTGATTATCAGACAAGAATGGAAACATCAAAATTTTTAGGGGAATTAGATGAAGATAAACTAAATGATGATAATTCAGACTTCTTTCACATATCTCAAGCCTATCAAACTATTTCAAAATGGTTTGAGGAACGTAGAGTAAACTTTGACAAGCAAGAATTTGGCTCAAAATTCAAATATAATTCAAAGGTAATCTGGTATGAATCAAAAACGGAGAACCCAATTTCAATTTTCACCCGAATCAACATAGGGAAGATTCCATTAACTAATAGTGAGTTGATTAAAGCTCTTTTCTTGAATAGTTCAAACTTTATTCGTTCCAATAAGGAACAATTAAGGTTAAAACAATTAGAGATTGCCACGGAATGGGACAATATTGAGCATGGCTTACAAGACGATAGGTTGTGGTACTTCCTAACAGGAAATAAATCTCAGACAAACCGAATAGAATTCATCTTCAATCTAATGAATGAAGAGAAAGACGAAAATGATCCATATGCAACGTTTCGGTTTTTCTCTAAGCTATTTAAAAACAGTAGTCAAGAAACTATAGAAGTAAACTGGAAGACCATTAAAGGATATTATCAAAGGTTTAGTGAGTGGTTTGCGAAACGGCAATGGTATCATAAAATAGGATTTTTAGTGACCGTAGACGCAATAACTATTGACAAGCTCTATGAAGAATCAAATAGCTTGTCAAAGATAGAATTTGGTGATTTTCTAGATGACCTGATTTCAGAATGTATGAAAGGAATAGTACTTGAAAACTTAGGATACCCTGATAAAAAAGAAGTAAGAAAAACACTTCTCCTCTACAACATCCTAACTATGCTAAACAGCCCTAAGGACAATTCATATTTTCCTTTCAATTTATTCAAAACCGAAAGTTGGGATATTGAACACATCACATCAATAAAAGACACTATACCTGATAAGAATCGCAACCATTGGTTAGATGATGCAAAAGTATTCATTGATATTTCTCAAAAGGAGGGTAAGCAACTTTACGCTAGATCTGAAAAATGTAATATTAATAATGAGGACGAATTCAAAGAGTTATTTCAAGATATAGTTTCTCATTTTAATTCAGAGCTTGGTGATGATGCAATTAATGATATATCTAACCTTACTCTATTAGACTCTGAAACTAATCGAGGTTATAAAAACGCAGTATTTCCTCTAAAAAGAAAGACAATTATCAATAGGGATAAGTCCGGGGTGTTTATTCCTATTTGCACGAAAAATGTGTTCTTAAAATACTTTAGTGAATACCCACCGAAAATCTCATTCTGGACCGAGGAAGACCGTGAGAATTATGAAGCGGATTTGTTTTCTGTACTCGATAAATACTTGATGTCAAATGATTAACGAAGAAAATTATACTGGACGTATTTTGAACTTTAAAGAATTAATGGATGAATACGAAGTCCAAATACCAATTATTCAAAGAGATTACGCTCAAGGCAGGAAGAGTCAAAAAGAAGTAAGAGACAACTTCTTGGGTGCACTTCATAACTGTCTAAAAGAATCAAGCCCGATAAAACTTGACTTTATATACGGTAGCATAATTGATGAAAAATTTCAACCACTTGATGGGCAACAAAGGCTTACAACCCTGTTCCTACTCCATTGGTATGCTGCAACCAAGGAAGGAAAAATGTCGAATTCAGACGTAAAAACTATACTCAACAGATTCACATATGAAACAAGAATCTCTTCGCGTGAGTTTTGTCAAGCATTAGTTCATGAATCAATTTCTGAAATAAGTCCTGAACATAAGCTAAGTGAATCAATAATCGATAAAAATTGGTTTTTCTTATCATGGACTAAAGACCCAACTATAGACGCGATGCTCAGAACCATAAATGCTATTCATGAAAAATTTTACGAAATAGATAATCTCTGGGACAAACTTTCTTCCAATCTTATACAGTTTTACTTCGTTGAACTCGAGAATATGGGTTTAACAGATGACTTGTACATAAAGATGAATGCAAGGGGTAAACTATTAACACCTTTTGAAAACTTTAAGGCTGGTTTTCAAAAACGAATTGATGAAGAAACATGGGAAGAAGGAATAGATGTTAAGGAACACTTTGGTGTTAAAATAGATAACGATTGGACAGATTTTTTTTGGGATCACTTCAGAAAAGGCGATACTATCGATGATGCTCAAACTAGACTGACTAGTACCATTGCGATGATCATGCAATCTGTTGAAAGGATTAATTCAACAGAATCAAGGGTTGACTTGATAAATCAATTGCAAGAAGAACCAAGCCAAGTAAGACCCATACATTTCACCAAGAGAGGCTTTGACTATCTCTTATCTACCTTTAATACATACAATGAAAAGGTAGTACTATCCAACTATATAAATGATAGACTCCTATTCCCAATGTGGAGACATACTCCAAAGAGTTCTTTTCTTTCAATGATAGTTTATGAAGACAATTCTACTTCGACTATTCAACGAGATAGTGCCACATACACTCAGAAAGTTTTGTTTTTTGCTGAATCTGTGTTTTACAAAAAAAATGATCAAGCGAACCGAGAAACGTATGAAGATTGGATGCGAGTGGTTCGAAATATTATTTCAAGAGCTGATATTGACAAGGATGGCTCAAGACCAGATATAGTAAGAAGTCCTCAATCATTTGACGGGATAATCAATCTAATCAACGAACTATCGGATGGCTGCCAGAGCATTTATCAGTTCCTTGCAAAGGAACCTAATTTGAAATCACAATACGCAAAGGATCAAATAAATGAAGAAATAGTAAAAGCAAAGTTGATTAACCACAACTCTTCTTTTAAAGAGGTTATTTTTAAGGCTGAAGACAACGAATTACTTCGTGGTAAAATAAGTTTTTTGTTTCACTGCATAGATTATGACTTTGAGCCTACTAATTTCAATATTGAATTATTTGAAGCTGTTTCAGGTGTCATTAATAAATACTTTGATAATGAAAAAAGCCTTAACAATGAGATCAGGAGAGCAATGCTCACTATTGAAGTAGAAGGTATCTACGAATTTTATTCATACTGGTGGTCATATTGGCATATTGGCCAATCGACTAAAAGAAGATTGTTTGATAGGTTTAGAGAGATAGAGTATTGTATCAACCACGATCATTACAGAGAATACTTTAAACATTTCACCCTTAAACTTTTGGATAAAAGTCCATCTCAAATCGCATGTGAATTTGTCGCACCAGAGCCATTCCCAAACTGGAAACTGAGGCTAATTAAAGAGAATAACCTTTTAGATCAATTTAATAAGACTAACCACATAGCAATAGCAGAAGATAACACCCATTGCTATATTTTGAAGAGTAAGAGGCCAAGGGAAATTGAGGGAAACGTAAAAATAATGTAATACCCGCAATCACGTAAAAAGCCGTGAGCCATAAGCCCACGGCAAAACTTTAAACATTAAACCCTAAACCAACTTCAATACCCAGTATAAATAAATGGTGCCCAGAAGTATGGATGCGTTTGATCGCCATATTTTCCTGCAATAAAATTGCGTTTTACTTGGGCCAAGGCGGCTGTGGTGGCCATTTTTTCATTGAACATTCTGCCGTACAATTCTACGCTGAGGTACATGGTACCGGTGTCACTCACGCTCCATAAAGAAGTAAGACTGCTGTTGACGCCCGCATTGAATAAAGCCTGATTCAAGCCTTTGATTCCATCCCCTGGCGACTCTACTCCTAGCGCAGTTTGACAGGCGCTGAGCATTACAAAATCAACAGGCAAATTCAGTTTTTCTAATTCACCCACCACAAGCATTCCATCTTCGCCATTTACGGGTGTTGATTTTACCGTCATGGCAATGCCACTCAAATCAAACACATAGGGATGTACGCTGGCGTGGCTCGACAAGTGCACTGCTTTATATTTCCCTAATTCATTCGCCTTGCTCATGCGTTTGAGCTCATTTTCAGTCATCATCTCGTCCAAGCGTACATCGCTGTTCGGAATAATCTCTTCAACAATCACCACTTCCTGTCTTCCGCCTTCCAAAAAAACCATAGGCTCCTCTCCCTGAAAAGTGGCGAAAGCATAATCAAGCGGTTGGTTCTTTTGCAAATCTTCTCGCACGCGATAACGCAGTTTCTCCAAGTCACCCAGTGAGTTCAATGGTGCTTTAGCAACGGAATAATTCTCATAAGTAGCGCCACCAAAGCCCAATATATTCTTCTCATAGGTTTTCTTAGGTTGGTTTCTTAAAGTAGCAAGTAAGGCGGCATTTGGAATGTAGCCAATTTCGAAGCGTTCCGCCAAATAGCGCCCGTTAGCATCAATCAGCGCATCAAAAGGGATGGTACCGATTAAACCTTCAGGACTGATGGTCAGTTTGGTAATGCCTTGCAGTTTTTCTTCTAAACCATCGATAAATGTGATATGGAAGCGCTTTAATAAATCAGGCATTTTCTCTTTCTGGAAGAAGACATATTGGTTATCTACCACTTTGGCTTCCATGTGTTTTCTCAGGTATTGGGTCATTAATTTAAATTCCCCACGACCGAACATGTTGAGTTTTCGGGTTTTCTCACCTTTCAGGTAATCGAGGTTCGGACTTCTAAATTCTTGCTTCGCCAGTTCTTCCTCTAAAACAATCAGTTCAGGATCATTCTCTAATAAATCCACAAAAGCCCCAGCCGATCTGTTGTATCGGGTGTACACTTCATTTTTGGTCACCAAACACATTAAGTAGGTGCCTTCATAGGTTGTACCTTTAGAAACATCGATAAAAGAAAGATAGGCTTCTTTTTCACCCAGAATAGCCTGAAGTTCCTTTAAGCTGAGTTGTTTCTTCTCACTCCTTTTGTCATTCAAAAGCGAATAAGACCGGTTGGATTCAATCACATCATAGATTTCATCGAACTGCTTGGTTTCGTAATAGGTTGCCGCTAAGAACCCATTGACTCGCTGAAATGCATCCAAATACCCTCGCTGCGCTAAAGGATCTAACTTTTCCAAAGCAGCAATTTCCTCTGCTCTTGCTTTCTCAAACTGCACAGCGGCCTCTGCATATTGCTTGGCATCCATCAATCGAACACCATCATTATAAGGATCGCCCGTGAGTTCCAATGCTCCTCCTTCTCCAAGAATATTAGCCGTAGTAGAAAGTCCGTTTTTCGCAAAGTTGACATAGTCGTATTTATCGACCCCTGGAATTTTAAGGAAACTTTCGGCACGCTGGACTATGGCCTTTCCCTTTTCAACTTCCTTATTGAATGCGTAAGCCCTCAATATCACATAATATGCCTCAGCCAAATATTCTGGTGATTTTAGCTTCGGTAAAATATTGACATAGGCATCGGCCATTGCGGAGGCATCTTCGAGCTTTCGCTGCTCCGTTAGCGCCATAACCTGGTAAAAGTAAATTTTGGCCAGTACTGCGTTAGAAGGAATATTACCCTTGAAATCTGTCAAAATAAGATTACTGGCAGCCTCTACCCTATCCCAACGCTTTAAAGATGCTTGAAGACTAGCCAGCCTCACATAAGCACGGTAGCGTGATGCGATATTGTAATTGGTCTGATCAAAAACGATCTTCTCTAAATGCGACTCCAACTTCTGCCCGAAAGTAAAATTCACCTTTTCAGCCATACCAGCCAAACTCACTAGGGCATCGTTGTATAAAGATCTGGAAATCAAACCCTCTTTCACTGCTGCTTCAGCGGCTACCCAATCGGCCAGGGTTTTATCCGCAATTTCATTATTCGCAATGCCCTCATAACTCGCCCCAAGATTAGAGGCCAAGTTTTCGAAAGTAGCTTTGGCCCTTGCCACACTTTCTGCACTGAAATTAGTCAAGTAGCCATTGGCTTTCTGCACAGTAGAGGCCAATTGAGGATAATTTGAAAGTGAGTTAACATAGGAACTCAGGTTTTCATAATTCCTTTGCATGGTCGTGGCGTCTGCCCCCATCGCTTGCATATTCCTTAAAAATTGGTGAGCCATTTCTGGCATATTACCATAAACAGCATATAAAAACCCGTAATAGCTATTGGCTATATCGTAGCTATTATAGGCCACCGACCATTGGGCAAAATCGACTGCACTTGCAGCTTTATCATTATCGTAGAGTGCCGTAGAAGCCAAAATAAAAGCTTGAGAGTTTTCTGGATAAACCTCTAGCAGATTAATGGCTGCATTAAGCTTAGCGCTTAGGTTATTTGATTGGTTGGCCTGTTGGTAAGCGACATAGCTCGGATGAGCCTCCAACTGCGCTGGCGGAACACTTACCTGAGCAAATGTGAATTGGCAAAGGAAAATTAGAGCGAAGAATGATAAAGATTTTTCCATGGTGATTGAATTATGATTTTTAGCCGAGTTTCATTTGTCGTACACAACAAAGCTATGCAGCTACAAAGGCAGGTTCAATAGGGCAATTGACGTAAAATTCCAGAATAACCTGAAAACGTAAATGAGCTTTTTGATTGCGAAGGTACTTTCGGCTAACAAGATGACTAGTTCCCAAAAGAGCTAAAGCAAAGCGCTTAAATCGTATATTTGATGTATGAACCCTTATTCGTAAGCATTCCATGAAAAGAACCTTATCTATAATTTTTGCGCTCATAGGCTGGTTTGCCATAGTGATTCAATATTACTTAATGTTGGAAAACAGGGTTGCTGGAATTCCAGAAACGACTATTCGGTTTTTTAGCTTTTTCACCATCCTTACGAATTTATTAGCCACTATTTACTTCACTCGTCAAGCCATCGTAGGAGACAAGAACAATCGATTTAATAGCCCTGGGGTACTGACCGCCATTACAGTTTACATTAGCATTGTGGGTTTGGTTTACCAATTAATATTAAGGCAGATATGGGAACCTGAAGGCTTAAGCATGTTAGTAGATGAACTGCTTCATTCGGTAAATCCTTTATTGGTAATATGCTTTTGGTACCTATATGAAAACAAACAGAAGGTCAGCTTTAAGCAGATCCCGAGGTGGCTTATCTACCCGCTTGTCTATTTAATATTTATACTTTTCAGAGGGAGTATCTCCGAATTTTACCCCTACCCTTTTGTAGACGTATCAGCACTGGGTTTATCTCAGGTTTTAATCAATTCAGCCGGCTTACTTTTAGTGTTTTTCATCATGTCGGCCCTATTCGTTTTTACGGGTAAGCGGATAGGCAAACGAAGCATTTGAACTCAATTGGAATGAAAGTAAATGTTTAGACATCAAGGAAAAAGAAGAACTTTTAAGAATAACCTACGGATTGCGATCGTACTTTCCTTTGTGGCTGGAATTGTAAACCTAGCCGGCTTTCTAGCCATACACCAGCTCACCACCAATGTGACGGGGCACTTTGCGCTTTTCATCAATGACATCCTTCAGTTTGAATTCTGGAAAGGCCTGGCCTACTTTCTTTACATCGTTTCCTTTCTAATAGGGTCTTTTACTTCTAGCCTGCTCATTGAATGGGCCATGAAGACTCAAAAACTCAATATTTTCATTTTACCGACATTACTTGAATCCGCAATTCTTTTGCTGGTGGTTGTTCTCACAGACTTATCCATGCTTGAATCGCCTCATGGGATTGCCTATCTGCTCCTTTTCGCCATGGGCGTGCAAAACTCATTCGTTACTAAAATATCGAATGCGGTAGTTAGAACCACTCACCTGACAGGGCTTTTCACCGATTTAGGGATCGAATTGTCACAGCTGCTTTTTCTCAAAAAAACAGCTAAAAGAAAAAGCGTTTTCTCTACGATTAAATTGAGGGTTTACATCATCTCCTTTTTCTTTTTAGGAGGAATCATTGGAGGCTTTCTTTATATGAAAATCGAGTTGAATGCACTGATCATTGCGGCCGTAATTCTATTATCTGGGCTGATTTACGATGATATGAGACACAGATTCTTGCTCGCCAAACGGAAGTACCTCCACAAAAAGATGGCTTGAGACATACATGCTTCTAATTCGCGTTATGTGCTCCTCAAAATAGGCAAGCATCAGTTACCGTAGTGGGTAAGTAAACCTCAGAAGCTTACTAGTTCGCACTTTTAGTGCGGACTGGTCTTGCTCCCCTTCTCAACGCTTAATCTCATAAAAAAACCAACTCTGTTTCCAAAGCTGGTTTTCTGCTCTTTTAAATTATGCACTTAAAATGCATAAGAAAATAGGTACTCGCCACAGGCAAGCACCAGTTACCACAGTGGCCAAGTGAGCGCCAGGGGGGGGCCAAGTGAGCACCAGGGGGGACCAGTTACCGTAGTGGCCAAGTGAGCACCAGGGGGGCTACATTACTTTATCAAACCAATACCCTAGTGGCACGAGCCATATAAAAAAAACTAATATTGATAAGTTTGTCCTTATCCAAGTTATATCATCAAAGACAAATAGGCTCAAAAAAGTCATAATGAACACAATAGCAAAAGCAGCAAGCGTTATGTAAAATGGTGTTTTTTTCTTACATATAAAATTTAGAGAAATACCAAAAAACAATAAAATGCAGAAGATTAAAACCAAAAAAACTAATGTAAGTAACACTATTTTAGAATATTGATTTTCAGTAAAAGGACTGTAAGACATGAGCCCAAATAAAATCCATAAGCAGCCACTAAATAATATTGCTGTTTTTGATATTTTGCCTAAAACAAAATTTTCCATTTTGCTTCTAAATAGGTTTATAGCAAATATTACTATACATAATCCAGGAAGTACGTATATAAAAAACACCGTAGGCATATGTAAGTTTATTCCATCTAAGTTAAAAGCTGTTAATGGCAAATTCTCCAACTCTTGACTAGCATTTGGGTTGGCCAATATTAATATAATCAGACCTACTAGAAGGCTGAGTAATGAAAGAATAGAGAATGATGTATTTTGCTTCATATTTGATTAATAGCTTTGGATAATAGATAAAGAGAACATATCAACGTAAACCAACCTAACACTCTCAGTGTCTGTTTTGATAAGTGTATATCAGTTTTACTATATTCCATCCTCTTTGAAACGAGAAGAGACAATAACCCAATAGCTGCAAACAATAAACTATATATTAACTCTTCCACTATTTATCTTCCTCGTCTTTTGTAAGAGTTTTGATTCCCTCTTTAACTATTCCGCCCTTGTTGGTGTTCTTCACCAACAAGCCCCCAATGATTACTCTACCACTAACTCTGCTCTCAATTTTCGCATGCTAGATGCTTTCTACCTTTTAATGATACGTCAAATTGCTGATTCGAATTAGAGTGATGATTTCTTAGCACTTTCCGAATTTGCTGATTCGTAAATTTCATGAATTCTCTTTGGATATTCTGATTTGAAAATAGAAAAAATGATAGGCTCATTGTGAAAATTGATTCTATAGCCTGTCGGTGAAGAACACCAACAGGGGCATAAAACCAAAAAAAGGCTCATCCGCAAATGCGAATGAGCCTTTTTAATAAAGTTCTGTTTATCTTAAACCACTTGGGTCAACTCTTGTTGGCGTTTGTGCGCCAGAGATCATGCCTTCTGCGGCTTTAGCAATGGCCTTAATGGTGTTGGTCATATGCGCCATATCCAAAGTACTTACTTCATCAGTAGCCTTGTGGTAGTCCTCATCAATATCGATTTGTGTAGTACTGATAGAGTGTGCAGGAACGCCCAATCTAGCCAATGTAGCATTGTCAGATCTGTAGAATAAGTTCTGAGTTGGGTAAGGATCTGGGTAGAAAGTATATTCCGTTCCTTCCACCGCATCTTGTAATAATTTACCAAAGCTAGACTTCTCAAAACCTGTAATCCAAGCGGTGTTCGGTCCATCTTTCGCTCCTTTTCCAATCATTTCAATATTGAACATGGCTACAATTTCGTCAGGATTCAATTGCTCAGAGAAATGTCTTGCACCATACCCACCACTTTCTTCAGCCGTAAAGGCTACAAATACGATGGTTCTTTCTGGCTTCTTGCCCGATGCGGCAAAGTACTTCGCCAATTCAATTACCGCTGTAGTTCCAGAAGCATCGTCATTAGCACCATTGAAAAGGTTATCGCCTTCCATTCCATCACGAACACCTAAATGGTCGTAATGCGCTCCAAAAAGAACGATTTCGTTGGCTCTGTTCCCTGTAATTTTTCCTGTTACGTTAGAAAGACTTTGTGCGGTTACCGCATTCTGAACTTCGATATCAACAGATGTTACTGCCGTCAAATTAGAGATTACCATCACCGTAGCATTGTCTGGGTCTAAAGCAACCACTCTGCTTCCACGTGATGAAAAGCCTTTGTATCGTTCAAATAAATCCTTGTGGGCTGAATTCACCAACACCAAGTTCTTCCCTGTTCCTCTTCTGATTTCGTTGTAAACGGTTTGAAAATTATCATCAGCACCAATCGTTCTTACATTCAGGTCGGCAACGTTAGTCCAATCAAATCCTTCAGAATTCGACATGGCCACCATATCTGCCGCATCAACAGCTTTTCCATTTAAAGAAGCTGACATGCTTTCTGGTGCAATCGAGTAAATATCAAACTGCTGATCGTAGCTGGTCATTCCTTCTAAATACTCTAAACCTGCTTTCTTAAATTCTCCCTGAATAAATTGAGAGGCTTTTTCAATTCCCGGAGTGAAAATCATTCGGCCTCCCATATCATCGGAAGCCAATGTGGTGACAACTCTTGTCACTTCATCTTGGGTGATCTCGTATGGAGTTTGGCAACTCGTAATGCTTAACGAGGAAACAATAAAAAATGTGATAAGCGATAAAATGGGCTTTTTCATGGTGTAATAATCAATTTGTTTGCGGTGTGAATTTAGAATAATTTTCTTCAATCTCTGCTACCGCTGATGTCATTCAAAGCTTTTGCCCCAAACGGTTTCAAGCTAAACAAAAGCATCTTAATTTTGCTTGCTCATATACCCCATAACAAAACAGGCTTTGTCTTTCGATCCGTATTCCGTTCAGCTTCCCGTTACCGAAATCATTGACGATGTGCGCCAACACTTGAGCCAAGGGAATACGCTGATTGTAAACGCCCCTCCTGGAGCTGGAAAAAGCACACTGCTTCCCCTTGCTTTATTGAATGAGCCGTGGCTAGAAGGAAAGAAAATCTTGATGTTGGAGCCAAGAAGATTGGCAGCCAGAACCATTGCCGAACGCCTCTCCTATTTTTTAGAAGAGCCTGTTGGCCAAACAGTCGGTTTCAGAATTCGATTTCAAAACAGGACTTCTGAACACACTAAAATAGAAGTACTCACAGAAGGGATTCTCACCCGGATGATTCAAAGTGATAATGCTTTGGAGAATGTGGGCTTGGTCATTTTCGATGAATTTCACGAACGCAGTATCCATGCCGATGTAGCCTTGGCACTCTGCCGAGAAGCCCAACAAGTTTTGCGTAGCGATTTGAGGATTATGATCATGTCGGCCACGCTGAACATGCCGCAATTGACTTCGCTATTGAAAGCACCTGCCATAGTCAGTAAAGGCAAGCAATATCCAGTTGAAGTGCGTTACGAAAACGACATTGATGAATTTTCAATGGCCGAACTCTGCGCCAGAACCGTAATTAAAGCGGCAAAAGCCAATGAAGGCGACATTCTAGTTTTCTTGCCCGGTCAGCGGGAAATCCACACCGCCAACGAAATTTTAAGGAGAGAATTACAAGGATTTTCCATCCATATGCTTTACGGTTCGCTGCCCCAAAGGCAACAAGCCGCAGCCATTTTACCCGACAGAAATGGAAATCGAAAAGTAGTGTTGGCCACTTCCATTGCCGAAACCAGTTTAACCATTGAAGGGGTTAAAGTGGTAGTAGATAGTGGTTTTGGACGTACCTCTAAATTCGACCCCAACTCTGGCTTGTCTCGATTAGAAACTGTTCGTATTTCAAGAGATTCTGCCGACCAACGGGCAGGAAGGGCTGGTCGATTAAGTCCAGGGGTTTGTTATCGTATGTGGTCTACGGTTACCCAGCAACGGTTAACCGAGCATATTACCCCCGAAATACTTGAAGCTGACTTGGCCTCTTTGGTACTCGATATGTCGCAATGGGGCATAACGGATGTGCAACAAATGACTTGGCTCACTCCTCCTCCGAAAGGCCCTTTAGCGCAAGCCACCGATTTATTGCATCAGTTAGAAGCATTAGAAAACGGTAGAATCACAGCGCATGGCAAGAAGATGCTTCGTTTGCCCTGTCATCCACGAATTGCGCACATGCTGCTGATGGCCGAAGAAGATGATCAGCTGGAATTAGCGACTGACATTGCGGCTTTATTAGAGGAAAGGGATCCGCTAGGCCGAGAAGCAGGCATTGACATCAACACCAGAATTGAAGCGCTGAGAATCCACAGAAGAGAAAACCGCGACAATCGGAAAATGGGACGGATCGAAAAAATTGCAGAGCAGTATCGCAGTCTTTTCAATATTCAACCCGACAACAGCAGCGTTGACCCTTTTGAAACAGGCGTGCTGATTACCCGTGCTTACCCCGAAAGAATTGCTTTTGCGCGCCAAGGAAACAATGCCCAATTCCAACTCTCCAACGGACGCTACGCTATGGCAGGTCACCGTGAGGATTTGGCAGATGAGCCTTGGTTGGCCATTTGCCATATTGATGCCCGTGAAGGCATGGGCAAAATCTTTATGGCTTCCCCTTTGAACCCACGTGATTTGGCGCCTTTGGTCAAAGAAACGGAAGTTATTACTTGGGATACCAGTGAAGGTGGCCTGATTGCCACTAAGGATTTGCGCATTGGCAGCATCGTATTGCAAAGCAAGCCCATGCCCTCGCCAGACGAAAGTCATAGGGTGGCTGCCATTTCCGAAGCATTAAAAAAGGAAGGTGAACAACTTCTAGATTTTAATGAAGACGTTCAGCAATGGCAAAACAGGATTCTCAGTTTAAGGAAGTGGAATCCGCAAGAGCACTGGCCAGAAGTAAGTACATCTAGCCTCTTACAAACCAATGCTGAATGGTTGAGTCCGTATTTAACCAATATCAAACGACCTGAAGATTTAAAGAAAATCAACCTAAAAGAAGTGTTGCAACACAGCCTAACTTTTGAACAGCAACAACGCTTAGACAAACAGGCCCCAACGCACATCAGTGTTCCTAGCGGCTCTAAAGTCAAACTCATGTACCGCGACAATGCCGAAGCACCCGTATTGGCCGTTCGTATTCAGGAAGTATTTGGCTTGGCCGAAACGCCAAAAGTAAATGAAGGCAAGCAATCCATTTTGCTGCACCTGCTCTCTCCCGGCTTTAAGCCGGTTCAAATCACTTCCGATTTAAAGAGTTTTTGGTCTGATGCTTATTTTGAGGTGAAGAAAGAGCTGAAAAGACGTTACCCTAAACACGTTTGGCCAGATGACCCATGGAACGAACCTGCGATTAGTGGCGTGAAAAAGAAGTATTGAGGGCAGCTCTTTTTTAAGAATAAATCTAAAACCAACTTAAAACAACCCACCTAAATCAGTTCATAAGCTGATATAAGTCATAGTGTACACTATGATTTCAAACAACTTTTGTATTCGACAATAAAATCAAAATGTCATGAGAATACTGAAAGGAATATCTGTAGTGTTTTTTTTACTCTTTTTTTCAAACCTTCATGCGCAGATCAGTGTAGATGCGCAGCTGAGAAGTCGTTTTGAATACCGTCATGGCTACAAAACATTATTTCCAGACAATACAGACCCGGCAGCATTCATTGGGCAGAGAACTCGCTTGAATGTTGATTACAAGACCGAAAAACTCGATGTACTGCTGAGCTTTCAAAATATCAGTGTTTGGGGCGATGTTCCTCAATTGAATACCGCGGACAGAAATGGCCTTATGATTTATCAGGCTTGGGCTAAGATTCATTTGACTGAAGCATTCGCCATAAAAGCAGGCCGTCAAGAAATCATTTATGACGACAGCCGGATTTTTGGCAATGTGGATTGGGCAACCCAAGGAAGAAGTCATGACGCTTTACAATTGAAATGGCAAAACGAGGGCTTCAAACTAGATGTTGGCTTGGCATACAATCAGACGAACGAGCAACTCACAGGAAACGACTATAACGTTTTAGGTACCTATAAAACCTTTCAGTACCTCTGGCTTCACAAGGATTGGTCTAATTTTTCAACAAGCTTTTTGATGCTGAACAATGGTTTACAATACATTGACAATACCAACAGCCAAAACAACGAAGTTAGATACAGCCAAACCATTGGAGTACACTCCAACTACAAAAAGGACAAACTGGGGTTATCATCAAACCTCTTTTATCAAGGAGGAAAAGACATCACCAACAGTAGCCTGAACGCCTACCTCCTCGCCTTATCTGCTGACTACCAAGTTTCGGGAAAATCGAAAGTTGTACTTGGTGCGGAAATAATCAGCGGCAATGATAATGGGGCGCCTAATAACCAGAAAAACAAAGCTTTTAGCCCACTGTATGGCACCAACCATAAGTTCAATGGTTATATGGATTACTTCTATGTGGGCAACCATTATCCCAACGTAGGCCTGACCGATATTTACCTTACCAATACCACCAAATTGAACCCCAAAAGCAGCCTATCAATCACCTTGCATAACTTCTCAGCAGCTTCTGAAATAGCAGGCAGTACTAAAAAGCAATTGGGCAACGAAATCGACTTCGTGTTTTCTCATGCGGTACAGAAAAGCATATCCTTGAAAGTGGGCTACTCACAGTTTTTCGCTTCTGATGGCATGGAGATTTTAAAAGGAAATTCTGACAGTAATGTGAATAATTGGGCTTGGGTAATGTTGGACATTACTCCTACACTATTCAAAGGAACTGACTGATTTTATTGCTCTTCATCAGAGCTGATCAACAGCCAATCTCAATCCAAAACAAACACAAAGAAATCAAGCGCTTAACTCATTGAAAAACAGTGAAAAAAGCACGTTCAATATGAGTGTAAATCATACAAAAACATGACCTAAATCATGTAGTGACGCTTGCCCC
>TARA_R110001599_G_scaffold64623_1_pt1 | contig 22369 bp, 19 predicted proteins | sample TARA_R110001599 | Tara Oceans TARA_R110001599 (sample SAMEA4398360) | marine metagenome | biome: Polar Biome; feature: [MES] marine water layer (ENVO:01000295) within the mesopelagic zone...; material: water (ENVO:00002006), including particulate matter (ENVO:01000060) such as......
AGCGCGAACTCGACGAAGGCGACGAATGCACGCTACGCCGCACCTTCAGCCGCGATGGCCGTTCGCGCGCCTATATTAATGGCCGGCCCGCCAACCTCAGCGACTTGCGCGCCATTGGCGAATGCCTGATTGATATTCATAGCCAACACGAGCACCAAACGCTTTTACGCAAAGACAGCCATCGCAGCATGCTCGATAGCTTCGCCAAGCTACAGACCGAGTCGAAGGCGCTGGCAGGTCACTTTTCGCATTGGCAAAATAGTGCCGCGAAGCTGGCCAAGGCCGAGCGCGCTGGCGCCGAACAAGCGGCGAGACTTGAGATTGTTGAGCATTTACTTACTGAGCTGGCGCAACTTAATCTTGGCAAAGATGAGTATTCGCGCTTAGAGCAACGCCACGACACGCTCGCGCATATAGGCACCTTGCAGCTAGACGGCGAGCAGGCTTTAGCGTTAATTAGTGAGGGCGAGAATGATACCGCCAGCCGCTACTTGCAGCGCGCCATTCGCAGCCTAGAGCCACACGCCCAGCGCGCTACGGCACTTGCGGAAGCCATCGATCTATTACGCAGTGCACAGATTCAGATTGAAGAGGCTAGCCCGTCGCTACGGCATTTCTTAGATGACCTAGAGGCCAGCCCAAATGAACTTGCTGAGCTCGAGCAGCGCCTCAGCCAATGTCATCAGCTAGCCCGAAAGCATCGCGCCAATCCTGAAGAACTACCGACTATTGCAGAGACACTCGCCACTGAGCGCGACGCCCTGCTGGAAGCAGCAGACTTGGCTCAGCTTGCCGAGCAGGCTCAGGCTGCTGAAGAGACGTATCGAAGTCATGCACAAGCCTTACGACTAGCGCGCAGCAAAGCCGCGACAAAATTTTGTGAAGATATTCAGCAATTTCTCGCCGGCCTTGGCATGAGTAACGCACGCCTTGAGCTCACCTTAACGGCGCTAGCCAAACCTGCCGCTTATGGCCTCGATGACATCGAGTTTCAATTTAGCGCCAACCCAGGTCAGCCACTGCGTGCATTGGCAAAGGTCGCATCAGGTGGTGAGCTTTCACGGCTTTCACTAGGCATACAAGTGGTGCACGCGCGCCATTCGCCCGTTCCCGTCATGGTCTTTGACGAAGTCGACGTTGGCATTGGTGGTGGCATTGCTGAAGTCGTCGGCCGACTTTTGCGCGCACTCGGCGAGCATGCTCAAGTTTTCAGCATTACACACCAGCCACAAGTTGCCGCGCGCGGGCACCATCATTTGCGCGTAGAGAAGCGCGTTATCGACGGCACGACGCACAGCACTGTGGTGGCGTTAAACCAAGAGGAGCGCGTGGAGGAGATTGCGAGGATGTCTGGCGGCGTGACCATTACTGAGGAAACACGCGAGCACGCCAGAACCTTAATGGCCGACTAAGCAGCCATATCGGCGCTTAATCGGCCTTCTCTTCCTTAATACGGCGGACATAAAGCACGAGGCTATGATCAACCATCTCGTAGCCGCGAGCTTTCACCACCTCGCGTTGGCGACGCTCGATTTCTTGATCAAAAAACTCGATTACATCGCCAGTATCGACGCACACCATATGGTCGTGATGGTCGCCCTGACTCAACTCAAATACTGAGTGACCGCCTTCGAAGTTGTGACGCTCCACCATGCCTGCCGATTCAAACTGCGTCAGCACGCGATACACCGTGGCGAGACCAACATCCTCACCAGCAGCTAATAGTGCTTTGTAAACATCTTCGGCGCTCATGTGATGCACATCAGAGCTTTCTAGTAGCTCTAAAATCTTCACTCGCGGCATGGTTACTTTTAAGCCCGCTTTGCGAAGCTCATAACTAGTTCCTGACATGGTTCGTCTCTTAGCTATAGTTTGCCGTATGATAGCCCGAAGAGTCGCTGGGTGCGCCCATCGAATCATTAAGTTACCCATTAAGCTACAAGGATCACTCGGGTCATGCAAAAGAAGCTGCTGGCAATCGCACTCACCGCTGCCGTATTGAGCACCGCGGGCTGTAAAAATGTATTTAGCGCCTACCGCATCGATGTGGTGCAAGGGCAGGCAGTCACTAGCGAACAGGCTGATAAAGTCAAAAATGGCATGACGCCTGCGCAAGTTCGCTATGTGCTGGGCTCGCCTCTGATCACCGATACGCTTAACCCCACTCGCTGGGATTACGCATATCGCTTTATTCCTGGCACCTACGCCAAAGAAGCCGGCATTGATAAAGTCCCGCATCGCCGCCTAAGCGTATTCTTTAGCGATGGCGTGGTTGCGCGCATTGATCGCGAAGGTCAGCTACCAAGCTCCGCGCCTGCATTACCTGGCAGCAAGGATGGCGCTGTGCGCACCACTCAGTCAGGCCTGGAGTCTCAGCGCCCCGAAGAATAAATAACGTTGAAAACAAAAAAGCGCCTTCTGTTGGCGCTTTTTTTGCTTCGTATTGGCGACTTAAATAAGTTCTTAGCGCGTGAGTTTTGCTTTTTCAGCGCGGGCTTTTCGTGCCGCTTTCGGGTCGATGATCAACGGTCGATAAATCTCCACGCGATCACCTTCCTGCAAAATATGCGTGCTCGGCTCAGCCACCACCTTGCTCCACACACCCACAACAGGCAGCTCGGCACTTTGCAGCGCCGGACATGCCGCTCGCACTTCGTCGTCATTTAGTGCCTGCGCCAGTGTGCTGCCCTCAGGCACATCGCGCTGCCACAGCCACTGCCGCTCAACTTCGGCATAAGCAATTTCGATACGCATTAGATCAGCCCAACTAATGAGCCCACGCCGGCCAACAGTGTAATGGGCGCCACCCAGCGAATCGCTATTCGCCAGACATTGTAGGCCGCCTCACTAGGCAGGTTTAAGGCTTTGCGAGCATGGCTCATTTTCATTATCCAGCCAGCGTATATCGCCAGCACCAGCGCATTCACGGTCATCCACAACAACAGCACCAAGCTCAGCTGCTGCAGGCGAATTAGCCCTGCGGTGTACCATAAGATTTCAGCCAAACCAATGACGACGACTAGCACCACAAATAGTGCAGGCCACATCGCTAAACCGCGGGCACTTAATACCGCCAACCATGGCCGCGCCAAAGCGAGCAGCATCAACAAGCATGCGACAGCGGCAAGTAGCACTGCTGCTAAGCCGGGCAACATCAGGGAAATCAGCATGGCCATCGAGAAGACTACGCTAGCGCCCTGCAATAGCGGCTGCGGCGTTACATGCTGCTGCCATGGCCAACGCACCATCAGGCCAGCGCCACCAAGCAGTGCGCCGATGAGTAGCGCCGCAGACCAGCCGATACCGCCTGGCAGCGCCAAGCTAGAATCTAGCGGCCACACCTGTTCATGGCTCAGGCTATAAGCGCTAACGCCGGCTAGCAGCAACATGGGCAGTAGCCAATGCGTGAGATTAGCGCGACCGACATAGCGCAAAAGGCCAAGAAATACGGCAAAGGTTGTTAGTGCCGGCACCAACATTGCTGAAGACAGCCAGCCCGACTGATCATGCATCAGGCTTTGCACGGCGACAGTAGTAAATACTCCTGCCCATGTAGCCGTTAGCACCATGGCTAACAAGCCCGCAAACAAGCCGCTATAGGCAATAAATCGCCAGCCGCGAGCGGCATCGCTTTCGCGGGTTAGGTGCTGCATGCCGTCGACCAATGAACGCTTGCTGCGCACTGCCAATGCGCGCTCGGCCAGGGCTAATGGCCATGCCGCGAACACTGCCGACAGCGCCATATAGGGCAATTCGCCCCAAAGCACGCCGGCGCCGACAAGACCTGCCCATGCGAGTACGGCCATTGCCACGATAATGCTGCTGACAGCAGACTCGCTGGCGACAATCGAAGTTGAGTGGGGAGTGGTCACCGAGGTCATGAATTACTCTCTTTTTTAATCACTAAAAGGCGGCTCTAGCCGAAAAGACTATTTTCAGGATAGCCGCGCTGATACACAAGGCTACCATTGTGCCTATAATTGCCGCCTATGAGCCAAACTAAATCGTCCACCATCGCCCTCAACCGCCGCGCCCGCCACGAATTCTTCGTTGAAGAACGCTTCGAGGCAGGCTTAGTGCTTTTGGGATGGGAAGTAAAATCGCTGCGCGCAGGTAAATGTAACCTGACAGATGCCTATGTCTTGCTGAAAAATAACGAGGCCTGGGTCATTGGTGTGCATATTCAACCGCTGCTCGCCAGCTCAACGCACGTCGTCGCAGATCCTACGCGCACACGTAAATTGCTGCTGAAAGGCCGAGAGATTTCTCGACTTTTTGGTGAGGTTAAACAAAAAGGCCACACGTGCATCCCGCTAGCGATGTACTGGAGTGGCGGCCGCGCGAAAATTGAAATCGCCCTCGTGAAGGGCAAGCAGTTGCATGACAAGCGCGAGACTGAGAAAAACCGCGACTGGCAGCGTGAAAAAGCACGCGTTATGCGCAATCGCGGCTAAGATTTTTTAGCAATGTGCGGACAGAAAAAAGCCCAGCACTAGCTGGGCTTTTTTATTTGCGCTAGACCATCACACCGTTTTCATGAAAATCCCAATCAACCTACGCGTGGTGTTGGTGTAGGGAGGGAAGAACATTTTCGCCAACATGATGCGAGTACGAACCACGGCGCGTTCGTGTGAGAACGTTTTGAAGCCGAAATGACCATGCGCATTGCCCATGCCGGAGTTATTCACGCCACCAAATGGCAGGTTGCCGTGCAAAAACTGCACTACGCAATGGTTAATGCAGGCGCCACCAGACGACGTATTTTGCATCACACGCTGAATCACCGCCTCATCTTTTGCCCAAACGTATAGCGCCAATGGCTTTTGATCGGCGTTGATGCGGGCAATGACATCATCCAAATCACGATATTCAAAAATCGGTAGCAACGGCCCGAAAATCTCCTCAGTCATGATGGTCGAATCGGCGCTAATATTTTCCAGTAAAGTTGGCGAGATAAAGCAGTCAGCAGCATCGCTATGGCCGCCCGCCAGCACGCGCGCACCTTTGGCAACGGCATCATCGAGCAGGCCCTTGATACGCTGTGTGTGACGCTCGTTCACGATGCGCGCTAAGTGCTCACTTTGCTGCGGCTGCGCACTATAAACATCGTTTAAAACTTTCGTGCAGGCGGCCACGAAGTCAGCTTTAACGTCGGCATGTACATAGATGTGATCTGGCGCGATGCAGGTCTGGCCATTGTTAGTGAACTTAGCCCAGAGGATGTTTTTCGCCGCCAACGTTAAGTCCGCGCTGGAGTCGACGATTGTTGGCGACTTGCCACCTAGCTCAAGCGTGACGCTGGTCAAATGCTTCGCTGCGGCAGCCATCACCACCTTGCCAATCGCCGGCGAGCCGGTGAAGAAAATATGATCGAACGGTAGCTCAAGCAACGCTTGCGCTACTGGCGCATCGCCTTCAAACACAGTCACTTCTGCTGGATCAAAGACTTCACGGACGATTTTACTAATGATGGCAGCGGCTGCTGGTGTCATCTCAGACGGCTTAATGATTGCGGTGTTGCCAGCAGCGATTGCCGAAATGAGCGGGCCCAAACTCAAGTTCACTGGATAGTTCCAAGGCGATACGATCAAGCAGCGCCCTTTAGGCTCATACTGAATATAACCTTTAGTGCCCATCATCATGCGCGATGGCCAAACGCCTTGCGGCTTCATCCAGCCTTTTAAATTACGCAGCGCATCGTTGGCCTCGGCCACTACCGGCAAGATTTCAGTCAGCTCAACTTCGGTTGCTGGCTTGCGGAAGTCAGCAAAGCCGGCAGCGATAATATCGGCTTGATGAGCCAATAAACTATCGCGCAGTTTGCGAATTTTCTCGCGACGCTCGCCAAAAGTAGATTGACGCAGACGCAGTGCGGTAGCTCGCTGGGCATCAAAAGCTTGCTGAATGAGCGCGGTTTGCACCGGCATATTGTTTTCGGCTGTCATGGCGTATCCCTTTGTTTGCCCTACGCATTGCGTTATTGGCTTAGTGTTTTTCTTGAAATGGTTTGCTGCTTAATCTGTGCCGAGCTAAATGGAAATGTCTGCCAACGTTTCTCTGCATAGGCCTGCGTAAAATCTTTGTAATGCGGACTAGCTGGGTCCGTTGATTGCGAATAGGTAATGAACCCGGCCGCAATTGGATTACGCTGACTATCCCAAGTAACTGTTTGCAGATAGCTATTACCATACTCCACTGCATATCCGTCAGATGTCAGGTTTGCAGGATTGGTCGATATTACCGTGAAGGCGCCTGCCCCGCCACTGCCGCCAAATACTGGCAACACTGCATCGCCGTGAACACCAGAATGCTGGATTTCGCCCAATGGCCTATCGAATGGAATGCCTGTCGCTTTCACTGCCTCGATGGCATCGGCAAAGGCCATTTGCACCGTTAGCGCACTAGCATTGAGTGTATTCGGTGTGTTCACTGGATCACTACTGGAAAAAGGCACTGACCATAAATCGGTCAACGGTGTCGGTACTGGCAATGCAATTGGGAGCCCTAAAGGTGCTGCACTGGCAAGACGCCAGAACTCTCGCCAAATGTGGCCGCCAGCGGAAGCTAAGTTATCGCTGCCATCCCATGCTGCCAAAACAGCGCAAGCCGCTGCAACATCATCGCCATTAGCCGGACCACTACTACCCATTAGCCCTGGCTGAGTGCACAAGCTATCAACGACTGTTTTCCGTGCTAGTTCGGCAGAGTAAATCTGGCTAGACAAGGCCACATCTTGCAAGGTAGCGATATCGAAGCCTTTGCCAGGCCGGCCATCACTGCCATCCATGCGACGCTCAGCTTGCAGCAAACATAGCCGCGTGCGTAGAGTGCGCTCCGCATTTTCATCGCCAATGATGCGCGCGAAGCCAGTTAATGGCTGATCGGCGTTAGTTAACCAATAGCTATCGTTGCAGTTGGTGACATAGTCATCGCGGGTAAGGGTTGGAAGATTTTTTGCACCAAAAATACCAGGCGCCGGTGCATCATCATCAGTCAACCACTCACAAGATGAGCGACTGCCATCTAGCAGTGGCAAGCCCGCGGCGACCTGATCAATGACCAAACTTAATGGCAAGGCTTTGCAGCTCGCCACTAAGCTGTCGGGCACATTCGGCACCACAGTGACATCGCCATAATAAACTTTGCCGCCAGGGCCGCTAGCTACTGTATTTACCCATGGCACGCCGAGCTGCTGCGCTTGAGTTGCAATAAAATCATCAAGACTGGTGGCTTCGTTCCATCGGCCAAACTGATTAATTAATCGATCATTTTCTAAGTTCGCATCGCGCATGCTGTAAGCCAGCGCTGGAGTCCACGCCAAAACGGGCACACCAGAAGCACCAACAGTGATCATTGGACCGAAATGGCTTTTATACAGCGTGCGCTTACGCTCAGTAATTTGACCATCAGCGTTTTTAACTTGAATAGTTAGCGGCACTGCGGTGAGGTCTCGAATCTCGCCATCGTAAATATATTGCGTGGCGTTGAGCGGATTCAGCTTAAGTTCATACAGCGTGAAACGGTAGGCGGTGGAAACCGTGTGGCTCCAGGCGACGTTTTTATTGAAGCCTATGAGTACCGCTGGCACGCCATAAAGTGACGAACCCATGATGTCGAACTGGCCGGGAATGGTGTTGTGCGACATCCATAAGCGCTCAGTGCCGGACCACGGAAAGTGTGGGTTGCCGTAGACAATCGGATTACCGGTGGTACTGCCATCCTTGCCAAAGGCGTACATATTGCTGCCAAAGCGTTCGTGTTCTTGCAGGTCAGCAAAACCACCGGGGGCAGCAGCCAAGGCTTGCTGCTTTTGCGCTAACTCAGCGGCCGAGCCTGGCGCATAAGGTGTGGCTCGTAGCGGTGTTTCTATTTGCGCCACCGGCAGGCCTAAGCCGCTCAGCACATCTAACAATGGTGAGAGCAGATCTCCTAATGGGCCGAAGCCATTACTACCGCCGATGGGTAGCGGCAGGCTGTTTAAACCTGGCGGCTGAGCACTGGCAATTTCATTGACAAATACTGAGCTACTCGCCAACACCGATAGGCGTACAAAACGGCGATACATATCATCCACGGCAATGGGCTGTAGCCACTCACCCTCGGCACAGGCCAAATGGCGGCCGGGATGCTGCCCTGTCTTTAGCTCACTCATATAACGGTTAAATCCGACGGTCCAGCCTTTCACTAGTGTCTTAAAGCGCGGAATAGTTTTCGCCTCGGTGCGCTTTATTGCTGCCTCATCGGCAATGAACTTCCAAAAGAAATCACTAGACACATTGTCAGCTACGCTGCCATTGGCGCGAATAGAGTAGGTGCCGTCAGGGCCGAAATAGCGCGAGCGCTCACCACGAATGGTGACGAAGTCGTCCATCATGACGCAAAGATTGTCTTCAGCGAAGGCATAGCCTTGGCCATAGCCTAAGCTGCCAAAATCACGCGCGGTGATGTGAGGAATGCCCATTTCAGTTCGAACGATTTCGGCTGAGTATGAGCCCTCTCGTGCCGAGCTATTGCCAGCAGTGCTTGAGCTACCGCCGCAGGCCGATATAAGTGCTGCACCAAATACAATCGGCAAAATGGCCGAAATACGGGCAAGATTCATGATCAGCCTCATTTGTTATTATTATGTAACTACCGACAGTAATTCAGCCTTTAGCAGCGCGCAAGTAAAGACAGTTCAACTTACTCGTAGTATGCTAACTGCGCTCTGGGGATGACATGGCTTCGACGTTGGTTATGAAGCCCGCAGGTGCATGCGGAGAGTGAGTTGCCTCTCCTAAATCAACTTCTCAAACAAATAGTCGCAAACGACGAAAACTACGCACTAGCCGCTTAAATCCGGCTTATGACCAAGCTTGCATGCCGATATGCGGGGGCGGTCAGCGCAAAAAATATCGGATCGCTACATGACTTGCCGCGCGTCATGATGCTAAAACCCAGTGGATCGCTTGCCGCACCCTGTCTCTCGGGCCGCGCTGAGTTAAAACAATTGAGAAGACTAAGCATGTAGATCCGAGGGTAGAGTGCTGACGGACGCGGGTTCGATCCCCGCCATCTCCACCAAACAAAGCAGCAATTAAATCAGCCAGTTAGAGAAATCGAGCTGGCTTTTTTATGCCCGAAAATCTTTTGCCGCACTAAGGAAATGCAGTCATGACCACTTTTCACGCTAGTTGTAGCTGCAATCAACTCACCTTACAGTTTTCGCAGGCTCCGCGCTTTCAGCTGGTTTGCCATTGCAATGACTGCCGGAAAATTACTGGCGAGGCGTATTTGTCTGGGGCATTTTTTGCGGCCGAGCCAGAGGCTATTCGTGGCGAGTCGTTAGTGGAAACAGGGGTTGGCGGGTCGGGCAAGCCAAGACATAACCATCGCTGCAAAAGCTGTGGCGACTTTATTTTCGCTGAGATAGAGGCACTGCAAGGCATTGTTGCGGTGAATGGCAAGCTGTTGGAAATGCCCTTCAAATTCGAACCTCAGGCGCATGTTTGGGTGAGTCAGAAGTTGCCAGAAGTAATCATCCCAAAAGATGCCATGGTGTTTGAGCGACGGCCGGCCCTGAGCCTGGTCATGCCAGAAGCTCCCAAGCCGGCTTGAGTGCCGGCAGACCCATATACCTAGTCTTCGCGACCATGCGCCTGAGCTGATAACTGCTCGGTCGAGACACGCACAAAAGTAGAGTCGCCAATGGCGGTGAGCACATCGCCAGCATAAACCTCACAGACCACCCGAGTTTTGCGACCAAGCTCGCCTTCGACTTTGGCGCGCAATGTCAGTGGCACACCCATTGGCGTTGGCTTGATGTACTTGATGCCTAAATAGCCCGTAACGCAGTCTATGCGCGGTAGGCTCGATGGCTCGCGGCCTTCCTCGCGGTAGTGATATCCCATCGCGGTCCAGTTTGAGTGGCAATCGATGAGCATGGCGATTAGTCCGCCATAGACTAAGTCTGGCCAGCCACAGTACTTCTCATCGGGCAGATGCTCAGCGACGATATGCACACCGTCTTCATGCCAACGGCTTTTTAGGTGCAGGCCATTGGGGTTGCTACCACCGCAGCCATAGCAAACGCCATGGGGCGCGGCGAGATCTTGTAATGCCGTAATCATAAAAACATCTCTTAACTGACCCGATAAGCGTCGCGTGGCGGATTGCGCGTGAGCCAGCGATAGCTCAGCGTAAAGCCCGGCCAACTGGCGCTATTGTGGCCATTATCATCGATATACCAACTACGGCAGCCGGCCCAAACGCTATTGGCTAGGCGCACTTGCACAGCACTGGTGAAATTCTCATAGCGGCCTTCATTGACTTCAATGCAGCGGCCATTCTCCTGCACCAAGCGGGCGCGACAGGTCATGATATGTGCGATCTGGCTTTCTAACATGTAGACGATGGAGTTATGGCCAAGGTTGGTATTGGGACCATAAAGCATGAAGAAGTTAGGGAAGCCCGGCACCGACATGCCGAGATAAGCTTTTGCACCCTGCTGCCAAACATCTTTTAAATCTAAGCCAGCTCTGCCGCTTACTTTCATTGGCGCGAGAAAGTCGGTGGCGGCAAAACCAGTGCCATAAATCAGCACATCAGCGGGATGCACATTGCCGTCGCTAGTTTCAACACCGGCAGCCGTGATCTGACTCACCGCCGTGGTGATTAAATTTACGTTATCTCGGCTCATCGTTGCTAAGTAGTCGCTGGAGAGCAAAATACGTTTGCAGCCGATGGCGTAGTCTGGCGTTAGTTTTTCGCGTAATAAAAGATCGGGCACCTGCTTTTTCAGCAACGACTTAAATGGCAAACCAACCGCAACCTTAAGCAGGCTTTTCATGCGTGTGAAAGCCAAAGCTCGCGACTCATACTTCAAATAAATACCGCCGCGGTACAGCGACATAGTTTTTGGCGCGCGCTTAAAAACCCACTTCTCCACGCCGCTATACGGCCGGTCGGGCCGCGCCATCATATAGGCAGGTGAGCGCTGAAACACACTCAGCTTAGCCACGCTAGGAGCAATCGCCGGCACAAACTGAATCACCGATGCGCCGGTGCCGATGACCGCCACGCGCTTACCAGTGAGATCAAGGTCATGACGCCAATGCGCTGAGTGAAAGGACTCACCTTTAAACGCTTCGATGCCTTTGAGCTTGGGATAAATGGGTCGGCTGAGCTGGCCTGTCGCATTGACCACCATGCGTGCTTGCAGCACCTCGCCACTAGCCAACGTGATATGCCAAATGCTGCTGGCGTCATCAAAGCGCATTGCCGCCACCTCTACCTCGCAACGCAGATGCCGGCGCAGGTCGTACTTATCGGCACAATGGCGCAAGTAAGCGTAAATCTCGGGCTGGCGTGCAAACACATGCGACCAGTTCGGGTTCGGCTCAAACGAAAATGAATACAGGTGCGAAGGCACATCGCAAGCCGCGCCAGGGTAGGTGTTGTCGCGCCATACGCCGCCCACATCAGCGGCTTTTTCTAACATAACGATGTCATCGACACCTTGTTTTTTCAGCGCGATGGCCATGCCCAAGCCACCAAAACCTGCGCCGACAATTACAACTTCGTGGATCTTACTCATGCCTTTACTCGCGAATGGCCGGTGATTAAGTCGTAGGCTTTTTCGGCAATCATCATGGTAGGTGCATTGGTATTACCACCAATGATGCTGGGTATCACCGAGGCATCGACAATGCGCAAACCTTGCATGCCATGCACGCGCAGCTCGGGGTCGACCACAGCCATATCATCGAGGCCCATTTTGCAACTGCCCACGGGGTGATAAACAGTGTCAGAACGCTCGCGCAAAATTTGGCGAATATCATCGTCGCTTCTCACATCGGCGGTGAACATGTCTTTGCTAAATAGCTCAGCCAACGCCGGAGCATCCATAAGTTTTTTCGTGAGCTTATAGCCCTCTACCAGCTTCTCCACATCATCCGGATCTTGGAGAAATGCCGGATCAATGAGTGGTGCATCGAGCGGATTTGCACTGGCCAAGGTCACACTGCCGCGACTTTTCGGGCGCAATAAACAGACGTGGCAGGAGAAGCCGTGGCCAGCATGAAATTTGCGCGCATGATCATCGACTAAGGCGACAACAAAGTGCAGCTGAACATCGGGCTGAGGGCTATCGGGGCTGATTTTTAAGAAGCCCCCGCCTTCGGCAAAGTTCGATGTCATAGCACCACGACGCTCATTTCGGTAGCGCCGAATCTCTTTCAACATGCGAAAACTGCCTTTCAGCGACAGCCCCAAGGCATCTAAGCTTTTGGTTTTATAACCAAAAATAAAGTCTGGATGGTCATGTAAGTTTTGCCCAACGCCAGGCAAGTCTTTCAAGACAGGAATGCCATGCTTCTGCAGTTCAGCAGCCGGGCCAACACCCGAGAGCATGAGTAATTGCGGAGTTTGAAAAGCACCTGCTGCTAAAATTATTTCTTTATTTGCACGAATCACGCGGCGCTTACCGTTTTGCATAATCTCCACGGCGACGGCACGCTTGCCATCAAACTCGAGCTTCAGCGCCTGAGCTTTGATCTCTACGGTAAGATTTGGCCGTTGCGCCATCACTGGTAAAACATAGGCCTGCGCCGCACTACAACGCTGGCCATCTTTTTGCGTGACTTGGTAAAGGCCTATGCCCTCTTGGTCGGCACCATTAAAGTCATCGTTCCACTTAAAGCCGGCCTGCTCAGTGGCTTTTTTATAGCGCGCATGAATTGGGTTGTCGGTGCGTAAGTCGCAGACAGACAGCGGCCCATTATTGCCATGAAACGCATCGTGAATACGCTCGTTGTTTTCGCTAAGGCGGAAGTACGGCAGCACGTCATCATAGCTCCAGCCAACATTACCCATGGCTGCCCACTGGTCGTAATCGTCGCGATGGCCGCGGATATAAGCCATGGCATTAATCGCCGACGAGCCACCCAAGGTTTTTCCACGCGGCTGATAGCCCTTGCGGCCATTAAGCCCAGACTGAGGCACTGTCTCGAAGGCGTAGTTTTTGATTTTTGTTGGCAGAATAGCCACTGTTGCCGCTGGCACTTCCACTAAAGTGCCCGTACCACCATCGCCGGCCTCTAGCAGGCACACAGTTATCGCTGGATCTTCGCTTAATCGGCCCGCGAGCGCGCAGCCGCCTGAACCACCACCAACAATGACATAGTCAAACATCGTGCCGCCCTCGTGATTTTTCTATCAGGCAGAACTTAGCAGTTTTCACTATGGCTGGGCGATGTAAACCAACAAAAGGTTGATATAAACGTATTAAAACGGAGGCGGCTTAGTCTTGCTCGCCAGCAACTTTGACAATGCATTCAACTAGATGCTCAATCCCCTGCATCAGTTCTTCGGAGCTTAAGGTGCTGACATCCCACATACGATCGACTTTACGCGCCTCAGAGCCTAGGCTGTCGTAACCAATGAGCCCCGCAGAGCCGGCGATACCATGAATGCTGCGTTTGAGATCAGCGGGCCACGAAGCTTGTGGTAATTCGCGGGCCTCGGCCCACGCGGTAAGCAACTCAGGGACACGAGTCTGCCAAAAATGTGTACGGAAGCCGGCAACTAGAGCCAGCCATTCCTCGTCATTTTCAAGGTCGATCTCGTTTGACATTTTCCCAGCAGCTCCGTACTTGATCTACAAGCTTAGCGGGTATGAACGGTTTTGTAAGCACTTCATCGACGCCAAGCGCGCGCCATTGCGCGATATCTGCTGGCTGTATTTTTGCAGTCAGAAAGCAGATTGCTAGCTTTTCTATGGTCGGCATTGCTCGCATTTCGGCAAGCGTTTGCACACCATCCATGCCCGGCATCATCACATCAAGCAAGATAATATCGGGCAAATAACCATCGCGCAGCAAGGCTAACGCCTCTTGGCCAGATGATGCAGCACACACAGTAAAACCACCCAACCGCTGCAAAATCAAACTAACCAGTGCGCGGATATCAGGCTCATCATCGACCAGTAAAACTTGCTGTAGCGACATGCCTAACCTCATTAAATTCTGCTATTTGCCCTACCTGTACCTAAAAAGATATTGGTGATTATTATTATGCAATCATGGGCGTGCTGAGATCATTGACCATTGGCGCAGGTGTCTTCTTTAAAAGCTCAATGTAAAATACCGACCCGTTGGGCTTTCGTGGCTCATAGCCAACTCGTGCCTGCATGCTTTCGGCAAGCGCCTTGGTAATGGCCAAGCCTAAGCCTGTCCCACTACGCTGACGCGTATCTGAAGAATCGAGCTGGGAAAACTTAGCAAATAGCTGAAACCACTTCGCCTCTGGAATACCGACACCTCTGTCCATTACTGAAATGCGTGCATACGGCCCGCAATCACTCACGACAACATCGACCATCGAGTTTTCAGGCGAGAACTTGGCAGCATTCGAAAGGAAATTAGCCAGTACCTGTTGCAAGCGCGCACTATCAACCATGACTTCATCGGAGCAGCTACCGCTATATTGATAGTTCACACCGAACTGCGACGCATAGCTCGAGTTCAAGCTGATGCTCTCGGTCACAATAGGTGCCAGCTCATGCGCCTCAATTTCCATCTCGATACTGCCCGAGACCAACTTATCCATGTCCAGCAAGTCATTAATGAGATAGCTCAAGCGCTGACTATTTCGCTGGGCAATGGTTAGTAACTTTTCTTGATCGGCATTCAACTCGCCCAGCACACCCGTTACAACCATATCTAAAGAGCCGACAATGGCAGTCAGTGGTGTGCGTAGCTCATGACTGACTGTAGAAATAAACTCTTCTTTCATTCGCTCAACACGGCGGCGCTCAGTAATGTCGCGCACCACCACGACCTGCCTGGATTCAACCAAGTTAGAAAGCTTTGCTATTTGCACTTCCATCCAGAAATGACTGCCATCGGCGCGACGGCCCTCGATCTCAGGCAGTGGCAATAGCGAACCTGTGCGGTCAGAGCGCATAAACAATGCTTGGCGAGGCAGTGAGGCACTCTGAGGCAGTAAAAGCTTAAGTGACTGATTCTGTACTTCATGCTCAAGATAGCCAAAGAGCTCTTCTGCTGCATGATTAAAGCTTTCAATCTTGCCTTCGGCATTAATCGTGATAATCGCGTCTACCACTGTATCGACAACGGTTTGCAATTGGTGCTCGCGCTCGAGCAGGCGCTGCTGAGCTGCATGGCGCGAGCTAAAGTCCTGAATATGCGAAATAAAATATAGCGGCTCTTGTTCGTCATCACGCACTAAAGACACACTTAGCAAGGCATATACCGTAGAGCCATCGCTATGAATATAGCGCTTCTCTAACTGATAGGATGAGATCACACCCGATAGACACTGCTGCACTAACTCTAGGTCAGCACCCAAGTCATGCGGGTGTGTAATGTGCTGAAAGTCAGTTTTCAATAAGTCATCGTGGCTATAGCCCAATATTTCGCAAAGCGAGATATTCACCTCTAGCCACGTGCCATGAGGTGAGACTATGGCCATGCCATGTGCTGCAGTGGCAAAGGCATTAAGAAAACTGAGCTGGCTGATAGAGAGCTGTCTCTGCAGTGCCGAGTACTCCGAAATATCATTCGCTATTGCCATATAACCATTGATACGGCCTTTCGTATCATGTAGTGCGGTAATCGTTAAGCTTACGCGTATGCGGGTCCCATCTTTTTTTATGTATGTCCATGCACGCGTTTCATGACCATGAATTCGCGCTGCTCGAACAAAAATTTCAAACCCGCTAACAGCCTCACCAAATGTGCACTCTAAAGCACGTCCGTGATCACTAACCTCATTAGCATCATGAAGGATGGCGGGTGTCTTTATGCCCACAAGCTCATCAGCACGATAGCCAAGCATTGCCTCTGCGCCACTATTAAAAAGCGAAATAATGCCATCTAGACGAGTAGCAATAATCGCCACGGCAGTTGAGCCACGAATAATTGCCGCATTAAGCGCTTCCTGATGCATCGCGTTGGATTTTTTAGCTCTCCAGCGCGATATAAATGACCACATAGTCATTAGCCTGGCTCGTGATAGAGATGTAGATTATCAATCACAGCGACTGCAGTGCTGTGCAAGCGTGTTGTCATAAGGTAAAACGCTGTAACAGCACATCATTACCAATACCCCTAAGGATCGTTTATGACAAGCAGTGCCTCACCGCAAACCCTATCCGTGTTTGATGCAATAACTCAGCGTCGATCTGTACGCGGTTACTTAAACACTGCAGTTCCCGAGAGTGTTCTTCGCTCAGTATTCGAACTAGCCCAAGCTGCGCCTTCAAACTGCAATGTGCAACCTTGGCAGGTTTATGTCGCCTCCGGCGCTACTCGCGACAGCTTGCGTGAGCGCATGAGCACGGGCGCAATGACTGGCCGCGCCATGACGCCCGATATTGGCTTTATGCCATCGACTTCAGGTGAGCACAAAAACCGCCAATATGCCTGTGCGGCGGCACTCTATGGCGCAATGGGTATTGCCAGAGAAGATAAGCTTGGCCGCATGAAAGCCACTCTGCGCAACTTCGAGTTTTTCGATGCGCCGCACGTCTGCTTTATTGGCATGGATAAAAGTTATGGCATCCCAATGGCACTTGATGTTGGTATGTATGCGCAAACATTGATGCTGTCCATGCACGCACACGGTTTAGGCAGCTGCGCTCAGGGCTCAATGGGCTATTATCCAAATGATGTGCGCCAAGCCTTCGGCATCAATGATGACATACAGATTCTCTTTGGCATTTCGTTTGGCTACGAAGATCCAAGTATTTCAGCCAATGCGACGCGAACCGTGCGAGCGCCACTGAGCGAAAGCGTGCAATTTAATAATGCTCCAGTCACATTTTCCGAGGCCTCGGTTTAGGCCAAGCCCATTACTGAGGAGCGATTCATCATGACTGATGACGCCAATGCCGAAAAAAAGCCACGCAGTAATGCTGCGACTAAGCCTGCCGTGAAAACGACAAAGGCAGCGGCCGGCTCAGTGCAAAAGCCTAGCGCACAAGTTGCGACTCCAAAGACGAAAGCTCCGGCCAAAAAGCCCACGATTGAGCCTCCTGAAGTAGAAGCTATCGCTGAAATTGAACCTGAGCCTGTCGTTATAGAGCCGCCGCCCGTACGCAAAAATCGGTCGCTATTCGATGCCGCTGACGATGTCCGCATGTCCGCCATGCGCGTTATGGGCACCGCTCGTGGTGCTGCTGAGCAAGCACGCCATGTTGCAACAGAAGCCGCTAAGGAGGTTGCCAGCATGGCCAGTGAAACTGCAAAAAGTGCCGCCGAAATGGCCAATGAAAGTGCGCGTAATGCGCTGCAACGAGCCTCGCGAAGCGCGCAGGTTGTTGCTCAACTTGCCGAAGATGGCGCCAAAATGACCGCAAAGCTGGCCAACGACTCTGCCAAAGCTGCCGGCCAAATGGCACGCGAAGTCGCTCTACAAATGGCACAAGCCTATCTTCGCAAGTCGACCATTACGCTGCCACTACCAGAAGCACTGATCAATAAGCAGATGCGCAACCTTGCCGACCGCCATGCCAGCGTCGACTATCTCGCTATTTATTGTGGCGATGATCGCGTTACTGTCGCCATCGACGGCCACCACAACCGACTCGTCTACACCATCGAACTGAAATTCGATGTCTTGGAATGCAAAGTCTCACGCAATGCCCAATATATTCGCGTGCGGCAAGTTGACGAGACACTTGATGCGCAGTTTAGACAAACCAACTTTGTCGCCAACTGGATGACGAAGCAGGTAGGGCGTGGCGCATTTTTTGTTGCCAATCGACTGCCGACCAAGTCACCTGTAAATCAACTCATGCAAGATATTCCTGGCGTGGAGCGTGAAGGCCCACGACTTTGGCGCATCAATCTACAAGAGTCCGACCTTGGCGGCTTGCTGCAAAATCGTTCATGGATGGTCGATAAATTATCAAACCTCACGGAGTTCGCCTCACTACCCGGCTTGAGCACATTAATCGGCAGCCAAGAGCTACTGATGCAGCTGGTCAATCAGTTTGAGATCCGCGATGTCCGCGTTCGCCCTGGCCGACTTGAGCTGCTCGTCGGCATCGCTTCGACTAACTAATCACTGATGATTTTTGACAATAAAAAAGGCTCCTTATCGGAGCCTTTTTTAACTGCACTTACAAAGCATTAGCTGATTATACAGCCAGGCTAATTACAGACCTTGCTTCACCAGCTTCTTCAAACCAGCACGAATAGGCGAACCCAGCGCCAGCTTCACTAGCCAGCCTGTACCAGGCAACGCTGAGTCAAAATCGATGGTGTAGTGCAAGTGCGATGATTTGTTATCGCCAGAAAAACGCATGATGCCCAAATGATTTTTCACCGGGAAGCCGCCACGGGTAATGGTGTATTCAATCAGCTTATTTTTCTCAGCCTTGGTAACCGTTTCTTCCAAAGACACACCGCCGGGCAGCGTCAGCTTGCGAACTGAGCCGACACCGTTAACGCCAGCCTTGCCATCTTTAATACGGCGAATTTTTGCCGGCAAGATCAGGCCTAAGTTTTCGTGGTCGCTCAAATAGCTGTAAAGCTTATCGACTGAAAAGGGGAAGTTTTGAACTATATCAACACGATTTGCTGGCATAAATACCTCTCTAAATAATGGGCGGTTAAGCGCACATGCTTTGAAAATAACCGTGGTCAGATTAGCACATGACGCACTAAAGCTGACAACACCGGTTGTCGATACTCATCACTCTCATTAGCCAAATGATGGCCTGCACCTGGCACCATGATGGCGCGCTCCACATACGTTCTTTTCTCGATAAAACCTAGGTTATAGCGCCAGTCCACGGTGTCATCGGCTTCGCCCTGTACAAGCGAAATGGGGTAGCGGCAAGCCGGCAAAGATTGTAAATGCTTATCCCAGCGTATCATCGCTCCAACCCATTTCAGCGGAACTTCGCGCAGCTGAAATGGGTCTTTATGCCAGATCAAATCAATAAACTCAGGGTCATGGCTACTGTGCTTAAAGTGGCGAGGAACACTGCGCTTAAAACGGCCTAATAGCGTATAGGCGGTAGTGACTTGACGCCATTTGGTGATGCGGACTAGCGGCGCCCAGAGCTGCACACGTGCGAAGTATGGGCGCTGGCCATTGGCCAATGACGATAAAATATGATCAAACAAAATTCCGCCACCCGTACTCTGGCCGACCGCCACCCAAGGCTTGGGCAATTGCGGCGAAAGCACCGCAATAAGATCGCGCAATACTTCCTGGTAATGGCTGAAGTCGTCAATTTCGCTAGGCTTACCTGACGATAATCCGTGGCCCGGCAAGTCGATAACCACCACCGCGTAACCTTGCGCTAACCCGACACGAATGGGGTGAGTAAATAAACCCGCATGGTCAAAGTAGCCGTGCAAAATCAGCAATGTACCGCGTGGTTTTATCGGTGCTTCCGGCAGAAATACCTGCGTGGCAATGTCATAGCCCCACGCCTCAATCGTGCCGATGTCATGGCGCGTAGGGTGTGGCGCCTCAAGGCTCAATCGGTCTAGGCCATAAAATCGAGCGTAATCTGCCAAGGCCTCAGGCCATGGCGCACGCACGTCTAAATCCAATGGTTTTAGTGCGCGGCGCGCGGCTGTCGGCGTAAAGCTGGTCACACTCACTCCTTAGATAGGCAAAGGCAACAATGCTCGTAATGGCCCCAATGGGCTACTGGACACTGGGGCAGCCCGCAATACACCTTCAGGCGTTGCCGGCCCTTGGGCTTTAATAATGGCCTCTTTTGATTGTTCTGTCCGCTCCCAAGTGCGCAAAAAACCCTCAGCTGAGTTAAATACATCCTGCAAATCTTGCGCACTACCCTCAAGCTGAACCTCACGCACAAAACCGCTCATCATTCCGTAATGGGCGCTGCCATCCTCATCTAAACTCCACGTACGACCACGGCCCTGATCATCGCGCTCTTCTGGCTGATCAAAACGCACACTCAGCGGCTTGAGCGCTTGCATGGCTGGCAGCTTACTCATAAATTCATTATCAAATAAGCGGTAGGGGTACGTTACCTCTTTGCCTTTGGCGATATTGCTGCGTGGGCTGGCTTGTGCCGATAAACCATTGGTGTCGGTGCCAAAACCCATGCTGAATAAAGGCCTAGGCTCAGGCAGCTTAGACCACACTGTGCGCAGCTCTTTGATTTCTTTAATCAAGCTTGGGCCATTACCGAGGCTTGGAAAAATAAATCCGCCACCCTTTAAGATACGCTCAGCTTGGTTGTTACTGGTGCCACCAAAAGTGCCATGGGTTGAAATTAAGGGGTAGTTTTTAGGCTGAGCCTCAGCAAGCTCCAACACCTGTGACTTAATCTCTAACTCCAAATGGTCGATGTCGAATATCAGACCACGACGCATCATTTCTTGGAAGGCAAACAGACCCATCGGCGTTAGCCAACGTGCGTTACATTGCTTTTTCGCGGGATAACAAGCTAACGCCCCGCCAGGGCGGAAACCTTGGCCGAGGTATGGGCAGAGCGGATCGCTAATTCCTAACGCACCCAATGGGCTATCAATACCACCAACATCAAATAAAACAGTAGGACTGATACTGGTCATTTTCGCACCACCACTGCTACCAAAAAGATAGCCGGAAAATCCTTCCTGACCTTCCTCTGGACAGTCGTAGGTTGTCCAAAACTCACCTGTCGGGCGCTCAGTGGTTTGCAAAAAGCCTAGCGGTGACGTTTGTGATGGATTACCAAGTACACCCACGAGCGCATTAATTTCTTTGGATGGAATACCACCGGAGTTTTCACGATTACCGATGTTTAAAATCATGCCATCGAAAATTCCGTTACCGCCGAAGGCGTTGTCGAACTCATGAATGGTGATGATTTGCCGTACGCCGAGACTGGTTAAACGATCGAGCTGCGCCACCACTTCTTCTTTATCGCAGGCATAGGTATTTTCGGTCAGGCCAGTACCGGTTTCTTGAAATGGTTGTTGCTGGCGCAGCGGGTTGTAGTTGATTTTGCAGTTGAGCACGTTGGATATTTCAATGCCAATGACTACCGCCAGCTTGCCATCCGACACAACATTTCGCGCCTCTTCAGGGCTTAAAACAATACGGAAGAAACCTTTTCCGCGACCACCATACTGAGCATCAACATAATCCTGCAGCGCATACAGTGTGCCGATTTGATTGGTCGCATTATTCATTTCGTTACAGTCGCGCAGGGGCTGGCGCGTGACATTGCGCTGCAACTCGCACAAGGTTTCATTCTCTACTACATCATTAACCATGATGCGCAAACCTGACTTCCATGCACGCTCAACCCATTTCCAATAAATCGCTTCATGCGTCAGGTTTGCTCGAGCTGGCCAGTCGACATGAGTCGGCCAACCGGCGGTGTCATGGCCATCAAAATCACTGACAAATAAGCTGCCGACTAAATCAAGAAAGCCATTCGGCCCATGAGTTTCGGCACAGTCACTAAGTGCATGTGTGACCCCAAAACGATGGAAAGGTGAGCCATGCTCAGCACCACCCAAAAAGGTCGTAGCACTTAAGTGTACGTGCACATCGGCCATGCCTAGCACTGAGCCATCGGAGGTTTGGCCTTTGAAAGTGTCACCCACGGTATTGTCATGTGCTTCTGGGAACTCTGCGCAACCAGTGGCTGGCACAAGTGCGAATTGCTGAGCTGGGTCATCACCTGCGGCTACTAAAGCCAACTTGCCGTCATCGGCCACGCTCAGCTGCTTCATCGTTTTGGCTTGCGAAAATACGTAACGATCGCCCTGCACCAGAGGATCATTGAACTGACGATACTTTGTAATGTCGCTTGGCTGTGGCTCTGTATCGTAGGCCATCGCTTGTGGATAATTCGTGGCATCGCCCGCGACGCGCAAGCTGAACACATTGTTGTCGCTTGCAGCACTCAAAGCACTTAAGCCGGAGCCAGATACAAGCTGTTTGCCTCGGCTATAGAGCAAATAGCTCCCCAATGATGAGGGCTTAAAGTAGAAGGGCTCAGATGCGCTCAACGTTGCGGCGGTAGCGCTAAGCTGGCCATTTTCTAGCGTGACAAAACGGCCATCGGATGGCGACTGCAGCGCAACACAGCGGTTGGCATAGTCGTAGCGTGTAGGCTTGAATTCGGGCCCAGGAACGGGGATCTCTGGGCCTTGGCCTACACCCGGATCCGTTACGTTATCGACAAACGAAAATACCGCATTTTTACTCTCACCACAGGCCATTAGCCCGAGAGCCAAACAGCTGGCGGCAGCAACTTTTACGATATGGGAAAATAAACCCGTGCTTGAGCTGAGCGTTGTCATAGCGACACCTATTATTTTTCTTATTTGGCAATTTTACATGATTACGCAGTCGCAACCTATATATGTTTCGACTGCGT
>TARA_R110001599_G_scaffold107435_4_pt1 | contig 22346 bp, 24 predicted proteins | sample TARA_R110001599 | Tara Oceans TARA_R110001599 (sample SAMEA4398360) | marine metagenome | biome: Polar Biome; feature: [MES] marine water layer (ENVO:01000295) within the mesopelagic zone...; material: water (ENVO:00002006), including particulate matter (ENVO:01000060) such...
AGGCCGTTACAGTACATTAACCACCGAAGCGGTGGCGCAAGCGGCGTCTGGCGACCGAAAACAAGTAGGCAGTATGGCGCTGCTACAAGCTTTCTTTCCCGTTATGGTATTTTGGCTAGCGCAGATCATCCCAAGCCGCTGGACGGCATGGCGACTCACCATCAAAAAACGGCTTAAAAAGGCATTAACAAAAAAGGATAAAACGTGCTGAGTGTCAACGCATTCTCTTTGTCATCGAACGGCAAACCATTGATCCAAAATTTAAGCTTCGACATCGCCGACGGTCACGTCTTGTCTATCATGGGGCCAAGCGGCATCGGGAAATCCAGCTTGTTGAATTTCTTGAGCGGCACTCTGGCGCCATCGTTCACCGCTTCTGGCGAAGTATTTCTTAATGGCGACGTCCTTCACACAAAACCCACAGAAACACGAAAAGTCGGATTATTACAGCAAATGCCTTTGTTGTTTCCACACATGAGCATCATTGAAAACCTGCTATTTGCGCTTCCAGAAAAAACCACCAAACCAAATCGACTTACGCTCGCTCACGATGCACTAAAACGGCTTGGCATGACCGATAAAGCCAACGCGTTACCGAAAGAGCTTTCCGGCGGCCAACAAGCCCGCGTAGCCTTGCTTCGCACATTACTCTCTCAGCCTGACTACTTACTGCTCGACGAACCGTTCAGCAAACTCGACCCAGCACTACGCCGCGACGTACGCGCCTTCGTGCTTGCCGAAATACGCCAAGCGAATATACCCGCGCTGCTTGTTACCCATGATTCTGAGGACGCTAAGGCAATGGAAGGGAAATGTTTGGAGTTGAGGAAGTAAAATAGTTAGATTATTTTTCCCTAGAAAGAAATGATGAAGCGGATTAGTATCAAAGAATGAAAATGTAAAGGCATAACATTATTGCCCTTCTCTAATTTTACAGCTATTAGAAAAATGGAATGAAAATGATTCATGACGATCAAAATGAAGGCTGGAAACAACATTTCCCAACTTATCATTTTTCTGAAAGAGATATTGCTCTTGAAGAATATAGCGTAGCAGCTAAAGCACTTGAGTCAGAAGAGCGAATTTTTCTCAATGCTTCAAATATTACTTTAGTAGCAGCAGCGACCTTGGGATCATTAGCAGTAAGTTCAACAGAAAAATTATCAAACACTTTAAATTCTGTACTTCCCAGCTATTCAATCCCCTTAGTCCTTTTACTAATGGTTAGCCTCTTCTCTCTTGTTAGCATTCGATATTTTGCAGATAGACAAAGAGCAATCATTTTTGCGAGCCGAAAGGTTGTCACTTTACGCAGAATGCTTGGGTTATCTTATGGTCGAATACATTTGGTTCTACCTAATTGGCGGATAGAAGGCGCAGATCAACCACTATCTATCCGACTATTTCCTGGTTGGTTTACTTATGCAGCATACCCTTTCTGGATATTATTAATTATATCTAGCTGTATATGCTTCCTACTATCGGCATTATTAATTAAAAGCATAGAACTTCAGTTAGTATCAGAAAATTCGGTTTCATTTGTCTTATTAACAAATTTTCTATGGATTACAATCCTCACATATATATTCAGATCATCATTGCTCGACACTCATGAAACTATGAGACTTTTATTTGCCAAAGTTATTGGAAGTTTCATTCGCTTACCTATTGCATCAAATATTGAATACTTAGTTTATAGAGCAAAATTAGCCACCTATGAAACTGATAGAATGAAGGTCTCACTGACAAACTTAATCAAGCTATTAATTTTTATAGAGGATAGAAGTTTTTACCAACACTCAGGTGTTAGTTTTAAAGCAATTGTCCGTGGATTTCTAAGCCTTTTCAACCTCAAACGTAGGTCTGGAGGCTCTACTATTCACCAACAACTAATACGAACTTTATTCATACTTGATCTCAAAAAGACCAAACGTAGAAAGGCAATAGAAATCCTCTTAGCACCTTGGTTAAATAAGGTCTTAAAGAAACAACAGATCTTAGAAATTTATATTTCTTCAGTTAGATTCGAAAATAAATGCTTTGGTGTGATTCCTGCAATGAATTACTTTTTTGACTCAGTTATTACCAATCCAACACCCGCTCAAGCATTTTTTTTGATCGAACGAGTCTCAAACATTCGACAATCTCTACTTGCAAATAAAGTTATAGCAACAGCAAAATCTGCAGTAGAAAACAAAGTACTATCCCAAAATGACCTCAATGAACTTGCTCTTATATATAAAGATGCTGTTATCAAGGGGAGCATTATAGACCACAACAACAGCATTAGTAGACTTGTATCAGAACTCACCAATTAATAATTTTATTCTAAACCTGTTTCAATCGAATTAATGAAACCACAGAAACCTAAGGATAAAGCATGGAACTTAAAGACTTTATAAGAGAAACATTTGTTCAGATATCTAAAGGAATTGAAGAGGCTAATCAAGAACTAAAAGACAGTTCAGCTATCATCAATCCAAATAATGTCTATGTGAATTCTGATGCTCGACAAAACTATGGACGTTTGGATGAATCAAAAAATTATGATCGAATTGTTGAGTCTGTGACATTTGATGTTGCTGTCTCAGCTTCTGATAACAGTGAAGCTGGTGGTAAATTTGCTATAAAAGTAGGCTCAATAGAATTGGGGGCGAACAGCAAACAATCTGAAGCAAATAAAGCCGAGTCAAGAATCAAGTTTAAAATCCCAATGGTTTTCCCTAGCGCACCTTAAAATTAAACAGACCTAATTAATTTAAAAGATCAATCAGGCATAGCTCTTGAAATATTTATCATTCAACTTTGGATATCCTTGGTGAATTATGCCTAAAGAAGCTAACCCAAATATTTATTCTAAGCGTATCTTATCTTTCAGACCCAAGGCCTACAATGAGCAAAGTAATAGGGACGGAACTTCTTCTAAACAGTCTTCTTACTAATCGAATTAAAAAATCAGATTTCTTAGATTGCTACTCTGTTCAGTCCAATCTATCTACCCGTCAAGCGGCGGAAATCATTACTAACTTCCCCGGATGGGCAAGCTTCTTGGTAAAAATACGCAATGCTGTTGTTTCAAAGTTTGGCCTCTTAAGCGATGGGCCAGAAGCATCCGACAAGGTTGGCTTTTTCCCTGTTGAAACGGAAACAGATCAAGAATTGATTGCGGGGTTTGACGATAAGCATTTGGACTTTAGGGTATCTGTCGTCTCTCAAGATGGACGAGTATTTTTATCGACTTGGGTTCATCCTCATAATATTGGCGGAAAAATTCACCTTAAAACCATTCTTCCCTTTCATGTTTTAATTGTTCGGAATGTGTTGGTTCGCGTTTAGGCGTTTAACTAACCATAAACAGCTGACGGAGAACGGATCTCTAAAGACAAGTTAAACATATGGAAATTACCTTAAAACCCATCTTAAAACACGAATCAGATTTACGGTTCTCTGTCGTTAAAGAAGCCATCTTTGAACATGTTGATGCTGTCTTCGGTTGGGACGATGATTTTCAACGCAAAAGGCTGATTGATGAATATGACCCGACTTGGTTTCATTGGGTTTACAAAAACAATCATAGAATCGGTATGCTTTGTTTTAAACCGTATGATGATTCTTATCATGTGCATTTATTAATTGTGTTTCCAGGCTTTCAAGGTCAGGGATTAGGCCAAATGGCTATGATCTATATACACGCATTATCCCAAGCAGAACAACGAAAATCGGTGACTCTCTCTAACTTCGTTCGAAATGAAAAAGCCTTAAGTTTTTATAAAAAATTAGGGTATGTCATTACCAATGTCAAAAAGGATTTCTATGTTTTGACTCGATATCTTTCAGTTATAAAATAAATTGCAGACTAAAACACAATAAACCCATTTACACGGAGACAAGTATGCCTGACCTGAAAAACGAAAAAGCCATCGCGGAGAATTTTCTCAAGAAAATGCTTGAGGCCGACGATACAGGCAACTATGAGCTATTTATTAAGCACTATGAAGAAAAAGATCTAGTCGATTTTTCTATGGAGCGCTTTCAAAACGACATCAAACACATGCAAGCGCAAAATGGTATGAACCTAGATTACGAGTATTTTGGTGCCTTACAAGGCTATCGCGACGACAGCCATGACAATTGTTTTCGCTTCGTGTGGAAAGGCATATACGAGAAGCGTGAAGCCTTGATCGTTATTGGCATTCACCATAAAAACGATATTTGGTATATCAATGAATCCTCGGTTCGCTAACGTGAATGTGCTGAAATAAAGCCTAAGAGCCTCAATCTTGGCCATGAGTCGATGAACGCAGCGCATGTAAAAGTGTTTTGATGACTTTGTGGCTTATTGTATTTTGAGACAATTTGAGAAAATAGGTCAAATCAATGTTCCTTCTAAGCCCTCCCCCAAATACATACGGTTTAAAGCGTAAATTGTTAGCATTGTTGGCTTTTTCTGTACTGGTTTCGAAAAAGAAAGAAAATTAGCATTAATGCAGGCCTGTCAGTAAGGCAAGTAACACCCATAGCATATTGCTAATAAGTATAATAAAGGAACCTACAATGAGCTTAATTTTCCGAATGATCATGTTGTTGATCGCGTCAAAATTCAAACCGCAATTACCGATTAAGCACCCGAAGAATTCGCTCAAGTTACGCGTTTTACCCAATGATTTAGACATTAATTTGCACATGAATAACGGCCGCTATTTGACCATTTGCGATCTATCGAGAGTCGATATGTTTATCCGCACAGGTTTAGCCAGAACCATGCAAAAAGAAGGTTGGATGCCTGTTATCGCAGAGCATACGATGAAATATAAACGCTCACTAAAACCGTTTCAAAAATACGTAGTGACGATGGAAATAATCAACTGGGATGAGAAATATTTTCACATGATACACACCTTCTTTGTTGGTGATAAAGTGGTCGCGGAAGGCACGTCCATTGGCTGTGTTATCAGTAAAGCAGGAACCATTTCGCCTGAGTATGTCATGGCAAAAGTAACGGCCAGACTTGAAGCAAAAAAAACCTAAAAAAACAGTACGTTTAAGCCCATTTGCGAAAGGCTTTAATTTGGTGGCGAAAAGCCAATTGGGAATTTTTCTCTCTTCAGTGTGGAGCACTAAACATTCAACCTAGCAAAGACATGCCGCTTCATCCTGTCTCAATTATTCACACACGTCTTTTCTGCTTTCCCATTAAATAAGTCAATTTGTTTAATATACAGAAATTACATATCTAATCATTAGAGTTGTAATTTTTATACAAAATAAACCTTAGACATCTAATTGCTAGAGATGACATCTTTTTAAAAATGCTTTTTTTGCTAACTGCTTAATTTTAGGGCGTTCACGCGTATTTTTAGAGCACGTAAAAATGCCGATTTTAAGCATTATTTAGAGAAATAAATGTGAAGTTTTAGGTTTTTTTAAAGTTTTTTCATATTTCTCTATGTGTTTGTTTTGAGCGTTTATTTTGTTTCTTTCGCGTTTTATTTCCTGCTATTTCTACTTTTTCTTGACGTTATTTTGATTTTACGCACTTGCAACCCCTTCATTATTTAATTACTACTGTATGAAGTCTTACGAGATTCTTTATCACTTTGGATTTTATTAAGGGGTTCGTTATGCAGAATTCATGGCAAGAAAATATTGCCTTTGCTGAAACCTTGCGTAAGAAATTGCATGCTCATCCCGAGTTGAGCTGGCAAGAAAAGAACACCGCAACACTGGTTCGTAGTCAGCTTGATGCGCTGAATATTCCATGGCGGGCTTGCGCAGAGACTGGCACCGTGGCTTGGCTGAATAAAGACGCTAAAGGCGCGGCAATTGCCTTGCGTGGCGATATGGACGCCCTACCGATTCATGAACAAACGGGCAAAGAGTGGCAATCGCTGAATCAGGGCTGCATGCACGCTTGCGGTCATGACGGGCATACAGCGACCCTATTAGCGACCGCTCGTTGGCTCAAACAGTTTGAAAGTGAACTCCCTCAACCGGTTGTATTGATTTTTCAGCCCGCTGAAGAAGGTTTTCACGGCGCTCGTGAAATGATTAAAGACGGCGCATTGGAAGGCGTTGACGCTATTTACGGTTGGCATAATTGGCCCGCTTTACCTTACGGCACCATTGCTTGCCCAGACGGTATTTTGATGTGCGGTAATGGCACTTTTAGTATGGAATTTAACGGTCGCGGCGGACACGCCAGTCAACCAGAATTATGCGCTGACCCACTACTAGCCGCCAGTGCGGTGAATGTGGCATTACAGCAAATTGTTAGCCGACGCATTGCGCCACAAGCGACCGTGGTGATTAGTGTCACGCAAATGAATGGCGGTTCAGCACCGACCGTGATTCCAGAAAGCGCCACGCTAAGTGGCAGTATTCGAGTACCAGATGAAACAACACGTCAGCTTCTTAATCAGCATATTTCTGCGGTGGCCACGCAAACTTCGGCCGCTTATGGCGTGGAGTGTGTCGTGCAACATGACACCCGCTACCAAGCAACCATCAACCATAAAGAACCAGCCACTCAAGCCCGAGACGTTTGGCAAGCGCTTTATGGGGAACAAGCGCTAAACCATGGTCAAGCCTTGCCTATTATGGCGTCGGAAGATTTTAGCTACTACTTGCAAGCCATTCCTGGGGCATTCGCCTTGATTGGCAGCAACGATGGCGAAGGACACGACGTTCCTTGCCATAGCCCCCATTACGATTTCAATGATCGACTGATTGCGGATGTTTGCCGTTGGTTTTGCCAACTGGCTGGCCTTCGTAATCAATCACTTACCAAATAGATAACCAAACGGCTACTTAGGAGACGATATGAGCATTTTTGAACAACGAGAATCCAACATTCGAGCTTACGCTCGCACGTACCCAACGGTTTTTGTTACGGCGAAAAACGCTCGTCAGGTTGACGAAGATGGTAAGGAATACATCGATTTCTTTGCTGGCGCTGGGGTGTTGAACTTTGGTCACAACAATCCTCGTATGAAGCAGGCCATGATTGATTACCTGCAAAAAGACGGCGTGTTACACAGTCTCGATATGAAGACACAAGCCAAAGCGCACTTTATGCAGAAATTTACCGACGTTATTTTAGAACCTAGAAACATGCCCCATTGTATGCAGTTTATGGGACCAACAGGCACAAACGCAGTGGAAGCCGCAATGAAGTTGGCCAGAAAGGCCACCGGACGACACGATATCGTGGCGTTTAGCCAAGGCTTTCACGGCATGACGCTTGGTGCATTGGCCGCGACGGCGAACGACTATTTTCGCCAAGCGTCTGGCGTGCCTTTATTGCACGTCAGCCATGAATTATTTGATCAAGAGCACGACAAAGAAGCGGCACTTAACGCACTAGAAACGCTGGCAAGCCAGTATCGCGACCCTGCTAGCGGTATCAAGCCTCCTGCGGCGTTCATGGTCGAAACCATTCAAGCGGAAGGCGGTGTCAACATCGCCAGCGCTCAGTGGATGCAGGCATTGGAAAAACTCGCTAAAGAGTTTGGCTCTGTATTGATCGTAGATGATATTCAAGTCGGCTGCGGTCGTACTGGCTCGTACTTCAGCTTTGATGACATGGGCATTAATCCTGACATTATTACGCTGGCAAAAGGCATCGGCGGCGCAGGCACGCCCATGGCAATGAATCTGGTGCATCCAGATTTAGACAAACATTGGTCGCCAGGTGAGCATACCGGAACATTCCGTGGACAAAACTTGTCATTTGTCGCTGGCGCAGAAGCCTTGAGTTATTTTGAAGACGACAAGTTGATGTCTGAAGTGACGATAAAAGCGGAGCAAGTCCGTCATGCCCTTGAACCTTTACTCACCGAAAACAGTGCCAAAGCGCTGCGCGGCAAAGGGTTTATTTTAGGCTTGGACATGGGCAGCGGTGAAGTAGCAGCTAAAGTTGTACAGCGTTGTTTTAAAAAAGGCTTAATGATTGGCGCTTGCGGCAAAGGGGGTCGAGTGCTGAAGATCATTCCTCCGTTGACGATTCCTGAGGCGGATTTGATGGAAGGCCTGGATATTTTAAAAAGCGCCGTACGCTTTGTTATGGAGGAAGCCGCATGATTGAACGCGATGATATGACGTTTACGTTTGCTGAATATCAGCGTCGGTTAGGCGAATTGCGCGTACGTATAGCAGAGCGCCGTTTGGATGCCATTGTGATCACCGATCCAGAAAACATCACTTATTTAACCGATTATCAGACGACGGGTTATTCCTTCTTTCAGGCGTTAGTGATCCCGCTGGATAAAGAGCCCTTTATGATTACGCGTGCGCTGGAAGAATCTAACGTGTTTGCGCGCACTTGGGTGGAAATAACGCGCCCTTACCCAGATACGGGCGATGCCATTCAAATGTTGGTCGATGCATTGCGTGAATTCGGTTTAGGTGACAAACGCATTGGCTATGAAAGAAACAGCTATTTCTTTCCTGCTTATCAACAAGATTGCATTCATACGACCTTAAAAAATGCCAAGCTAATGGATTGCTTCGGCATTGTAGAAGAAGGCCGAATTTGTAAGTCGCAAGAAGAAATCATGGTCATGCGCCGCGCCGCGCTCGCCACGGAAGCGGGCATGAAAGCCGGCATTGAAATTTGTCGACCAGGTATTACGGAAAATGAAATCGGCGCCGAGATTGCGGCGGCGATGTTCCGTGCGGGTGGCGAAACGCCCGCCGTGATGCCGTATGTCACATCCGGCCCACGAACCATGATTGGCCACGCCACTTTTGAAGGCCGTACCGTTCAAGATGGCGAACATGTCTTTTTGGAAGTGGGCGGCTGTTATCGTCGTTATCATACCGCCATGATGCGCACGGTCATTTTAGGCGAGCTGTCGGACGCCATGTATCAATCTCAGGAAATTATGAAACGCGCACTCAATGAAATTCATCGTGTGGTGCAACCGGGCATGACGGTGTCGGACGTAGATAATATGGTGCGCAATATCATTATGGACAATCAAGTGGGTGCGAGTCTGATTACCCGCTCGGGCTATTCCATTGGCATCGCCTTCCCTCCGAGCTGGGATGAAGGCTATATCATTAGCTTAAAACAAGGGAGTTCGGCGGTGTTAAAACCCGGTATGACCTTCCATATGATTCCATGGATGTGGGGCATTGAAGGCAATAAAACCTGCGGAATTTCAGACACCATTGAAATAACCGAAGACGGCTGTCGATCCTTTTTCAATATGGATCGTGACTTCACAGTGAAACCGACTCTTGCTGACCAAACGTCCGCCATTGACCTTTCCAGTGCGTTTCCAGCCAAAAATGCCGCAAAGAAAACCAAGGCGAGCAACAAGAAAGCCGCCAGCTGATAAGAGGTGACTATGCTAGAAACAACGAACCCAACCACTGGACAAGCTTTACCCCCTTGTCCAGCAATGACTTTAGAACAAGCTCATTCCGCCATCAATAGCGTGGCAGAGGGGTTTACTCAATGGAAAGAAAAAAGCATGGCGAAGCGTGCGACAGTGTTACAGGCTGTCGCTGCCACTTTGCGTAACAACAAGGCCGAGCTTGCTGGTTTAATGGCATTAGAAATGGGCAAACCTATTAAAGAAGGTCTTGCTGAAGTAGAAAAAAGCGCAGGGTGTGCCGAGTATTACGCCGAAAACGCCGCGGCTTTTTTAGCACCCGAAACACTGGAATCGGATGCTAGTCACAGTTATGTGCAATACCCTCCTCTTGGCACCGTATTGGGAATTTTGCCTTGGAACGCACCGGTTTGGTTGGCGTTACGATTTCTTGCCCCCACGTTGATGGCGGGCAACACCTGCGTGTTAAAAGCCGATCCAAATGTGCCTGCCACGGCGAATAAATTAATTGAGTGTTTTTATCACGCCGGCGTACCAAAAAACGTGCTGGTAAACTTAACCGTACCGAATTCGGTAGCGAGTAAAATGATCGATCACCCTCTTGTTAAAGCGGTGTCTTTTACTGGCTCAAGTAAGGCAGGACAATCCATTGCTTCGCAGGCTGCCGCAGGATTAAAACCCGCCGTGCTTGAGTTGGGTGGCTCCGATCCTTGCATCTTAATGGCAGATGCGGATTTAGAGAAAGCTCTAAATGTGATTACGCTGTCGCGGATGGTCAATGCGGGGCAGTCGTGTATTTCCGTGAAGCGCTTGTTCGTCGAACAGACAATTTACGATGAGGTATGCGAAGCGTTACGACAGCGCTTTAGCAAACTAAAATGTGGTGATCCAACAGATGAAAGTACGAATCTAGGGCCATTGGCTCGAGAGGATTTACGAGACCAACTCCACCTTCAAGTAACACAGAGCATCGACGCCGGCGCACGTTGCTTAGTGGGGGGGGATTTACCCTCTCGCTCAGGCTTCTTTTATCCACCGACTCTGCTGGTGGACATGAAACCCGGTATGGCCGCCTTTGATGAGGAAACCTTTGGCCCAGTGCTAAGCGTCAGTCCGATTAAAGACATAGACCAAGCCCTTGAACTGGCCAACAATACGGAATACGGCTTAGGCGCCAGTATTTGGACACGAAACCAAACCATCATTGATCAAGCGATTAATACCTTACAATCGGGACAAATTGCGGTGAACGGTATCGTCAAAAGTGACCCTCGCTTACCGTCTGGCGGTATTGGAAAATCAGGGTATGGCCGCGAGCTTGGCCCACAAGGAATTCGAGAGTTCGTCAATGTACAACAGATTTGGGTAGCCTAACTTTATATTGCTATCGTGTTTAAGAATTATCTAAAGAGTCTCATTTGAGGCTCTTTTTTTTATCGGTATCGCACCCACAAAACGGGATAAAGAACGCCTTGCGGATATGCTAGAGTAGCAGTCAGCGCAAACGAGTCATCACACCATGAGGCTATTGCAAAAGATAACGGAGAAACAATGAACGTAACAAATCAGCAATACAAAATGAAAGGAATGTTCATTACCGATTATGAGCTAGAGGTTCCTTTGGATTGGCAGTCACCTACCACCAGCCCAAGCATTACACTCTTTGCCCGTGAAGTCGTGAGCTTGAACCAAGTTGATGACGAACTGCCATTGCTGCTATTTTTACAAGGTGGTCCTGGTGGGAAATCCCCTCGCCCTATGCCCGATTCGCTGCCTTGGTTGGTCGAAGCATTAAAAACTCACCGCGTCATTTTAATCGACCAACGTGGCACAGGTAAAAGCAGTCGTATTGATAAACATCTGATTAGTAAACTGTCTGCTGAAGAAGGGCGAGATTATCTGCTTAAATTTCGTGCCAATAGCATTGTGGCGGATTGCGAGCACCTTCGGAAAACGGTTTATGCGGGTCGCTTATTTGAGACATTGGGTCAAAGTTATGGCGGCTTTATTACTCTCGCGTATTTATCCCAAGCGCCAGAAGGTCTTGCTGCTTGCTATATCACAGGAGGGCTTGTTGGTTTAGAAGCCTCGGCACACAATGTTTATCAGCTAACGTATCAGCGCGTGATAGAAAAGAACCTAGACTATTATGCTCGCTACCCTGATGACGCTAAGATCATGGCGAAAATTGCAGAGTGCCTAACGAACGAGAAAGTACTATTACCTGATGGTGACGTACTCACACTAGAGCGATTCCAAAGTATTGGTATTCTTTTAGGCATGGGGCCCGGTATCGATCAAGTTCATTGGTTTATTGACGAAGCCTTTGCTGGCAGCGATAAAACTCGACTCAGCGATGCATTTTTAGAGCAAGCCATGAACTTGACCAGTTATCACGAAGGCCCTCTTTTTGCGGTGATTCATGAAAGCATCTATGGTCGGCCTAACGAAAGCACCAGCTGGGCGGCAGAACAGCTCCGTGGACAATACAGCGAATTCGATGCTGACCATTCCCCTTTAATGTTAACAGGGGAAATGATGTATCCGTGGATGTTCGAGCAAATCACGTCGTTGAGTCCCTTTGCTGGTGCCGCCAACGCCCTTGCGGACTATCAAGACTACACGCCACTTTACGACCTCGCCAAGCTTGCACAAAATAAAGTGCCCGTTGTCGCAGCCGTTTATTATAACGACATGTATGTGCCACAGGAGCTTTCTATGGCGACGGCCAAGCACGTCGGCAATACACAAGTGTGGCTGACAAACAGTTACGAACATGATGGCGTTCGCCAATCTTCTGAGGTCTTTTGCAAACTACGTGAATTGCTTTTAGATCAAGGTGGGGCTTTAAAAAGCTAACGATTCGCACGGCATATATTTGAGATCTTTGCTCGGCGTCACAAGCGGTGCCATGAAACGGCCTCATGTTATTATTTACGCCCTGTTGTATTAGAATCTTGTATTAGGGTGTTGTTTGCCTAAGAATTTCTCAAAAGCCGAAGCGATTTCATTCGCTTCCACTTCTGGCTATTGAGTTTTTTATACACCCACAAACAACCGATGTCGAAACCAAAATAGAAAACACTGATACCGCTCGGTGGATTACTACTAGTGATAAAAGAGATTGTTGAAAACCACGTATCAGGCCAAACCCAACAATCGTAATAAGTACCAAGCAATTCCAAATACACCACCATGAAAAACATAATGAGAAAGAACAGCTCATTACCGGTTTTCTTTTTCAGCAGTAGCACGACTGCTAGCATGCAAAGAAAGCCAAGCAAGTCTTGATCGAAGATTAACCAGAGACTGGAATAAACAATCATTACCCAATACAACATCGAGGTAATCATCGTTTTGTGGTGTTGAATAACTTTTTCTTTGTGTATATAAAACACGGCGGCGTAAACCAAACTGTGCCCCAAAGGCACATAAATCGGCACATTCGCTAAACGATATTCATACATGCCTAAGACAATGGAGAAAACCACTTCACCCAAAAAAGCCAAGCCGACACCATACAACATTAACTTCTTTATTTTTCGCGTAGCTTTGAAATACACCCAAGTAAAACACAGTAAGACCAACCCATTGGTCAGCCATTGGCTGTACTCCAGACGAGCGGCCACCACTTGGCTGTCTAAAAACAAACCCAGCCATAGCACAAGGAAAACGGGAAGGTAAACGGATTTATACTGAAGTGTTGAGGTCATTGTTGGGATGATAAGCGAAGCCTTCGACTGACACCAATGAAAACTCAGAAGCAAAAAAAAACACGCAAATACAGCGTGTTTTATTTTTGCTTTGGCGACTAAAGTAAACTGCTTGTTATTGAACGAATTGCTCAGCCCAAAAGGCGACAGGCGAGGCGATCAAAATTGTTAACGCCACACGTTGATACCAAACGATTAACATTTGCTTAATATTCAACGGAATCTCTGTTGATAGGATGCAAGGAATCGACGCGGAGAAAAAGAGTATCGATGAAATAGACACGACGCCGACAACAAACTTCACCACAAACACACTTTTTGCTGCGATTAATGCGGGCAAAAACATTTCTGCTAAGCCGGTTGCAGACGCTGTGGCAACCATCATTGGATCGGGTAATTGAGCAATCCAAGCGAACGGGTAAAACAAATACCCTATCCATTCGAAAACAGGCGTGTATTTCGCTAACAACAAACCACACAAACCGACAGACATAATAGATGGCAAAATACTCATCGCCATTAACATGCCTTCTTTAAGGTTTTTTAGAATGTTACGGCCAATAGAATCCGCATTGCTGGCCACTTCTAAACCTTCCAATAAGGCTTGTTTAAAGCGCGAGTGTTCAAATACTTCGATTTCACGATGCTCTGCTGTGTCATCCATTTTGCTAAGCGGAAATAAACGCACCGTGATGGCCGTCACGACGAAGGTGATCAATAACGTAGCCCAGAAAAACACGTTCCATACGTCCATCAAACCAAGGGTTTTCGCCACAATCACCATGAAGGTTGCGGATACTGTGGAAAAGCCCGTTGCGATAATCGCTGCTTCTTTTGCTGAATACTGACCCGATTTATACACTCGATTGGTGATCAGCAAACCGATGGAGTAACTTCCTACAAAAGACGCTACCGCATCAATCGCTGACTTACCCGGTGTTTTGAAGAGCGGTTTCATGATCGGCTGTAAAAGCACGCCAGCAAATTCCAATAAGCCATAACCAATTAAGAAGGCTAGAAACACCGCACCAATAGGAACAATTAAACCTACAGGAACCACCAATTTACTAAACAAGAATGGCAGCATGTCCTTTTCGAATAAAAACGCAGGACCCATCGATAAAAATGCCATCAAGGCCGTGATAACACCCAACACTTTAAAAATAGACAAGACAGTTTGCGTTTTGCTTACACGCCATTTCCCTGTCACAAAGGGGTACGCGCCGCCAGCAAGAACGGCCAATACAGCATAAATTTCAGCGGCTTGAGCAAAATCTTTTCTTAGCCATGAAACGATATGATCCAGTGGAATCGTTTCTTTACCGCCAATGTCGATGGGGACAAAAAAGAAGAAAATACCGATACAGCTATAAACTACCAGCTTCAAAAGCGATAGCGGTGATAGACCTTTTGGGGTTGAATCTGTTGCATTCATATTGCGACTTCCTATGAGAACGTTATTAATCACTAAGTAAAAAGCAACATACATACCAACATGTATATACATTTAAAACATTTGTATGAACACCGCTTTATAAACAGAGATAAATAGAGTTTTGTTTTTATTTTTTAACGCCAACACCGCGAGAATCGCACAAGTAAAGAGCAAAATAAAGCGTTATGCACTAATAATACACAACAAATATAGCCAGCATGCATTGCTGTTGACATGAAGACAGGTGTTGAAGACTAGGGGATTAAGATAGGTTGTCTATACATAACAAACGAATTAGTCATTCATTTTCTTAATCAGCGCATCATAGTGTGGTAGCAGCACTTTCGCTAAATATTGACTAACAAGCGGCGCTTTTTGAGCATTTACAACAAGGCGCTGAATTAGGTCAACCGCCGCTTTGGCTTCTACCTGTTTATTTTTAATGTCACTTGAATACAAATATTCGTCGCCAAACAACTCAGGATACACTTGTCGATTGGGCAATACAGGAACACAACCAAGTGCAACCGCTTCAAGAACAGAAAGGCCTTGAAACTCATGCAGTGCGGTAGACAGTACGATGTCGGCTGACGCCAAAAAAGCCAAGTAGTCCACCCTACTTTGAGCAAAGCCAAATTGCGTAATACGATGTGAGAACTGAGTTTTGATCTGATTAAATTCTTTTGGAATAGAACGAAATTGCTCTCCAAGTATCGCAATTTCATAAGAAACATCGCGACATTCCAGTTCTTCCAAGATGGCTAGCAATCGATCAGGCCCTTTATCAAACTCCCAACGCGCAGACCACACCAATTTAATGGTCTGTGCCTCTACTGGCGTTCGACTACCGCTCTTTTCTGGTTGACTCTGAATATCCAGCGGCACAGGCAGTACTTGCGATTTTTGCTCAGTATTGATCAACCAATCTGGTGAAACGTAATCAGGTAGTTTTTTCAATAATGCTTGTGCGCCATCAAAAAAAGAGTATTTATTGAACTGACTATTAAAAACACATAAATCCGCCGCCAAAGCACTGTATAAAGTCACCATTTGCATTTCGATCAAACCTTGTTGTTTGTCGCTGGCAGGATAGGCAAATTGATTCTCGTGGAAGTAGAGTAACCAAGGAATATTTTGTAAATCTGGGCAAAAGGCTTTTAGACCAACACAATCCGTCATCGACGTGGCGACCACCAAATCATAAGGCTGTTCCAGCGTAGATTTGAACCTAGGATCAAAAGCAAAACTCATGGCATTGCCTCGAATACGCCAAGCAAAATGTCGAGCAGGTAAAGATAAATAGCTCCAGCGATGCTCACTCAGACCGTTCATTAAGGTGTTTGCCCAAGCCTTATGGCTGCTCGCCTCATAAGCACTGATCAATAAAATTCGCACGTGTTCTTCTCACTTATCTTTTTTGTCGATTTTAAATCGAATGCTTTCAGCCTTTCCGAAGCACATTATTCACGGCTTACTGCTAGCTCATCTGTCTTGGGTCGAATATCATGTAGGAAAATAACGAATCGTTTAAGGAAAACCATGATCATTCAACGACACGATCAAGATATTAACACGCCAACTGGCACCATGCGCTGTACTGTTTATCGCCCTCAAGCCGAAGGTCGCTTTCCTTGTATCTTCTTTTATTCTGAAATTTTCCAACAAACCTCACCTATCGCTCGTTCAGCCGCGATGATGGCAGGGCATGGTTTTGTGGTTATCGTTCCAGAAGTTTTTCATGAGCTTAATCCAATTGGTACCGTCTTGGGCTACGATGACGAGGGGAAAGACAAAGGCAATTCCGACAAATTCACTAAAACGCTTGAAGCTCACGACAGCGACACTGTTGCGATGATTAGTTACTTTGAACAGGAAGAGTATTGCACAGGCCAATTTGGTGCGATGGGCGTTTGCTTAGGCGGTCATTTGGCGTATCGAGCGGCTTTGAACCCTTGCATCCAATCGGCTTTTTGCCTGTATGCAACTGACATTCACTCCAACACCATCCCTTGCGAAGAAGATAACGACTCCTTCACTCGTACCAAGGACATTCAAGGAGAATTGGTCATGGTGTGGGGTAAGCAAGACCCGCATATTTCAACACAAGGTCGACAAAAGGTATATCAACAATTGATCGATACGGATCGCTTATTTACATGGCATGAGTTTAACGGTCAACATGCGTTCATGCGAGACGAAGGCGATCGTTACGACCCAGCCCTCGCTTTAGAATGCTATAACAAAGCGGTTGCCCTGTTTCATAGCACGCTACACAAAGCCTGATTCGGTAAAACTTACATCAATATGTGAAGCGAGCTTATGACTCGCCTCGCCACATTGGTGTTAACGCGCATTCGCCCAACTCACCAGAGATCCACATTTCGCTGTCTTGAATCGTGACATTTAGCTGCATAGAGCGCGTACAAATTTTCGCCAAAGCTTGTACTTGTACTTCTGAAAACTGCAACACTCGCATGTTATCAAAACGGCTATTTTTGCCTTTATTTTGTTCCCACCAAATATCTGATTTGTCATTATAGTTCACGACCACTACTTGTTGAGCACGCCCACAGGCTTTTCGTAAACGCTTTTCATCTGGCTGACCTAGCTCCACCCACAGTAAAATTTCATCGGAATAATTCTTCTGCCAAAGATCTGGCTCATCTTCTGTGCTAATTCCCTTAGAAAAACCTAACTGTTCGCCGCCTTCTTTTTCATCGGCTAACAAAGCAAACGCCGCCAAGCGAACCATCATTCGCTCTTCGGTTTCAGAAGGGTGTAATGCCAAGGTTAAATCATAACTTTGGTAATGGTTTCGGTCCATATCAGACACTTGAACCGATGCTTTATAAACTGTTGCTTTTGTCGCCATGGGGGTCTACTACACTGATTAAATACAAAAAAAGGACAATAAAAATCGCGATGAATTGTACAGCAAAAAGCAGCAGCAATATCATCACCAACCAATTGTTTTTATGACAAAAAGAGGCCAGCAAAAAAATCAAAATAAAAAAACATTATTTCGATATAAGCAATTGACATAAGGCATGAAAAAGGGCTCAATCGAGGAGCTCAAAGAGCAAAAATTACACAATTGAATACCACACAAAGATGAAGGAGAAGACAGATGACTAAACAAACACTGAATCATTATGCTTCTTCGATGGCGACTTGCTATTCACGAATTCGCTCAACTTTGTCCACGCGTTCAATGCCTGTGTAATTCACTATTGACCGCGAAATTTACGCGGTCACTTCTATAAAAAAGCCTCGTAAGTTCCGCCAATAACACTAATTTGGAGAACATTTATGAGTATCATTGCCCTATTCAACGCAGCCAAAGACTACTTCGAAACTCGTCGCACCAACCAAGTTTTTCGTCAACTTGACGACCACTACTTAAAAGACATTGGTTTCTATCGTGACAACGGGCACATTCGTCCATTAGCGGGTAACAAAGACATCGAAAAGACAGTAATAGGAAAGTCTCAAATTCCGCCGGGAGAGCAACCGAGCGACGGATAATTCGATCGTCACCATAGAAGGCTCTAAAGTGACGGTAAAACACTAGGCTGGATGGCCAATACGCCTTTCACTACCATGTAGTGAAAGGCGTTTTTATTACAATAGATAAATGTTAACCACGATCTAACTGACGAACCACACTGGTCACAACGCCAAATATTTCTAAGCTCGACGTTTCTGATGTGACAACAGGAGCAGCGCTTGCAGCATAGGCTTTGTTTTTAGGTCGAAGCAGTACATCAGGTTTTAACTCCAATATCATGACCGACATCTTGCCATGCTCATAGGCAATAACAATATCCCCATGGCGAGCCGTTAATGAACGATCCGCTACTAACACGTCACCCGTTTGAATATCGACTTTGGCAATCGATTCACCTTGAGCTCGTACAAAAAAGGTCGACGTCGGGTTTTGAATACATAAGGTATTAAGGTCCAAAGATTTATCTTTAGACGGCTGACTCTTCGGAGAAAGCTTAGCTGACTCCGAGTAAAGAGGAATTCGGATACTGTTTGCCGCAATAAAAGCAGCAGACTCTGAAGAACCAAGATACGAAACGCGCATAAAAAAACACTCAAACTGTATATCTGTACAGTATGATTTAAACACCGCGAATAACCTAGTAAATTTTAATAAACAAACACAATTAAACGGCGATTGAATAGATTAGAAACACCATCACAATGAATCTGTTTAATTAACACTCAAGATATCCTTTCATGATCTTGTAGAAGCTCACTTTCAGTTACTTCCCCCTTAGTTACTAACGAGGCTCGCCGTATATATTTGGCAGGGCAACGCTTATGGACATGTAACCAGTTCCAAACATGAGCTTGTTTCACACCTAACATTCGAGCAAGTGCCGTTTGACTTCCTACAACTACGACTACTTTTGCAATGGCTGACATATAACCTCCTTAACAACCTTTACTGTATATGATAACAGTTTTTATTGTTTGTCAAATACAGATAAAGTTGTAATCATTAGGGAATGACTATCGCTGAACGTGTTAAGAAAAAAAGAACAGAACTAGGGCTAACTCAAGCAGAGTTAGCAAAACGTGTTGGCATTACACAGCAATCGCTGCAAAAAATCGAGGACGGCAGAACACAAAATCCTCGAAAATTAATAAGCCTATCTAAAGAGATTGGCTGTGACCCTGAGTGGTTATTACTTGGAACGGCGTGCGAAGTCAGAGAAAATCCGTCCAGTTATAACAATGGCACCCCTTCCCAGCAGTCACTATTAGATAATCAGCGACCTATTATTACCGCTTTGCAAGCGTCGGCATGGCCAGCACACAAAAATCTAAGCAATCATTCGGAATGGTTAGATTCACCTATTGAGACATCTAGAAATGCATTTTGGCTAACAGTAGTTGGCGACAGCATGACGTCAGTTTCCGGCATTAGTATTCCAGAAGGATACCTTATCCTTGTTGAACCAAATCAAAACGCCAAAAATGGTGATTTGATTGTTGCCGATACAGAAGGCAACAACGAAGTTACCTTTAAAAGGCTCGTCATAGACGCAGGTCAAATCTACTTAAAACCATTAAATCCCAATTACCGACCGATTGAAGTATCTAAAAAAGTCAATATTATTGGTGTTGTCAAACAAGCAAGAGCCCTCTTTTAGGCCACCCAGCAAGCACAAAACTCCTAGCAAGCCCTAGCTAATTAAGAAATCTTAAACTGTAAATTGTTGACAAACTAACAACATAAACTGTATTTTAAATATCGCCTACAACCAATAAAGGAATGGAATCATGCTCGTAGTCACTCGACGCCCCGGCGAGAAAATCATTATCGGAGACGATACGGAAATCATGGTAATCAGTGTACAAGGCCCTCAAGTTCGCATTGGCATTAAAGCACCAAAAGATGTGAGCGTTCATCGAGAAGAAATTTATAAACGAATTCAATCCTCCCAGGCACAAAAAACGGATCTATCTAATCAAAAAACAAACACTGCGAGCTCGTCGCTGTAAAATGGGTCTATACCACCTAGCAAATTCTGGGAAGCCCCTCGGTCTGATTGACTTGCGCTTAAATGCAATTAGTAAAAACGACTTGTAACACGGTTACGTCCTGCGTTTTTTGACTCGTACATAGCAAGGTCGGCGCGCTTGAATGCATCACCTTCCTCCATTGTATGATTCCAATTAGAAACACCAAGCGAAATAGTAATGGGTCTAGCAATTTGTGGTATCACTTCTTGCGCCACAAACGCGCGTATTTCTTCGGCTAAGTCTATCGCGTGCTGTGGTTTTTTACCTGGCAGTATTACTATAAACTCCTCCCCACCTGAACGGATTAAAATCCCCTCATCATTTATTTTTTGACTGACTATTCTGGTAAGAGCTTTAAGCACGTCATCGCCAACATCATGGCCAAACTCATCATTTACGTATTTAAAATGGTCAATATCAAAGAAAATCACACTAAAGGGCGTCAACTGCGCAACCAAATCTGCAACAAGCTCATCCATTGCACGACGGTTCATCAAACCAGTTAAAGCGTCTTTTTTTCGATCTTCATCAAACCTAGACACTTTATCATTCAAAAAATCGATTTCCTTCCGAATGACTTTTTTAAGTAAATACGCTTCATAAAACCAAGCCTTTATTTTGATCGTTCTATCTCGGTTTGTTGTACTTTGAGCTAATTGACGAAGGGGCCTAGCAATAAAATAAGCCGAGCCGACAATAAAGGTAAGGATAAGAATTTGCATAGGGATAGCCTGCTTCATCACTAACCATAGCTGTCTATCTAGCTCCTTCAAGACTGTGGCTCGTGGACTTTGAGCAACAATCCCCCAACCTGACTCTTTAACATACGCGTAGCCAGTGACCATAGGAACGCCTTTTGAATTAACAACTTCCAACGAGCCACTTTGACCTTTTGTAACGCGATTTATAACCTCGTTATTGGTTACCTTTTCCCCTATTCGGTTTTTCAATGGATGGTAAATGAGGTCTTTCTGTGGTGATACAACGTAGACATAAGAACCATCCACATAGCCATGCTGTGAGAGTAAACGATCCAAAAATCGGTTTTCGTGAAGGTAGATAGTTCCCAGCAAGTCACCAATATACTCACCGGTTTTACTAAATATTGGGTGTGATAAAAAAGAGAGGTAAGTTCCTGTGGGTCCAGTAATAGGACCAATGAATTTCGCTGAGCTATCTTCAAAGTTACTGGTTATAGAATCGCTTAAACGGCTGCCTTCTAAACCTATGAATTTTGGTGAAATAGATAGAATTACACCATTTCGGTCCAATATAGAGACAGAATTAAAACCTTGACTCATATTTCTAATTTGGTCTAACCCTGATTGTAATTCAGCAGGTTGAATGACTTTACGCTCTAGCATAGGAGCGACAAATACAGCACCAGTGCCCAACTGAGATTTAGCATTTTCTAAAAAACTCTCTGTCATATGGGCTAACTTCTCCGCATAGACTCGGTTGGATTCTAGTGATACATCTATCAAAAGATTCTTTTGTAATTGATACGTTGAATAATATCCATTCCCAATAGTAAATAAGACACCGGAGAGAGAAAGTGACACGATCAAAAACCTAAGTGATAACATAAATTTCAAAATCCCTCTCCAACTTCGCATAACCATATTCTTTAGGGTCTTACTCATGATGTTCTCATAAAAAACCTTTTATATAAATCAATAAGATATAGTTCCCAGTGTGATAAAGAGTAACCGTGGCTGATCTCCTTTATCCACTTACCCATTAGCATTCCCTTCTTATCTAAGTAGTTAGCGTTAAATATAGGTGGCAATACTACAAAAAATTAGATGACTATTTTATTTCTACCATCATTCTTAGCTTGGTATAGCTTCTTATCTGCTTGTTCAATCAGCTCTTCCGCAGAAATAGATGAACCCTCACTGACATGAACAACGCCAAAACTCATCGTGATATATTCGCTTTTAACCACTGGGGTACTAGCACATTCGTCTTGGATGCTATTGAGTCTTTTTTCCACTTGAGCAACATCGGTATTTAGAAACACCAATGCAAACTCATCACCACCATAGCGCACAACAATGTCTATAGAAGCTCGTGCATATTTCTTAAGGCTCATGGCAACAGAAACCAGAGCAAAATCACCCACTGTATGCCCAAATTTGTCATTAATGTATTTAAAATGGTCAATATCACACAAAACCAAAGTGAATTGCTGTTTGTTCTTCTGAACATTCTTTAAGACTTGATCAAATGCTATGTTGAATCCACGGCGGTTATATAAGCCCGTTAACTCATCGGTTAGGGAACATGCGATCAAGTCGAGCTGCGCGCCTTAACATTCTT
>TARA_R110001599_G_scaffold26494_1_pt1 | contig 22328 bp, 32 predicted proteins | sample TARA_R110001599 | Tara Oceans TARA_R110001599 (sample SAMEA4398360) | marine metagenome | biome: Polar Biome; feature: [MES] marine water layer (ENVO:01000295) within the mesopelagic zone...; material: water (ENVO:00002006), including particulate matter (ENVO:01000060) such as......
CCTTTAAAAAATACGAAGAAATAGCCAGCAGGACAGAATTAAAAAGGTTATACGAGCTAGCAGTAAAAGAAGCTGAAGCGGCCCGTTCATCAATAAGCCATGAGCGGATCTTAATTCAGCAGATGAGCGCAGAAAAAAGGGGATTAAAACAGGATTTAAAAAAAGAGCAAAGTAAACTTATTGTTCTGTCCAAGGAGAAAAAGAGCGCAGATGAACAAAAAAAATCGGCAGGCTGGAATGGTGCAGCCGTAGTAAGCGTTGCCCTTCTATACCAAGCGTGGAGGATTATAGGATTTCCGGGCGGGTATCAATGGGCAGAATGGTGGGAACACGAAGCGTGTTTCGGTGCGATAACTTTTTTTGTAACTATTTTTTACGCACAGCTAAACAAGCTGTGGAATAAATACTAACCATAGGGGATTGAAAATGGAAAACAAAAAAGAAATACAGTTACCGGAAGTTGGAAAAGGTAAAAATGAAGCTGATATTGAAGAAACTTTAGTGGAACTAAGGCAAGAGGCGCAGCAACGCCAACAGCAACTATTAACGAACGATGCTCTATATAGAGATATAATAGGCCGAATATCAGCTTTAGAGTGGGTAATTAAACCTAAAGAAGAGGATTAAATGGAACATTTAACTCAAAATTGGGAATATATCTTAGCAGCATTTTACGCAATAGAAAAAATAGTTAAACTAACGCCTACTAAACATGATGATATAATAATTGACATTATAGGCCGTTTTATTTTTAGAAAACCCAAATAATAAAATAGCCTGAAGGGAACCTCTAAAGGGAACCTCTTCAGGCTATTTTGTTATTTGGAAAAATCTATATTATTTGCTTTCAATAACGAATGTAGCCGTTGTATTTCCCAATTTAAACGAGATATGTGATTTAAATATCTTGTAGATGCGGGAATTTTTTCTTTTTGCGGTAAGGGAACTTGCCTGTCTGTTCGTTTCCAAACAACTTCGTTATTACCTCGTTTATTTTTCCTGCTAGTCATTGTTTTATCTAACATGCCATAGTCATATAGCTCCCTTAGTCTGGGCCTGATCGTATAAAAAAGATTGTCAGGATCTGCTCCCAATTCTTTTGAAATTAACATCGTTGCTTCAAATCCCGTTATTCCAATTACATTATAGGGATCTCTAAGAAATAACTCTAAAACCTTGTTATGCCATTTTCTAAGTTTTGGGGTAATTTTTTCTGCTGCCTGTTTTGAAGTGTAGCGGTCTGTAAATCCAGCGTGTTCAGGATAAACCATGTTAGCTGTTCTCTTTATTAGGGAATGTAGCAGGATGCAAGATGACGTGTTGTTTCCAGTTTTTCCATGTCATAGTATGATAATCGCCAACAGAATCGCGGAACCAATTATATTTGTTATATCCCAAGTCGGTATGGAACCCCAGCCTATGCCAAAAGGGATAAACGCCTATCCGATTCCATAATTGGGATTGAACCATTTTTAAGTAAACATCAAAAAAATCATCCAAATCTAAAATATTACAATCCCAATCCAAAGCCTGACCTAACACATCTGAGTCGTAAACAGTATGCCCTTGCGCCTTGCTGGCTTGATGGTCTATTCCCCATTTGTGCAAGCTGGCAACACTGTGAGAAGTAGAATCTGGGTCTACCGCATCGCCATGCGGATGATAGGTAAATGTTTGCCTTGTGTTTGTAGTAAAGTAGCATGGAACCCCCAACAGCATACGGGTTTCATACATTCTGGCTATGACCACAGGGTCAATTTTTTCTGGAAATGTAAATTCATCAGGTGAGATTACATTTCCCGTGTAAGGCCAATTTGAAGGATATGGCGTATTAGACATCATAAAATTCTCCTATAAAAAAAGGCCCAACCAAGCCTCTCCCCAGAGTATTTGGTTGGGCCAGTGTGACAAATGGTCCCCTACAGTTTAACGCATGGCGGTCCAATCAAGGTAGTCCTCCGTACCTTGGTATCCCAAAACGTGGCTTTCACGTTTTACCATACTCCCGTACCCATTTATCACAAGGTTTGAAATTCTGCCGTTGCTCCTATCCAATATAACGGTACTGTTCCCGTTGGTCCATTCCGCTGCTTAACAAGTAGTAGCTCTGAATAGTCTGATGCTATATCCACACCGTTGACCTGCTCTATGCCATAGTGCGGAGGTCTGTGCAAAAGCATTACAACGTCTGCGTCCTGTTCTATGCTCCCAGAGGATCTAAGATCGCTCAGTTGTGGACGTTTGTCTGATCTGGATTCGCAGTCTCTGTTGAGTTGGCTCAATGCTAATATCGGCACTCCAAATTCCCGCGCCAGCAATTTCAACTGGCGACTCGCTTCGGATATTCTACGATACTCGTCTTCGCTGCGTTCTCCGCTCATTAGCTGTAGGTAGTCAACAACTACTAAGTCCAGAGGCTTTTGGCGAAACAATCGTCTGATTTCACCGCGCAATGTAAAAGGTGTCAAAGATGGCGAATCATTTATTATAAAATCGTAATTTACAAGAGCTTTAGAGCCCTCGCTAATAGCCACTATATCGGACTGAGAAAGCCGTTCCCCTTTGCTGGTGTGACCTGTCCGTATGTGCGTGAGAGGCACACTGGACTCTATTGATAGCATACGCTGAGCTACTTGTATTCTGTCCATCTCAAGGCTAAATAACGCCACGCGGTTATTGCGTTTTAAAGCCTCTCTTGTGATGCTTAGAGCCATAGCTGTTTTGCCAATGGATGGACGTGCGGCTAATATGTACAAATCACCCTTTGCTAATCCTCCAGTACGCTCATTAATTTCAGGGAATCCAGTATCAACTCCCAATAGTCCCCCGCCAGCTTTGGACATAGTATCAAAATGGTCCAAAGCCCCTTCTATAGCCGTTTCAACCTGTATACTATCTACGTGAGTTTCTTGGTTCAATGCAACAACGTCATCAAGAAAGGCAGCACTGCGCTCTTTCAAATCATTCGATTTATCGCTAACTTCAGCTATCTCACCTTTGAGGCGATCTGTAAACCATCTTCTGTTCGCTAAATCCAGTACGTTTTTAGAGTGATGCTTGACGTTGCTAACGCTTGCCGATATGCTAAACAAAGATCCTAACAGGCTGTAGTTTGCGGCAACCTGCTTGTCTTCTTTTTCTAGTCTGTGTATCAGAGCCGCCATGTCGTTTTCTACATTGTTTTGAGCGTTATAAACAATGGCCTTAAAAATGCTGGCGTGTTCTGGATAATAAAAATGATCTTCATTCAAGATACTGGCAGCAGTCCACACCGCATCACCAGACAGCACACAGGCGGCTAGTACCGCCTGTTCCATGTCTCTGTCATATAGTTCCATTAGACATGGCCTTCCGCTTCTTAGAGGCTCTAGTCGCTCGTTCCTTCAGTTCGGCATTAGAAGCCTGTGGTCCCCACGCCTTATTCTGATCCTCTTTTTCAACTTTTTCCATCCATTGATTGCACAGCATCTTGGTAAGGTAGGGAATAGGCTCATCCAAAGTTTTTCCCTTGTCTACCAACATGCCTACATGAGCAGTAACAAAATCTGCGGAATATGTTTTTCTCCACCTGCCAAAAACAGGAAAGGGGATTTTGCTATCTGGGGAAATAGCCCCATACAATTCTGCCATTAGAGTCATGTAAGGATCTACCTTTTTGGGGGTGCTGGCACCCCCTGAAGGAAACTTGTTTCCTGAAGGCTTTACGGTACGGTCCTTATACGGTACCGTATGGGGGTCTGATAATACTTGGTTTTTTGGTGGTTGTTTATTGTCGCAACCTGTTGTTTTTACAGGGTTGCTGTGGGATGATTTCGGGTACTCTTTTAGGGTTTGGTAAAGCTTCCTTGCGTAATGCTCTGTTAGCCCAAAATCGGCTATCATCGTATTGCGACTTGGCGTTATGCCAGTCGTTAATGTATCAAATAAAATGGCCTTAACCTTTATATGTAGGCTGTGGTCAAAAACAGACAGTATCCTATATGTATCCATTCAACCCCTCGTTATAAGTTTAACTTCTATGCCATGTTCGGCCTTCAAATGTTTTGATTTCCATTTGAAGATGGGAGTTTGTACCCCCTTTACATCCTCTACAACAAAAACATCGCCCTCATAGTAGCTAAAATCTGCTATATATTTCCCCAATCGGATGCCCCTTACCGAAAGGTGAAACACAGGCTGCAAGACCAAATCTCTGATCTTGCCAGCCTTTTCCAGTATTGATAAAGTATCATACCGACTGGCTTCCAATTTAGAATCAAATCGGAAGCCGTGTCGGTATGTTATAATATTCCTATATTTTCTCTGTTTCATAACGAATTTCTGCCAACAAACACTCAATAAAACTTTGGCGTTCTTCTTCTGTTAAGTCTCCAGACACTTCAACTTTTAAAGATTCAAGGATTGCGTTATTGTCGTTCATAGTTCCCCCTATGTTTGCGTAGAATGGCATCAGCAACGTCTGTGTTGGCCTTCAGGTATTTGGTAATCATTTTGCCCATAGCATCAATACTGCCGTGCTGGACAAATGGCACAGCGTGTATAAGATCGTCACCATTGATAATAACGAGGAACTCGTCATTAGCCTCTATCAAGTCTAACGCTTGCTTCCTTTTTTGTTCGCGCACTTCATCCCAATCGTCAAGGTCTTGGACTACGTGGAGGTGCCGCTTGTTTATTTTCAAAATGGCAAATCCTCCTCTGTTACTTCACCGTCAAATGTTTCTACAACCTTTTTCAATGGCAAATTTTCATCCATCGAATCGGGTAAAAGATTCTTTTTCTCAGCCGACATATAAGCCATAACAACGAACTTCTGAATTTCCTCAGAAGAAAATATTTCACGATACCCTGCGTTTTCTATGGCACCATCAACCAAGCCAATACACGCCTCCAGACGTTCCCCTATAAGCTTCCATCCATCGACACTGCTTGGGGCAGTGTTGGCTACCTGTGCCTGTTGTGGGGGCGCGTCCTGCTCATCTGGAAGAGGAACCCCCTCGTCTGCCCGTTCAACAACATTTTTTATAGCCTCTTGGCGTAGTTGGTGTCCTACGCTATGGGGTAAAGGCAAAGATAAAGGCAAATCTTCATATCCCCCTGCCTCGTCTGACCAGCCCTTCAACTCCAACGCGAAAACCTTTTCTGGTTGGGAAACAATCTCCACCGAAAAACGAGTAGCGTTAAGCTTTTCTATACTGAAACTTCCGCCTCTTCCACACCAGTTTTCAGCAATAGCTGTAGCTAAAACATTAGATGCGTTAATCCTACCTTCCTCACATTCCAAAGTGTAGTAGAATGTGGTCGGGTCTTTCTTACTTATGCTACGGGATAGATTCCCGTATTTAGGCGTAACAACCACACGGTCGTTATCCTTTAGTACTATATTAGGCATTAAGCCCCCCTATAAGAATAGTTTTGTAAGGATCTGTCCAAACGTGATAATAAACGTCCACGCCAGTATTCCTATCAAAACTGTTTTTAGAAAATCAACCATACTACGAATATAATACCGTAACCTACCATTGTCAACCCCCTTGACATAATAAACTATAACATGTATAATAATTAACACATAAAACCATTATACAATAAGGGGATAGTATGCTACAGTTAAACGTAGGACGTATTAGAGAAATACTAAAAGAGCAAGGAATCGGACGTAAGCAGTTATCCGAAAAGACAGGTTTGCACTATATGTATTTTAGTGACCTGTACCGACACAAAAACCCAAAGCTGCATACATTGTCAAAGATTGCGACTGCACTGGAAGTTGACCCAGCGGAACTTATGCACAGTATTGACAATTAATATGTTAGGAGTTATATTGACCTTATCAACCTCGTTATTCGCCCAAGCGGACATGCCCTCACCCGCTTGGGTTTTTTTATGGGATAAAACCAATGTCAGAGATAATGCTGTGGGATTCCCACAATAAGCACACGCAGGTAGATGCAACAGAACCTTATTATGCGTTGCTGGAGCGAATCCAGACAGTGCAAACAGAAAGACGTTTTAGGCTGGAAATGGAACTGATAGAACTAAAATATGGCATAGCAGAAGAGATAATACGGAGCGGGTTGTACACTCCCAAGGCATCAGGAGCAAGGCTGATAGACAAGCTGTGTCACGATCTAAACATGAAACAAACGACTCTATACACCGCAATACAGTTTTACACAGCGGTACAGGTAGAGGCAGGGGGGAAGCTGGAAGACTGGATAGCTTCCAAGCGTTTCGATAAGAGGATTAGCTGGAATAACATTAGGCGATCTTTAAGCAAGAAACCGGAAGCAGAGGGCAAAAGAGCGGAAGACGTAAACGAGTTTTTAACTCAATTAGATTGTATTAATCGGACAATAAGGTTTGCAAATAACAAAATCGGCCAAGTGCTAACTAAGGCCGATGTAAAAGAAATAAAATTGCTTTTAAGTAAGTCGTATGGGGTAAGGCATAAGCCAGAAGGCGAAGCCCCACCCCATACGCTAAAGGTTGCTGACTAAATCAACGCCGTTGAGGATCGTACGCAGGGGTGAAATAAAAGCCATAGGCATCGTGTCCCTCTGTAACGTACCAAGGTTCGCCCTTACGCAATACGTGCTTAGGACGGTCCACTGGACGCTGTACAATGCGTTTATCGTCCAGCATATACCGGAGTGATACGATCAAGTTTTTCTTTTCCTCAAATGACCTAAGACCCAAGGCCATCGTAATCAACGACAAATCAGCACCGCTACTTTTGCATATGTTCAGATAAGTTAGCACCTGCAAGGGAAGCGGCTTTTTCTCCACCTCCCTAAGCTTGCGTATGTACCAATCGGCCAGCATAGTATTGTGTGAACTTCTTTCTTTTTGGTTTAGTAATTCCCATTTATTCTTCATGCAACTTCCTTTCTAAAGAGAAAAACTAAGCCTGACACGTAATCCAGTGTCAGGCTTAGTTTAAGCTTTCTAATGGATGAAATGCTTAATTAAGGCTGGCCCATTGTGTGTCGGATAATGACACTACGCGATAGCCAGCCTTTTCCAGTTCCGTAGCACGGTCATACGATTCCACAGTCTCTGCTGTAGCGGTTACGGCATTAGCAAGACCCCACTGGCTAAGGTCACCACCCTCTATCAGGTGCCGTAAGACGGATGGCTGTTCCTCTTGGCTTACAATACCCTTACTTAAGCCCCCCTTGCCCCCCTTAACCAACGCCTCTACCGCTTCTAAGGGTTTAGTGATTTTACGGTCTGTGCTTCTTTGGAAAATGTTTACAATCTCCCGAAACATCTCAGGACGTAACAGCGATCTGATAACGTCACGCGCCTCAGCCCACAGAGCTTCATCCTTTTTGTTCCTTGTATCATCGCTCAGTACCTGCCACGTTTGAAGGTTGCCCAAGGTGCTATCATTAGGCATGGTCATTCGATTATGTCCGTACAGGTTATTAATTTCACTACTGTCTGATACGATCTTCGCGCCTAAATGGGTCTTTTTCATTCCTCCCACAGGGACCACCATCCCATTCGTACAGCTAAGACGGTAAATAAAAGGCGATAAAGTAAATGAACCCACCCCAACTTCGGAATTGGTAATGACAACCCCACCCTGAACTAAATCACCAACTTGCACCTCTTCAGAAAGGCGGCGCGATACCGCCTTTACGTAAAACCTTGAATCTGTAATACTACAAGATACTATATCACACTCTTGTGCCAGTGCAGGTAGAAGCTGTTCAGCCACGTCCCAGTTGTCTAAGCAGCGGTACGAATCACTAAGAAAGGCCCGAAGAATACGTCCCGTGTCCGTTTTTCTGGTCCTAAAAAGCCTGACTTCTGGCTCGTCTATCATCCAGTGCCTAACATTATTACGCCATAATTCGGGCGCGTCTTCGTTCATCCTGCGGTAGTATTTGTACGGTATCCCTAACCTTGCACTAATCTGACGATGTGCTATCGGGCTAATTGTTGCGGTGTGTTTGGTAATACTGAGAGGCAAGACATCATCAGCGGGTTTGCGTTCGTCCCATGTTATCACGTCCACATCTTCTGCCATCTCTCTTGAAAAAATACTAAATTGATCCGTGCTGCCAGCAAAATCCTCATTTTGCTGTCGGTACTTGTCCAACGTGTGTGCCAGTTCGGTAATGGTCAGATCTTCTTTCATTAATTGCCCTCTTTCATTTGTGTGAGATTAGCCAACGATGCGGCAACTTGTGCCTGATTTTCAGGCGATAACATCTGCTCTACAGGTGCTTCATCTTCTATTAGCCATTCTGCTAATAATTCGCCCATCATTTCCGCTCCAACATTCAAAGGCAGCGTCTTCGATGTTTTCATTTGATCCCCCTTTGGGATAGTGAACAGTAGGTTAAGGTGCTATCGTGATGTGTTTCAATATAAGCTATTAAAATACTATGTCAAGGGGTGGTTGAAAAAAAGATTCAAGGGAACTTCAAAAACGTAGATGCAAGAAAAACCTTAAGGGAACTTCAAAAACGTAGATGTCAAAAACGCCTTATGAAAAACGGTTGATCTGGACGATCTGGGCAAAAAGCGACCGAGTCACACACACAAGTGTGTGTATATTTGGGCCGATGTTCATAACCTCTTTATTTACAACGAGTTGCAAAACCGGTATACACAGCTAAGCGTATGCCTTTACTGCCCAAATGTGCAGTATTAAAAGACCCTTTTTTTGCTCTTTATCACCAGTAAAGACATACACACTTGTGTGTGTAGTTTCCTTTAGGTAAACCGATTTTACGCGATATTGTGGGTACTGGTTAAAAATAATTTTAGGTGTTTAAACTAATACAAAACATACCCTTATAGTATTTTAACGTATAGTACCAGTAAAATAAATGTGGTTTTTTGTTTGCTATGTTTATATAGTATACGCGCACGCAAAATGCGTGCAAAATGTTTTACCACCTAACAGAAGGAGTAGCAAATGTTACGTATCAAAACGATTGACCGCCACGCAGTACGAGACAGGCACGGTAGATACACTGGCAAGTACTCGTACCGTCCTGTACTGGCTGACAATATAATAAGGTTACTGTTTGTCCTTAACCTGATAAACGCGATAATAATTATCGCGATGCGAGGCTAAGAATGGAGGCTATAAAAGTAGTTGCAACAGCCCATACGGTACGTGTAAAAATATACGTACCAACTAGGGATAAAAAAGACGCAATCCTTGCGTCTATAGACGTACGTAAGTACGTCGAACGAGCGCAAGCACTGTTCACAGCTTGCAATGTGCAAACTGTGAATGACGCAAATTTCGCTAATAACGAAATATGCGTTACTGTTGAATCGTTTTTGACAGTAAGCGAAGCTAGGGAGGCAGAGGCCAAAATCCTTTCCTTCCTGCAGGATATGAAGCGCGAGTTGTATCAAAATTATATAGCGTTAGAAATTAATAACGCTATGTACACCATCTAACTAATAACGAGCTACCTGTTCGCACAGAAATTGAGGTGCAGCGGGTAGCTAGAAAAGAGATTAACAAATGATAGGTTATGAACAGTTACAACAGGTAAACGCGCGGTCCTTTGAGCAACACGGGTTGGAAGAGTTCAAAACCAACCTGCGCAGTATCATCAGGTTCGCGGAAGTAGCAATCGAACGTAAGCTAAAATTTCTCTCGTTAGATAGCACGGACGACAGTATCCGTGCTGAGCAATACGAAGAGATAGAAGAGGTGCAGGGCGTGATAGAGTCCTTGCAACACGACACAGACCTGCTCGACGTAGTATTGGATGTGGCTGATCAGGACGGCTTCAACGCTGGCGTAGAAAGTGCGCGCAACGAAGCAAAATCAGCAGAAGACGAAGCCTACGCAGAAGCTTCAAGCTTAACTTGGCTAGCAGCCATAGCGGTAGTTAAAGAACTGCCATCAACTACTTCAACAGAAGTAGCAATAGAACGTATGGAAAGGGAGGCAATGATATAGTCAAATTATTCATCATACTGTACCTATTGTGGATAGTTTATAGGTACATTAAAATACATTATGAATGAAGTACGAACCCCCTTCCGATACGCTGGAAGGGGGTTTTCTTGTGCGCCAGATTCACGAAGCGCGATAAGGCAAAGATACTATACAGGGTGGACATATGGTCCCTATGGGGTCTCAACGTATCAAAGGTAGGTATTGGGTATGGTAAATGGCTGAAGGCTGTTAGGAACCCACGTACGCTCCTACAATCGGCATATAGGCAAAGCCGTAGGTTTACCGGCAAGATATGGACCATATAGCCGTTTACCATATCAAGCAAGGTCCATGCCAACGTCAAACTACGCACGCTTGTGAGCGTAGACCATAAAAGCAGTGCCCAAACGAGCAGTGCTTATTTGGGAAGGTGAACCGACCCCGCCGGGGTGGTGGGGAGGGTGGTGATGACACCATAAGTATCTCCGCCAAAAAATTAAAAAACCAAAATCCTATTGGTTATCCCCCATCAGTTCCTTATCTTCCGTACGGTATTACCCCCACAAGGAGAACGACTATGGATGCGTTAGACGAATTACGTAAGCAGCGTCAAATGTTATTGCGTTACATGGATGCGCTGGCCTATGATTTGAAAGTTGTTGAAGAAAAGATACGGGTGTTTACCGCAGTGCGGGGCAACTAAGAAGCTTGCGCTTGCTGACAGATCATATTATATATATACTACAATATATCTATTAGCCTATATTACAGGAGTATTATTATGCCCAAGGTTGGCTCAGTAAGTTACCCATATACTAAGTCTGGTAAGGCAGCGGCAAAAAAGGCAGCTACTAAAAAGAAGCCTTCTCCTAAGCGCAGGGGTCGATAATGCCGGGGGATGGTTTACTGGGTAATCTATCTAAGGCACTTCCGCCTTCTATGCTTGCCCCTAAACATGCTCCTACGATAGGGCCTCGCCATAACAACCAAGGGATGAAACAATCGGGATATTACGGTAATGTTCCGCTTGGTGGGGAGGGTTCGGATGTTGCTACGGAATATTCTATTGGCGTTGAGCCACAGGAGATGGGTCTTACGCCACAGGACATGGAGGTTATCCGCGAGGTCTTGGGGTGGGCGCAAAATCCCGATACTATGGAGATCCCCTCTTTAGTTCCTGAGCTACTACCGGAAGAGTTTAGTCTTTTACAGCGTATGGCATCAGGCAGCGATGAACAGATACCCGAATCGCTCATGGCAAAAATTAAGAACCATGCACGTCAACGCCTGATGGAAGGGCGTGACCCTTTTTGGACGGAGGGGGAAGAGCAGTTTTTCCCACCAGACTACCAAACTACGCCAGAGGAAAATGATGAAGAAGGATATTACGCTTAGACCTCTTTTGCCAATACAGAGCCAAGCAATAGAGTTGATGCTTTTGCATCAGTTTAACCCAGATATGCCTTCTAGTAAGATTACTAAACATCTTAAAATTACTAAAGACACATTAGAGCAGTGGAAAAAAGACGAGCTATTCCAAGCCGCCTTTGCAAAAAAGCGCGAACTGTTACGCAACCGTTTTGATGACTTACGATTAGCGCAGCGGCGGGAGCGGGTCAAAGAGCTTGAAAAGCTATATCATACCGCTGACCCTACGTTAATAGAGGTAAGGCTTAAGATTTTACGAGAGATACGTACTGAAGTAGGCGACAATCCTTCTACTAAAGTAGAGTTACGTGCTGGCGTTGCCCATGCCCATGCCGTAGTGCAAGAGGCGGATATGGGTGTTGAGCTACCCAAAAGAGCAGAATCCGCAGCCGACTGGACACCAACTACGCCTACTCCGCCTATGGAAAATGAATAATGGCCGTATGGAAACCACAGAAGGGACCACAAGAAGATGCTATCACTGCGGCTTTCGTAGATGAACTTTTTTTTGGGGGTGCGCGAGGCGGAGGTAAATCTGACTTCCTTATTGGCGATTTTGCTGCTGATGTACAAGAATATGGCTCTGCGTGGCGTGGCGTGCTATTTAGAAAGACTCATCCCGACTTAGAAGAGATAGAATACCGGACGAGAGAGTTGTTTCCTACGCTTTTCCCCGGATGCCAGTATAAGGTAGGTACCCACACATGGCGTTTCCCTAATGGTTCTTTTTTACGGCTGCGGCATATGGATTCTGAAATAGATGCCGACAAATACTTAGGGCATCAGTATACTTGGATTGGGTGGGATGAATTACCCCTTTGGCCTAATTTAAAAGGATACCACAAGCTAAAAGCATGTTTGCGATCAGCAGCAGGAGTAAAAAACATGCGTATCAGAGCTACGGGAAATCCGGGTGGTCCGGGACATCAAGAGGTAAAACAATACTTTAGCATAGATGGCGAAACGCGATATGGAGGAAAAGTGTTACAAGACGAACACTCCACTATGACGCGCATGTTTATACGGTCTTTAGTGCAAGACAATAAGATCCTTATGGATAATGACCCTCATTATGTTGAACGCCTTAAAACACAAGCACATGGCGACCCACAACTGGTCAAAGCATGGCTAAAAGGAGATTGGGATGCCTTCGTTGGGCAATATTTTGAACAATGGGAACATAAAACAATATGTGTCCCTGCTTTTGAGATCCCTGAAGCGTGGCCTCTCTTTGGAGGTATGGATTACGGAGAAGCCAAACCAACTTCGTTTGGGCTTTATACTACTGACTATGATGACAATGTATTTCGTATTTGCGAGTATTATAAAGGCAATAGCACCGCTACTGACCATGCCTATCAAATAGATAAGCTCCTTACGGGATGCCCTTGGACCAATGGCCGAAAACCGCAATCTATTTTTGCTGATCCTTCTATGTGGGTTAAGCGAAGGTTGACTGATTCTGCTGTCAACTCAGCAGCGGGAATATTTAACGAACAAGGACTATACCTTACTCCAGCAAATAATGACCGGATAACAGGATGGAGATTAGTAAAAGATCTACTAAAAAGAGGCCAATTCTTTGTTTTTGATGGATGGAACGATAATTTATGTCGCACCGTCCCATCTCTGCCTCGATCTAACGCTAATCCAGAAGATTTAGACACTCGCGCAGAAGATCATGCCGCAGATGAGTTGCGATATGCGCTTATGCACATATATAGTCCTATGTCACCTCCAGCTAAACCAAAAGTAGACAATATGCGTGGCGACCGTGTGCTTGGGAGTCTCAGAGGACAGCTAACAAAACAATCAAGGTATGCTGCATGAAACCTGCTACTATACGATTTTGGAAAAAAGAACGTGAAATTGTTAAAAAAGCTATGAAGCCGCACCATGAATTATGGAAACGGCTGCTGAAAGCTTATCGTATGGAATTTGAAAACTTAGGGATACCCGAAGAGGAGATAGTAAAAATATCAAGGTTTTATCCGTTAGCACGACAGATTATGGCTTCAATCACTTTTAATTATCCTCGTATCTTTATGCGCGTAGAAGAAGAAAAAAATGAACTACCAGCAGAAGTCTATGAGAGGACAGCAAATGCGTTTTTAGAGTGCGCCAAAGTAATGCCTGAAGTGCGACAAGCAACATTTGATGCCCTTTTTTGCATGGCAGGATGGCTAAAAGTAGGATATAACCCCAAAGGGGATGATGCTATTGCGCCCTATGTAGCTAACGATGTCATGGCCGATGATATGCCTTATGTACGCCGATGTTCGCCATTCGACATATACCCTGATCCACTCACGCCGCCAACCGGAATCGGATATGCGCGGTATATTATGGAAGAAATGCTTGTTCCATTGGAATTTGTGCGTGAAGATCCACGATATGTGAATAGAAACAAGATTAGGCCCATAGAAAAAGAAGACAAAGAGGAAATATTATTAGATCTTGATGAAAACCCAACCGCTACGGAAGAAGAATCCGAAGCCATAAAAGAATCTATTCATAATGGACGTATGGCTTTGTTAATAGAGGTTCACGATAGAGTACACAGGAAAAGATACACCTTTAATCAAGGATTAGATGAACCTATTGAAGAAATAGACCACCCCTTCTTAGCAACAGAAGCAACAAAAGATGCAGAAGGAAATCTATTAGGTGAATTTAAAAAAACAGGTGGGTTTTTTGTGGAAGACGGATTTCCATATATACCCATACGTTTTGATATGACAGATGAAAAGTTTTATGGTTTGCCGCCAATGGCCTATGTAGAAGATGAGCAAAATGTCATAGTTGAGTCGGTGTCGAGGCGAACAGACCTCTTAAAAAGAGATGCGCGTATAATCTTAGGCAGCAGACGAGAACAAGAACGCAACGCAGACGTTGCCGATGCCATAAGCGAAGGAAAAGACGGAACTATGGCATGGGTGGAAGATGTAAATAGCTCATTTAGGCTGATGGATAGTGGTCCACCCCCAATGGACCAAATAGGCATAGAACGCGACATGAGAAATTACGAAGAACAGGTGTTGCAGGTGTCGCAAATGGCATTAGGCGGAGGACCACGAAGAACGGCTACAGAAGCATCGTTGGTAGCTTCGTTTGGGCAGCTAAATAGGGAATGGATGCAAGCACAAGTAGCCGAAGCATATAGGAAAATAATCCACAATGCCTTACGTATGATGGCCGATGAGCGATATACACCAGAACTGTTTTTAATAAATGTAGCACAAGGGGAAAACGATCCAGTATACGAAGCAATAAAAGCCGATTGGTTTAAAGTGCGGTTTAAAATTGACGTAGAAGCAGGGTCTATGCAACCTTTAGTAGAGCAATTAGAAAGACAAGATACGCTTAATCTCGCGCAGTGGTTGGTGCAATTCCCCGAAGTTAATCGTAGTTCAATAATAAAAATGCTTGGACGCACATTTAGAGTGCCAAACATGGAAGATTTAATAGGGGAAACTGATAATGCCGAAGCCCAAAGAGCCGCACATAATGAAAATGTTCTATTATCTCAAGGTCAAAATCCCGGTGTATTTCCCGGTCAAAATCACCAATTACATATACAAGTACACGTAGAAGCAGCGCAGCAATTATCACAACAACCGGGCAATCCGCAGCAAAACAAGCAATTTGCCCAAATTATTTTAGAACATGCACAAGAACATCAGCAAATGCTACAAAGCATGGCAACGGGTGGTGGACAAACAGCAGCGCAGCCTAATGAAATGGGGGGCGGAATAGGTGGACCGTCTGGTGATAGTCCCATAGAAGAAGTAGCTAATACCGTGTCAGAAGTTCGCTCTAACGCACAAACAATAAGCCAAAACGTATCACGAAATCCGGGGCAAAACTAAAATGACTTTGATAGATTTTAAATGCGACTACTGCAATTATGAATGGGAACATTTGTTTAAAACAAAAAAAGAAATAAAAAATTCCATTACATGCTCCCAATGCTCCCGAAAAGCAGACAGAGTTTGGAATACTATGAACTTTCTAAATTTGACTAATGGTGCTATGTATGGTCGATACGAACCTGCTTTTGGTGAGGTAGTAAGAGACTATGGACATAAGCAGCAACTACTTAAAAAATACGGAGTTATAGAATCCTCAGACCGATCTGGGGGGTCTAATTGCTATAAAGAAACTGAAACCAAACAAGATAAAGTAAGAAAAGAATTAGCAAAATCCTCTTTAATAACGTAATAACGCAAAGGAGTAAACCACATGGCCGAAATGGACGCTATTGTCAATGATAATTCTGAGGTCGCTATTGAGTCCCCATCAGACCAGACACCGCTTTTTGATATAGCTGGTGATTTGGTGGAGGGGGAAACCTCTCCTGATCCGTCTGCTGGATCAACTCAATCGCCATCGTCAGGAGCCAACGATAATGCTTTCAATCCGAACAACGTGGATATAGCAAGGGCGGAAACGTCCTCACTTCCTCCAGAATGGCAAAAGGCGCAGCAGTTCGTGCGTCAACACCAATCTGCATCAGACAGACGGATAGCTGATCTTGAAAGGCAAGTTCAACAAACTCAAGTGAGTGCTAATAACCAAAGCCAAGCCGAAACGGTTAAGGCGGCGGTAGGGGAAGTATTAAACGCACAAAATCCAGAAGATCCATATGCCGATTTAAGGTCGCGTTTAGCAGCAGAAGACAGAGGAAGTATTGATGTTGTAGCAGAAGTTGCCCGTAAAGAAGCAGAAAAACACTTTCAAGGCGGTCAAAAAAAGCTACAACAGCTTGAAGAATTGACAATAAGAATGGCTAACCGTATACAGCAACAGGATAAACTATCTGCAAGTCAACAACATCAGAGGACGGTATCTGAGGTAAATGCGCTTAGGAATACTCACGGTAAGGAGATTGTAGATGATATACTTACTACTGAACAAGGGCGTATTAAAGCTGCTGTAAACAATACTAATTTAGCTACAGGTAGGCCATATACAGTAACTGAAGCAGTAGAGGCTGTAATAAATTTAAAAAACAATTCGCAAGCGAACAATCAAAACGTCCGAAGAAATGCTCAAAATGCCATCGGAATAAACGGCAATTCTATTTCTACGACTGAATTAGGAGAAGATCCCACAAACGAAGATTTATATGCGATGGCACAACGAATGGGATTTGGTCCATCGTCTGTATAAAAAACAAGGAATATAAAAAATGGTAGCAACATCCACAACCGAAAATTGGGATGCCCTGTGGACTCTTACCGCAAGAGCAAAGCGTAAGCGGCTAACAGACAACATCTCAGATGCGTATCCTACTATAGATGCGTTTCGTAAAAATAATATGCTTGAAACTGAGCCGGGAGGTAAGCAGATTCAAGAAGATTTAATGTATGCGCTTCAAGACCCTCAGTGGTTTGATTCTTATGACGTGCTACAAACAAGTCGACTTGATGGCATAACTGCGGCTTTTTATGATTGGGCATATTTAGCCTCTAATATTTCCATTGCGATGACGGAAGAAAAAGAAAATCGAGCTTCCGATAAAGCAATTAAATTACTGGAAGCCAAAACTCGTCAGGCCATGCAAGGCGCGTTAGATGGTGCTAATGCAGCCCTACATGCTTCCGCAGCAGATCTTTCCAAGGCACCTATTGGCTTACAAGACATATGCCCTAATAGCGGTACTGTTAATTCGGGTGTCTTAGGTGGCGTTGATCGTGCAACTAATACTTGGTGGAGAAATGCTCAAGTAGACGGAAATGTAGGCGGGCGTAATAATGTTTTAACAACTCAAACCAAAACAAATATATTTAATTACGCTTTATTTTTAAGTGAATTATATGTATTAGTAGCAGAAGGCAACGACACGCCAGATTTGATTATTACTTCTCAGGCCAATTTAGCGGATTGGGAAACGATTTTTGAAAGCACTGGCTATTTAAGAACGACTACAAATGGCAAACAAGGCATAGACGGACGAAATGCTACCTATAAAGGTATTCCTTTTATCGGTGATGCGGATTGCACAGCAGACGCAACCTATATGCTTAATAGTAAGTATCTTAAATTTAAGATACAGCAAGGGATGAACTTTTCTAAGACCCCATTTCAAGCTGGACAAAACCAGCTTGCCAAATCTGCATTTATTGTTTTGGGTTGCCAATTAACCACCAATCATTTAGCCCGTCAAGGTCTTATACACGACACCGCTAATTAATTAGGAGAATAAACAATGGCGACATTTAAGAGTATAGATGCAGCAGTAGGAGCGCAAGAAATTAACGCAACTAGCACTACGCAAAATCACCCCTTGGGTGCAATTATACAAGCTAATGATATAGATACGACCTCAAACTATGGCGTAGGTGAATTTATTTACGCAAAAGGGGTAGCTTCTACTGTGGCTGGCGACTGCGTAGTTATGGACCCTCGGACATGGACGACTGTTCGAACTGTTGCTAATTCGTATGGCCTGTTTGGAGTAGCGATGAGTGCAAATGTAGCAGATCAATACGGGTGGTATCAGATTGGAGGATGTGCAGTAGTTAATGTCTTAACGGCTTATTCGGCTGCTGCTGGCAAATTGCCATATTTAACGGCAACCGCAGGTCAATTAGACGATGCGCCAGTGCCGGGAGATCAGGTTATAGGGGCAAGAGCTTTAACAGATAGAGGGACTCCTGTATCGACTCAAGCATTGCATTATTTGACACGTCCATACACGTTGGACGCTGATATGACCTAAATAACATATAAGACAAGGGGCGGAATTTAGCTTCTTGTCTTATATTTAAATAGAGAAAGAAAAAATATGACCGAAGCAACCATAGAAAAACCAAAAAAGAAAAACAAAGCAACGTCTACTAAGCTATCAGCAGAAGACGTTGCAGTAGTATTAGAGCAAATAAAAAACAACCCTGATATAATGGCGGAATTATCACGAAAAACAAATGCACCAAAAAAGAATCGTAAAAGCGCAGATCCTTCTGCATATGTTTCTGCACATGGATCAGTAGTGCATCCAGAAAATTTTAAAATATATCCTCCAGAAGGCGTATCACGTAAAGGTCCAGAAGCTGTAAGGATTTGGGAAGATCGCCAAGCAGAAGGGCGCAGCACATCAAATCGAAGAATAGGTGCTTTGATGGATACGAATGAAGTAGCCAGTATGGTAAGAGAAGAAAAAAGTAATGTAGATATGTCTGATTCTAATTGGCATGAACAATAAGAACGTACCAATACGATCACCGCAAGTTACTGCTGATGCTGTGTTAAGTGGGGCTATACAATCTACGTATGTAACAGTAGATACCGTATTAAAATTAAACGGAATTACTACAACACAACGTAATGCCCTTACCGCAGCAAACGGTATGCTTATATATAACTCGACAGATAATAAGTTTCAAGGTTATCAGGGAGGGTCGTGGACTAATTTAGCATGACTGTATTAGACGTTTTAAAAATAGCTCTTAGAAGGTCATCATTAGATGACAGTTTAACCGAATATCAAACAAATGCGCGAAGTTATTTAAATGATGTAATAAAACAAATTGAATCAGATGCTACATGGTGGTGGAAGTTTAAAAGTGGGAGTTTTATTACTACAAAAACCATGACCATAACAGGTTATGAAGGTGCGTTTACCGTTGGAGAAACAATAACTGGAGCAAATTCTGGAGCTACAGCAACAGTAGCAGGAGATGACACAGGGACGCTACGTGTTTACTCCGAGTCCACTACAGAATTTACCGCTTCTGAAACTATAAACGGAGGCACTTCAGGCGAAGAGGCAATATATCAGAGTATTACTCCTACACGTTTATATTCGTTAGATGTGGGAATTATGAATCTTTTATCCGTATTTAATAATACTGGAGATAATAAATTAAGTATTGCGTACCCACAATCTATGCAAAACTTAGATCCTGATTTTAGCATTACTGGCACTCCAGAATTTTTATACATACATGGTTTAGATTCTATCACAGGTGCGCCTCGCATAGGATTGTATCCCAAAGATGATACTACTAACGAAACAATCGACTATCAATATTATTCTTTTACTCCCGATTTTACAGCAGAAAATGACGCAACATCATTAGATCCTTACGTTTTGCCGTTTATTCAAGCAGCATTGTATCACGGCATAGCAAAATTACTGCAACAAGAAAAAGGTGACGAAGAAGGAATGGCCGTTGAAATGCGTGAGTTTGACCGCATTATGCAACGCGCAAGACGACAGAACTTAGATATGATGGGCGATAAGCGATTTAGACGTATGCGACAAACAAGAACAGGACAAGCGGGAGTATCTACTACTGTAGTTGAAGGCACATTATAATGGCATTAGAAACAAAAAAAGATGGGCCTTGGTTTAAGGGCGTAGCTTATAATCTGCCTATTGAAGATATACCACCAGATATGCTATCTTCTATGGAAAATTGTCGCATAGGGCAAGCTGGACAAGTAGAAAAAAGGGCCGGTTTTGATGGCTATAAAAACATAGGAGCCATAGCAGGTGCGCCTACGTTTACAGGCTGTGGAGAATTGCACATATCAGACCCTACTACTACTACTACGGTATTTGCTACAGCAGGAACTAAGTTTTATGAGGCTACCACAAGCCCTGACGCATGGACAGATAGAACAGCATCTATAACAATAACAGCAGGAGATGACAACGTATTTCAGTTTGCTAATGCAAATGGAATACTATATGGAACTAATGGCGCAGATGTTCCTATTAAATGGACTGGAGCAGGTAATAACATAACGAATATGACTGTTCCAAGTGGCTTAACTAAAGCAAACCATATAGCGTTTTGGGATAACAGGCTATGGTTAGCTTCGCCAACTATATCAGGAACATATTACGCCGATAGGATGTATCGTTCAGGTATTGCAGATTATGAAAACTTAGCAGATTTCCATAATTTTGGCAGACCTGTACGAGCAGTTGTTCCTATGCAAGATGCACTAGCTATACATACAGATGCTGGAATATGGACAATGACACCTACTGGAAATGCTGATGTGCCGTATCAGACTACACAGGTGACAAACTTAGCCGGTATAAGCGGTAGGGCTGTTATAACATTGCCCGGAGAACAGCAAATATTTGTACGTAGAGATGGTATATATAAATGGGCATCGGGACAGGACGTAGAAAAAATAAGTCATCAATTAGATGGTTATTGGACAGATGTTATTAGAAATAGATTAGAATATTCTTTTGCAGTGCAATATCCCTTAGAAAACGAAGTTTGGTTTTTTCTTCCTAATGGGATAGGCCAGACAGCAATGAATCAAGTAATAGTATATAATTGGAGAGAAGACGGAAGTTATGAGGGGTTTTGGTATGGCCCATATACGGGATTTACTAGATATAGTGCAGCATTAATCAATGACAAACCTCACGCAGGTGGTACGACAGGATTGCTTTACGATCATGTAGAAGGAGATAGTGATGATGGTGCAGCTATAAGCGCATATTTTCAAACAGGAGGACAACCGCCAGTAGATGAAGCAACGAGAGTGCGGTGGATGTATGCGCGATTAGCTTTTGATTTTATGGGTAATTATGCCGTAAATTTTACGCAACTGGCTGGACATTTAGAAGGATCGGCACGTTCTCTTATAGTAGGGGGAAAAGATGCAGGGGTTTTAGATACTATGGTATTAGATGTAGATAGCATATCTCATAGACCTTCTGGCAAGCCAGATATTTTATTTAGAGATGTTGATCTACAAGGGTATTCGCCTAACAGCAGTATACGTATTACGGTTAATTCCGCAGACCAACCATTTACATTTAGGCATGTGCATCAACAATATAAAACTATAGGCATAAAACGCCGCCGAAAAACAGGGGTAGAATAATGTCGGTATTTAACTTATTTGATTATCATCCTAGTGATTATACAAATTATAATCCTAATTCTCCATACGGCACTCCACAAGCTTTAGAAGCCTACATAAAAACAGGTAAGCCAACTGTACGTAGAACGTATAATCCTAATAGAAGCAACCTAAATCCTTTCGGGCCAAATGCAAACGCACAAGATTTTTATGAAATAGTAGATAATGGATCAGTAATCGGACAGTTGCCTTTAGTTGGGGCAAATACGACCTTTGAAGCATTTAACGAAAACTTAAAAAATCAAAGAAGTCAAAGCCCATCGTCATTGTTTGGTACAGGAGGACAAAGTACTGATTATACTGGTCAGCCTATAAGAGTACAGCCAACAGATTTTAAATTACCATCATCTAACGAATTAGGACAATATAGACAAAGGAAACAAGGTGATATAGGCTTAGGAGTATCTGATTTTTCGTTTCCGCATGAATCATCTTTAGCAAAAGCAGTTGCCAGTCAACCGGGACAAGGTGGTGGATCACAAATAGAATTAGGAGCAGGATCATTTGGCTTAGAACCTAATATAGAAAATAAAATAGCTGGACAAATAGGCCCTATACAATTAGATGCAAAAAACATAGCACCTCCAAAAATTCCAGCATTGCAACAACAGATGCAAAAAGATATTGGTTTAGGTGCAATAAATTTATTGCCGAATCAGTTTTCCGGTCCCAATAACGAATCATTATTAGACCAATTATTTCCAGCTAAAATAAACATAGGTTCTGAACGATTTCAAGAACCAGTAATAACACCAAGGATAGACGATACGCAGTATATGACTGATTTAGGAATATTAAGAGGTCAGTCTACTATAGATCCTACATTAGTTCGTGGAGGAATGAGTAAGTTTCAACAAGACTTTGATGACTTAACAAGGCAATCTACTATAGATCCTACATTGCAACCTACAGATTTTAATGAAGCTTTAAGAGTATTAGATGAACAGTCTACTATAGATCCTACATTGCAACCTACAGATTTTGATAGAGCTTTTAGAGCATTAACTGAACAGTCTACTATAGATCCTACATTGCAACCTACAGATTTCACTGAAGCTTTAAAAGCATTAGCTGGACA
>TARA_R110001599_G_scaffold17743_20_pt1 | contig 22227 bp, 19 predicted proteins | sample TARA_R110001599 | Tara Oceans TARA_R110001599 (sample SAMEA4398360) | marine metagenome | biome: Polar Biome; feature: [MES] marine water layer (ENVO:01000295) within the mesopelagic zone...; material: water (ENVO:00002006), including particulate matter (ENVO:01000060) such...
CAACGTCCGCTTCGTGCGGACGTTTTTTTTTGTTTTAACGTGGGGCTAAGCCAAAAATGGCCGTCGGGTAGGGGTATCTGGGTCGATCCGCATTTAGGCGTTTTCTTTGCCAGAGGAGCGTTCCATTATGCAGTTGCAGAAAACACAGGAGAACACCATGGCCCATACCATAGATCTTTCAGGAAAAAATGCCGTTATCACTGGATCGAATTCCGGTATCGGGCTGGGTATCGCTTGGGCCTTGGCGCGGGCGGGTGCCGACGTGGTGCTGAATTCCTTCACCGATCGTGAAGAAGACCATGCGATTGCATCGAAGATAGCGACCGAAACCGGCGTCAACGCGCGCTATCTCAAGGCAGACATGTCCAAGGCTGACGAATGCCGCCAACTGATCACCGACGCAGGGTCGTGTGATATTCTGGTCAATAACGCCGGCATCCAGTACGTCGCGGCGATTCCCGAGTTTCCGTTGGAAAAATGGGACGCGATCATAGCCATCAATCTTAGTTCTGCGTTCCACACCACGGCTGTGGCGCTACCCATGATGCGATCCGCGGGTTGGGGACGGGTCATTAACATTTCGTCGGCGCATGGTCTTACGGCATCGCCGTTCAAGGCGGCATATGTGGCGGCCAAACACGGCATTGTCGGGCTGACGAAAACCACTGCGTTGGAAACCGCCCAGGAACCGATTACCTGTAATGCGATCTGCCCGGGATACGTTCTTACCGATATCGTGGAAAAGCAAATTCCCGATACCATGAAAAAGTATGACATGACCCGCGACGAGGTGATCAAGAACGTCATGTTGGAGCGCCAACCAAGCAAGGAATTCGCGACGGTGGAACAATTGGGCGGCACCGCGACCTTCCTTTGTTCCAGCGCGGCTGACCAGATTACCGGGACCACCATTAGCGTAGATGGTGGTTGGACAGCGCTTTGATCTCTCGGGGCGTCCACGGGACGGGGGATCGGCGTGACTAAAAAGCGTATTAATCTGGCGTTGCAGGGGGGCGGCGCACACGGTGCCTATACATGGGGAGTGCTGGACCGGTTTCTCGAAGAGAACGATCTCGAGGTTTGCGGAATTTCGGGAACGTCTGCCGGTGCGCTGAACGGAGCAGCGCTGAAAGCCGGTATGGTGAAGGGCGGCAGGCAAGCCGCCCGCGATAACCTGGCCTGGCTTTGGGCCAAGGTTTCGGCGGTTGGCGATCTGCATCTGAGCGGGTGGATGGCCCCGTTTGGTCTGGGCGCGATCAGTCAGGCGATGGCATACAGCTTTCCCGTCGCGATGAGCACCGCAGTGACGCAGATTCTGTCGCCTTATGCCTACGGGCCGCTATACCGGAACCCGTTGCAGGATATCGTCGAAGCGTTTGACTACGATCATGTCTGCAAGGTTCAGGGACCACGCTTTTTTGTCAGCGCGACCCGGGTGCGCGATGGCAAGATCAGGGTTTTTCATGGGGATGAGATCGGGCCGGATGCTTTGCTTGCCTCGGCCTGCTTGCCCACCTTGTTTCAGGCGATTGAGATTGACGACCCCAAGACCGGGCGACGCGAAGCTTATTGGGACGGTGGCTATACCGGAAACCCGGCGCTGTTCCCTCTGTTTTCGCGGGACCTGCCCGATGATATCGTAATCATCAATATCAACCCGCTTGAACGCGATGCCCTACCTACGACACCGCAGCAAATTCAGAACCGCATCAACGAGATCAGCTTTAATTCGAGCCTGCTGCGCGAACTGCGCGCGATCGAATTTGTCCAGCATCTGCTGGACCACGGGATGATCCAAGAGGGTACGATGAGCCGCGTTCGGATCCACATGATTTCAGACGATGACATGATGTCACAGTTGTCTACAGTCACGAAATCCTTTCCCAATCCGCTTGTTATCGAAGCCTTGAAAGAAGCGGGCCGCGCCTCGGCCGACAGCTTTTTGCAAGGCGATATCGACCATGTCGGGGTGCGCAGCTCTGTCGATCTGGTCAAGATGTTCAGCTAGGCGGCAGTACGTCGTTGACACTGTTGGGCGGCAGTTCATGGATCGCGGTGCTGCGCGAAGGCGGATAGACCAGACCCGCTGAAATCACGAGTTTCGCGGCGTCCTCGACAGTCATGTCGAGCTCCATGACTTCTTCTTTCGGCACAAACAACAAAAAACCCGACGTCGGGTTGGGTGTGGTTGGAACAAAAACACCGATCAACTGCCTGCTCTCACCGGCGCGTGTTGCAATCTCTCCCTTTGCGGGGATCGAGATGAACCCGAGGGCGAACATGCCTTTGCGCGGGTATTCGATCATGCAAGCTGTCTCAAAGCTCCGCTCGGTCTGTGCGAAAATCGTTTCCGAAATCTGTTTGATCCCGGAATAGATTGTGCGGACCACCGGTGTGCGGTTTACCAGACTTTCGGCAAAACGAATGAATGAGCGCCCGATAATCCCCTTGGCAAGCCACCCCACGACAATGGTGAAGAACAAGAATATCACCACCCCGATGCCGCGCACGTTGATTTGCGCGGATGGGTCGAGCCCGAAATAGGTCTGGATCAACCTGTCAGGGTGATACGCGACAGGCACCATCGGAAGCACAATCCCGTCGATCCAGCCGATCACGGTCCAGATCAACCAGATTGTCAGACCAACAGGGGCAATAACCACCAGACCGGTCAGAAAAGACGCCCGCAATCGCGCGAACATCGTCCGGCGCGGCGTGGGCATGGTTGGCGGCGTAAAAGGCGTATTCATTGCAGTTTTTGTTTTCTAACTAGTTAACAGGTCAGAGCTAGGGCGTTTGATACCCCGCTACAATGGAACGCCCCCATATAATTGAACTTTATGTGTCTTTTATTGCAAGAATTGTGGAAATTTCAGCCGCAAAGCGTGCGTTGTTGCGCACCAGCGCTATATTCGCAGTCAATGACCGGCCCTCGGTCAGTTCATAGATACGCTGTAACAGAAACGGGGTCACGTCCTTGCCTTTGACCCCTTGGGCATCAGCTTCCGCTTGGGCGGCTTGAATGATCGGGGCCAACTGGCCGACTGGAATTTCGTCTGCTGCACCAATGGGGTTCGCGATCAACTGCCCACCCCGTAACCCCATCATTATGCGGGTTTTATGAGCAGACGCGATTTGCGCTGCACTGTCCATCCGCAGCGGTGACTTCAGCGATGACGTTCTGCTCCAGAAGGCAGGAAAACTGTCTTGCCCAACCGTGATTACCGGCACACCTTGGGTTTCCAGCACCTCAAGGGTTTTGGGCACATCCAAAATCGCCTTGGCCCCGGAAGCAACCACGGTGACCGGCGTCTGTGCAAGCTCCATCAGATCGGCGGATATGTCGAAACTTTCCTCGGCACCGCGGTGTACGCCGCCGATGCCGCCCGTGGCGAACACCTCTATCCCGGCCAAGTGGGCGGCTATCATGGTCGCGGCGACGGTCGTGGCACCGGTGCCCTTGGTGGCGATGCACGCAGCGATGTCTGCGCGTGAAAGCTTGGCCACGTTGCTTGCCTGCGCAAGCTGAACAAGCTGACCGTCTTCCAGCCCGATATGCAGGACCCCGGCCACGACCGCGATGGTTGCAGGGGTGGCCCCGGCACCGCGCACATCGGCCTCGACCAGGCGGGCGACCTCGAGGTTCTGCGGATAGGGCATGCCATGAGTGATGATCGTGCTCTCCAGAGCGACGATGGGGCGGCCTTCGGCATGGGCTTTCGCAACTTCAACAGACCGGGATAAGGGGATCATATTTTCGTTTCTCCTGAAACATACTGCGCTGCGGCAGTCAGCGCTTGCGCCAGCGCCGCCTCAGGGTCGGCCCCGTGAAGTTCGGCGGCAATATGCGCGGCCATAAAGGTATCGCCCGCGCCGGTGATACGGGCAACGGTGACAGAGGGCGGGCTTTGGGTCACCAGACGATCGGTCATGGCCATCGTGGCGCAATTGCCGCCGTCGGTAACCACCGCGCGCACCGCCCCGCGATCCAGCAAGGCACGTGCCGCCGTGCGGGAATCACCGAACTCCGTCTGGCACAGCAACCCTGCTTCTTCTAGGTTCACGTATAATGTTCCGCGGCTGGCCTGAAGAAAGGGCACCAGGCGCAGGGCCTTGCCGGGGGATGCAGGCGCGACACGCAGATCCGCCTGAGCCAGCAACGGGCTGTGGGCCATTATCGAAAGCAGTTCCAGCGTCAGGTTTCCATCCAATGCCACCGCACCGTGATATGGTCCGGGCAATGTGCCATCTGCAAGCGGTCGCAAGATCTTGTCGCCCGCGGCCTCAAGAGAATGGGCGTCGGCGATCGCGGCGATCAATCCGTTCGCACCCTCGACAGCCATATAGCGGTCGGTCGGCAAATCATCGGATCGGTAGATGTAGTCCGTGTTGAGCCCGCGTAGTATGCATGCGGCGATCAGTTCATCGCCTTGGGTGTCGCGCCCGACCGCGCTGATCAAGGCGGGCGACATGCCGAACCTTGCCAGCGCCATTGCGATGTTCAACGCCACTCCGCCCGGCAGTCGGGTGATCCGCCCCGGCATATCAGAACCTTGGCGCATGGCAGTATCGGCACGGCCGATTATGTCCCACAGCACAGAGCCGATGCAAAGTATGTCTGGTACGTCCCTCATGGCGCACCTTGTGCCCAGACCAGGCTGGTTGCGCAAGCCCCGTTAGGGGATGGGTTGTACGGCAGAGCGCAGCGGTGGTGTGGTGCGCTGTATCGACAAGGCGCGCAACCGACTATTTCTGGGGAACCGCGAAAGTCAGGGATGCCCAAAGGCTTTCCCATTGCGGACTGTCTTTGGTCTTACCCACATCGGGGGCAGGGCGCAGCACGACTGAATCAACCATGTAAGTCATGCCAGGGACCACCGGAAACGTCGCGTGGCCGTTATCATCGGTACGGTATTTGGTAACCGTGACCTGTTTGTCGGCATCACGTTCGTAGACTTCGATCTGCACGTCCTGGCGGGGAGCCTGCTGATAGGTCAGAGCGATTTCCATCTGATCGTTGAAATCCGCGTCGTAGGGGTTGGTGATTGCCGTCAATTCGGTTTCCATACCCATCGCGCTGTCGTTGCCCCGCCCGTCGCCGACCGCGATCAGCGCTTTTGAATAGCGGCTGTAGCGTTCGCGCACGTGGTCTTGCGGATATCCCGCTGCCTGGTGTTCGGCGACGGCGGTTTTGAAGTCCTTGTGTTCGGTGAAGCCGACAAAGGTTTCCCAGTCGTCGTACACCAGAGAGGTCGGCGATGCCTCGTGAACCACGGTCAGCAATCCGTCGCGCGGCGGAGCGATAATACGCAACGCGGGGATGTCGCCCAGACGACCCGCGACCGGCACGACCTTGCCTTCAAAGCTGAGATCGAACCGGTTGGTGCGATTGGGAAAATACGGGAGCTTGGCCCCGTCGAAAAGCTGGCCGTTGCGCAAGTCAGTTGTCATTTCAGCACCGGGCTGTACTTGATACGCGGGTGCCTCTAGCCAATATTCGTGCGCCGTGGCCGCGGAAGCTGATACAGCACAGACGACAGCGATAACAAAACGGGATAAAAACATGCACAAGACCTTTTCTAATCTGATGGTAAAGCTGACCTATGCGCTGATTTTGTCAAGTGCCGTGTTCGCGGGGTCCGGCGGAGGCGTCCGCGCGCATGAGGTCATGCCAACCATCGCGGACCTGTCGGTTTCGGACGGGAGCGCCCATTTGACGCTGCGCATCAACCTCGAAGCATTTCTGGCCGGCATCGACCTGGATACGGTGGTCGATACAAATAACGCTGAAAATGCAGGGGATTACGACAGTTTGCGGGCGCAGCCCGCGGGCCAGATCGCGGCGCGTGCGCCTGAACTTCTTGACACCTGGAACAAATTGCCGGTGCTGCGGGCCGACGGACAACCCGCGGTGCTGGAAACAGTGTCGATCACCATTCCCGAAGATGTGAACATGAGCCTGCCGCGTGTCGCGCAATGGGAACTGACGGCACCTGTGCCCCCCGCGACAAACGGCATCGTGGTATCCTGGCCAGCGGGGGCGGGGGCGCTGGTGGTGCGCCAGCAAGGCGTCGAGGAACCCTATACCGGGTATCTGGAAGGAGGGAGCCAAAGCCCCGAGATCGTTTTGGGTGGCGGTGGCCAGCAAACTGCATGGCAGGCTTTCACGACCTATATCCCTGTGGGCTTCGACCATATTGTTCCCAAGGGCCTGGACCATATCTTGTTCGTTTTGGGACTGTTCTTTCTCTCGAGCCATATCCGCCCGTTACTGTGGCAGGTGTCGGCTTTCACCGCTGCCCACACCGTCACGCTGGCGCTTGGTGCCATGGGCTGGGTGGCGGTGCCTGCGTCGATTGTCGAGCCGCTGATCGCCGCATCGATTGTATATGTCGCAGTCGAGAATATTTTCACTTCCAGGCTGTCGCGGTGGCGTCCTTTGGTGATCTTTGGATTTGGCTTGCTTCACGGGCTTGGCTTTGCATCGGTGCTTGGCGCGTTCGGTCTGCCGCAAGATCAATTCATTCCGGCATTGATCGGCTTTAATATCGGGGTCGAGATTGGCCAGCTTACGGTCATCGCGATCATCTTTCTTTGTGTCTGGCAGGCACTGCGAGTGGCGCGGGGACAAGGCGCGGAGCGGATGGCGAAAGTGTTGTACCTGACGTTGGCCGCTGTGGCCCTGGGGCTGAGCCTGATGCCGATGCCGCGGCTCGCCCAAGTACTGGATGCGCCGGTCGCACTGTTCCTGATCCCCGGGGCTTTGATTTTCGGCGCTTGCTTTCTGTCGGTACAGTTTCGGCATACCGCAGAGCCATATCGACGTTTCGTGGCCGTGCCGGCCTCGATCGGCATCGCGCTTGTCGGAGCGTATTGGTTTGTCGAGCGGGTGTTCCTGTAACACCCGCCGCGAGGCTTAGTTCATCGCGGCGATGAGATCCGCCAAAGCCGACACCGGGTCGTCAGTGTTCCAGATCTCTTCTCCGACACCGAAAAAATCCGTGTAGGGCCCGAGGCTGCGGATCAGGTCTGTATCCAGGCCGCCTTCGGCAACAACCGGCACTTCGATCACTTCGGACCACCACTGAAACAGGTCCAGTTCAGCATGGCTTCCGTCATCCAGCGCCGAGGCGAGCACCGGGCCGAAGCTGATATAGTCGGCACCGGCTTCGCCAGCGGCCATGCCGTCGTGCCGCGAGCCGCCGCAAAAGCTGCCGACAATCGCGTCTTCCCCCAAGGTTTTGCGCGCATGACGGACAGAGCGCGCAGCATCGGTCAGGTGTACACCGTCAAGCCCGATCCGTTCAGCAAGCAATGTGTGATCGGCAATCACCAGAGCAATGTCACGGGCATCGGTCACCCCCCGCATGGCGTCGGCCGCGCGCAGGAGGCGGTCTTCGTCGCGGGTGCTGAGGGCGAGCCGCACGCAGGCAACCGGGTGCACATCCAAGACGCGCGCCAACAGGTCGGGAAAGGCGGAGAGTTCGATCTCGGGCGGGGTAATAAGGTAAAGCTGCGGTTGATCGGGCGTATCCATGGCGGGCTGTCCTTTGCATTGGTGCGCGTCAATTAGCGGATCGGCGCGGGAAAGAAAAACTTTTATGCCTTCGGCGAGGATTTTTTACCATTTGGAACAGGCCGGGCTGCTTGCGACGGCTGGTGGTGGGGGATATGAGGCGAAAATGGAAAACAGTTTGGAAAATCCCAAGATACCGGCGTTTGTTTTGGTGCGCCCGCAGATGGGTGAGAATATCGGTGCCGCGGCGCGGGCCATGTGGAACTTTGGGTTGGACCAGATGCGGATCGTTGCACCGCGTGACGGCTGGCCGAACCCGTCAGCCGTGGCGCTGGCGTCGGGTGCCGGACGATTGCTGGACCAGGCTGTGATTCATGATGATGTGGCGCATTCGGTGGGCGATGCGGCATTCGTGTTCGCGACAACGGCGCGGAGTCGTGATTTGACCAAGCCGGTTTTCAGCCCTGAAGCGGCGATGACCAAGGCGGCGGAACTGATTTCCCAGGGTCGAAGGGTGGCGGTCTTGTTCGGGCCGGAGCGGGCCGGGTTGGAGAATGATGACATAGCGCGCGCCAATGCCCTTGTTTCGGTACCTGTGAACCCCGAGTTTGCGTCGCTTAACCTTGCGCAATGCGTTTTATTGATGGGCTATGAGTGGATGCGGGCACAAGGTGCGGTCGTTCCCGAACAGGTGGAAATGGCCGGTACTGTGTGGGCTGAAAACAGTGAGATCGAGCATCTAGCGCGGCATTTTGAAGACCGGCTGGATGCGGCCGGTTTCTTTTACCCCGAGCACAAGGCCGCCAGCATGAAGGTCAATCTGCGCAATATGTGGTCACGTCTGCCACTGACGCGGGCGGATGTGCAAACGCTGCATGGTACCCTGCGACAGATGGTACGTTGGAAAGAGCGCGGCTAGACCTTTGGGGGCTTGTGGCTTAGTTCTGCGTAGAAACCAGCGGATAAGAGGCAACATGGCCGAGAAACGTAAGCTTTTCGAAGAGGTAGGCGACGCGCAGGTCGTGCGTCCGCCCGCAGATACCGGGATGATCGACAGGGGAAGAGGAGGGGCGCGGGGCACCATTCGCCTGTGGCTTTTCGTGTTGTTTGCCCTTGTTTTCGTGATGATAGCGGTTGGCGGGTTGACGCGGCTGACCGATAGCGGGTTAAGCATTACCGAATGGAAGCCATTTACCGGAGCCATGCCCCCCTTGAGTGAGGCCGATTGGCAGGCGGAGTTTGCGAAATACCAGGCGATCGACGAGTTTCAGGTGCAAAACTCCTGGATGCAACTTTCTGATTTCAAGGCGATTTACTGGTGGGAGTGGGGGCATCGCCAGCTTGGCCGTCTGATCGGTATGGTTTGGGCGCTCGGCTTCCTGTGGTTCCTGGTGCGGCGGCAGATACCGGTCGGCTGGACCGGGCGGTTGCTGCTGCTTGGGGGGCTTGGCGGGCTGCAAGGGGCGATTGGCTGGTGGATGGTGTCGTCCGGCGTGACCGTTGGCCAAGCGGTTCTTGACGTGGCGAGCTATCGGCTTGCCACCCATCTGGGTCTGGCATTCATCATTCTGGGGGTAATCACATGGTATGCATTACTGCTTGGGCGGACCGAACGGGATCTGATGCAGGCGCGCCGTACAAAAGAGCGCAGGCTGTTTGGCATGTCGACCGGGTTGCTGCACTTTGCTTTTCTCCAGATACTTCTGGGCGCATTGGTGGCAGGTATTGATGCGGGGCGGTTTTTTATCGATTGGCCGCTCATGCAGGGACAGTTTTTTCCACCCGATGCGTTCAATATCGCTCCGATTTGGCGGAATTTCTTTGAAAATCCGGGACTTGTGCAATTCATGCATCGCATGACGGGGTATCTGTTGTTCGCTTTTGCCATCGTGGTCTGGTTAAAGGGCCGAAAGTCGGCGCATGGCACAACCCGGGCTGCGTTCAATCTGATGCTGATCGCGATGGTCGCGCAGGTCGCGTTGGGCATTGTGACTGTTTTGAACGCGGCACCGGTACATATCGCGATTGTGCATCAGGCGCTTGCAGTTGTGGTGTGGGTTTTGATCCTGCGGGTCAGATTTTTGAGCGGTTATCCCGTTCCAACATCCCTGAGAGGACATAAACGATGACTGCCTTTGATGACCTGATGGCGTTCCAGCGCGAAACCGAAGCTTTGGCCCAGGTGGCAGGCCGCTTGAGTTGGGATCAGGAAACCGTGATGCCGCGCGGCGCAGCCCCGCAAAGAGCAGAAGAAACGGCAGCTTTGGAAACCGTACTGCATGCACGGCGGGTCGATCCGAAGGTTGGGGAGTGGCTTGCGATAATCGACGAAGCGCATCTGGACGATGTCGGGCGCGCCCAACTTCGCCACATCCGCCGCAGTCGCGAGCGCGCCATCAAGGTACCGGCGGCTTTGGCATCTCGCCTCGCGCGCGTCACATCGGAAGCGCAGGGTATTTGGGCCGCAGCACGGGCCGCCGAAGACGTTCAGGCCTTTGCGCCCACGTTGTCAGAGGTCATTACCCTGAAGCGTGAAGAGGGGCTGGCGTTGGCCGCGGGCGGCGACGTCTACGATGCAATGTTGGATGACTATGAACCGGGTGCAACCGGCGCGGAGCTTGAGGCGATGTTTGGTGCGTTACGGCCCGAACTGTCACACTTGCGCGAAGCCGTCCGAGAAGCTGAGGCACCCCCCCAGTTGGCGGGGCGGTTCGACGAAGCCGCGCAGATGAAGTTGACGCGACAACTGGCCAAGACCTTTGGGTATGATATGAGCATGGGGCGCGTGGATAAAGCCGTGCACCCGTTTTCTAGCGGGTCTGGGCTGGACGTGCGGATTACCACACGGACCAATGAGGTTGACCCCTTCAATTGCTTCTATTCCACGATCCACGAGGTCGGACATGCATGCTACGAGCAAGGTATCGACAAAGCTTATTTACTGACACCGTTGGGGGCTGGGGTGTCGATGGGGGTCCACGAAAGCCAAAGCCGGATATATGAAAACCAGCTGGGCAGGAGCCGCGCCTTTACCGGCTGGTTGTATAGTCAGATGCGTGACGCATTTGGTGATTTCGGCGTGGCAGACGAGGATGTATTTTACCGCATCGTCAATAAAGTTTCCGACGGCTATATTCGCACCGAAGCTGATGAATTGCAGTATAACCTGCACCTTTTGTTGCGCTTTGACCTCGAGCGAGCGTTGATGCGGGGGGACCTTCAGGTAAGCGAGCTCGAGGCCGCTTGGAATGATCGCTTCAGCGCTGATTTCGGTTTTGAGGTCGACAAGCCGTCAAACGGGGTGCTGCAGGACGTACACTGGTCTGTCGGTTTGTTTGGTTATTTCCCGACATATACATTGGGGAATGTTTATGCTGGATGTCTCTATGATGCGCTGCGGGAGGACATCCAGACGTTGGACGCCGATTTGGCCCGCGGAAACACGTCTGCCGCAACGGGGTGGCTAAGGCAAAAGGTGCAGGTTCACGGCGGTTTCCATGAACCCCGGCAATTGATTGCGCAAGCGGCCGGAAAGCCCGTCACTGAGGCGCCTTTGCTGGCATATTTGCAACGCAAGTTCAGCCAGCTCTACTGCCTTTAATACGCCAGCTTTATCTGGCGAAAGGTCGACCCAGATAATGCAGGTTTCTAGAGAGCTACACGTGTTTAAATCGCCTAAATCCAAATAATCACAGGTTTTTTTTGTGTACTTTGATCAGTTTTGAGATTGCGAACTCTCGAAATGACTTGGCATCCCGGGAAGAGAAGTTTAAGGCTGGTTTAAGAACATTCCAAGTTGCCGTAAATTCCGATGCAGATCGCGTTTTAGGTATTTGCCATGGTGGCTTGACTATGTAATATTAGAGCTAATATGTATTTGATTATAATCTGGAGATCAAAAATGAAACGTTTTACAGCCTTCGCAGCAGCCCTTTTGATGACGGCAGGCGCGGTTTCCGCGCAGGTTACAACACAGGTAGATGCTTCTATCGGTGCGTCCGGTGTTTCCGGTTACCCTGATACTGTTGTCGGTGCAAACGGCATCACATACGCATGTGCCCCTGCGACTACGATCGATGGTGTTCTGGCCCGTCGTTGCATCCAACCAGGTGCTGCCGGTTTTAATGCCATGAGCCCTGCCGCGATCGGCGTAGCCGCAGCAGTTGTAGTAGCTGTTGGCCTGATTGCAAACAACGATGATGACGCAACCACCACCACAACGACTACACCGTAATCCGTTAGTCTTTCAGTTACGTTAAGCCTTATTTAAGATGCGCCGCTTGATAGCGGCGCATTTTTTTTGCCTTGCATTTTTATCCCCTGAGAATTTTTCTCTACAAATAAAAAAGCCGCGCAGTATCACAACTACGCGGCCTTTTTACGGTTTTTGCGGAATGCCCTAGGCGTCGTCTGCATCCGTTTCGACGGTCGCATCGCCTTGGTCAGCAATACGGGCCACACTTACCACGACTTCCCCGCGGCCTGTGTCAAATACCTTTACACCTCCTGCGCTCCGTGACCGGAAGGAGATCCCTTCTACTGGTACACGGATCGACTGGCCTTTGGACGTGGCCAGCATGATTTGGTCGTCCAGTTCGACCGGGAAGGAAGCGACGATGTCGCCGCCGCGCATTGCCCTGTCCATCGCCGCGACACCAAGCCCGCCTCGGCCACGTACCGGGTAATCATGGCTGGACGACAATTTTCCCGACCCTTTTTCGCTGATTGTCAGAAGAAGATTTTCCGCAGCAGACATCTGCGCATAACGTTCCTGCGAGATCGTGGCATTTGCATTTACTTCCTCATCCTCGGCAGGCGTGTCCGCATCGTCGGCAAGCCCGGCAACTGCCCGCCTCATCTTGAGATAGGCAGAGCGTTCGTCAGAGGTTGCGTCGAAGTGACGGAGGATCGACATGGAAACGACCTTATCGTCGCCGTTAAGCTTGATACCCCGGACACCGACCGAGGCGCGGCTGTTAAAGACGCGCACGTCTGTCGCCGGAAAGCGAATTGCCCGACCCGAGTTGGTGACCAACATGACGTCATCATCATTGGACGCGATGCGGGCATTGATCAAAGTGGTTGTTGCGTGATCATCTTCGAATTTCATCGCGATCTTGCCGTTGCGCATGACGTTTGTGAAATCCGACAGCTTGTTTCGGCGCACTGTACCTGCCGAAGTCGCGAATACGACCTGCAAATCATCCCAGTCTTTCTCATCACGATCAACCGGCATGATGGCGGCGATAGATACACCGACCGGAATCGGCAGGATGTTGACAATCGCTTTGCCTTTTGATGTGCGGCTGCCCTGCGGCAAGCGCCAAGTCTTGAGCTTGTAGACCATGCCATCCGTAGTGAAGAACAACAGCTGCGTATGGGTATTGGCGACGAAGAGGGTGGTAACGACGTCCTCTTCCTTGGTCTGCATGCCCGACACGCCTTTGCCACCGCGACGTTGGCTGCGGAAGTCGATCAACGGAGTCCGTTTGATATAGCCACCGGACGTCACAGTCACGACCATGTCTTCGCGGGCAATCAGGTCTTCGTCGTCCATGTCCCCGGACCAATCAACGATCTCGGTGCGTCGCGGAACGGCAAACTGATCTCTCACCTCGGCCAGTTCGTCCGAAATGATGCCCATGATCCGGTCGCGGCTCCCCAGAATTTCAAGGTATTCCTTGATTTTCTTGGCGAGCTCTTCCAGTTCGTCAGTGACTTCCTTGACGCCGATCTGGGTTAACCGCTGCAAGCGCAGCTCTAAAATCGCGCGGGCCTGCGCCTCGGACAGGTTATAGGTTCCGTCGTCATTGGCCGTGTGGGTCGGGTCATCGATCAAGGCGATGTAGGGCAGGATCTCTTCAGCGGGCCAGCGACGGGTCATCAGCTTTTCGCGGGCTTCGGCCGCATCGGCAGATGATCGGATCGTGGCGACCACTTCGTCGATATTTGTCACGGCGACGGCCAAACCACACAGGATGTGACTGCGCTCGCGTGCCTTGCGCAACAAGAACGCCGTGCGCCTTGCCACCACATCTTCACGGAAATCAATAAAGTAGGTCAGGAACTTACGAAGGGTCAGCTGTTCTGGTCGGCCACCATTCAACGCAAGCATGTTACAGCCGAAATAGGTTTGCATCGGAGTAAAGCGGTAAAGCTGGTTCATCACGACTTCGGCTGTCGCATCGCGCTTCAGCTCGATCACTACCCGCACGCCATTACGGTCAGATTCGTCCTGTACGTGCGCAATCCCGTCGATCTTCTTCTCGCGCACCTGTTCCGCGATTTTTTCGATCATGGTGGATTTATTCACCTGATAGCAAATCTCGTCGATGATGATCGCAAAGCGGTCCTTGCGAATTTCCTCGACCCGGGTCTTGGCACGCATGATTACACTGCCGCGCCCCTCAAGATAGGCTTTGCGCGCGCCGGATCGGCCCAGCATGATGCCGCCGGTCGGGAAGTCAGGGCCGGGAATATATTCGATCAGCTCTTCCGACGTCAGGTCGGGGTTTTCGATCAAGGCTTGGCAGGCATCGATTACTTCGCCCAAATTATGCGGCGGGATATTCGTCGCCATACCCACGGCAATACCACCTGCACCGTTGACCAGCATGTTCGGGAAACGTGCAGGCAAAACAGTGGGTTCGCGTTCCTTGCCATCGTAGTTGTCGATGAAGTTGACGGTTTCCTTGTCCAGATCGCTGGTCATGAAAGACGCGACCTTGTCCAGGCGCGATTCCGTATAGCGCATGGCCGCAGCGCTATCGCCGTCCATTGAACCAAAGTTACCTTGACCATCAATCAGCGGCAATGACATCGAGAAATCTTGCGCCATGCGCACCAGGGCGTCATAAATCGCACTATCCCCATGCGGGTGATATGAACCCATGACATCGCCCACCGATTTCGCGGATTTGCGGTATGTTTTGTCGTGGGTGATGCCTTTTTCATACATCGAATAGATGATGCGACGATGAACGGGTTTCAGGCCGTCACGCAGGTCGGGGATGGCGCGCGAGACGATGACAGACATCGCATAATCCAGATAGGATGTGCGCATCTCATGTTCGATCGTAACAGAAGGCCCATCATACACTGGGCGGTCTGCCGGAATTTCATCATCATTTTCAGGGGGTTCGGGCGTGTCAGTCACGTAATCTGCCTAGCTCTTGCTGGTTCTATATCTTGCGGTTTTATATAGCAGATGGGGTACATCAGGTGCAATGCCTGTGGTCTTTACACGGGACGTGGATCGCAGTTAATCGGACAAGCCCTTGATATCAAACAACACTAATTACGAGATCTCGGCCATGCCTCGGCGACCGGACGGGCAAAACGAAATCGGGGCGCGGTTTGTCAAGAAACCGGATACACAATGCATCCCGCATTCCCGGGATGACTCCATGAACCCAACCTTTTGGATGAGCCCGCTGTTACGCTGGCTAAGGCCCGACCAACCTTGGACCGGGGGAACAAACGCCAGCAGTCTCCGTATGCGAATGTGCGGATGAAAACTGTCAGGCAGAGCAGCTTGCGCCGCCCAACACGCAGAACTTTGCGCAATGGGGGTGGTTAAGGGCAACATCCTTTTCGGCGGCTTCCAAGCTATCGCCCAGTTCAAATTCCGGCGTGTAGGGCAGCAAGGTACAGGCAAGGACCGAAGGTTTTTCCGCGCCCTTACGCTTGACCACCATGCGCGAGCTTGAGCACATGACGGCTTGCGGCGACTTTCCCAGGATGTCCCAGCAGGCCGTTGTAATCTCTGGGACTTCGACGCTTTCGTCCATTTCGGGAAACAGGACCGTCATTCCGGGGTCGTTCGCATCAATGTCGAAACCGTGCTCCAAGAAAAATGCGTTATATCCTGCGCGGCTGTCTGCATCGCTGTCGCCAAATACAGATCGGCCCGCCACCGCCATGCGTATCTTGTTGTCTCTTAGCCAGCGCATGCCCGTGAGAGTTTTTTCAAATGCACCGGCACCGCGTTCGGCATCATGCAGTTCGGCTTTGTAATGATCGACCGATATCCGCAGGGTCAGCTTGTCCGGATAGGCTTCGTTCAAACGGGTCAGCCCCGCGAGAACCGATTTACGCATCATCGGACGCATGGCGTTCGTCAGGATCAACACCTCGTATCCCGCGGCAAGCGACGCTTCGCAGATCTCTATCATCTGGGGGTTCATGAACGGCTCACCGCCGGTAAATGCAATTTCGGTCACTGGCCAGTTTCGTTCGGAAATCTGCCCCAGATAGTCGCGTACCTCAGCCGCAGAAATATACACCAGGGCGTCGTTTGTCGGGCTCGATTCGATATAGCAGTTGACGCATTCGATGTTGCACAATGTGCCGGTGTTGAACCAAAGGGTTTGAGGGTTGGTCAGGCTGACGGTAGCGCGGCGTTCGCCATTGACAGTCACCAAAGGGTTTTGAAACTTGCCGATATTGGCATCAAGACCATCTTTCATACGAAACCAAACCTTACTAATTTAATCTACCGAATTATGTATGCGAAGGTCGGTGGCAATAAAACCCTGTGTAATGCCGTGCACACACTTGTGAAACGCGGAAATATAAGTATGTTTGCGCTAACATTGTTTTTGGCAAGATAAACGTCGTAGTGTCGCGGCAAGGAGCTTACCCATGGTATCACGCGTCATTCCGGTTGATCCTTTCGACTTGGTAATTTTCGGCGGCACCGGTGATCTGGCGCGTCGCAAGATCCTGCCGGGCCTGTTTCGCCGCTTTTGCGCAGGTCAGATGCCCGACACTTCCCGGATCATCGGCGCGGCCCGGACAGAAATGGACAAAACCGGCTATCGTGAGATGGTTCGCGAGGCGATCGCGGAATTCAACGCGGACTTCGCGCATGAAAAACACCAGCTTGACGCATTCCTTGAACGGTTGGACTATGTCGCCATCGACGCCAAGGGCGAAGACGGATGGGCAGCGCTGCAACAGCTTATGGCCGGGTCGGATCGTATTGAAGCATACTATTTTTCCGTGTCGCCCTCGCTGTTTGGCGATCTTGCCGAAAGATTGCAGCAATGGGGTATGGCGGACGCGCAAAGCCGTATCGTTGTCGAAAAACCCTTCGGGCGCGATTTGCAAACTGCCAAGGCGCTGAATGCAACGCTCGCGAATTATTTCGACGAGGGTCAGATTTACCGAATTGACCACTATCTTGGTAAAGAAACCGTGCAAAACCTGATGGCGGTGCGCTTTGGCAATATGCTTTTCGAGCCGCTCTGGAACAGCCAGTATGTCGATCACATCCAGATCACTGTCGCCGAAACCGTCGGCGTCGGGGGCAGGGGCGAATACTATGATAAATCGGGTGCCATGCGCGATATGGTGCAAAACCACCTGATGCAATTGTTGTGCCTGATCGCGATGGAACCGCCCGCGCGGTTTGACCCCGACGCGGTACGCGATGAAAAGCTCAAGGTGATCCGCGCACTGGACCCGGTGCTGCCGCATCACATCGCGCGCGGTCAATACCAGGCCGAACCATGTAACGAGGCCGAGCAACCCGGCTATCGCACAGCGGTCGGTGACCCGCGGTCGCGAACCGAAAGCTTTGTCGCGTTGAAAACCCATATCAGCAATTGGCGGTGGGCAGGGACCCCATTCTATCTGCGCACCGGCAAACGGATGGCGACGCGGTCATCCGAAATTACCGTCGTGTTCAAAGAAACTCCGCATTCGATTTTTACCGAAGACGCCGGCCGCCACCGCAATGTGTTGTCGATCCGTCTGCAACCGAACGAAGGCATCACGCTTGGTGTGACAATCAAGGAACCCGGACCTGGCGGGATGCGTTTGGTGGATGTGCCCTTGGATATGACCTTTGCCGAAGCGTTGGGGCCGGAAGGCTCTGAACAGGTGGACGCTTACGAGCGTCTGATCATGGATGTCATCCGGGGCAACCAGACCTTGTTCATGCGTGGTGACGAAGTGGAGGCCGCGTGGGCTTGGACCGACCCGATCATTCAGGGATGGGAAGCGCGAAACGACGTGCCCAAACCCTATGACAGCGGTTCGGATGGGCCGACAGACGCGAACGAGCTGATGCGGCGTGACCAGCGACAGTGGCGGGAGTACTCTACGTGAATTTGATAGACTATGCTGATCGCGAGATCCTCGCGATGGATGTTGCCAATCTGATCGCGGGGGAGCTGAAGAACGCCCTGCTGGCCCATGACACGGTCAGCTTTGCCGTACCGGGGGGGACAACCCCGGGGCCGATCTTTGACAGTCTCAGCGGGGTCAATCTGGACTGGGCACGCGTCCAGGTCATGCTGAGCGATGAACGCTGGGTCGCATCGGACCACGAGATGTCGAACGCCCGGCTGTTGCGCGATCGCCTGCTGGTCGGGCGCGCGGCCGACGCGTCATTCACCCCGTTCTATATCGACGGTCTGACCTCGGCCGAAGCGGCTGAGACGCTCTCCCCCAAAATCGAAACCCAGCTGCCTTTGTCGGTGCTGTTGCTGGGCATGGGTACGGATATGCACACGGCCTCGCTCTTCCCCGGGTCAAACGGGCTGGAGGCCGCGATGGTACCCGACGCGCCGGCGGTCTGTCCGATCGATGTCCAGGGGCAGGACATCGGGCGCATCACCCTGTCGCGCAGGGTGCTTGAAGGCGCAATGTCAAAGCATCTCGTGATCTTTGGCGATGAAAAACGCGCAGCGGTGGAACAGGCGCAAAGCCTGCCGGCCCTTCAGGCCCCCATCGGCGCAGTATTGAACGAGGCGACAGTACATTGGGCACCATGACAAAATTTGACGAATTGATCCGTATGCAGGCCGCGGTGCAAAACCGCTCTATCCTGTCCTTGTTCGACATGCCTGACCGTGTCAGTCAGTTCAGCGCGCAGACCGGCGACATGCTGTTCGATTTCTCCAAAACCAACCTTGACCGCGACACGATAGACGCCTTGTTGGCGCTGATCGACAGCGCGAACGTGCCCGCGCGCCGCGATGCGATGTTCGCAGGCGAAAAGATAAACGAGACCGAAGACCGCGCGGTTCTGCACACAGCGCTTCGCAACCTTGACGGAGGGCCGGTAACAGTAGAGGGCGTCGACGTCATGCCGGGTGTTCTGGATACGCTGGCCCGTATGCGTGGCTTTGCCGACAGGGTTCGGGCGGGCGATATAACCGACGTGGTAAATATCGGCATCGGTGGCTCAGATCTCGGGCCGGCAATGGCGGTGCGGGCACTCTCACCCTACCACGACGGACCCAGAACACACTTTGTATCGAACGTTGACGGGGCTCATATCTCGGACACATTGCGCGGCCTGGATGCAACCACGACCCTTGTGATTGTCGCCTCCAAGACGTTCACGACCATCGAAACCATGACCAACGCGCGCACAGCCCGCGCCTGGATGATGGAAAACGGAGGCGACCCCGCGCGACAGTTCGCAGCTCTCAGCACCGCCAAGGATAAAACCGCAGATTTCGGAATAGACCCCGGTCAGGTCTTCGGTTTTGAAGATTGGGTCGGCGGTCGTTACTCGGTCTGGGGGCCGATCGGCCTGTCGTTGATGATCGCCATCGGCCCGCGCGGCTTCCACGCATTTCTACGCGGCGCGCAATCAATGGATCGGCATTTTTGCGCCGCGTCACCACGCGAAAACCTGCCCATGTTGCTGGCCGTTGTCGGTATCTGGCACAATCAGATATGTGGCTATGCGACCCGCGCGGTGTTGCCATATGACCAACGGCTCGGGCTGTTGCCTGACTATCTGCAACAGCTTGAAATGGAATCGAATGGAAAAAGCACGCAGATCGACGGGACCGATGCGCCATTCAACACCGGCCCGGTGGTCTGGGGGGCTCCGGGCACGAACGGGCAACATGCGTTCTATCAGCTTATTCACCAAGGCACGCGGATCATCCCCTGCGAGTTCCTTATTGCAGCCAACGGTCACGAACCCGACCTGACCCACCACCACAAACTTCTCGTCGCAAATTGCCTTGCCCAGTCCGAAGCATTGATGAGGGGTCGATCCTTGTCCGAAGCGTCAACGCTCATGGCGGCGCGCGGGTTGACAGGCGCAGAACTTGATCGGCAGGCCCGACACCGGGTGTTTCCGGGAAACCGGCCCTCGACAACGCTGGCATATCCTCTGCTTGACCCGTTCACGTTGGGGCAGATCATCGCACTTTATGAACACCGCGTCTTTGTCGAAGGGATAATCCTCGGGATCAACTCCTACGACCAATGGGGCGTCGAGCTGGGCAAGGAACTCGCAACCTCGCTGCAACCGGTAATTGACGGCGCTCAGCCCCCTACCGGCAAGGATGGCTCAACGGCGGCTTTGGTCAATTTCATCGCTCGCCACGCGGACTAGCGGGCATTTTCATTTTGCCAGCTAAACTCCGGGGAGTTTGCGGGGCAGCGCCCCTCATCCCCCTCAAATGAATTCATCGCGTTCCCTAAATCAAGTCAGGATGACGCCCGACACGGTTGGCCAGCTTGGCTATCGTCAGCCCCTGAACGACAATCGAAAATACCACCACGATATAGGTGCTGGTAAGGATCAGCGGCTTCCATTCACTATCGGGGAGCGACAGGGCCAAAGCGACAGAGATCCCGCCTTTCAATCCGCCCCAGCTCATGATCCGGATAACACCGCTGTCGAAATTTCGAAATGGCCGCAAGATGCTGATCGGCACGGCGACGGCAACCAGACGTCCTGCCAATGCCAGCATGATCGACGCAATGCCTGTCAGCAGTATGTTACCGTCAAAGGCGACGGCGAAAACCTCGAACCCGATCATCAAGAACAGCACAGCGTTCAGAATTTCATCGACCATTTGCCAAAAGGCATCGACATATTTCCTGGTTTCCTCGGACATACCTTTTGCGGCACCCACGTCACCAATAAGCAAACCGGCGCACACCGCCATGATCGGTGCGGACACTTTCAACGCAACCGCCAGCTCGTACCCGCCGAACGCCAGGCCCAGGGTCAACAGCACCTCAAGCGCGTAATCGTCAATACGACGCATGACGCGAAAGGTCAGCCACCCCAGCACAAGCCCCAGCAACGCCCCGCCGCCCGCTTCTTGAATAAACAGCAACAGCATATCGAGGAACGAGGTGGTTTCCTGGGCGTGCTCTCCGGGTTGGGCAAACGCAAGCCCGACAAGGATCAAGAACACCACATAGCCTACGCCGTCGTTGAACAGGCTTTCCCCGGCAATTTTCGTTTCAATCGATTTGGGCAGGTCGGCTTCTCTGAGAACGCCCAGAACAGCCACCGGATCGGTAGGAGAAATCAATGCGCCAAACACCAGTGCCGTCAACAGCGGCATCCCGGTAAGCCAGGAAAAACCGACGCCTATGACGAAGGTGGACAGTGCAACGCCAAGTGTCGCCATCAGCAGCACGGCCAGCCATTCACGCCGCAGGTCGGAGGTTTTGACGTGAAGCGCCCCGGCAAACAGCAGCAAGCCCAGCATGCCTTCCAGCAAAGTCTCCGAAAAATCGATGCTTGCGACCATTCCCCGCACGGAATCCGCAATACCGAGGCCCGGCCACACATAGTCCACGCCCAGCAATCCGAAAGAAGTGACCAAGGCCACGATCAAGATCCCGATCGCTGACGGCAGCTTCAGAAACAGATAGTTTATCGCGCCGAAAACGCCGGCAAGTACGATCAATAACGAAGTGATTTGAAGCACGGCCATGGGTGATGCTCTCGCGATAGACTTAAAGTTTGATGTCGTAGGTTACCCAGGGCGTGCGCTTTGCAAGCTTGTCGTAAACGTTGCGCCCGCGATAATTGTCTTCGGCGGTAATCCAGCGCACCACGCCCCAACCTTTTGCCGCGGCTTCAGCCTTGACCGCCTCGATCAATGCCTGTGCCGCTCCCGATCCGCGAAACGCCACATCGACAAACAAATCATCCAGAAAGCAGTTTGTTCCGGCGCGCAGTTGACTGACAAACGGACGAAAATGCGTGAACCCGATCACCGTGCCGTTGGAGTCTTCGGCCACGATACAATTGCTGCCATGGTCCGGATCCATCAGCCATGAATATACGATGTCTCGCATCTCTTGGGTTTGAGTTACTTTGTAGAACGCAGCGTATTGGGCAAAAAGCGTTTCCCACGCGTGCCGGTCATCCTTGGTCATGGCTCTTGTTGCTATCGACAATGCAATACCCTCCTCGAGGTTTAGCCTTCGCTCTTGGCCATTTCGTTGGTTTCAAAATACCGTTTCAGCCTGTCGGGCAAAAGATAGCGCCCGTTTCCGTCCGGGTCGAGCATCACCAAAACGCAGTCAAAAGTTGCCCGCAACTGCCCCTCCACCCAGACTTGCTGCGCCAGACCATAGGAGGTGTTGCGAAAACTGGTACATCGACACGTCACGATATAATCCTCGCGTTCCAAAAGTTCGTGAAGATACCTGATCGAACCGGACCGGATCACCACGCGCGGGCCAGGGACGTCAAAGAGCCCCCGCGCCACAAGCTGTTGGGTGTAGCGAATGCGCAAACGTTCAAACCATTCAAAATAGACCGTGTTGTTCACGTGGTTATTGGTGTCGAGATCAGAGAATCGCACCTGATCTGCCATCGCCAAAGGCTGTGGTTCGGACAACCCGGCGGCCCGTTGCTGGTCCGCGCTAAGCGGTGTGTGGTAAATAACTGTCATGTACCCTGCGTAAGTGTCTCCTACAGCGCTTGC
>TARA_R110001599_G_scaffold251410_1_pt1 | contig 22212 bp, 13 predicted proteins | sample TARA_R110001599 | Tara Oceans TARA_R110001599 (sample SAMEA4398360) | marine metagenome | biome: Polar Biome; feature: [MES] marine water layer (ENVO:01000295) within the mesopelagic zone...; material: water (ENVO:00002006), including particulate matter (ENVO:01000060) such...
AAATGGAATTATCATCAACACTATTTGGAATAGCTGCCATGGCAGTATTTGTGCTCCCTATTGTTTATTTACAAGGAATGCAGAAGAAAAAGGAAAAGAAATTATTCGCTGAATTTCTCCAGTTAACGCAAGAGAAAGGCTTAAAACTCACCCACACTGAGGTATGGAATTATGTGTATTGTTTGGGTTTGGATGCTCAAACCAAGCAGCTCATTCACTTCAAAAAGAAAGGTGAAACACCCGAAATCCAACTGATCGACTTAAAGCCATTCAAAAAATGCACTGTCAATAAAGTGGGTAGAACAGTAAAAACAAACGATGGCCCTGTTACGATAATTGAGCGTTTACATTTGACTTTAACACCCACAAACGCACAAGGCAAAGCTCAAAACATAGAGTTTTACAATGCGGATGAAAGCAGTTCGGTGACTACAGAGTTGCCTTTATTGGCTAAGTGGGAAAAACAAATTAGTGAAGCCTTACAAGCATAAATTAAGTCAAAATCAAAGGTCTTGTGGGCTTAAGACTCACAAGACCTTACTTTTTAAATGAATGAATTTATCAGATTGAATTATTAACCGCGCTCAAAAGTTATCTTTGCGGTTTAAAACCAATATCTGAATTGAGCTTAACCATAGAAAACATCATGTTGATTGGTTCGCTATTACTGTTCATCAGTATCATAGCGGGTAAAACCTCCTACCGTTTTGGAGTTCCAACCTTGGTATTGTTCTTGGCCATTGGAATGTTGGCTGGCTCTGATGGTATTGGAGGCATCTACTTCGACAACCCTTCTGTGGCGCAATTCATTGGTGTGGTTTCGCTTAACTTCATTCTTTTTTCGGGCGGGCTCGACACCAACTGGCAGTCCATTAAACCGGTATTGTGGCAAGGAATATCGCTTTCCACCTTTGGCGTTCTGCTCACAGCCGTGACCATGGGCACCTTTGTTTGGGCCATTACCGATTTCACTATTTACGAAGGCCTTTTGCTTGGTGCGATTATATCTTCTACGGATGCAGCAGCCGTTTTCTCTATTTTAAGAGGTAAAAACTTAGCACTTAGAAATAACCTTAGGCCTACGCTAGAGCTGGAAAGCGGAAGTAATGATCCAATGGCTTATGTATTGACCATTGCTTTTCTCGCCATGGTCATCAACCCAGATCAAAGTCTGCTCTCCATTATTCCATTGTTTTTTAAGCAGATGATTATTGGCGGAATTGCTGGTTTGCTTTTTGGAATGGTCAGTAAGTATGTCATCAACAGAATCAAGCTTGGGTTTGAAGGACTGTACCCTGTGTTGGTGATTTCGCTCATGTTTATCACCTTCTCGGGTACCGATGCACTCGGTGGAAATGGCTTTTTGGCCGTTTATCTATGTGCTGTTTACCTCGGTAATCAAGACTTAATCCATAAGAAAACCATTCTCAAAATGTTTGATGGTTTGGCATGGCTCATGCAAATTGTACTCTTCCTTACCCTAGGGCTTTTGGTTTACCCTACCGAAATACTTCCTATTCTGGGTATAGGTTTACTCATCTCGCTTTTTCAGATTTTTGTTGCCCGACCAATCAGTGTCTTCTTAAGCCTAACGCCTTTTAAAATGAAAATGAGAAGGCGATTCTATATTTCCTGGGTGGGACTTCGAGGTGCCGTGCCAATTGTTTTTGCTACTTATCCGTTAATTGCAGGAATCGAAAAGGCCAGCATGATCTTCAATATTGTGTTCTTTATTTCGCTTTCTTCGGTGCTTATTCAAGGAACCACCCTAACTGTAATCGCCAAGTGGCTCAATGTTGCTCTGCCAGAAGATTCTAAGCCTAAATCGCCATTGGATGACCTCCTTTCAGAAACAGCCAAGGCCATTATGGTAGAAATCAAAATGCCAGCAAACGGTGTAGCGGTAAACAAAAAGATAGTTGACCTTCACTTCCCCAAAACGGCATTAATTGCCATGATTAATCGAGAAAATAAGTTTATCACACCAAATGGCGCTACTGAAATCTTGGCCGAAGACACTCTAGTGGTGCTTTCTGATACGCAAGAGGGCATCGGTCAAGTGTATGAATGTTTACAAATTGAGCAATAGGAATTAGCTCAGGATCTCAACTCATTTCGAAAAGAGCTCACAACTAAAACAGTTTTTCTGCAATCTGCTTTACTATTTGAGACTTGCTCATGGTATAATAATGTAGACAAGGCACTTTAGCAGCCATCAATTCTTTTGATTGCTGAACACACCACTCAATACCCACTTCTCTCGCTGACTTATTGTCCTTGCATTTATCGAGCTCATCCACCAAATCGTCTGGCAAATCGACATGGAAAATACTAGGTAAAATAGTGCTATGGTTCAAAGTAGTAATTGGCTTAAGTCCTGGAATAATAGGCACATTGATATCTGCTTTTCTACACTTTTCCACAAACTCAAAATATTTCTGATTATCGAAGAACATTTGAGTTACGATGTACTCCGCTCCCATTTCTACCTTTTGCTTCAGGTACTTCATGTCGCTTTTTAGGCTGGGTGCTTCAAAGTGCTTTTCAGGATATCCCGCAACCCCCATAGAGAAATTGGTTTTGGCCATTTCCGCTTCTTCATTCAGGTATTTCCCCTGATTCAAATCCAATACTTGCTGCATCAATTCAGTAGCGAATGAGTGACCATCGGGGTCAGCAATAAACCTCCCCTCCGACTTAATCGCATCGCCACGCAACACCAACACATTGTCAATCCCCAAGAAATCAAGGTCGATTAGTGCGTTTTCTGTTTCTTCCCTACTGAAACCACCACAAATGATATGAGGCACGGCATCTATGCCATACTTGTTCATTATGGCAGCACAGATACCAACTGTTCCAGGACGCTTTCGGGTAGTTACTTTTTCAAGTAAGCCATTAGCGTGCTGTTTATAAATGTATTCCTCGCGGTGATAAGTAACATCGATAAATGGAGGGTTAAACTCCATCAATGGGTCAATCGCATCAAAAATACCATTAACGTTTTCACCTTTTCTTGGTGGAAGAATTTCGAAGCTGAAGAGTGTTTTACCTTTCGCTCTTTTTATATGTTGGGATACTTTCATGTCTATAATGTACTTGTGTGTTGTGGTTTTGAAGTGTTGATGTAATTCACAACACCTTCTATTGGCCTACTTTATTTCTTAAGTATTTTATGAATGCTAAAATTGAGGCCTTCGCTTCTTCAGTTTGATTTTGTAAGCTCTCGATATCTTCAGCTGGAAAATAACTGAGATCGAGCATCAAATAAGTCATGCTTTTTACTTCAGTACAGGAAGCAGCCGCATAATCAAGAAACTTGATAAAGTCTTTTGGAGAAAATCGCCCAAATCCTTCAGCAATATTATTCATGATTGAAAGCCCTGCTCTCTTGAACTGCGAACGTGTGTCAAAATCTTTGGCTAACTGACCTTGATTAGACATGGTATACACTTGAAATGTGAGCTTCCTAGCTAATTGCCAACATCTTAAATCTTCAAACCGTGTAACCTTTGTCATATCTATATCATTTAATCTTTTGATGGGTTTAAATACCTAAACACATCAACACTTAATTACTTCAACACTTATATATCATAGGCTAAATTTGGAGACAACCATTTTTCAGTTTCTTCCAAAGTCATTCCTTTGCGTTTGGCGTAATCTTGTACTTGGTCTTTTTCAATTTTACCCAAACCGAAGTACTTAGCTTCTTCGTGCATAAAATAGAATCCACTTACGGAAGAAGCTGGGTACATCGCCATAGACTCAGTAAGTATAATCCCTGTTTCTTCTTGTGCATTTAATAAGTCGAAAAGTATTGGCTTTTCTGTATGATCTGGGCAAGCTGGGTAGCCTGGTGCAGGACGAATTCCCTGATAACTTTCTTTAATTAAAGACTCGTTGTCCAATGTTTCGTTCTTCGCATAACCCCAAAGTTCTTTTCTTACTATCGCGTGCATGGCTTCCGCAAAGGCCTCTGCCAAACGATCGGCAATGGCTTTGATCATTATCGAGTTGTAATCATCATGATCCTTCTCATATTTTTCAATCAAAGGTTCAATACCCAATCCTCCTGTAACCGCAAAGCCACCGACATAGTCAACCTTACCCGAATCTTTTGGTGCCACAAAATCGGCCAATGACAAGTTGGGAATGCCTGTGCCTTTTTTACCCTGCTGTCTTAAGCTATGAAACACAGTTCTTACTTCGGAACGAGTTTCATCGGTATATACTTCAATATCATCGCCCACACTGTTGGCAGGGTAAAGCCCTATGACGCCATTGGCCTGTAGCAGATTATTCTCAATTACTTCATCAAGAACTTTTTGAGCATCATCAAACAGCTTTCTGGCCTCTACGCCAATAGTTTCATTTTCGAAAATTCGTGGGTATTTACCTTTCAACATCCAGGTTTGGAAGAAGGGAGTCCAGTCGATATATGGTCTAATAATATTTAGGTCGAAGTTTTTGAATACTTTATTACCAATAAAACTAGGTTTGATATACTCCTTCTTCTGCCAATCTACTTTTAGTCGATTGCCTAAAGCCCTTTCATATGGGATGTAATGCTTGATTTCTTTACGGTTAGCATGGTCTTCTCTGAGCTTGGCATATTGCTTTTTAATTTCAGCATTGTACTCCACCTTGCGTTCTCCACTAATCAGTTCTCCAGCCACAGGCACACTTTTAGAGGCATCCAAAACATGTACAACCGGACCAGAATAAACAGGGTCAATCTTTACTGCGGTATGAATTCGAGAAGTGGTTGCACCACCTACCATCAGCGGCAACTTCATCTTCCTTCTTTCCATCTCTTTGGCAACATGTACCATTTCATCTAAAGAAGGCGTAATCAAGCCACTTAGACCAATTACATCTACGTTTTCCTCAATGGCCTTGTCCAGGATTTTATCTGCAGGCACCATCACACCCATATCGATGATCTCGTAGTTATTACAGGCCAAAACCACCCCTACAATATTTTTTCCAATGTCATGAACATCACCTTTTACAGTGGCCATGAGAATTTTTCGCCCCGCATCGGTTTTAGTTTGATCACGATTGGGATCATTACGTTTGGCTTCTTTCTCCTCTTCCAAATATGGTAAAAGATAAGCCACCGCCTTCTTCATTACACGGGCACTTTTTACTACCTGAGGTAAAAACATCTTGCCTGAACCAAAAAGGTCTCCTACTACATTCATTCCATCCATTAAAGGCCCTTCAATAACCTTCAATGGGCTTACATATTTCTGACGTGTTTCTTCGGTATCTTCATCGATAAACTCGATAATTCCTTTTACTAAAGCATGCTCAAGTCGTTTTTCAACCGATTCTTTTCTCCACGCATCGTCTTTTACTAGTTTTTTTCCTTCCCCTTTCACGGTTTCGGCAAAATCGAGTAGGCGCTCAGTAGAATCTGGTCTACGGTTTAAAAGCACATCCTCTACCCTGTCTAATAAATCTTTAGGAATATCACTGTAGATCTCCAACATGGTAGGGTTAACAATGCCCATGTCCATTCCATTTTGAATGGCATGATATAGAAAAGCCGAATGCATGGCTTCGCGAACTGGGTTATTCCCTCGGAATGAAAAAGAGACATTACTTACTCCACCACTCACATGAGCACCAGGTAGGTTTTCCCTAATCCATTTGGTCGCCATGAAAAAATCGACCGCATTATTGTTATGTTCTTCTATCCCAGTAGCTACAGGGAAGATATTCGGATCGAAGATGATGTCGTTTTTATTGAACTTGACTACATCGACTAAAATGTCATAAGAACGCTTACAAATTTCAATTCTCCTTTCATAGGAATCCGCCTGACCATCTTCGTCAAAGGCCATTACAATTACCGCTGCTCCGTAACGCTTTACTTTCTTCGCATGGTCAATAAATTGCTCTTCTCCTTCTTTTAAGGAAATCGAGTTTACTACACTCTTTCCTTGAACACACTTCAATCCGGCTTCGATAATTTCCCATTTTGAAGAGTCTATCATTATAGGAATTCGAGAAATATCTGGTTCAGCAGCTATCAGATTCAGAAACTTAACCATCGCTTCTTTGCCATCAAGCATTCCTTCGTCCATGTTGACATCTAGAATTTGAGCCCCGCCATCTACTTGATCACGAGCTACTTCTAAGGCGTCATCAAATTTCTCTTCCAAGATTAACCGTGCAAAACGCTTAGAGCCCGTTACATTGGTTCGTTCACCTACGTTTACAAAATTAGATTCCGGGGTAACAATTAGGGGTTCGAGGCCTGAGAGTTGAAGTGTACTGTTGTCGTTTCTCATTTGCTATGCAATAAGTAAAAAGTGTTCTGAATTGGTTTAATCTTGAGTTACTTGATGCTCCAAGCTTCGTGGTTCGTACCTACTGGCCACTTCGGCTATCGCTCTAATATGATCTGGCGTAGTTCCGCAGCAGCCACCCACAATGTTTAGGAAGCCGCTAGAAAGGAAATCTTCAATTTGCTCGGCCATTTCTTCAGGCGATTCATCGTATTGACCAAATTCATTAGGCAAACCAGCATTTGGGTGAGCGCTGGTGAAAAAATCCGCCTTTTCAGAAAGCGTCTCCAAGTATGGACGAAGTTGTTTGGCTCCTAAAGCGCAGTTTAAGCCTATAGAAAGCAAAGGCATATGAGAAACTGAAATTAAGAATGCATGTGTTGTTTGTCCAGAAAGCGTTCTTCCACTGGCATCAGTAATTGTTCCAGAAACCATGATTGGCCATTCCTTTCCTTTTTCTTCAGAAACTTCTTCAATCGCAAAAAGTGCGGCCTTAGCATTAAGCGTATCAAAAACCGTCTCCACTAGTAGTAAATCAACTCCACCATCGGTTAAAGCGATTACCTGTTCTTTGTATGCTTGTACCAGTTGATCAAAAGTAATTCCCCTGAAACCAGGATCGTTCACATCTGGCGACAAAGAAGCAGTTCGGTTAGTGGGCCCTATTGAACCGGCTACAAAGCGAGGTTTGTGTGGTTCTAGTGCAGTTATTTCATCGGCCACTTCTCTCGCTATTTTTGCCGATTCGAAGTTGATTTCATATACCGCATCTTCCAAATGATAATCGGCTTGGGCTATAGTAGTGCCACTAAAAGTATTAGTTTCAACAATATCAGCCCCAGCTAAAAAGTATTGACGATGGATATCTTTAATGATTTCGGGACGGGTAATCGAAAGTAGATCATTGTTGCCCTTTAGAGAATGCGGGTGACCTTTGAATCTTTCTCCTTTAAAGTCTTCTTCCTTTAAAGGATGCCTTTGAATCATGGTGCCCATTGCACCATCTAAAACCAAGATTCGTTCTTTGAGAATTTCCTTAATATTTCTTGACATAATTCGCATTTAGAATGCTTGTCAAGAAAGGTAGAGAGAGTTTTGTGGGCCCATCTTTTCCCCGAATATAATTCGAGGCTAGGAGTTAGCACCAGCTTTTACAGGTTGCTAAGACATCACAGGGCCTAGTCCCTCAGTCTTTCTTGATAAGTGATGCAAAGAAAGGAAATAAAGAGTAAAGCGAAGATCATTACTCAAATTATTTCAAGAAAATTGATTGAGACAGACCTCTATAAAAATCCACTTGATGATCCTTCTCACAATAATATTCTCTAATTTAATGCCCGTCTATGAGTAGTCTAAGATTAGCAGCAATTGATATAGGTTCAAACGCCATAAGGTTTCAAGTCACAAACGTGTTGAGTTATGAAGGTCAGCACACCTTCAAGAGACTAGAGTATGTAAGGTTTCCCTTACGACTGGGGCAAGATGTTTTTGCTCTCAAAAAAATTGGGCCTGACAAGGAAGATAAGTTTTTGAGGTTAATGCATGCTTTCAAACTACTAATCGATCTATATGAAGTGGACGATTATTACGCTTGCGCCACCTCGGCCATGCGTGAAGCAGAAAATGGATACAAACTAGCCGAAAAGGTAAACCAGCTCTTAGGGCTTAAAATCAGAATAATCAGTGGAGACGCAGAAGCTGAGCTTATTAATAAGGTGGTACTCAAAAAGCTCGACAACGAGAATTACTTACATATTGACGTTGGTGGTGGTAGTACTGAACTCAACTTAATTTCCAATGGCAAGAAAGTAGCCTCACAGTCTTTCAAAGTAGGTTCTGTAAGGAGCATGGAGCAATTAGGCACATCTGAAATTCTTGAAAAAATCGACAACTGGATCAAGGGAAACATAACTGGAAAGTACCCAGTAATCACGGCTATAGGCACTGGCGGAAACATCAACAAGACCTACGAACTCGCGAATAAACGTAAAGTCGATCGCATTCTCACGTTGAAAGAAGTGTTGGATGTTCAAACCTATGTATCGGGTTTCACATTAGATGAAAGGATTCACAAGCTTCAACTCAACCCAGACAGGGCGGATGTTTTAATTCCAGCATCACATATTTATATGCATGTAATGAAGTCTGCAAAATGCCGAAAAATATTGGTGCCGGATGTTGGCCTTAAAGATGGCATAATGCACATGCTCTACGAAAGAAACATTAAGGACACCCAAGTTGACTTTAAATAAAGCATTTACATTTTACATCCATTTCCCACCCTTGATGTAAATGATTCTGCTGAGTTAAACCATTGCCTCCCAAGCATGTCAAAGGCTACAAACAAAATCAAAATGAGAAAAAGAACTCTATTAATTGTGGCGATATTCTTTGCTGTAGCAGCAACAGCATTCGCTCAACGTGGTGGTGGCGGTGGTGGTCAAGACAGACAAGCTCCTGACCCTAAGGTACAAGCCAAAACTACCGCAGATACTTGGCAAGAAAAATTTGGCTTGTCAGATGAACAACGCACTAAGGTTTATGACCTACTTATAGTTTCTTCGGAGAAACAAACGGCAAAAATGACCGAGCTAAGAGCTAGTGGCACTATGGATCGTGAGGCAATGACGGCAGCTATGACCAAAATGGACAAAGAAAAAGATGCAGAATTGAAGAAAATTTTCAGTGCAACCCAATGGACTGCATATGAAACATGGAAAAAAGAGAACCCTCCAACGCAAGGAAGAAGAGGCGGAGGCGGACAAGAATAGTCTTTGTTTTTTCAATTGATAGAAACCCGTTGCGTAAATCGTATCGGGTTTTTTTATGCCTTATCAATACTAATTGGAATTAGAAGTCTTACTCATTGTCTTTTTCTTAAAAGTTACTTTAAAGAAAATCAAAGTAAGGCTGAGTACAAGTATAGCTGAATTCGCTATAAGCACTGGAATTAACCATAAAGCAAAACCATATATCAGCCAAACAATTGTGCTGCAAAAAACGATCACGAGCATCCCCATACTCAAATCATCAGCGCTTTTAATTTTCCATGTTCGAATAACTTGAGGTAAAAAAGTAAGGCTACTTAAAATTGCCCCTAACAAGCCCATTGATTCGTATATATCCATCTCATTCTATCTAGGCCGAAATTTATTACAATAATTCGGTAGATTTTTGAAATCAGAAAGCTTGTATCAAAACATAATCTAGGGGTAAAACGACCAAAGCCTAGCCCAAAGACTTGATTCTTCGGGCTAGGCTTCTAGGCACTAAGTTTCTCTTTACAGACTATTACTCGTATCGCAAAGCTTCAATTGGATTACGCCTAGCGACTTTGATCGACTGAAAAACCACTGTTAAAAAGGCAACTCCAAGGATTAAAACTGCGGGTATGGCAAAGATGTACCAGGCCAAATCAATTTGATAGGAGAAAGTTTGAAGCCACTTTTCGGCACCAAAATAGGTGATTGGAAGGGCTACTATTACGGAGAGAAGAATCAGCTTCATAAAGTTTGTCGAAAGCATTTGTATAATACTAGAGACATTTGCGCCCAAAACTTTTCTAATGCCAATCTCTTTGATTTTCTGTTGAACCTCGTAAAGCACTAAACCGAATAAACCTAAGATAGAAACAAAGACTGTGATAGAAGCAAAAACACCGAAGACAGTTCCAAACTGCTGATCGGCCTTGTATTGCTCATTGAATTTTTCATCAAGGAAGAAATAATCAAAATCACTGTTGGGGTAAACTGTACTATAAGCACTTTCAATCTTGGTGACCATCTCTTTATATGAACCGCCTGTATTTTCTGCATTCAGTTTCACAGAAGCGTAATTGCCATTATCCCCCTCTTTATCGAACCAAAAAATGGTAGGGTCAACACTAGTTTTCAATGAGTGATGATTGTAATCGTTAAACACGCCCAAAACCTGAACTTCATTGCTCCAAAAATAAACCTTGGCTCCTATTGCCTCTTCGTTTGAATTAAAGCCCAACATTCTTCTGGCGGTTTCATTTATCATGATAGAGGTGAAATCCTCGCTGGCAGAAATATCTCTTTCATTATCGAAAGTGCGCCCTTCCAACACCTGAAAGCCAAAGGTTGGAACAAACTCGGCATCCACCCTATAGAAAAAGAAAACGCTATTCTTAGCCTCTTCATGGCCTTGGGCATAAATCCCCGTTCCTGTATTCATTTCTCCTGTTCCTTGACCAAACAAGGTTTCAGAGTAAGCTACATTCGTCACTTGCGGCAATCTCTTTAGTTCGGTTTTGAAAGCTTGGCGTTTTAGTAATTGTGCTTCGCCAGAGTCGGCTACGAGCGGAGATCGTACGACCACTGTCTGATCTATATTTACTCCCAACTTTTGATTCCGCATTTCTTGAACCTGAGAATAAATCACCATCGTTCCAGCCAAAAGTACCATGGTAATCATAAACTGAAACACCACCAGTCCCTTTCTGAGCACTATTCCTTTTTTGGAACTTGCAAGGCTACCTTTTAGCACTTCAAGCGGCTTATAATTCGATAACACCAAAGCCGGGTAAACACCCGAAGCCAGTGTGCCTATCAAAAGTAGGCCCATTACAAAGCCAAAAAGCGCTAGGTCTGAAAACACATTGAAACTTAAACTGAGTCCAGAGAACTGATTAAAGAAAGGCAAAACACCTTGAATCAAAGTGAGTGTAAGTACTAAGGATAAAAAGTTAATCAGGAAAGATTCTGTCAAAAACTGACTTAACAAAGCGCCCCTATTAGAGCCCAAAACCTTCCTTACCCCTACTTCTTTACCTCTTTCTAAAGCTTTTGCAGTAGATAGGTTAATGTAGTTTACCCAAGCAATCACGAGTACAAATAAGGCCACCACCAATAAAATATTGACCGTTGCTTGGTTTCCGTTCACATCTGCTTCAAAGGTTTTATCAGATTTTAAGTGAATATCAGTTAAGGGTTGTATGATCAGTTTTTCCGCTCTGTCCTCTTCGGTTTTGGCTAGAAAGCTCTGATTGAAACGTTCAGCAAAAGCATTATCGAGCTTTGCTCCATTCGTTTTTAAATACATGAATTCATTATTCCCATTCCAGTTATTGTAATCCCACTCCAGGTATTGAACTCCGGTTTGGTAAGAGATTAGAATATCGAATTTAAGATGGGCGTTTTCTGGAACATCCTTAATCACTCCAGTCACCTGCATTGGAATTTCGGCCCCACCTGGTACCGCTGTTAGAATTTTACCCATTGGGTCTTCATCTCCAAAATACTTTCTCGCAACGCTTTCAGTAATTACAATTTTGGCTACTTCATTCAATGCCGATGCTTTATCGCCTTGAGTCATTCCCCAATCAAAAACATTTAACCAGCCGGGGTTGGCAAAATACACGCGGTCTTCATTAAAGGCTTTGTCTTCATTTTTAAACAAAAAGCGACCAATATGGCGCACCATGGCGAAGTCTTCTACTTCTGGGAAATCCTCCACTGCCATAGGACCAACCGCAGGGTAACATTGGGCATCTGAAGTTTGCAAAGTGCCTTCTGCATATAAGTCTACAGTTACTCTAAAAATATCATCCGCTTGGGGATGAAAACGATCATAACTCATTTCGAACCTAGCGTAAGTCAAGATTAGAAAACAGACGGTCATACCAATGGTAAGTCCAAAGATGTTTATGATGGCGAAGGACTTTCTCTTCTTTATATTTCTAAGGGCAACTAGTAAATGATTTCTTAACATGGTATTGAATTAGGATTGTAAATGTTGTTTTGAGTTTATTCGTAACGAAGTGAATCTGACGGATTCGTATTGGCAGTTTTTAAAACTTGATAGCCCACCGTAACCAGGGTGAGAACAAAGACAATCAGCATAGGAAGAATAAATAAAGTAGCTCCTATGTTTATGTGGTTTGCAAAATTGGCCAACCATTTATGAAGGAAAATGTAGCCTATGGGTATGGAAATAAAGGAGGCTAATAAAATCAGCCATGCATATTCTTTTGTTAGAAGAAGAACCAACTGACGAACAGAAGCGCCCAACACCTTTCTTACGCTTACTTCTTTTGACCTTCTATTAATATTGTAAAGTGATAGTCCAAACAAACCGAGTACGGTGATCACGATCGCCAATATTGAGAAGAAGCTAACAATGCTGCCGAAAAGACGATCTGATTTGTATTGTCTATTGAAATAATCGTCCAAGAAGAAATACTCGAAATAGCTATTCGAATAATTTCGGTCAAAAGCTTGCTCAATTTGACCCATAGTGTTTTGCATATTTTCGGACCCCAACTTTATAGAATAGTATATTACCCTATCATGATGGGTGTAAATGTGAGGTTCAATATCTGACTTTAATGACTCTTGACTGATATCGTCCACGATGCCCACTAACGTATAAGGTTCGATTTCATAATAGATGGTTTTGCCAATCCAGTCTGCAAGCTCTTCTCCTTGTAATAAATCCTTAGCAGCCGACAGACTCAGTATTACGGATTGATCATCATTAAAATCATTACTAAAATTTCTGCCATACAGGACTTGAATATCATAGAGGCTTATAAATGATTCATCAACAGAAATATCTTTGGCATATAAGGCTTTATCCTCCTTTGCTGGCCCAAGGGCTACAAATCTCATTCTTGAAATTTCATAGCCTGGAATCTCAGAAGAGGCTGCAATGGATTGAACTCCGCTCATGTTTTTAACATCGTTGACAAACGCAGATTTGGTACGTTCCCTAATGGCTTCATCCATAAAGGGCTTTTTGACAATCAGGGTTTGGTCAATGTCCATCCCCAAAGATTGGTTTTGCATAAAATTCAACTGCGATTGAACAGCCATCGTCCCCAAGATCAAAACCAAGGCCACCACATTTTGAAAAACCGTGAGTGATTTCCGAAGGGCTAAACCAGAATTGCTGGTTTTTGCCTTTCCTTTTAAAACTACCGTGACTTTCTGTATTGAAAACAACCAAGCTGGATAAAGCGCAAAAAACAGAGAACCCAATGTAAAGAGCACAAGTAATACCAAGGTCTGTTTTAATGAGTCAGCGCCAAAAAACTCAAGGGGAATGTCTAATAAATTTCTAAAGAATACACTGCTAAATTGTAATAGCGTAAGCGCTAAGAGCATTGCAAGGAAGTTGATGATGAGTCCTTCAATTAGAAACTGACCGATGAGTTGTGATTTAATTCCCCCCAGTACTTTTCTAATCCCTACTTCCTTACTCCTATCGATCAACTTAGTGGTGCTCAGGTTTACATAGTTCACCCATGCAATCACCATAATAAATAGGCCTACTATGCTCAAAAACCCCACGGTTGACTTATTGCCATTCACCTCCATCTCGAAAGAATGATGTGAGGTTAAATGGATGTCTTGAATGTTTTGCAGTTTAAAAGTGACCCCTTCATCTTTAAACCAAGCACCTTCAATGCCTACAAAAGCCCTATTGATTTTGTCTTCAATCAAATTGGGATCACCCGAATTATTGAGTTTGAGATAAGTGAAAAAGTTACCCCATCCATAATTATTATCTAAGTCCCATTCGCTGGGCAACGACTTAAAAGAAGCCAAAACATCATATTTGAAATGCGTGTTTTCAGCAAGGTCTTCGAAAACACCAGTTACTTTAAAGTCCTGCTCCATGTTTTTAAACCTAAGCAGTTTACCAATGGCAGACTCTTTGCCGAAAAATCGTTCTTTATAGGAAGCCGAAATCACCACTTCATATGGGTTTTCTAAGGAAGCTGTATTTGCCCCTTCCACCCAATTCATGGTAAAAATCTTCAATGCATCGTCATCAGCAAAATAAGGCCTAGGGATATTGAAGGTTTTGATGTCTCCAGTTGGAGCATAATAGCTAAAAGCAAACGACTGGAATACTTTATCAGAGCCAATTACACGGGCAATATTTTCAACCTCTGGAATGGAGTTTTTAATTACGGGTGCCATGGGAGGAAACACTGACGCATTCCCGTCATCTGGTGCCTCACCTTCTGCTATTCTATAAATTCTAAATACCCTCTCTGCATTTTCAATATGGCTGTCATAGCCCTTTTCGAACGAAACGTATTTAAAGATCAGCAGGCAAGCCACCATAGAAAGTGAGAGGCCAAGGATATTGATCAAGGAGAAAACCTTGTTTCTCTTTAAATGACGAATAGCAATAAGAATGTTATTTTTGACCATGTTGCTCTGCGTTTATTCGTAGCGAAGGGAATCGATAGCGTTTGATAAGGTTGATTTAACCGAGTGAAAAGAAACGGTTATGGCCACCACCAAAAGACAAATAGCGGTAGATAACAAGAAGATATCAGCTGAAACAGAAGTGCTATAGGCAAAACCCGAAAGCCACTGCTCCATAAAATAATAGGATATGGGTAGCGATATGGCTGTACTCAGTATGATCAACCAAATGGTTTGTCGGTTTAAGAGAATGAGTACATCGGAGAAACCAGCGCCCAATACTTTTCTAATGCCAATTTCCTTCGTTCGATTGGCCATGTTAATTCCCGTTAGCCCAAAGAGCCCAATACAGGCAATGATTACCCCCAACACAGATGCTACATTAATAATCTCTTTCCATTTTTGACTGTCCTTATAGCGGCTATTGAGGTAGTCATTAAGGAAGCTCACTTCAATTTCCTTTTCAGGAACAATTTTTTCTGCGGCAGCTTTAATAGCAGCGATCCCCGCTTCCGTTTTTCCAGCCCCAATCTTCACATATAAATCCGTTAGGCTATTCGTATCGGCAACCCTAAAACTAAAGGCCCCTATGGATTTCTGAAGTGATTCAAAATGAAAATCGCTGACCACCCCTTGGATATGATTTTGCACAAGGTTATATATTGCTGTGTCAGATTTATAAAGGTCAAAGAGTGTTTGGTTTACGATCTCTCTATTTTCCAACGCCTTCTCTCCCATTTCTTCATTAAAATCTTCTCCCTCTAAAAAAGGAATGCTAAAGGTTTTAAAGAAATCGAAATCAACTCGGGCACTTTGCACCCAATGTTGAACATTGTTGGACACTATGGATGATCTACTTGTAGATGGAGAGAAGATTCCGTTGACACCAGTAACTGATTCTATAACTGTATTGGAAGACAGTTCTTGCTTCATTAAATGAGTCTTCCCCCAAAGCCCACGAACGTAAACAATCTGTTCTTTATCAAAGCCCAAGTCTTTGTCATTGATATAATTGAACTGGCGCGTCATCACCAAGCCCATTGAAATAAAGAACAGGCAAAGCACAAATTGAAACACCACCATAGACCTTATTAAAAGAGGCTTGATTTTGTAGGTAGTATTTCCCTTTAGCCCATTCACTACTTTAAATCGAGATAAAATTTGAGCTGGGTAAATCCCTGCTAAAAAAGCCAATACTAATGCAAACAGAAGACTAAAGCTTAGGATTTGAATATTCTCGAATAAGCTTAGTTCGATTGATTTTCCTGCCAATTCATTGAACCTTGGTAGAACGAGTTGCATTAACGTAAAACCACCCAACACAGCAAATGCAGAAATAATGAGCGCTTCTATATAGAATTGTGTACGTAAATGACTTCCGTTTGCTCCCATTACTTTTCTCACGGAAACTTCCATTTGCCTGCTGCCCGAAGAGGCTACATTGATAGAAAGGTAATTGATACAGGCAATCAGCAAGATGAGTAGCCCGATACCAATAAGTACAATGGAATAAAGTGGTGATGAACTCTTTGAATAATTTATGCTCGGGTCGAGGTATAAACCTTGGATGTTCTTTAAGTCATATTGCACAACGGGATTAGACTCAGAAAGCTTCAGCATTTCGCGTTGACCGGAAATATCATCAGCGAATCGTTCTGTATAAATATCACTTATCTTTTTGCTTACCAACCCAGCATTTTCTGGATTATTAAGAAGGAGAAAGCCTGAAATAGCATTGTAATGCCAGTCGTCAGGATGCTCCTTGTAATAGTTAGAATTAGCAAGGTTGAGTACTATATTGAGTTCCAAAGAAGAGTTTACTGGCTTTTCTATTACTCCAGATATCTGGTAAATATCACCTTGTTCTCTGCCGCTCGAAAATGTTTCGCCTACTGCGTTCACTCTTCCAAAAAGCTTCACGGCCATTTCGTCCGTAATTACCGCGCTTTTAATTTCCTTGAGTGCGGTGCTTGGTTCGCCATACAAAAAAGTAAAACTAAAATACTCAAAGAAGTCTGAATCTACATAGTTGACATACTCTGACAATTGCCTTTCATTCTTTTTAATGCTTATATAATTCCCTTCAACCCTAATTAATTTCTCTACTTCAGGTACACTCTCCTTAACCAATTCCAAAAAAGGAAGATTATGAGAAATGCTCTTCTCAACTCCTTTGTCTGGTGTGGCGTCAAACCAACCGAGCTCCAATTTTGGATCGTCCGTTTTGAAATCCGTTTTATAGAGAAGAAACAGATTATCTCCCTTGACGTGGAATCCATCATGACTCAATTCATCTTTCACAAACACAAAAACCAATAAGCCAATCATCACAGCAATGGAAAGGCTCGTGAAGTTTATGGCACTATATAGCCTTCGTTTGGAAAGGTTTCTGAAGGACATTTTGAGGTGGTTCCTGATCATCATCTCTTAATTATTCATGTTCTATCTGTGATTTCAAAGCCTTAAAGGACTCTTACAGTAATTACCTATAACCATGCCATAACCACAAACCGCTATACAACAGCAATTTACAAGATACTCACTTCCGTTTATCAATTAATTTGTGTCAATGTGAAACAAATGAACGTACCATAATGATACATTATGTACCTTTATACTCATCACAGAACCATTAAGACCAATGTCAAAAATTGACGCCAAAATTCTAGTACTAGACGATGATCAAGGGGTGCTCTACACTGCCAACATGATCTTGAAGCAATACTTTCAGACTGTAATTACGGAAAAAGATCCTGCCAAATTAGACTTCCTACTCAACCAGCACGAGTATGATGTGATCGTTTTGGACATGAATTTCTCTTATGGTTTAACGGGTGGAAAAGAAGGCATTAAACTTTTGAAAAGGGTTTTGGAGAAAGACCCGAAAGCGCATGTACTGATGAACACTGCCTATGGCGATATTGACATTGCCGTAGAAGCCATGAAAGAAGGAGCGGTTGATTTTTTAGTGAAACCTTGGCAAAAAGAAAAGTTACTGGCCACCGTATTGGCCATTTACGAATTAAGTAAAAGCCGAAAGGAAGTTCAAGAATTAAAGTCTGGTCAGAAAATTCTGATGAAGGACCAACAGAAAGAGTTCAGCGACATTATTTCTGTGAGCCCGGTGATGAAACCTATTTTTCATACCATAGAAAAAGTAGCTCAAACAGATGCCAACGTACTTGTATTGGGCGAAAATGGAACTGGTAAAGAATTAATCGCTAGAGAGATTCACAACCAATCGAAACGCGCCAATGAAAACTTCATCAAGGTAGATTTGGGAGCCATCTCTTCCTCACTATTTGAATCTGAGTTGTTTGGCCATGTGAAAGGCGCCTTTACCGATGCCCGAGAAGATCGGCCAGGACGGTTTGAGTTGGCTTCTAACGGAACGCTCTTTTTAGACGAGATTGGAAACCTAACCTTGCCTCTACAAGCGAAACTCTTGACAGCACTTCAGTTCAAACAAATAAGCCGCGTGGGTTCTAATAAAGTGCTTCCCTTAAACATTCGTTTGGTTTGCGCTACCAATATGCCGCTTTACGAAATGGTGAAGCACAATGAGTTCAGACAGGATTTACTTTACAGAATGAACACTGTAGAAATAAAACTTCCACCTTTAAGAGAAAGAAAAGAAGACATTGCTCCTCTTGCCAAGCATTTCTTAGCTGTTTACTCCAAAAAGTATCAAAAGGAAAAAATGAGGTTAAATGAAACCACCTTAAATAAACTGCTCGGTTATACCTGGCCGGGTAATGTGCGTGAACTCCAACACTCGATTGAAAGGGCCGTGATTATGGCCAATTCTCCCCTTTTGGCCCCTGAGGATTTCCTTTTGAAAGACGATAGCACTGAAAGCAATAACCAACCTGAATCTTTAAATATTGAGGTCATGGAAAAAATGGCGATCCAAAATGCAGTACGTAAAGCAGGAGGGAATTTAACACAAGCCGCAAAGGAATTAGGTTTCGGTCGTAGCACACTATATCGAAAAATGACCAAGTACGGACTCTGATAATCAATATAAATAGATTAGATTCACCCCAACTTTAATAAACCTAAACATTAAGTCATCAACTCTCCTCTCTATAATTAGAGGGAAAAGAAGTGCCTGACATCTAGAAATATGCGTATTCTTCTAATTTTAATCTGCCTGATTGGAATTCGTGCCCATGCAAATGGGCAGCGAAGCCTAGAAGAAATACACGATAGAATCAAGGACAGCCAATTGGCGGATGAGAACTTTAAGTGGAAGCATTTCGGTACGCTTAACTTCGAAGTAGCAGGCACTCAAAATTCAGGTGATTATAGATTGAACATTGAAGCCGGCACTACGGTAAGAATGTATTTACTGGCCAAAACAGAATGCATTACTTATTTCGATGTAAGAGATCCTGAAACACGATACATCTTTGGCTCGAGTGATAAAAACAGCCTAGAAACAGAGATTGATGGGTATAAAGCTACCACCGCTGTTTATACTTTTGAAAAGGATGCCACCATGGTCATTCGTTTTGGAGTGCGATGGGGCTGCTCAAAAATGCTCCGAACCAAACTAAAACTGCTCGTATTTTATCAAGTAAAAGAAGTTGAATGAGGTATAAGTACTTCCGATTAAACGTAGTACTCCGTATTCTGGCCCTACTCATCTTGGGCTATTCAGGCTTCTATATCCTTACACAAACTCATTTTTGGCTGGTTTCCTTCTGGCTCTTTCTTGCGCTTGTGATTGTCCTCATCAGCCTTATTCGCTATGTAGAGCGTTCTAGAAGAGATTTAACTTATTTCCTCCTATCCATCAAACAGAATGACTTCAGCAATTCATTTCCCTATAAAAAAACCGATGAACTGAATTACGCTTTTCATGAAATCAATCAGGTAATGAAAAATCTGAGGAATGAAAAGGCTTCGAACTACATCTATTTACAAACCGTGGTAGAGCATGTTAGGGTGGCGGTGCTCTGTTTTGATGAAGACGATAAAGTGGCCCTTTCAAACAAAGCCGCCAAAGAGCTTTTCCAGAAGGACCACATCAGTTCGCTTGCCTCTTTGGCAAAAGTATCTCAAGAAATTGCCAATAAAGTAGAACAGCTTAAATCGGGGGAAAGAGAGCTTGTGAAAGTTAAGGTTGGAGGAACACTTCTTAATCTTTCCGTACAGGTCACCACCTTTAAGCTTCAGGATAAAGGCTACAAGTTGGTGTCCTTTCAAGACATTAAGAGCGAACTGGAGGAAAAGGAAATAGAATCGTGGCAACGCCTTATTCGTGTGCTCACGCATGAAATCAAAAATTCTGTAATCCCCATTTCTACGCTTTCAGAAGTAATTCTTCAGGTCTTCAAAAAAGAAGTTCAGGCGAAGAGCAGCAGTCAAACTGAGGCAGAAGCTTATCAGGATATTGTGGGCGGACTAGAAACCATAGAAGCCCGCAGCAAGGGTTTGGCTCATTTTGTTAACACCTATGATCAGCTGACCAAGGTATCGAAACCCCAGTTCAGTACTGTGCAGCTGCTCCCCTTGGTCAATCGAATTGAAAACTTATTCAAACCTGACCTAGAAGCCGCTAATATCAACTTCGAAATAGAAGTGAATTCAACCATTGAGATTAATGCCGACCCCAATCTTTTGGATCAAGTGTTAATCAACCTAGTGAAAAATGCCATTGAGGCGATTAAGGATCAACCTTATAAATCCATTCAATTAAGCACCCGACTTGAGCAAGGCAAAGTAATTCTGTCTATTCGAGATAATGGCCCAGGAATCCCAGATGAGGTTTTGGACAATATTTTCGTACCCTTCTATACTACGAAACAAAGTGGTTCAGGAATTGGGCTTTCTCTTTCCCGTCAGATTATGGGGCTACACAAAGGAAGTATTGCCGTTAAATCAGGCAGCGAAGGAACTAGCTTTGAGTTGATTTTTTGAGGCTGGTTGATAACGGAGAACCTATTTTATGAGGAGACAAGCCCACCCCCTGCCCCCGCCTGCGGGGGATAACAAAGTGCCAGTTTTAAGCATCTACGGCCTAACTCAGGCAAACATTCACCAACCATAATTAACCGCAACAGCATTCCCTCCTTTCGCTTGCGCCCGAAGCTTTCACCAGTGGCTGTAGCCTGTCGCGAAGAACTCAGCGAAGGAGCAGAGGAGGGTCAGGGAGGTGACGGGACGAAACAATTGAACTCAGAAACAATAACAAACCTTTTTCACACTCCCCTAACCCCTCTTATGAGAGGGGAATAGTTCATCATCAATTTAGAGCATCTACGACCTTACTCAAGCAAACATCCACCAACCATTACTAACCGCAAAAGCATTCCCTCCTTTCTCTTGCGAAGCTTCAGCGAAGGAGCAGTGGAGGGTTAGGAAGGTGTCAAGCTCCAAAACCACCTCTTATAAACGGAATCATTCGGACATAAAAAAAGCAACCGTTTTCACAGTTGCCCTTTACAATTATAAACCAAAAATGATTCTTATTTTCCTTGAATCTGCTTAGCTACCGCTTGTACTTCGTCTAAAACGCGAAGTAAGTTACCGCTCCAAAGCATTCCAATTTGTTCTTCGGTATAGCCTCTACGTACCAATTCTAAGGTTACATTGAAGGTTTCTTCAGCGCCATTCCAGCCTTCAACTCCTCCTCCTCCATCAAAATCAGAGCTAATACCAACATGCTCTAAACCTATTTTTTTCACTAGGTAATCGATGTGATCTGCAAAATCAGAAACATTTACAGCAGGTGCTGCAGTACTTGCTTCCTTGTCAATTGCATCTCCATGCTTTTCCCTAAAATCAGCCAATGCAGTCATGTATGCCTCTCTTGTCTCGGCATCCATTCCTCTCATTTCAGATCTATCCTTCATTTCAAAGCCATTCTCTTCAGCTATTCTGGCCGTTACTTCTTGCACTTTTGCACTGCTTGCGCTGTTTTTATCCGTGTTTACATAGCTTTTGAAAGCCACTGTCTGAATTACACCACCATTCTCTTTCAACATCATCAATTGCTCATCGTCAAGGTTACGACTTACATCGTTCATCGCTCTAGCAGATGAATGTGAAGCAATTACAGGCGCTTTTGAAAGCTTCATCATTTCCATGTTCGCTACTTTAGAAGGATGCGAAAGGTCAATCATGATTCCCCATTTGTTCATTTCAGCAATTACTTCACGACCTAAATCGCTCAATCCGTTGTGCAACCAAACGCTATCGCGCTCACCTGTGTTAGAATCACTCAATTGGCTGTGTCCGTTGTGTGCCAAAGACATGTAACGCGCGCCTCTGTCGTAGAATTCTTTTACTCTAGAAATGTCGGTGCCCACAGGGTAACCGTTTTCTACACCAATCATGGCTACTTTTCTTCCAGAAGCCACAATGCTTCTTACATCGTCAGAAGTAAGTGCCAAGCCAATTTTATCTGGCGCAATTTCTTCTGTCAGTCTGTGAATGGCATTGAACTTGTCATCGGCATTCTCATAGGCTCTATCATAAGCCTCTTCAGTTAGGTCACCTTGGCCAGTATAAACCACCATCCAAGAAACGTCCAACCCTCCTTCTTCCATCTTAGGAATGTTTACTTGAGTAGAAAGGCGTTGGGTGTAATTTTTCTCTGCGGTAAAGTTGGAAGTATTGATGTCATCGTGCGTATCAAGTGTAATCACACGCTCGTGAATTCCTTTCGCATATTCGGTTAGTTCGGCTTCGGTCATATCTCCTACCTCTTTTTGTTTAGGCTC